>Ga0111221_1024_pt1 | contig 21470 bp, 20 predicted proteins | sample DeeMarSWOR152_54_FD_80385 | JGI IMG/M metagenome (GOLD analysis project Ga0111221, IMG submission 80385) | Spirochaetes bacterium DG_61 | reverse complement strand
GTACTGTTCGCAGGACCGTTTTATTGACCTTGATGACCTCCCTGACCGATGAGAGAGGAACTGCAAAGATGGATTCACCGCTTGTGACCAGTATCGCGGGAATGATTGCCATGGTAAGTGGAAGAGTGATCGTGACAACGCTCCCCTCCCCCAGTGTGGATTTAACCCCTACAACACCACCCATCTCCTCGACTGTCCGCTTCACCACATCGAGTCCCACTCCACGACCGGATATATCTGTCACCTTTTGTGCAGTACTGAATCCCGCCAAGAATATAAGGCCAAAGACCTCTTCATCCTTCATACCGCCGACTTGCTCAGGGGAAACAAGCCCCTTCTGTACCGCCTTTTTAAGAATTGTTTCTCTATGCAAACCCCTGCCATCGTCCGAGACTTCGATGCAGATATGATCGCCCTCCTGATACGCACCCATCCGTATGTGCCCTACCACATCCTTTCCGAATGACTGGCGCTCCTGTACGGTTTCTATTCCATGATCCACTGCATTCCTCACCAGGTGTACAAGCGGTTCTCCTATTCGGTCCATCACCTTTTTATCAATCTCAGTTTCCTCACCATAAATCTCCAGATGGATCTCTTTTCCTCTGTCCCGTGCAAGGTCGCGAACCACCCTGTTGAAACGGTTGAATACTGCTGCAACGGGGAGCATTCGCACTTTCATAACTGCATCCTGCAGATCCCGCGCAATGTTGGCAAGTGATTCGGTTTTTTCTTCCAAATCGATGATGAGATCGGTTCTCCCATACTTCTCTTTAAGCTTTGTCTTGGTTGAAATAAATCCCGAGTTCTGCACCACGAGCTCACCGACCAGATTAAGCATAACATCAAGCTTCTCAACAGGGACACGCACCACTTCTTCAACCTTGGTGGTCCGGGAGCAAGACCTATCTTGCTGATTGAACTGTGCTTGTCCTTTTCCTTTCATGTCGTTCATACTATTATCATCAGCACATTCAATGCTGAGAATCTTCACCTGGTCGATGTTCAACGCCTTTTTAACATCCTGTGCCTCCATCTCTGTGAGAAGGAAGAACTCCACTGTGCTGTCCTGTCCTCCTTTCCCGAGCTCGTCTAGCGGAGGTATCGTATCAACGACTTGTCCAACTGCCTGTAACCGCTGTTGAAGGAGCACTGCGCGGAGAGACGCTTCTTTTTTTTCCGTCAGTATCTCTATTTTTACGGATTTGATACTCCCAGCTCCTGATCCCGCTTGTTCCGACTGCTCTGCAAACTCTCCCTGTGGTTCATCAACCTTGACAAAAATAGGTTCTATAGAACTCCCTTCACCGATCTGCTCGAGTTTTTTTAAAAACTCACTGAAATTCTCATCGAAAGAGTCTCCTTCTGAAAAGGAATCGATCATTCTGCGGGCAAGATCGTGACCCTCGAAAAGTAGCTCGATCATCCTTTCGGTGAGAACCACTCCCCCATCCCTCACATCCTGAAGTGCTGATTCCAGCTCGTGGGTGATCTCCTGTAGTTCCTCGAATCCCACAAATCCCCCAGACCCTTTGAGTGTGTGTATCGCTCGAAAAAGCCTGTGGATCTGTTCTGTATCCTCCGGGGTTTTTTCCAACGCAAGCAGGCTCTGTTCCCATTCCTGTATCTGATCCTGAGATTCTTCCAGAAAGATCTGGCGGTATTCCTCCTTCATTTCAATTCTTTTCCGTTTCCCCATTTTTCATTCCTCCTCTTGAGCACAAGCAGGTTGTGATACAGGCAAGATCACACTTCCCGTAACACTGACGACATTTCATCGAGTTCGTGCAGGGTTTCCTGCTCTTCAAGGGCAACACTGATCTCCACCGGCCCATACTGTGTGTACAAACCCAGGACGAGGGTCGGTTTTGGGATAAGGTTGATGCTCAGATTGCTACCCGTTGCGATTGCAGGAGTGGTGATTTTTAATGAGAGATCCTTGTTGGAGTTCAGGATTGCCGTTGCATTCCCGGTAATCATGTTCGCGAGCTCACCGAGTGTATCTACAAACATGATCTTTCTCTCCTGAGGTGATTTTCCACCGAGCATTCTCTCCACGAGACGCTCTGCAACCTCCGTCTGCATACTGTACACCACCTGACCGGTGAGAAAACCATAGACACCGATGATGATTGATACTCCATAGGAAGGTTCTGGCTGCTGTTTATAGGAAAGATGTCCGCGCCGGACTTCAATTCCTGCGATTTGCTTGATCACATTCATTCCCGCCTCGATAAACGGATTAACATATTTTGCGTTGATCTTCATAGTTTTCTCCCTCTCCTTATATTTTCTACGCGAGCGCCTTCTCAACTGCAGAAATAATTCGTTCCGGCTGAAAGGGCTTCACCACGAAATCTCTTACCCCCAACTTGATGGAATCGAGGAGCATTTTCTCCTGTCCCAAGGCAGTGACCATTATGATTCTCGCATCTGGGTGCCTCATCAGAATATCACGGGCTGCCTCGAGTCCATCCTTTTCTTTCATGGTTATATCCATGGTCACCAGATCCGGTTTGAGCTCCTCAAACTTGGTGACAGCCTCAAGACCGTTCGTCGCCTCTCCGGCAATTTCGAACCCCTTCGGCTCTAGAATATCCTTTACCATGGTGCGAATGAACGTCGCATCGTCCACTATGAGAATCCTCTTTCCCATGTGTCCACACCTCCTGTCGTTATATATTCATATCAGTCGGCCTTGCTGTATAACACAGAAACCGAAGATTATGAAAATCCGCTTTTTAATCTCGCACTGGTCCATTCATACGACTGACACCGACAAGCTTTTATTGAACATTTTTTAGATAATGTTCTATTCATCTAATGAAAAAGCCTGTTTTCGTACTCAGGCAAATGAGAGTATGCGATAAAAACAATGCAACCTTGATGCCAACTGTAAACCTCTCTTCGTATCGGGTTAATAAACCCATTACATTGAATTATTTATTGATATAGAAAAAATTACATCTTGTATTGATTTGGTAAACCGGGGGCAAGACCGTTCTTCCTCACCTAAGGAGTCGGCCTGTATGTCATGAAATCGTGACGTTGTCTTCGAATAATGACAATCTGGGGCTCATCTAAATCTGTTTGGATCTATTTTTAGTTTCCTTATTTTCTCATAGATGTTCTGCCGGGGTATCGATGAGACACGAGAGGCCTCTGTTACGTTTCCCTTTGTCATTTCCAGTATCCCTTCCAGATACTGCTTTTCAAACTGACGCTTTGCCTCATCAAAATGGAGCAGGGGTGAATGTGTTTCCCGCTCCGTATCAAGAGAAAAGACATTTTTCGGAAGATCATGGGGATAGATCTCCTCCGATTCTGTCATTGCGACGGCATGCTCCACCACGTTTTCGAGTTCCCGTACATTTCCATCCCATCGGTGATTCAGGAAGGCGTTTATTACCTTTGAAGATATGCTCCTGATGTTTCTGCCGAACTCTTCGTTGTACTTCTTGACAAAGTAGTAGCTCAGAAGGGGAATGTCTTCCTGTCGCTCCCTGAGGGGAGGAACTGTAATTTTTATTACATTTATTCTGTAGTACAGATCCTTTCTGAATCGATTTTGCAACACTTCCTGGTCAAGATTTCGATTAGTAGATGCGATGATCCTCACATCCGTGGCGATCTCTCGGGTTCCTCCGATTCTCTGAAATTTCTTCTCCTGAATGACCCGCAGAAGTTTCACCTGTAACGCAAGATCCATTTCACTTATCTCATCGAGAAAAATGGTTCCTGCGTCTGCAGCTTCAAAGTAGCCCTTTTTCTCCTGAACCGCACCGGTAAATGCACCCCGCTCATAACCGAAGAGTTCACTCTCCAGGAGAGTGACTGGAATCGCACCACAATTAATGGCGACAAACCTGCTCTCCTTACGTTCACTGTACTGGTGAATGGCACGTGCAATCAGCTCCTTACCGGTACCACTCTCCCCTTCAATGAGCACGGTACTATTCAGGGGAGCAACCTTTCGTATCAGCTGGAATATGTCAGTTATTTTTCTGCTTCTTCCAATGATGTTGTTCAGACTGTAGGTTTCATTCAACTGCTCTTTGAGGTAGGTGCACTCTGCTCTCAGATCCCTATACTCCTTTATTCGCTTGATGGCCATTAAGAGCACATCTAAAGACTTGAACGGCTTCTGCAGATAATCGTCAGCACCGAGCTTCATCGCCTGTACGGCGGTTTCGATCTTACCATGGCCGGTCATTATGAGCACAGAGACTGAGCTATCTTCCTTTTTGAGTGTTTTTAAAACCTCAAGCCCATTCATGTCAGGGAGCACGAGATCGAGAATCACCAGATCGTACCTGGACTCCCTCTCCTTCTCCACTGCCCTCTTGCCACTTAGGGTTGTATCGACCTGATAGCCCTGATCACCCAGAAAGCGTTGTATTAACTTGAGGATCGTATCGTCATCGTCAACGACCAGAATTTTAAAATGGTCCGTATCATATGCATAGATCATACCCTCCACACCTACACCCCTTCCGTCCAGCAGAGAATTACTCGAGTTATGCCTTTCGCCCATTCACAGTAGAGTAAATATTGGGTTAATAGAAAAATGCACTTTCTAATTAGTCACTGGTTTAATAATTTATTTCAAACTTCTTAAATATCAGTTAGTTATTTTAATAACAATATCTACATACTATTACAATGCGAGTTAACCGTCAGTTTTACTGGCGGAGTTGTCACTTGAAATTAACAATCGCACTCACGGGCAGCCTCCTACACTTACTATAGTATAGTGCAAGAAATGCTCGTTTTTCCAAAAATTACTTATAGGGAAAGTTGCAAAAGTGTAGAGGTGGGAAAAAAATGAGGAAATTCATTTGCAGGACGCTGCCTGCCGGAATTCATCAGGCATACACACCATGCTTCCACATTCTCTCTCTTCTGAGAAACTCTCTGTACACCCGAGCAGCATGGTAATACCGCTCCGTGCTATGGTATCCACTCTGGAGGTCCGCTCTATAGAGCTCAAGGAGGTTTGGGAAAAAGGGAGAGATGAACAGATCACGACATCGCTTTTCCGGAAGCCTATCAATGGCGTTGAGAATCATGTGGTTACGTACCAGGAACTCGATTTCTTCTATTTCTTTAATAGGAAATCCAAAACGCTGCAGGACACCGCGGGCAATCCTGCCGCTCTCGGATGAATGATTCGGAAATGGCTTATGTTTCTCCCGTTCTGCAAGGGTGACCGCTTTGCCTGTGTCGTGGAGGAGGATGGCCATCATGAGTGTCCTGTTCGGTTTCTTCACGCACTTCACGCATTCCAAGGTGTGCCAGAATCCGTTCCCTTCCGGATGATGATCCTTGTCCTGATCAACCTGCTTTAAAAGCGAAAGCTCGGGGAGAAGCTGTCCAAGTATATCCAGCTCATCCAGAAGAATCAATGCCTCGTAGACCCATTTCGAAAGGAGAATCCCGAGGAAATCCCATACGACCGAACAGTCCGGTGTTTCATAATCGTGAAGAGTGGGACTGGAGTCGAGAAAACTTCTTAGAGTTGAGTCGATCTGAAATCCGGTTTCACTCAGTACTTTTGCAGTTTTTAGAGCTATACTCGGATATATTTCTGCGGCCCTTTCAGGAGGCTGTACGGTACGAATGAGCCCACCTTTGAGATCAGGATAAGCATTGACGTGATCGCAGAAAACTTTTCTTCTGCAGTCATAATAGATCGCATGGATACTGAACAGACAGCGGGAAGCGGCATGAGCAGCCGCACTTCGTTCCACATCAAGCAGTCCCGGGATATGCACAGCCCGGTCCATTGGAAAATCACTCACAAAGAATCGAATCTGGGTCTCTCCACGTGTGAGAAATGCCTGCTCGTCACATCCCTGCCTGAAAAAAACATCGGGGAAAAGTTTCGAAATTTGTAATAGGTCCGCATTGGTATAGAGATTTATCAGCCGAACCCTTCTTTTCAGGAGCATGTCTCGGGACGTCTCACCCCAATAGTACGCCCAAAATCCATGCTCAAGGAGTCGCCGGGCACAGCTTTCCATCCTGAAACTCATCTGAATATGTTTTCCTTCCTGAATACCAGTTTTATAATACCCTCACTCAACAATAAGGATGTAAATCATACCTGTAAAGACAATTTAGTTGTCATCACTCGATAGAGCAGCAATCGAAAATTATGAAAATATACTCTTTAACCTCCCAATAACTCATTTATACGTACGATACAAAGTATCTTCCGACCCCGTCGACCGACCCCGTCGGCCGACCCTGTCGGCCGGTCACACCGGCCGGTTTCGCCGCCTGGCACCGCCACGCCTTTATAAAACAATTCTGGATGATCTTCTATTTATCTTATGGAAAAGTCCTTATTCGTATCAGTGCTTGAAGTGTCTGAATCCGGTAAAGACCATTGCGATTCCTGATTTGTTGCATACTTCTACAACCTCTTTATCACCAACGCTTCCGCCAGGTTGTATTATAGCACGTATCCCCTTTTCAGCAGCAAGCATAACTGCGTCCGTTTTGGGGAAGAACGCATCAGAGGCAAGCACCGCACCATTTGTCCTGTCCTTTGACTTACTGATTGCCATAAAAGTTGCATCGACCCTGCTCATCTGACCGGCTCCGATACCTACGCATCTTGTACCCCGGGTATCTGTACCCCGGGTATCTGTACCCGGGGCATCCTTGCCCGGGGCATCCTTGCCCGGGGCATCCATGCCCCGGGCGATGACGATAGCATTGGATTTTACATGTTTTGCGATCTTCCATGCAAAAAGAAGAGACTCGAGCACATCTTCCGGGGGAGCCTTCTCGGTGACAATCTTCAGTTCCTCTGCATTTAAATCTTTTCGATCCCTCTCCTGGATAAGTATACCCCCCACAACCCTTTTAAGATCGTAATCATACACCTCGTTTTTCCGCATCTTTCCTGTTTCAAGGATTCTCATATTCTTCTTCTCTTTTAACACTTGCAGTGCGTCTTTCTCATAGCCCGGTGCAACGATACACTCCACGAAACCCGCCTGCAGAATCGACAGCGCTGTGTCAGCATCTACATTCTTATTGAAGCCGATGATGCTCCCGAAGGCCGAAACCGGATCCCCTTCCCACGCATCCAGGAAGGCCTTCTGCAGCATGGGTGCACAGGCTGCACCGCATGGATTGGTGTGTTTGATAACCGAGCAGGCGGGAAGGTCGAACTCTTTCACTATTTCAGCTGCCGCTTCAATATCCAGTATATTATTGAAGGAAAGCTCTTTTCCGTGGAGCTGGTTCGCGGTGGATACTCCGGTTACATGTATATTTGGATTCGTGTAAAATGCCGCAGCCTGATGCGGGTTTTCACCGTAACGGAGCTCCTGCTTTTTCATGAAATAGAGACTCATGCTTCCGGGAAATCTTTCCGCCTTTTTTTCAAGGATAACCGAGTGAAAATAACCTGAGATGATACTGTCATAGTACGCGGTTTTTTCAAACACAGCCATCGCGAGCTTTTTCCGTGTAAAAAGAGTTACAGCCCCCCTTTCCTTTAGCTCCTCAATCACGTCCTCGTAGTAGCAAGGATCCGGAACAACGCAGACAAAATTGAAATTTTTCGCTGCTGATCGGAGCATTGAGGGACCACCAATGTCGATATTCTCTATTGCCTCCTGAGTACTCACTCCTTCTCTGGTAATGACTTTTTCAAAGGGGTAGAGATTGATTATAACAAGATCAAAGGGGATGATACCGCTTTCTGCAATTTGTATCATATGATTTTCATTATCCCTTCGTGCGAGAATGCCTCCATGAATCTTCGGATGCAGGCTCTTCACTCTCCCGTCAAGAATTTCAGGAAATCCGGTGTAATCGGAAATTTTCTTTACTGCGATACCCACATTCTCTAGGGTTTTCGCAGTGCCGCCCGTAGAGTAGAGATTTACACCCAAATCAGTGAGACTCTTCGCAAGTTCAACGAGTCCTGTTTTATCGGAAACACTGATGATTGCATTTTTCACCTTGATATCCATTACGAGCTCCTTCTGTATGAATTACGCTTAGGTATTGAAAAGGTTGTCGAACCTTTCCCGAGTAATTTTCTTCGAACCTTGATTATCCGCGTTTTCTTCTGTTTCACTGGGTGTGAAAAACTCGCAGAAATTGGAGCCCCTCTTATTGGAGACATACTCAGCCTGCGGCTCTCTGCAATCATTGTGGCTGCCGGTGCTATAAAATCTGCAGTTCACGCAGGAGTGGAGGTAGGCGCCGCAGTGTGGGCAGAGTGCCGATCTCGAAACTCGCTCTGCAACTGAGATTGTTTTTCCGCATTGTGCACAGGCGAACATAACTTTCTCCTTCAGGATAATGAGTTACTGGTGAACAATTCGCATTTTCATAGTGTGTAGGTATTGATATTAAAATAACTTACTGAAATTTTAGAATTTAGAAACTAATTAGTCGCTGGTGAACAAAATATACCAGTAACTATTTGTACCACTCCTTACAGATTTACGGAACTCTCTTCCCTCCGAAGCGGAAGGAGAGATGAGTCTCATTCAGAGAGGTAGGGCAGCATAGCGCCTGGCGGCCTCATCGATGTCGCCCGCACCAAGAAATGCCACTACCATCCCTGTCTCTTCAGAAGGCAGGTTCTGCTCACTGAGCAGTGTAAAAAGCTCTTCATCGTCCCTCACCAGAGCAATCCTTCTGTTCCCCCCCAATTTTTTTATTTCTCTGAACAGATCCTGGCTGCTGACCGCCTTTATATACTCATCTGAATCCCTCTGTTTATAGATCTCGGTAAGGATGATGCAATCGGCCCTGAGGAGCGTATCGACGAATCCGCGAAAGAGCTTTGCTGTTCTCGAATACTGATGGGGTTGAAATACCACGCAGAGGTCCATCCCTGTGTGGACCTCCCTCAGTGTTCCGAGAGCTGACTCAATTTCGGTAGGGTGGTGCGCGTAATCAGTGTACAAATGCTGCATTCCTCGTGTCCCGAGGTATTCAAGTCTCCGTCCCGTGCCCAGAAAGGTTCTCAATGATTCTTGGATTGTACGCCGGGATATCCCGAGATTCAGGGCAAGCACAGCTGAGAGGGCAGCATTTATACAGTTGAATCTTCCCGGGACCATTAGACTAATGTGAAGGAGCTCTTCACCGTCTCCTCCGGCCATCTGGAAGGAATAATACCCGTTCCGATTTTCAAGCTCCTCTATCCTATACTGATTTTCTTCACCAAACCCAACAGTACGGGCATTCAGCCCCTCAAGATCATTTACGACCTCCATGACATTGGCATCATCACCGTTGATCACCGCGAAACCCCTGCCGTCGGCAGTGCGTAAAAAATCGGCAAATGCCCTTTTGATGTCCGGCAAATCGCGATAGTAATCCAGATGTTCAGCCTCTATGTTAGTGATGATACTGTACCATTTTCGAAGATTTAAAAATGATCGCTGATACTCACAGGCCTCCGCGATGAAGTAATCCCCCAAGCCGTACAACGCGTTCGTATCGAAGTTTCGCATCACTCCACCGCACACTACTGATGGATCTAGGTGCGCATGCCGAAGTATCCCTCCGGTCATCGCAGTAGTGGTTGTCTTCCCGTGGGTACCGCCAACCGCGATACCCCTCTTTTTACTCATAAGCTGTCCAAGGAACTCTGCGTAGACAGAAACGGGGATACCTCTCCTTTCTGCCTCGCGTACCTCCTCGTTCTCAACGGGGACCGCGGCACTTCTCACCACGATATCAGGGCGATCCACATGGGAAGCGCTATGACCGAGATAGAACTTCATACCCTTCTGCATGAGGGCATCTGTTTGTGCATTTTCTGTATCGGCAGAACCTGATACACTGTAGCCGATATCAAGGCAGATGCTGGCAAGAGCGCTCATGCCTATACCGCTCACACCCACAAAATGAATACTCTTCATGGCTATAAAATATCAACAGGAGAGGGAGGGGTAAATAAAAAGGTTTGGAGATGTAAACTCTCTCCAAACCTTTTATATTTTAAATTATCTTCAGGACAGGCTTTTAATCTCTTATGTAGCTCTGTAACTTCTGGCTCCGTGTAGGGTGCCGTAACCTGCTGATGGCCTTTTTTTCTATCTGGCGGATCCTCTCTTTCGTGAGGTTGTACTTGTCACCAATCTCTTTCAGGGAATGTGGTCGCTCTCCGTTGAGCCCGAAACGGTACTTGATCACGTTGGCTTCCTTTTCAGTCAGCGTGGAAAGCACGTGTTTGATGGAATCCTGCAGTGTACTGTCGATCATTATCCTCTCCGGATCCGCTCCTTTTGTATCTTCCATAAGATCGGATATGGTATTCGCATCCTTGTCCGATGAAAGCGGTGTTTCCAGTGAAACAAACTCCTTTGACGCATTTATCAGATCATTGATCCTGCTTTTATCCATATCGAGGAAATCGGCTATTTCTTCGATATCGGCCTCTCCGTCTTTATTGCTCCCGATCTCCCTTTTCACCTTCTCAATCTGGAGGAGTTCATTGGCCCTGTTCAAAGGTAGACGAATCATCCTGGACTTTTCACAAATCGCCTTTAGAATAGACTGCTTTATCCACCAGACCGCATAGGAAATAAAGTGGTACCCCTTGTCAACGTCGAATTTATCCACTGCAGTGATGAGTCCCAGATTCCCTTCACTGATAAGATCGCTGAGTGTCAATCCCTGATTCTGGTATTTCTTTGCAACATTCACCACAAATCGAAGATTTGCCTTTATAAGTCTGTCTTTTGCTTCCGGATCTCCTATTTTTGCCCGACGCGCAAGCTCAACTTCCTCTTTTCTCGTTAATAGAGGTATTTTATTAATCTCCCGAAGATACACGGAAAGTGAGCTCACATCCAGCCCGCATCCCATGTCTGAATACTTTTTGTCTATGGACACACCTACCTCCAGGCCTATTTTACATGTTTATTGTATTTTTAATGCAACTATCGTACCATAATTAATATTTCGACATTTCTTATTTATTATAATAAAAAGAATAAGAATACTAATGTAATGGCTCTTTGGAGTATTATAACAAATGTATCATTATGATACAATATTTCAAATTTCCTCAAATATTGTGTACTTTTTACACAGTGTAAAATTCAACCTAGACCGTACTCTGCAAGCTTACGATGAAGGGTTTTTCTTCCTATTTGAAGTATTTCTGACGCCTTGGATTTGTTTCCGCTGGTATTTTCCAGTGTGAAAAGAATAAACCTCTTTTCCGCTTCTGCGAGGTCTATTCCCGCAGGTAGCTTGATGGAAGATTTTTCATCCTTCGCCAAGATATAGGAAGGTAGATCTTGTTCTGTGATTACCTTTGATTTCGTGAGAACCACGATGCTCTCGATGACGTTCCTGAGCTCCCTCACATTTCCTGGCCATTTATAGGACATGAGTACCTGGAGGGCCCCATTTGTGATTCCCTCGATTTCTTTATTGTTCTCCGAGGCAATCTCTTCGATGAATTTGTGCACCATGAGAGGTATATCGTCTGTCCTCTCTCTGAGTGGGGGTACATGAATCGATACCACATCAAGACGGTAGTAGAGGTCCTCTCGAAAGCCTCCCCTTTCAATCTCCTCTTTGAGGTCTTTGTTTGTCGCAGAAATGATACGAACATCCACCTTTATCGGTTCTTCGCCCCCAACACGCTCGAACTCTCTCTCCTGTATTACCCTGAGAAGCTTGACCTGGGTTTGAGGGCTTATCTCGCCGATTTCATCAAGAAAGATCGTCCCCGTGTTGGCGAGCTCAAACCTACCCTTTTTTCGAGCAATGGCACCAGTGAAGGCACCCTTTTCGTGGCCAAAGAGTTCGCTTTCCAGGAGTGTCTCAGGGAGCGCGGCACAGTGTACTTTTATGTAGGGCTTGTCTCTTCGTGGGCTGTTGTGATGGATAGCATCTGCAATCATTTCCTTCCCTGTACCGCTTTCCCCATACACGAGAACGTTCGCCCGGGAAGGGGCAACCTGCTCGATTGTTTCAAATACTTTCTTCATCGACACGCTCTTCCCAATAATATTTTCAAAGGAATAACGTTTCTTCAACTGGTTTAACAGCTCGCGGTACTGCCGCTTGAGCGAGGAGTTTTCAAGCGCCCGATTGACGATCAGTGAAAGCTTGTCTATATTCAGCGGTTTCGTGAGGTAATCGTATGCCCCATTGCGCATTGCCTGCACCGCGTTTTCAATTGTTCCGTGCCCCGTGAGGATAATGATTGGAAGATAGGGAAACTTATCAAGTGCCTCTTTCATCAGCTCTTCACCGGAAAGGTTCGGCATTTTCAAATCGGTGATCACGAGATCTATGTCCCCTTCCTCTATTCTCTCCAATGCTTGTTTTCCATCGGATGAGAGTTCCACATCATACCCATCTGCACTCAGGGCTTTCTCAAGCCCTTCTCTTATATGCCTCTCATCATCGACTATTAATAACCTGGCTTTCATCACTCTCCTCGTAGGTAAGGAGCCTTTTCTTTTTTTCGTGGACCGGGAGTTTCACGCTGAAAGAGGTTCCTTCCCCCTCCCTGCTGTTGATCTTGATGTCTCCACCGAGTTCTTTGATGATTTTATATACAATGACCAGCCCGAGCCCGGTTCCCGATTTCCGAGTCGTGAAATAGGGCTCAAAGATCTTGCCCATGATACTCTCTGGTATACCTTCTCCTGTATCTTCAATGTGGACAACCACATCACCACCTGTCTCTTCTTCGGTTTTAATGTGGATCTCCCCACTGTCGTGAATCGCCTCTATAGAGTTTTTAATGATGTTTATAAACGCCTGTTTGATGTACTTTACATCCACCATTACGGTCGGAAGGTCTTCATCCAGTTCGAGCACAATCCTGATATCGGCTTCTTCCAGTTCGTATTTAAGAAAATCCACCAGCTCCTGTAAAATATCGTTGATATTTTCCGGACTCAGATTCATATTCATCGGCCGAACCGCAAAAAGAAAATCCTGTACAATCGAATTAAGCCTATCTATTTCCTCTTTCACGATTGCAATGAGGTTCTTCATGTTTTTTACTTTTTCCTGATCGAACTTCTGTATCTCCCTGTTCATGAGCTGAATGTGTATATCAATGGACGCAAGGGGATTCTTTATTTCATGGGCAACACCGGCAGAAAGGGTCGTGAGCGCAGCCAGGCTCTCCGCCTGCCTGAGCTGAAACTCCCTCATCTTCTTTTCCGTAATATCGACCATTATAATCACATGCCCGATGGTTTCTGAATCGCTTAGTAGAGGAAGAACGCTCAAGGTGTAAGTCTTATCAGTTCTGTGCAGGTGCACCTCATGATCGAGGATCTTCTGGTTTTCCGCAATCGCCATCTCGAGAACACCCTTGATCTCAGGATCAAAATTACATTCCTCCAGTTCCCGGAAATGAATACGCGATGCGGATACTGAGATAAAATGCTCCATCGCCTGGTTAATGAGTATTACTTTCCGGTCCTTATTGGTGACGATAACTCCTTCTATCATGGAATCGAATACCAGCTTATAGAGCTCTTTTTCCATATGCAGCTCGACCATAATGTTCCTTATCTTGCTCCGGTCGAGCTTTTCGATCTTTTGAAGCACCTTCTGTATAAAACCTGAATATTTCATAAGCAATACCAAATATAAACAGCTTTTTAATTACACCAGAATTGTTATTAATAATATAAGCTTAGGGCGCTACATCGAAAACGAAAAGTCAGTTTTAAGCTATTTTATTGAGAATCTATAATTATTCAACATAAAATTTGTGAACACGAGCTCGAGATTGGCATTCCCGAACAAAATTGCCTTCTTCACTGAATCGATGTTTTTCAATTGAGTCTCAATATGGTACAGGGTATCCAGACTGAGTTTCTCAGTTTTGATTTCATCAGAAAAAGAGAACGACTTCTTCAAAGAACTTATCAGTGCATCAAGAAAGGATATGACCTGATCCTTTTCGATGATTTCCTTTATCATGTCGTGGAACTCTAATAAATGAAGGCGTCCATTCTTCAACAACCGAAACACATACTCATTCACCGCAACGTTCTTTATGTCTGCATCCTCTTCACCGGAGGCCCCAAAGCGTTCTTTTATTATCTGTTTTCTCAATTCATCTGATAACCCGATAAAACGATACGCTCTGAATCGGGATTGTATGGTTTCTTTAATCAATGCTCTGTTGACGGTGGTAAGGATGATGAGAGAGTCAGGAGGGGTATCCTCCGATATCTTTAAAAAACTGTTGGAAGATTCCTCGTTCATGTTCTCTGCACCATCGATGATCACAACCTTGAAACCCTCCTCATTCCCTTTGAACCAGAGAAATCGCCGGAGTTCTCTTATTCTCTCTATCGATATGTTAATCCCCTTCAATGAATCAAGGATACACTGGACGCACAGGATGATGTTCGAAAAATTGTCAGCAATTTCGTAGGGCGATCGTAAAAATCCCTCAAGATCATCAGCATACTTCTGGAAGCGCTGCTCGCCGTGTATGGTAAGGAGGAGACGCTGAAGGTCACGATAGAACCAGAAAAGGTTCTCACGTCTTACTCCATACCGCTCCCAGAGGATAAAGGTGTTCCTGAGGTTAGACTTACAGATAAGAAAGAGGTTCCTAGATATGAGCTTGGATATATTCCCGCAGGAAGTACAGGTGCATTCGCTCGAGCCGGTGTTTTTGCAGTTGAGGACACGGGCAAGCTCGACAGAGACGAGAAACTTACCGCACCCATCCGTACCATGGAACATGACTGACGCGGGGAGCATTCCTTTGGTGATCTCATGGCTGAGCATCTTTACTGCGATGTGCTGCCCTATTATTCGTTCGAACACCCCTCCCCCTTTTCACCTCTCTCGGGATCACTCTATCCACGGCCTACATGTTGAGAGTTTTATCAATTCCTCTTTTCTTTTTAAGAGCAGAGAGGGCAAAGCCCGCCGCGTTCTGCTCTGCCTGCTTTTTACTTTTTCCGATTCCAGGCCCAAAGGTTTGCTTTTTTACGGTTACCTGCACAAAAAAGGTTCTTTTATGATCCGGTCCCTTTGTCTTGATGACTGAGTACACGGGGACTGTTTTGAACCGTTTCTGCACATATTCCTGCAGAATTGACTTATAATCCTTTTCGTGAAGGTTTTTCTCGACGACAATTATCTCTTTAAAGAAGAGCCTCTCCACCAGCCTCCTTGCCTGCCTGTAACCGCTATCCACGTAGAAGGCACCAATAAGGGCTTCAACACTGTCTCCAATGAGACCTTTCCTGTGCCTACCCCCTGATTTTTCTTCTCCCTTTCCGATCAGAAGGTACCTTTGTATGTTGATTTCCTGGCCGATTCTATGCAGCGTCTGTTCGCTGACCACGTAGGATTTGATTCTGGCAAGAAATCCCTCTCTGGAGTCGAGACTCCTTCTATACAGACAGTCACTAATGACCAGCCCCAGAAACGCATCGCCGAGAAACTCCAGCTTTTCATAGTTTTCCGAAACTCCATCTGTCTCGTTCACATATGACTTATGAGACAGAGCGGTGTTCAGTAGCCCAAGGCTTTTGAACCGGATTCCCAGGTTCTTCTGGAACCGGATTAGATTCTGTTTGCGGCTCTTAATGATAATATTTTCACTTCGCCTCATACTTGGTAATGACTAGTGACGCGTTATGTCCTCCGAAGCCAAAAGAATTGTTGATTGCGGCATTCACATCCGCCTTCATACTTCTGTGTGGCACGAAATCAAGATCAAAGTCCGGATTATCGAGGTTAATAGTAGGAGGGATAATACCTGTGTGCACGGTGAGAACGGTTGCGATGGTCTCTGCCCCTCCTGCCGCACCGAGCAAGTGGCCGATCATGGACTTATTGGAGCTGATTTTTATTTTATATGCCCGCTCGCCGAAAAGATTCTTTATCGCATTCACTTCTGCTTTGTCCCCAACTGGAGTGGATGTGCCATGAGCATTCACATAATCGATGTCGTCCGCAGATAGCCCCGCATCAGCCAAGGCATTTTCCATACACTTCTGCGCACCCTTCCCGGACGGTTCTGGTGCCGCGATATGAAATGCATCCGCACTCACCCCGTATCCTATAATACGGGCGTAAATCTTCGCGTCCCGTGCCAGGGCGCTCTCTTCTCTCTCCAGTGTGAGGACAGCTGCCCCTTCTCCCATGACAAACCCGTCTCTGTCCCTATCAAAGGGACGGGACGCCTTTTCAGGTTCGGTGTTCCGTGTGGATACCGCTTTCATATTGATGAAACCTGCGACTCCGAGGGGGACAATCGGCGCCTCCGTTCCCCCGCAAATCATGAAGTCTGCTTCTCCCCTCTCCAAATACTTCAGAGCTTCTCCGATCGAATGATTGGCAGAAGCACACGCGCTGACAACGCACATATTCGGACCCTGAAGACCATATTTGATGGAGACCAGACCGCTCGCCATGTTCACGATCATACTCGGTATCAGAAATGGGCTTACCCGCTTCGGTCCCTTGGACTGCATCACTTCATGCTGCTCGAGCAGTATCTGGAGGCCTCCAATTCCGGAACCAATTATCACGCCGGCCCTGTACCTATCAACCTTTTCAAGGTTGATTTCCGAATCTTGGATCGCCTCTTCACAGGCAGCAAGAATGAACTGCGTGAATCTGTCGTTCCTTCTCGCCTCCTGCTTATCCATATAGTTCAGAGGATCAAAATCTCTCACCTCTCCGGCGATCTGGGTCTCCAAACCATCAGGGTCGAAGAGTGTAATTCTCGAAATACCCGACTTCCCGTCTATAAGGTTCTGCCAGTACTTTTTTACTCCAATACCGATGGGGGTCAACGCCCCCATCCCGGTTATCACGACTCTCTGTTTTGTTTCCAAGACCACTTCCTATTTATGAGATTCGATGTATTTAACTGCATCACCGACAGTGACGATCTTTTCAGCCTCTTCATCAGGAATCTCCAGCCCGAACTCTTCCTCGAGGGCCATAACGAGCTCGACCGTATCAAGAGAATCGGCTCCGAGATCATCGATGAAGGACGCCTCTTTTGTCACATCTTTCTCATCCACACTCAACCGCTCGACAATTATCTCCTTTACCTTTTGAAAAACGTCATCACCCATGGATTATTAACCCCCTTCATGTTTTCAATTTTGTTTGTATTCGGTAAACACTCTAAGATACTAGAGCTGTAACCTGTGCACGAACACTCGGGTCACATAACCATACCCCCATCCACCACCAGGACCTGACCAGTGATGTAGGAGGCATAATCGGATGCGAGAAACAGTGTCGCATTTGCCACATCCGTAGGTGTGCCCGGGCGCTTTAAAGGGACCGCCTCGAGCATCTTTGCCTTAACCTCCTCAGGCAATATATCTGTCATTTCCGTCTTAATAAATCCCGGTGCGATCGCGTTGACCGTTACGTTCCTCGAGGCAAGCTCCTTGGCAACCGATTTGGTCACTCCAATGATACCTGCTTTGCTCGCTGCATAATTAACCTGTCCCGCGTTCCCGATGATCCCAATCACTGAGGCAATATTGATGATTCTCCCATATCGCTGCTTCATCATGACACGGGAGACTACCTTGGTGCAGTTGAAGGTACCTTTAAGGTTGATTCGAATGACTTTATCAAAATCTTCTTCCGACATACGAAGGAGGAGGTTGTCCCTCGTAATTCCGGCATTGTTCACGAGTATATCAATACGGCCAAATTTGTCAATCGCTTTTTTCACCATCTCCTCGCAGGAAGCGAGATTACTCACGTCCAGCATATACCCTTCGGCTTCAACACGGAGCTGTCGAAGCTCAGAGACCGTGCTTTCGAGCGTGGACTGGTTTATGTCGCCGATAATTATATTGGCACCTTGGCGTGCACATGTGACCGCAATCTCCTTTCCAATGCCCTGCGCACCTCCTGTAATGAACGCGACTTTCCCTTTCAGATCCATGCTCTCGCCTCCCTCAGGATATTATTTTCCTATGGCATCCATATCCTCAGGTTTCTCCACGGAGTATACCTGCACATCCTTCGATATGGAGCGGAAGAGACCCTTAAGGACAGTTCCCGGGCCTGATTCAATGTAGTTTTTAAATCCCATTTCCACGAGCATGCTCAATGAAGTGCTCCAGAGAACAGGATGAGAGAGCTGTTTGACCAGACTCTGCTTTAATTTAAGGGGATCATCTGTCACCTCAGCAGTTGCGTTGGAAACGATCTTCCCCTTTCCCTTTTTCCACTGAGCAGATTCCAGTTCCTTTTCAAGCTTCCCTGCTGCATCTTTCATAAAGGGTGAGTGGAATGGTCCACTCACATTGAGAGGGATCGTTCTTTTTGCACCGAGTGTTTTGAACTTCTCCATTGCTTCAGTTATCTTTTCTTTCAAACCGGAGACAACGATCTGACCAGGACTGTTGAAATTGGCTGGCCAAACGTCTCCAACATATCTGCAAACTTCCTCTATCCGATCCAGCTCAAGACCGAGGATTGCCGCCATCCCACCCTTTCTCTCAGGATCGCAGTCCCTCATGAGGAGACCCCTCTTACGCACGATCCTAAGTCCATCCTCGAAGCTCAAGAACCCTGCAGCGGTCACCGCTGTGTACTCTCCGAGAGAGTGCCCGGCAAATACCTCTCCCCTGTACCCTGATTCTGACAGTACCGAGAAGATTGCGTAAGAAACGGTGTAGAGAGAAGGTTGCGTGTTCTCAGTTTTTCTTAACTCATCTTCGTCGGCCCCGAAACAGAGTGACTTGATAGAGCAGTCCTTCAAAACCTCCTCAGCACGATCGAATACTTCCCTCGCCCTTTCGTACCTGTCGTATAACTCCTTCCCCATACCGGGCTTTTGAGACCCTTGTCCTGGGAATAAAAATCCGTATCCTTTCATTCAAACCCCGCTACCAGTCACCGTTGTTCATAAAAATTTGAAATGGAAATATAATAGTATTTCTTTCTGAATACAAATGAAAATTCAGTACTGTATGATTGCAGACCCCCAGGTCAATCCACCCCCGAAGGCAGCAAAGCCTATTATATCTCCCCTTTTTATAATCCCCTGTTCAACCACTTCATTCAGGGCGATTGCAATACTCGCCGCTGATGTGTTTCCGTATTTATTTATGTTGACATATACCTTTTCCTTCGGAAGACGCAGGAAACTCCGCAGCGCATTGATGATGCGTAAATTTGCCTGGTGCGGTATGAGAAGGGATATATCATTAGCTGATACACCCGCCTTCTCCATGGATCTGGCAAAGGTCTCCCGCATTTTGTTTACGGCAACCTTGAAGATTGTATTCCCGTTCATTTTTATTGAGTGCAGCTTGTTGGTTACGGTCTCAATGGTAGCGGGCATCCTGGAACCTCCGGCCGGGATGAGCAGCTCCTTCCCATAGGATCCATCGGTCCCCATGTCGAAAGCAAGGAGCTTGCTTTCACCATTAGAGGGTAAGATCACGCTCGCACCCGCTCCATCGGCAAAGAGTACACAGGTATTCCTATCCTCCCAGTCGACAATACTAGTGAGCTTTTCCGCACCTATGATCAGCGCATTCTTGTAGCTCCCCGTTTCGATGAATTTGCTCGCAATAACGAGGGAATAGATATACCCCGAACAAGCCGCACTGACATCCATGGCGACGGCATTTTTAGCACCGAGCTTGTCCTGTACCCAGCAGCCCGTACTGGGAAAGAACATGTCCGGTGTAATGGTTCCAACTATTATGAGTTCTATCTCTTCAGGGTCCATTTCAGCTCGCGCGAGGGCCATTTTTGCAGCATTATAAGCCATGTCGGAGGTGGCTTCGTTTTCTGCCGCTATTCTTCTTGTTTTAATGCCTGTTCGCGTGGTTATCCATTCATCGGATGTATCGACGATCTTCTCGAGATCATGATTCGTGAGTACCTTCTCAGGAAGGTAAACCCCAGTACTCTTAATCATCACGTTGCACATTCCCATCTGTCCCTTCGCTGCAGATTTGCTCCCAATTCCCACCGTTCATTCAGGGCAATTAGATTAATATGACATTTCTTTTTCTGATCATCAAGTACATTTTCCAACAACGAGGAATTGAAAATGGGGTAGGGATGTCTGTGAATTACCTCTTTTTTACATAATCATTATCTTTTTAAATCCAACTCTTCCAATCGCGACACAATAAGCGCATTCAACTTGTTTTTTATACCCACATTAACCATTCGTATGCCGTTATATACGGTAATCGTATCAGATGCCCCATGGCCAATAACGATGCTGGCGTCCAGGCCCAGAAGATATCCACCTCCATATTCACTTGGATCGGTCTTTTTCCTCATGTTTCTGACTGCGGGATAGATGAGAGCGTAGCCAATCCGCTGAAGCAGATGGTTTTCCACTTCCTGGCCGACAAACTCAACGGTGAGTCGGAAAACCCGTTCCGTCACCTTTATTAGGATATTCCCCACGAAACCGTCGCACACGATTACGTCTACATCGCCGTCTGAAACATCATAGCCTTCGATATTCCCCACAAAGTTTATCTTCAGACCTTTGAGGATCTCATAGGTCTTAAGGGAGAGATCGTTCCCCTTAGATCGTTCCTTTCCGACGCTCAGAATGCCGATTGAAGGATCCTCTTTTCTCTGCACCTTTGCTGCAAACACCTCTCCCATCACTGCAAACTGTGCGAGGTACTCAGGAACACAGTCCATGTTCGCGCCCGCATCGATGAGCAGGCTTTTTCCTTTTTCAGTAGGAATGATCGCTGCAAGCGACGGCCTGAGAACTCCCTCGGTTTTTGGAATGTTCATGTATGAAGCGACCAGGGTCGCCCCGGTGTTTCCCGGTGAGAAAAACCCGAGGGCTATGCCGTCTTTCACAAGACGCGTACACACCATTATTGAGGAATCCTTCTTCTTCTTGCAGGCCGTCGCTGGCCTTTCATGCATGGCGATCACCTCTGGTGCATGAAAGACCTCCACATTACCAGTATGCTGGAACCCAAACTTCTTCAGGTAGTCTGTAATGAGCTCCCCATCACCCACGAGCCCTACCTTCACGTTGAACTCCTCAGCTGCCCTAAGGGCTCCCCGTATGATGACTTCAGGAGGCTTTTCTCCGCTCATCACATCAACGGCAATCATCTCATCACTCTTCCTCTTGAGAAACTATCTCTCTACCCTTGTAGTACCCGCAGTGAGGACATACATGATGAGGTTTCGTATATTCACCGCAGTTGGGGCATTCAACCAGTTTCACAAGGCTTACCCTGTCATGTCTTGCCCTTCTCATCCTTGTCTTCGATTTTGACTTTTTTTGTTTCGGTAATGCCATAAATTACTCCAGCGTTATTTTCATTACCTTTGAATGCTACCTTCGCTCTCTTGCAAGCGCTGGTAGCAAGCCCGACTAATATAGTAAATAACCGATCGGGAGCAAATAAAAATACATTACTCATGAAAATGCTTGTACTGCAGTGATGGCAATCACGTTCACGATATCGTCCACGTAACATCCCCTC
>Ga0111221_1022_pt1 | contig 21512 bp, 20 predicted proteins | sample DeeMarSWOR152_54_FD_80385 | JGI IMG/M metagenome (GOLD analysis project Ga0111221, IMG submission 80385) | Spirochaetes bacterium DG_61 | reverse complement strand
AGACGGAATCAGGCTCGAGGGAAAGAAGGGATGCCACCACGTTAGGGTTCGCGCATTTTCCCGCCTTTCAAATGCAGGGGAAAGCTTCGATACCATTGTGATCGCCGTAAAGAGTAATTCCCTTGCGTCGGCCTTTGAAGATGCATGCTATCACCTCTGTAAAGACGGGTTCATTCTCACACTTCAAAACGGCTTGGAGATACTCGGCATTGCAGAACGCCACCCCGATGTCAGGATCGTCGGCGGAGCGGTAGGGTACAACGCCCAGATGCTTGAGTTCGGCAGATACCGTGTGAGCTCTGAAGGTGGGATCACCGTAGGGAATATTAGCTGTGCCACCGAAGGGGACGTCTTTCTGTTGAAAAGCGTGTTCGAGCCACTCATTCAGGTAGAGACCACCACCAATATCCGTGGAGTCCTGTGGGCAAAGCTCCTCGTTGTCTGCGGGGTCACCGGCCTTGGAGGAGCCTCGGGGCTGTTGGTGGGAGAACTTCTGAAGAAGAGAATCGCAAGAAGGCTTTTCTACCAGATCGTCACTGAAGGGGTTCTGGTGGCACGGAAGCTGGAAGTCCGCATAGAGAAGTTCGCTGGTAGGGTAAACCCCGAGAAGTTCGCAAATCTCAAGGGAGGATACCCACTGCTGCTCCGATGGATGCTTCTCAATGTGGTGGGTATGAAGTACATGAACCTGAAGTCGAATATCCATCACGACCTTGAGAGGGGACAGAATACGGAGGTTGATTTTCTGAACGGTAAGATACTCATGCTCGGGGAGATAACCGGTATCCCGACACCGGCAAACCGAAAACTGGTGGAAGTCGTGAAGGAGATAGAAGACAGGAAGAGACCCCTGAGCCCGGAAAACCTCTCCGTTATATGGAACGCTGTGCAGCGGGAGAAGGAGATTCACTGATGTAGAGCAGTAAAGGGCTTTTTTGAAACCATCTGTTGTGTTCGTCTGTTGTAATTCACAAGTACAGAATCGTTGAGGGAATGTACCGTCGAATCTTCGGTTGGTTTTTTACCCTGAGCCTTTCTGTATGATCTGCTCGTGCTTTCTGTTGAGCACGAAGAGTACCCGCAGGAGCTTGCGCTCCGTTTCATCGATCTTTTTGATAATCGCGGTTATACGAACATATTCCTGTCGCAGCTTCTCGATGGTGGGGAGTCTCTGCGCTGGAAGGTCTCTTTCGATTCTTGCTGCAAGAACCAGAATCGAGCGAATCACAGTCAGCTGTTTTCTTGCAGCGAGGAGAAGGATGATCCCCTTTTTCGTTCTCGCGATCTGAAACTCGATGAGTCTTCTTTCCTCCTCATACCTCCCTCTGCTTTCCAGGGACCGGATTTTTCTTAGGAACTCTTCCCATTCCTTTCTGTATTCCTCGATGTTTCTCTGCCCCTCCCTCAAACCTTTGATGATCCTTCTCTCCCGCTCAAGCAGTTTAGAAAGAAAGAGATCGGGATTCTCCCTGATCCTCTCGATGGCCGCTGCCCTCCACTGGGCTGGTTCGATCCTCCCTTTGAAATCCACTCTTGGACCGGTGAGAGAGAATACGCTTGCGTTTGGGGCCTCTATCCGGTGAATGTCTCCATTGGTTTCGGTTTCTACTACTCCCTCATCAACGTTGATGAGCACAGAACCGTCTTCTCTGACCGAGGCCTCAAGATCGGTTCCCCGTATACCTGCAGTCGTTGTCACGGTGTTTACGTCGATTTCAGAACTGCTTCCGGAGAGTTTTTTTACAAGGAGCCGCATAGTTCCAAAGAGGAGACCGATCTGAGTGAACTTCTGCTCCCTGAAACTATAGCCGTTGAGAGTAATTTCTGCCTCTTCAGACAGGTAAATGACATTCCCATCGGCAAGCATGATTTCCGCCTCGGAATCGGCAAGGGTCCTGAGTGTGCTCCCGGCAAATAGTTCCTGATCCAGCATCACCTCTTCGAGCTCGCCATTCTGTACTCTCACCTGGCAGGTTCCCTTCAGATAGGTTATACTCCCCATGACAGGAATATTTTCTGCAATCAGTACTGCAGGTATAGAGAGGAATGCAATGAGAATGAGTACAACAAAAAGCTTTTGATTCATAGAGATCCTCTTTTTTTATACATACAAGGCTGCTTTGCTGTTTGAGACAGCACTCAAAGATTATGAAAATGAATATTTTTTCTTGTGCTCTCTTCTCATACGGGCGGTACTTTTGTACCGCAGGGCACCGCCAGGCGGTACATGAGCACGTGTTGATGATGTTCTATTCATCTGATGGAAGAGCCCATTTTCATATTAGTCTAATACAAGAATATTTTATTTAAAAGATAAATAGAACATCGCCAAGAAACGCTTGATAAAGGCTTACTCCCCCTTCTGATTGACTTTCACTCTTTTCATATTTATTGTACTATTAATAATCCATGGAAATGAAAGTGAGAGTAGCTGTTACTATCGCGGTTCTGGTCCTCCTGTTTGTGCCGGGTGCTCGGACCACACGGGGTGAGGAATCCCCGGAGCTTACCGAAAAAGCAGTATTCATACCAGTGCACGGAGAAATCGACCGTTCTCTGGTGGTGTTTCTCCGTAGAAGCATACAGAAGGCGAAGGATCAGAATGCTCGTTACATCGTCTTTGATATTGATACCTTCGGAGGGCGGGTTGATTCTGCACTTCAGATAGCAACCCTTATCGGCTCTGCGGAGCCCTCGGCAACCGTCGCCTATGTGACAGCCGGCCCTGAGAGTACAGGAGTGAGCTGGTCTGCCGGTGCACTCATATCCCTTGCGTGTAGCAGTATCTACATGGCACCCGGCACATCCATGGGCGCAGCAGCCCCTGTAACCATGGGTCCGGAGGGGGCATTGCCTGCTTCAGAGAAGGTCGTAAGTGCTGTGCGGGCTCAGATTGCAGCACTCGCAGAGAAGAACGGTTATCCCGTGAGTATCGCCCGTGCGATGGTTGATCAGGACATCGAGCTACGGGAGATCTTTATTGACGGTGAAATGCAGGTTGCATCCGCAGATGAAATCGGTGATATCGAGAGGGAAGCGAAAAAGAATGGAAAGTCCTACGAGCTCGGAAGGATCATCTCGCCATCGGGCAAGCTCCTGACGCTCACGGCGATGGAGATGGAGCGATACGATGTTTCCTCAGCAACCATATCAAACCGTCGGGAACTTCTTCGGTTACTCGAACTGCGGGAAAATGCCTATGAACTTCTGGATGAGTCGCCTGCAGATCGGGCGGTCGGAGTCGCGACCAGTGCCGGTTTCACCGCGCTTCTCATAATAATCGGGCTTGTCGCCCTCTTCATCGAGATAACCACCCCAGGATTCGGAGTTCCAGGTACCATAGCGATCGTGTGTTTTGCGGTCGTGTTCTCAAGCTACGCGCTGCTCGGAACGGTAGGCTCTCTTGAGCTCATTCTGTTTGTACTGGGCATTGTGCTGCTCATACTCGAAATCTTCGTCATACCCGGGTTTGGCGTTGCGGGTATATCGGGAATACTGCTCATCGTCGCATCACTCGTGCTCTCCATGCAGGAGTTCGTCATCCCCAGTTTCGAGTGGCAGAAAGAGCTGTTCAGACGAAACCTTCTCGTTGTGGGAGTGGGGGTTGTCTCTTCTCTCGTGGTGTTCGGAATCCTGGCTTTTGCGGTGCCCCAGCTCAGTTTGTTCAGCCGCCTTACCCTGGCCGAATCCCAGACTACGGAGAGCGGGTATACCGTGCAGTCTAGGGAAGAAGTGTCGAGATACCTGGGGAAGAAGGGCGTTGCGATTACCACGCTCCGCCCTTCAGGAAAGGCTGAGTTTGGTGAGGAGGTGCTCAATGTGGAGACCGAAGGAGAGTTCGTGGAGCAGGGGAGTGAAGTGGAGGTCATAGAGGTGAGTGCAAACCGTATCATAGTGAGGAAGTGCTGAATGGAAATCTGGATACCGATTCTCCTTTTTGTTGTCGGATTCATTGCACTCTTTCTCGAGCTCTTCGTTCCTGCAGCAGGCGCTATAGGTGCGATGGGAATCATCTGTATGATCGTGGCAACCGTGCTTTCCTACCGCTCTCTGGGGAAAGGGGTCGGAACCCTTTTTCTGGTTGGTATTCTGGTTGGTACCCCCGCTATGATCATGCTCGGACTGAAAACCTTTCCCAAATCCTTCATAGGGAAGAGACTCATCCTTCACCAATCCATGGATCAGGAGTCCGGCTTCTCGAGTTCCGATGTGCAGACCTACAACGTGCTTCTGGGAAGAGAAGGGATCGTTCTCACCACGCTCAGGCCCGCAGGAATGGTGAGGATCGATGGGAAAAAGTATAGTGTGGTGACTGGAGGTGAAATGATCCAGAAGGATGAGGTGGTGAAGGTGGTGAAGGTGGAGGGTAACCGGATAGTCGTGAAGAAAAGGTATAAAGATGCGAAGTAGATACAGTCAGGATAATAGGATTCGGGGATATAATCGATTCTGTTTAACAGAGCGAGCCGGGCATGTTCCGGCCATCGAAATTTTAAATATATTGATTAAGGAGTAAAGATCATGTTTATAATCCTCTACATATTTCTCGGAGTCGTTGCACTCGTATTCATAATTCTCTTCATCAAATTTTTTGGGCTATGGTTCAGGGCACTGCTCTCCGGTGCTCCTGTGGGGATTGCAAAGCTGATCGGTATGTGGCTCAGGAAAGTGAATCCCTCCGTGATCGTTGACAGCAGGATCATGCTTAAAAAGGCGGGAATTTCCATTGAAACTGACCTGCTCGAAACGCACTACCTTGCGCGCGGAAATGTGCTCAGGGTGAGCATGTCGCTGGTGGCTGCTAACAAGGCGAATATCCCACTGAACTTTCAGAGAGCTGCCGCCATCGATCTCGCAGGGAGGGATGTGCTCGACGCGGTGAAGACGAGCGTGAATCCGAAGGTCATCGACTGCCCAGATCCTGCCAAGGGAAGACAGACAATCGATGCGGTGGCAAAGGACGGTATCCAGCTCAAGGCAAAGGCGAGGGTGACCGTTCGGGCAAATATCGAGCGGCTCGTCGGTGGGGCAACAGAGGAAACGATAATCGCCCGGGTGGGTGAGGGAATTGTTACCACGATAGGGTCTGCGGCGAGCTACAAGGACGTGCTCGAGAACCCTGACCGTATATCAAAGAAGGTCCTCGAGAAAGGGCTCGATGCCGGGACCGCTTTCGAGATACTCTCCATAGATATTGCCGATGTAGACGTGGGAGAAAACGTGGGTGCGAAGCTCCAGGCAGACCAGGCTGAAGCAGACAAGAGACGCTTTCAGGCTGAAGCTGAGAAGCGTCGGGCAGCGGCACAGGCACGGGAGCAGGAAATGCTCGCGCTTGTGCAGGAAAACAGGGCAAAGGTGGTGCTCGCCGAGGCGGAGATTCCCAGGGCCATAGCCGAGGCGTTCAGGGGTGGAAATCTCGGGATCATGGATTACTACAGGCTGCGGAACATTCAGGCCGACACCGAGATGCGGAGGAGCATCAGTGGTGAGGAAAAACCCAAGGAGAAATAGGGTCAGGGGATAAAAATTCTGTGAGTAAAGGTAGGGAGAAAAGTCTGCATGACAAAGGCAGAAAGGATCTGATCTCAGGGTTCTCCTTCGAAGGATGTTGTGCATTTGGCCCCAAACCAGATATCCTGTCACGGAGATTTCATTACTCCTGGTATGTGGAGAGAGGGGTGAGTAAAATGAGAGGTGGTTCACATGGGATTTGGTGAGCTCGCTTTCATACTCATCTTCATACTGTTTGGCCTTTTCAACCTGATTGCGCGGCTTGTTATCTCACGAGCCAGGCAGAGGAGACGGATCGCAGAGGAGGTAAAGCAAAAATCACCTGTGTCCGAGGAATCAACCGAAGAAAAAGCGCTGAGCGTAAAGCAGAGCCTTTCGGAGGTGCGGCAAGTACTGGAGGGGGGTTCCTCGGACGTACAGATGCAGACTTTACCTGAAAGTAAACGTTCTGAAGGGATCGGTGTTAAAATGCATGGGAAAGAGGAGGGAGCCATAGGGGAGCGGTATGTTTCGAGGCTTATCCAGAGGGAAGAAAGTCCTCTGGAAGAGGAATCCCAGAAGGTTGAGAGTCTCCAGGAAGAAAAGTTTACAAAAATGGAATCTGAAATTCTTCCCACGCTGGATGTGAGCATCTCCGATCGTCTGCTTTCTGATATCGATTTTGGTGGATACAGTGGTGGGGAATTACAGGAGCGTGGAGCTCGCAATGGGTGGGAGAGAATCCAGAGTCTGCCTCCGCTCAAGAGAGCGATATTGCTATCGGAGCTGCTTGGAAAACCGAAAGCCCTTGAGGAGAAGCCACCGTATAGGCGGTGAAAATGTAATAGAGCATGATCATATATGCCGCCTTATCCGAATATACCGCCCGGTATGAATGTACCGCAGAGACCCGCCAAGCTTGTAACGAGCAATTCTGGATGATGTTCTATCGATCTTTAAAGGAGCCCATTTTCCTATTAGCGCATGGGATTGCGGTAATGATTGACAAGCGGGTCTATTTATACGTTAAATAGTGGGTATTCCAGCAGCGGAGTACACTATGCTCGAATCGTATTCTAGTGGCAAGGAGGAAAGATGACTTCACGAGAACGCGTATTGAAGACACTGAACCATCAGGAACCGGACAGGGTACCCTACGATCTCACAAGCACCCTTGTAACTGGTATTCATTACAAAGCATATGAAAAGCTCAGGAATTACCTGGGCACGGAGAAAAAAGAGATTGAACTCTTCGACCGAGTGCAGGGACTCGCACGGGTGCACGAAGACGTGCTTCAGAAGCTCAAGGTTGATACCAGGGGGGTGCTTACTGGAAACCCCTTCGAGTGGAAATTGAAGCTTGAGGAGACTCCAGAATATGAGCAGTTCATCGATGTCTGGGGTGTGACCTGGAGGAGGCCGAAGCCGCACGGCCTCTACTACGACATGGTGGTTCACCCATTGAAGGGCTGTACACTTGAAGATGCGAAGAAACATAGCTGGCCGGCTCCCAAGGACGAGTACAGGCTGAAGGGTTTGAAGGAAGAGGCAGCGCAGCTCGCACATAGTGACTGCCTTGTGCTGCTCGGTACCGTAGGGATGACTGTCGGGCTTCTACAGACCTTTCAGTGGCTGCTCGGTTATGAGGACTCCTTTTACGCCCTCGCCGCAGAACCGGAGCTCACCCATTACATCGTAGGAAAGCTTGCTGAGCTGGACATCGAGTTCTGGGAATGGGCGATCCCCTATCTGGGAGACGACATAAAGGTTGTCCTCTACGCTGACGATTTTGGGATGCAGACAGGTCCTGTTTTTTCCTACGAAATGTTTGCCAGGTATTTCAAGCCCTGGTACGCAAAGATCTTCTCCGTGATTAAAAAGCAGAAACCTGATCTCTACATCTTTTTCCACACGTGTGGCTCTTCTCGATATATCATCCCGGACCTGATAGAAAGCGGCGCTGACATTCTTAATCCGGTACAATTTTCCTCCAAGGACATGGATCCTGTTAAGCTGAAAAACGACTTCGGGAATGACATGACATTCTGGGGCGGGGGCGTGGATACCCAGCGAGTATTGCCGAGGGGAACGGTCCAGCAGGTGAAGGATGAGGTGAAGAAACGAATCGACCAGTTTGCCCCGGGCGGCGGTTTTGTGTTCACCCCCGTGCACAACATTCAGCCAGATGTTCCCCCTGAGAATATCATGGCCATGTGGGAAACCCTCCAGGAACATGGAGTGTACTGATATCCTTTTTTATTAGGAGAATGATATGACCCATAAGGAGCGGTTCTTGATGGCCATACAGCACGAGGAGCCGGATAGGGTTCCCATCGATGTATGGTATACACCGGAGGCTGAGAAAAAGATGTTGAAGCACTTGGGAGAGGACACGGAAAAACTTTCCCTCTATGCGGCGGACGGAGGGTATCTGCCGCACCTGATGGATCACGATTTTCTCATCACCTGGATAGGACCCTGTACGAGCTACTACCTGAAGGACACCGAGGAGTACTACGACGAGTGGGGGATTAAGTTTCGCTGGGTTGACACGAAGACCGGGAACAGGTACACGGAAATGGTCGAGCGACCCCTCGCGAACATAACGAACCTTGACAGATTCGCGATGCCCGATTTCAAGAACATGGGGCGTTACATGGCCTCGAAGGAGATGATCGAGAAGTACGGGAGTGAGTACGGTATCATGGGCGGGGTTGCCTGCACCCTCTTTGAGCTATCCTGGTACCTCAGGGGCATGGAAATGGTGCTCGAAGACATGGTTTTACGTAAAGACTTCTACCACGCTTATCTGGACAGGCTGCTGAGCTGGGTATGGGATGCAGGTACGATACTCGTCAACCTTGGTGTAGACGTGATCTGGATCGGAGACGATTTCGGGACTCAGGACAGGCTCCTTATTTCTCCTACCCTTTTCAGGGAGTTCTTCAAGCCCCGGTATGAAAGTCTCTTTTCACACCTGAAGAGCTTGAACCCGAACGTAAAATTTGCATTTCATACCGACGGGTACAACTGGCCGATTATACAGGACCTGATCGACGTGGGCGTCAACATACTCAACCCCGTTCAGCCCAAATCAATGGATCCTGCTGAGCTCAAAAAGAAGTACGGAAAACAGCTCACCCTGTGGGGCACTATCGATAACCAGGAAACCATGCCCTTTGGAAGCGTGAAGGATGTGATGGAGGAGACAAAGCTCCGGCTAAAGACAGTCGCCCCAGGAGGCGGGCTCCTTCTCGGTCCCGCCCACAATGTTCAGCCGCAGGTGCCGATAGAGAACATCATGGCCTTTTACGAAACGGCAAAGAAGTTCGGGACTTATCCGATCCGGTTTTAAAAGGATTTCTGTTATGAAAATATTTCGGATTTAAGAATGACTTTAATAGTACACGCGGTGTGGTCTACGTGGATTTTAAATGTGTGGTGCGCAGAGGATCTTAACAATGACTTCAAGACAACGGGTTGTGAGGGCAATTGAATTTAGAGGACCTGACAGAATACCCCTCTGGTACTGGAACAGAGACAGGGAGGCCGGAGACGTGCTCAGCTTCGAGCTTTTCCCCTATAAAGGGGGAAAAGTCAACAGGAGCGAGGTGGGGGTACCTGTGGGAAAACCTCGGTGATGGTACGCTCGGCCAACCGAAAAAACCGGTGATCCCTTCATGGGAAGAACTCGACACGTATGTGTTCCCCGACCCTCTTAGACCGGGTCGGTTCGATGGAATCGAGCAGTTCCTCGAGGAGGCAGAAGACCGCTACCGCTCGGAGTGAGGCTTCCAGAGGGGTTTGGTGGTGTGTGGATCTCGGACGACGATTCTGTGATGATCGGAAGCGATCACTATCGGGAGTTCGTCGTCCCGTACAATTCGCGTATATTGAGGGCTTTTGGAGGAGGATGTATTCACTACTGCGGAACTGCAACCCAGCACATAGAAAATTACCTGAAGACAGAAGGTCTGACCGCAATCAATAACCTGAATCTCGATAACATCGGCGAAGCGGCAAAAATGAAAGAGGCGCTCAGCAAAAGAGGGGTAGTGTACATGGCATGTGACTTTATCCCGAACGAAAGGAGAATGGGCTCTTACTACCACGGCCTCATTGAAGCGTTGGGAGACCAGCGGGGACTCATCATCGTCCCTTATGTGGCCCCTGCGGTTTCACTTGAAAATGGGAGATACCAGGAGAGCCATCGAGATCAATTTGAGCTCGGGAAAAAGGTGAAAGAGATCATCGATAAGGAACTGAAGGCAAGCTCATAAATAGTTCTTGGTGAATAAATAGTATGATTACGAAATAAGAGATTCATATGTCAGGACGTGTACAATGAAAGACTACGGAAACGGGCCGTCGACAGGTATCGACCAGACTGCCTTGGGGAAGATCGAAACGGGGTTCACTCCTGCTGACCTCCAAATCAGCCAGGAAGAAAAAGCGGTGCTGATCGGCCTCGCCGAGGAGGTGGCCGAAATTGCTGCAAGCGACAGGATGAAGGAGACCCGTTTCCTCTGGAAGCGGCACAACATGCTGGAGAAGGTGAGACCTCTCGTATTCTGCGACCCTGAGAACGGGTGGAACGAGATCATTACGGAAGCCCAGATGCGCTGCAAGGGAAAGATCGCGCGCCGATGGGAGATGGACCTCAGGAAGGAGATCTTCTGGGGAAGGGAGATGGGGGACGATAAGCCCGTGGAGCCCTATTTCGATGTTCCCTATACCGTTTCACCCGACGACTGGGGTGTTAAGGTCTTCTACCACAGAACCGATGCGCTCGGCTCTTACGTGTGGGAGAACCCGGTAAAGGATTACAGAACTGACTTGAAAAAACTTCATTCCCCAACCTTTGAGATTGACTGGGAAACCACGAAGGGCTGTCTCGAGCTCGCGCAGCACATCTTCGGTGATGTTCTTGCTGTCCGGCTCAAGGGCACGTGGTGGTGGTCTCTCGGAGTGACACTTCCCGGTGCCGGACTTCGAGGATTGAATAATCTCTATACGGACTTCATAGACCATCCGGATGAGCTGAAGGAGTTTCTCTCGATCATCTCCCATGGGATCATGGACAAGCTCGACTACCTGGAAGCAAACAACCTCCTGAGTCTCAACAATGACGGAACCTATATTGGGTCAGGGGGATTCGGATTCACCGATGAGCTGCCGACATCTGCATTTAACGGTCAGATTCGATGCGTGGACATGTGGGGTTTTACAGAGAGCCAGGAAACAGTGAACGTGTCGCCGAAGATGTACCAAGAGTTCATATTTTCCCATGAAAAGCCCATCATGGACCGGTTCGGGCTTACCTGCTACGGCTGCTGCGAGCCGCTGCATCCGCGCTGGCAGGTAGTAAAGAATCATCATAACCTCAGGAGGGTCTCCTGCTCTCCCTGGGCAGACTACGAAAAGATGGCGACCTATCTCGGAGACAGCTATATATTCTCCATGAAACCGAATCCGGCCGCACTATCCGAGCCGCAGATTGATTTCGAGTCTGTCAGAAAGGAGCTCAGAAAAAATCTTGAGGTCACAAGAGGGTGTGTGGTCGAGGTCATCATGAAAGACAACCACACCATCGGCGGAAGACCGGAGAATTTGATTGAGTGGTGCAGGGTTGCCCGAGAAGAGGTCGAACAGATGCCCTGATCCTGTCCGCTACCCGATACCGAGGTGGGCATAATTTCCGTATCTTCTCGCAGCGGTGAGCATGGCAGCGTAGTTTTGCGGTTTCACATGGGAATGTATGGAGTTGGCTGAAGCGATGATATACCCACCACCCGGCGCGACATCGAGAATCGTTTGAAGCACCAGTTCCTTCACCACATCGGGCGTCGAATCTGTGAGCACTTTTCCTGTGTCGATGTTTCCAATCACGCACACCTTGTTTCCATACTTTTTTTTTACCTCGCTGATGTCCATACCAGCTTCAGGATCAAGGGGATGAATCCCGTCGATTCCCGTATCTATAATCATCTCGATGATGGGGAGGATGTTCCCGTCCGTGTGTTTCACCGCATACGCCCCAAGCTGTTTCGCAGTCCGGACAACCTCCCGCATGCCTGGAAGAAAGAACTCTTCGAAATGTCGTGGAGACATGATCGGCCCAGAGTTTCCCGCGTAGTCGTCCCCGAACACAAAGAGGTCGGCCCCGAGCTCTCGTGCCTTTTTCATGAGGACGGTCGTGTGATCCACGCTCAGCTCAATGAGCTTCCGTACCAGGTCGGGTTGCTCGATGAGATCAAGCATCAGGTTGTCCATTCCCCTGAGGTATGCGGGGTAGGAGAGCGCGTCGTGGACGTGCATGCCGACCATTTTTTTCCCTTTGAACCTGGACGTAAGCTCTCTAAGGGCGGTGAAACGCGCAGGGTCCATAGGGTCGGGAGGGGTATAGGTTTTCAGGTCATCAATCGATTTGACAGGACCTTCCATGGGAAAGGGCACGGTCTGATCGGAGAACCTTCTGAGCACACCCCACTCATCACGGTATGTTCTGGTCTTTACATCCACCGGTTTCATCCGGTAATTTGACGAGGGAGTTCCCGTGAGCACTATGTCGAAATCGTACTGTTCCACGAAATCAGAGTAGCTTGCACCGGGATGTATCGCGTTGATTACCCGGTGATCTATGACCAGCTCGAAAATGGGAACCCTGTCGGGCTGCCCCAGTTCAAGAGCGCTCCTCGCACGTTCGAGATTTGTCATGGATGTATGTCCCTGTGAATATTTTTTCCATCATTGTAGATGAAGAATGCAACCATAATTATGTGAAGAATGTCTATCAGACATCGACAACTTCATCGATGATTTCCGCCATGATGAAGTCGTTCTCGGTCAATCCCTCTGCCGAATGGGTGGTGAGCGTGACCTTCAATCTGCCGTAGTTCAGCAGAAAGGAGGGGTGATGCTTCTGTTCTTCGGCAATGACGGAAAACAGGTCGAGGTAATATTTTGCATCCGCAAAGCTATTTAATCGATATCGCTTCACCAGTTTATTACCCCCTACGAGTTCCCAGCCCGGATGCCGCGGGAGCATGGTCTGTATTGCTTCAGAGGAAAGGGGAGGCGGGTTTTCTCTGCATTCGGAGTTCCCTCCCTTGCTGGACGAAAGCTCCGGAGTTTCGATGACCTCTTCAAGCTGGTCAAGGGTTTCATCGTAGTCCGGCTGGTTTGCCAGCTCGTTGGTGATCTGTACGTAACGGAGCGTATTAATCCTGTCGACGATCATCACGCCACGCGTAAGGAGATTCCACTCCTTTATGAGCACGCCGTAGTTGATTCCGAAAGAGCGGTATCGGTAATCAGAAACCAGGGTCATATTTCGAATATTGAAAGTTTCCCTGAACCTCTTCTGGGCAAAAGGCAGGTCCGTGCTGATCCCGATTACCACCACATCATCAGTCATTGTGGATGCCCGTCTGTTGAACTCCCTTACCTGGATATCGCAGACAGGGGTATCGTGGGAAAGGAAGAAGCTGAATATTTTGATTCTGTTTCCGAAAGATGAGAGGTTAGCTTCCCTCAGCTCGTTGTCGACCGCCGTAAAATTCGGGGCTTTCCGGGGAATCTGTAAGTTTCTTCCCACGAGGGTGAGGGGTTTGTTCTCGAAGGTCACGTTTCTTATCATAGGGTGCACTCCTCATTGGTGTGTAAAGCTTTTATATTCTGTGCACGTAAAAGACAATAAGTGGGGGGAGATTGAAAGTCAAGAAACCAAAGGTTTTATTTGAATTATTTGAGAGTTTTACTACAATAACATTGTTAGAAAAAGTTTAAAGGAGTCGGGCATATATGTTCTATTTTGATCTCATCCTTTCCTTTAGCCTCTTTGTCATGGGGCTCCTTGTTATTTTTCTCAAGTCCTTCCGGCCGAATCCATGGATTGTGGGGCTCTCTCTGCTCTTTTTTCCCATCGCAGTGATAAGCTACTATCTTGGAGAGCTGAACAGAACTCTATTCGGCAGCATAAGGGTCCTGGATCTCCTGGTTTATCCACTGGTAAAGATCATTATTCTTCTCTCTCTCATCCAGGTTATAATAAAGGAAAAAAGAATATAAAAAAAGGACGCTTCCTTGTGCGTCCCTTTTTTCGATGATGCAAAAGCCTACCGTTTGAACTCACTCAGGCTCACGGGTCTTCCGGTCGCTGCGGATTTGTCCGCTGCATAGATTACCCTGTGAGTTTCGAATGCGCTTGCCAGATTGTTCATTGCTTCTTTTCCTGTATCCAGACACTCGGCAAAATAGGAGAACTGTGACGCATATGGATGGGCACCCACATCACCGCTGTCCGCAAGCTGCATGGCGAGCTGGCTCCACTCTTTCGGACCATTCATCTTGCTGCTGTAGAACCTTTTGTTCATGATTGAGCCGTGTGAGCCGATGATGTTTACATTGAATACATAGGGCTGCATACAGTCGCACACAGAAGATACTTTGCCAAGGGTTCTTTTGTTCTTGAACCGTAAAATTGTTATGGATGTGGTATCGAATTCGTACGGATTGAAAGCTTCATGACTACTTTTCGTAGAGTAGGAAAACACCTCTTCCACCTCTTTATCGACAAGCCAGATCATCACATCGAGGGCATGGCATCCTGCGGTAAGGAGTGAGCTCCCTCCCCAGTCTTTTTTTATACCCCAGACATACTGTCCGTACCATGGACCTATACCATGAAAGTAATCACCTTCCGCGTAATAAATGTCTCCAAGGAGGTGCTGCTCGATAATCGATTTTGCAACTTTGGACCCTGAAATAAAGCGAACTTCGAAGCACACCGAGGTCTTTACCCTGTTTTTTTCTACGGCATCCATCATCTTGCAGGCGTTTTCGAAGTCAAGGGCAATCGGTTTTTCAATGATGAGGTTCTTTTTTGCATCTGCCGCCTTTACTGTCTGCTCTGCGTGCAGTGGATGCGGGGTGCAGATGTCCACGATATCGATATCCCTGTCATCCAAAAACCTGTTGTAGTCGTTGTAGATTTTCACATCCGCTCCGTACTGCTGTTTGATCTGGGCCGGATCGAGCTTTCGCCGAGACATGATCGCCACAGGCTCGAAATTGGGGAGTGAGACAAAGGTGCCCAAATGGGCGCCCGCGACCCACCCAAATCCCACGATACCAACCTTGTATACGTTCATTTCCATCCTCCACAGTGCCTTAGTCTCGATTTTCTTGCCGAGAGGGCAAGAAAATCCTTGCCGCTGTCTGATTTGAAACCATCGTTCTTGCCGACCATCGATTGTGTCTTTCGGTTACTCCTGCCAGCTCGCGTACTTCTTTCCAATGCGGGAGAAGATGATCCAGATGGAGATGCCAATTGCAGAAACCATAATTATGATTGCAAAGAAGTGTGCCATCCGTGCGAGGGATGAGTAGTATGATATCTTGTTTCCAAGCCCTATCTTTCCACCAACCATATCGGAACCAACAGCAGTGATGAGCCCGAATATGCCACCCACGAGCAATCCAACAATGATCATAGGGAGAGCAAGAGGGAATCGTATCATCTTGAATATCTGAAATGTGTTCGCCCCGTACGACTTGGCGAGTGCAATCTTAGCCAGGTCAGTTCTCCTGAATCCTGTAACCGAGTTGATCATTACCATGGGACCTGAAGCCAGTGATACTGCTATTATCCTGGGCCAGATATTAAATCCGAGCTTTAACATGAGCAGAGGGACAAGAGCAAGGGTTGGCGTGCATATCAATAGCAGTATATACGGTGTGATTATTTTCTCGAGATAGGGAATCTGCGTCAAAACTGCTGCAAGAAAAAGCCCAATAGAAGCTCCAACCACGTATCCCGCCACAAGCTCACTTAGTGTTATAAGAAAATGAGAGTAGTTGTTGGGGAAAGAGGTTACGAGCGCTGTGAATATTGCACTGGGTTTAGGAAATACAAACTCCGGAACCTTGAATAGCCTGATAAGGATCTCCCAGCCTCCAAGTACAACCATAGCTACTGCAATAATTCCTATAACCTGTTTCCATCCGTGGATCTTCACAGAGGAAACTGTTGCCGAAATATCGAATGCTCCGTGTTTTTCAGGAATATGCTCTTCAAAATCCGGGACCTCCTCCTCCAGCTGTTTCTCATATACATCCATGAATATATCTCCCATTCATTAAAAAGTTTTAAATGGTCTAGATTACGTAACTGTGCTATAAGCCTGACTCTGGTAAACTCCTTCCTCCTTCTGTCTCTCTACATCCTTTACTATTCTTCTCTTTATCTCCGCAACAATTTCGAAGTATTTCTGATCCATGGTAATTCCCTCTGGCCTTGGTCTGGGCAGATCAATATCGAATATAGCGGAGTTCGTTCCCGGCCTTGGAGTCATCACATAGACTCTGTTTGCAAGATATACAGCCTCCTCTATTCTGTGTGTTACAAATGCGATTGTCTTCTTGGTTTTGGCCCATATACCAAGAAGGAGGGTATCCATCTCGTCCCTTGTATAGGCATCGAGCGCTCCAAAGGGCTCATCCATGAGTAATACCTTTGGATCGTATGAAAGAGCCCGTACAATCGATGCGCGCTGCTGCATACCGCCGGATAGTTCTCTGGGATAATGCTTCTCAAATCCTGAAAGCTCGACACTATCTATGAGATCTTTTACCCTTTCCTCATAATCCTTTACATTCTCCTTCATTATCTCCAGGGGGAAGTATACATTCTGAAGCACATTTCTCCATGGAAGAAGGTTTGATTGCTGGAAGATAATTCCCACATCCCTTCGAGGCTTATCCACCTCCTCACCCAATATATAAGCGTTCCCTCCATTAAAAGGGTGAAGGCCTGTGAGTCCCCACAAAAGGGTTGTTTTGCCGCAGCCGCTCGGGCCAACAATAGCAACAAAATCCCCATCTTTCACATTCATCGAGAATCGGTCAAGGGCATGAACAGGTCCTCTCTCACTCGCATAAACCTTGCTTACCTTTGCCACAACAATCACATCATCCATAATATGTCCCTATTTTTAAATATAGCTTACGATCCAGAAATACTTCTTCTTTTAAGAAGATATAAAAATATATATGTAATTACGGATAAATCCAAAAAACTTCTCAAAGGCTCCATTCTTCTATGAATGGAGCCTTTGAGGATAATTAGAATCTCGTCTAACTAAAATTAGAAGAATGGACCTCTGGTCTTTATGTCCTTCCAGGTGCTATTCAGCTTGAAGTTTTTTGCATCTCTCTCCACCCTCGCTCTGTCAAAATCATTAGCCTCTGCAACTAATTCGGAAGTTATGCATTCATCAACCTTGAGATGCCTTTTTGTTTGGTCGATCTTATAGATAATATCCAGATATTTCTGCCATCCTTCAGGCACGAAGGCACCATACCCGAGTCCCCTTCGCTCACCCTCGACATAGGAGTGCGCAAGCTGCCTCATTGACTCGAGAGCAATTTCAGGAGTCATCTGCTCTCTTACCCCTGGATACGTATCATAGGTCATCTGCGCTGCAGCCTGTGGATTGAATCTTCCGAAGTGGAGTCCCATTGAAGAACCCCTCATGAATTTCACGAGCAACTCCCTCTTTGCAGGATCTTTCAGATCAGCTGTTCGCACTGCATAGCCGTTTGACGGCATTTCTGAGAAATCAGTCCCTCTGAAGAATTTCATTTTCATTCCTACAGCTTCCCACTGCACATCGAGTGCAAGCCACCCCAGAGCAACATCAGCCTGACCCTGTTGTACTGCCTGACCCCACTGTGGACCTGCAGTCAGATACTCCACACTATCCAGGGGAATCCCAAGTTCTGCCAGGAGAGGATCAACAATCGTTCGCCAACTTATATCCCATACAGAAATTGTTGCTCCAGCGAGCTCCTTGGGATGCTTTATTTGGCTGTCTTCCCTTACCACAAGATGCCAGACAGAACCGATCATCATCTCGTACGCCAGGATAACGTCCATTCCTGTGTCGATGCTTGCAGTTAAGATACCCGGCGAGGGATATCCAACATCGGCCTGATTCTGATGCACAAACTTTGTGCTTGCCATTCCGTCTGGGCCAGTCTCCATTGATACCTCGAGCCCCATGTCTTTGAAGTATCCCATCTCTCTGGGAACTATAAGGTTGTAGTCGTCCATTACCTCGAGGGTTGGTCTTGGTACAATAAATGTCATGGGAGAAATCACGACCTCTCCCTTCTTCTCAGCATGAGCAATCCTGATCGTGCTCAGAGCTGAGAGCCCAATCCCCACTCCGATTCCAGTCTGTGCTGATTTTTTTAGAAAATCCCTCCTTGTTATCTTTTTGTTGAAGATTTTTTCTTCTTCCATAAAATAGCCTCCTTAGTAGCTGTTGATAGCTACCATTCTAAAGGTTTACTAAAAAATGTCAACCGGTATTTGTTTTCTGTTTTCTCCGTGAGATAACCATGTCTACACCACCCGAGCACTTACCATCTATCTAACTTGACAATTTAACCACAGTAGTTACAATGCACTTAGAACTTATAAGGGAGGTGCGTTCTATGGAAAAAATACGGTGCGGTGTCATAGGGCTCGGTTGGTTTGGAGATCACCATGTCGATGCCCTTAAATCGCTCCCTCTTGTTGATGTAACGGCAGTATGTACGCGTCGGGAACAACGGTTAAAAGAGGTCGCAGAGAAATACAATGTGCCGAGGACCTATACGAACTATCGTGATATGCTCGCCGATAAGGATATAGATATAGTGACAGTGGTCACCCATGTAAAGGATCATATGCAACCCACACTGGATGCGCTCAGTGCCGGCAAGCATGTGTTTCTCGAAAAACCCATGGCTGATAGTGAGGAGGAGTGCAATAAAATTATCGGACTGGATGACGGGTGTAAAATACATCTCCTGTGAAAACTCCACATACACACCAAGCGGCTTATTCATTCTCAGATATGGAATAAATGATTGCGGTTACACCCTTTTGAAGGTCTTTCTTTTTTTCTGCTGATACTTCACGCTTATGAAGTTAGCAGCCATCACCAGAATAATGATCAGTCCCCACATGGAGAGGGTAAAAAATGCGCTCACTCCCATTAGGTTCAGACCACTTGAGATAATCTGTAGTATTATGAGCGCGATTACCAGCCCCGAAACCTTCCCGAATCCCCCCGTAGTGCTCGTGCCACCTAGCACTGCTGCCAGGATGGTAATGAGGAGATAGCCCTCACCGTATCCCGACTTTGCAGAGTTGAACCGGGAGATCATAATGAGTGAGGCGGCCCCTGCGAGGAGGCCTGAGATAAGATAGGTTTTGATCAGCACAGCTGCGTTATTCACGCCGGAAAAGAGCGTGGCAAGCCAGTTTGATCCAAGCATGTATATGTCGAAACCCAGGGCCATTCTGTTCAAAACAAGTGAGAGGAGCAGGGAGCAGGCAATGAAAATGAGAAGGGGCATTGGAAAGCCGGCTATCACTCCGTTTCCTATAAACGCGATGGATGGCGGGAATCCGGAGAGTGTGTAGCCGCCGGTAGTCACAATCGTGAGGCCGTTCACGAAGGTCATCATGCCGAGCGTTGCGAGGATCGGCGAAACTCCCACTCGTGCGATGAGCAGCCCGTTCGCAAGACCGATCACAATGGATACAGCAAAACCTGCAGCAATGGCGGTCAGTATGAACGGCACCACGGTGAGACTTCCAGCCTTTGGTGTTGCGTACTTGATCAGGATAATTGCGGTGATTATGCCCGATAAATTCGCGGAAGAGATGATCGATAGATTTATTCCTCCGCTCAGCATTGTGATCATCATGGCGAGTGAGAGCAGACCGAGCTCTGGCATCTGAAATGCCATTGATTGAAAGTTACTCAGTTTCATGAACCTGGTAGGGTTGAGAGCCGACATGATGAGAATCACGGCGACCATGATGATGAGTAAAATAACAATCTCAGAGTGTTTTTTAAACAACCCGCACCTCTTCAACTATTCGACGTCGATTACCGCTCTCTGCCTTTGTTTTATCTTCAGCTGATGGGCGCTCATGCTCACGCTCACCATGATAATGAGACCGATGAAAACGTTGTACCAGAGGGAGGATACCCTCATGAGGGTGATCCCGTTGCTCATGAGGGCAACAAGGATCACTCCAAAAATGGTCCCCAGGAGAGAACCTGCCCCGCCAGCAAGGTTTGCCCCCCCGAGTACGACTGCAGCAATAACATCGAGCTCTTTTCCGACGATTGCATTGGGTGCAACGTTCATAACCAGGAGCGCGTGCACCACCGCCGCGATTCCGGAGAGAAGCCCCATGAAGCAGTACACGAAAAAGTGAAGCCTGAGGATGTTTAAACCAACCCTCTGCGCCGAGATCCTGTTTCCGCCCATTGCATATATGCTTCTTCCGAGTGTCGTATACCGCAGAATGAAGAAGGCGAGCAGGATCACAAATATCCAGATGAGGGTGACGATGGATAGCCCGTACCCGATACCCTCCCTGTTCACCAGTTTTATTACTTCAATAACGGAAAAATTCCTGAACCAGTCGGGCAGATTGTAGATCCACTTGCCTCCAGAGAAGAAGGAGAGAAGCCCGTAATAGATATTCAACGTTGCAATGGTTGTGATGATCGTTGGTATTCGTAAAAAATGGATGAGTGTGGCGTTGAAGGCGCCAAGCGCGATACCGACCAGTATGGAAATGAGAAAAGCGATGAGGATGTTACTCTTCAGGTTTATAATATAGATGGCCATCACGTATTCAGCAACCGAGGTCATTGCGGTAAAAGAGATATCTATTCCACCGGAGACGAGGACAATCAGAACGCCGACGGCAAGTATTCCCAAAAAGGAGTAGCTCTTAAGAAGATCGAAGAGATTCTCAAGGGTGAAGAACTGTTTGTTGATGCTGGTAATGGCAATCGCGAGAACGACAATTACAATCAACACGTAGGACTCATGGTATTTTAAAAACCGCCTCATGCCCGATGTTCCGCTCCTCTCCTCTGCTACCCGGCATTCACAAGTTTCTGGAGTTCACCCTCTTCGGTACGTGCTGCATCGAACTCTCCAATTATCCTTCCCCTTCGCATCAGAAAAATGCGATTGCAGTTGGGTATGACCTCTGATACCTCATCGGAGATGATGATTATTCCAATTCCCCTTTTCGCAAGTTCACGTATGATTTCATGAATAGCCCTCTTCGCCGCCACATCGATCCCGATTGTAGGACCGTCGAGGATGAGTATTTTCGGTTGTGTCGCGATCCACTTTGCGAGCACCACACGCTGCTGGTTTCCTCCGGAGAGCGTGCTCACAGGAGAATCTATCGATGGGATCCGGATATCGAGATCCGACACGCCCTTGCCTGCGGCTTTCTCCACTTGCTTTTTCTCGATGAGGTTCAGAGTACCGCGCAACCTTTCTATGATGGTCACTACGATGTTCTTGCCGATTGGCTGGTCCATGATGAGCCCCTGAACAAGCCTGTTCTCAGGGAGGTATCCGATTCCGAACTTTATTGCATCCTGAACACTATTCAGGTTCGCCTTTTTCCCATTTATATAGATTTCACCGGAGTCCGGTTTGTTCATGCCAAAAAGCGAGAGGGCCAGCTCCGTCCTGCCAGAGCCGAGAAGCCCGGTAATCCCGATGATTTCACCGGGATAGAGATTGAAGCTTATATCCTTGAAGTTCCTCTCCTTTGAAAGGTTTCGCACTTCAATGAGGGGTCCTCCTTTTGGCGAAGGAGCTGTAAATTGAGAATATTCGACTTTTTTTCCGGTCATGAGCATGGTAAGTTTCTCGTTGTCCAGCTCATCGCGGTTAAATATACCGATTTTTTTCCCGTCCCGCAAAACAGTGACCCGCTCTGCGATTTGGAATATCTCATTGAGCTTGTGGCTCACAAACAGGGTTGCGATTTCGGTTGTCTGCAGGTCTCTGATCACAGAAAAAAGGGAATCAACCTCTTTTTTTGTGAGAGATGAGGTCGGTTCATCCATGATGAGGAGCCGTACATCGCTGGTAAGCGCACGGCAGATAGCAACGAGCTGCTGATCGGCAACGGAGAG
>Ga0111221_1079_pt1 | contig 22038 bp, 18 predicted proteins | sample DeeMarSWOR152_54_FD_80385 | JGI IMG/M metagenome (GOLD analysis project Ga0111221, IMG submission 80385) | Spirochaetes bacterium DG_61 | reverse complement strand
CACACTTCCCACCACACATTTACCGCTCAGGCAGTAGATAAACTCTTCTGCGTAGAAATGACAGTGGGGCTCATGGTAGGAACCGGGGTGATACACGGAGCGCCCCATTACGGTTTGCTTTGAACCATTATTCTCGCGGCTTACGATGAGCTCTGTTTCTACATCACCGTAGATGCCGGGCCATTTTCCAGGAGGCATGGGCTCCACCTCACGCCAGTTCACGTGTTTGACCCGCCCATCAGGAAAATCATAGATCTTCCGCGGCAGTTCGACTTTTCTCCGTTTCATGCTACACACCTCCAGTTAATTAGTTATTCATACAGCCGTGTTCTTACCACACAGGCAGTGTCATTATACAATTAATTCTGATTTCCGAAAGACATTTCGTACATAGAAGGAGAAGAGGTGATTATTATTTCGGGGCCACTGATGTTTAGTCCTCATCGACCTCTATACCGAACTCGAGGAGCGATTCCTGCGCCCTCTTTCCCTGGTCTGACTCGACATCTGAGAGCATGTTATTCTGATTTTCAGCGGAGGGAAGCCAGTTTGCGACATCGGCGTACCACCGGAGTGTATCGGTCAGGAGCCTGTTCTTTTTTTCAAGCATGGCAACTCTGTTCTGCATGGCAATATTATCGTCTGCAAGTGCCTGTACCCTATCTTTGCATTCCTTATACTTAACCCACTCTCCATTATCGTTTATCTCAGTTGCGATTTTGATCTCTCGATTTCTGTCGAAATAGTGATAGATTTTATACCTTTTTAACATATAAAACACCCCGGTATTTTTTATTTAAAAATGATCAAGGTTTTTCTGAGGCATGTAAAGATACAAATACTTACTATCGTATATAATAATATTACTACGTTCCCCGTCGTGAGTACATATCAATTTTAATATGGTCAACACAGGAATGAAGAGAATGAAGAGATTTTTTCTTGACAAACGATTTATTTTATGTACCATGGGGATCATAGAGAAAAAAAAAGTGTAAACATCTTTCGGTTGCAAAGGGTATTTCGCTCAATTTTTTCCGGGTATAACTCTCAACACGGTGAATGTCTATTAATTTTTATGGGGAGGGGAACGTCGTACTTTTCATTTGTTAGGTAAGAAATGGGCGGCGCTTTTCCAATGAAAAAGTATATCCCCATTCTGTTTTTGCTCACCGCAATTTTTATCTTTCTTCACTGTGGGTACGGTCCAGGTGGTCCAGACACTCCTGGGGATGCCGATCCCCTACTCTATCTGGAGCCGCAGTATCTGGATTTTGGTTACTCGACAGAATCACTCTTATTCAACATAAAGAACGTTGGAAGCGGGACACTCTACTGGACTATAATGGAAGATTACAATTGGATCGATTGTTCTGAGACCGAAGGAGAAAGCACTGGTGAAATTATTCCTGTCACGGTCAGTGTTGACAGGTCTGTCAGCAAACTCACTCCTGAAAACCACGGGTTCATAAACGTATACTGGAACAAAGGCATTGAACAGGTAGAAGTGCTCGTGCTGGTTTCCATTGATGATCAGATATTCGGTGAAGTGTATTATGTAAGCAACAGTGAAGAGTTTCCGGTCGTGGGAGCAGTTGTGAAAGTATATGGAGTGGAGCAGTGCCTTACAGATGAAAATGGAGAGTTTGTACTGGATTATACCGACGGAGAGATAGACCTATCGGTAGAGCACAGCGGGTTTGAAACCTACAGCTATAATGGAAAGACACCCGAAGGTGTTTGGCGAATTCAGCTTCTTCCTCTTTGATGAGAATAAATACATCTTGAAATTTTAAAAACTTCCCTTATACAACTCGTATTCAGTGTCCCTTTAGCGTTCATCTATTATTATATTTTATTTCGATTAATCTTTATACTCTACTGTAATTCAATGCTGCTTCTGAGCAACCTGTATGGAGCGGCAGCTCTGGAGCACCCTCTTGGTTCAACTGAGATCGCACGGGAATATGGAAATAATAAACGAATGGGCGCTCGTGCTCTCATCTGAGTCCATTCCCTGTGATATCCAAGAAAAGGACGGTCGGTGGGTGATCTCCGTGGAGGAATCTTTCTACGAGAGGGCCGAAAAGATACTCAGTGATTATGACAGGGAAAATCGGGTATCCCTTGTTGCAGCAGAGGAGCTGAGAGCCAGGGGTAAGTCTTACTCTCCCTATGCTGTGTCTTTTCTGCTCCTCGCCATTTTCATTCTTCTGAAGCTGACTGGACTGGAAGAGTCATTTATCAGGACCGGGGCAGCATCTGCCGGAAAGATACTCCAGGGTGAGCTATGGCGCATCATAACGGCCCTCACCCTGCACGCAGACCTGCTCCATGTACTTGCAAACGCATTCTCATGCTGGGTCTTCTGCGCTCCCGTTGTAAACATCTATGGATCAGGGCTCGGATGGTTCCTTATACTGCTTGCGGGAGCGAGCGGGAATCTCATCACCGCCTTTATCTACCGCACTGCGCATACTTCCATTGGAGCATCAACGTCACTCTTCGGTGCAGTGGGCCTGCTCGGGGCATCGAGATGTGCATTAGGCAAAAGGTACCGTCTTCAGGGAAGAAAAACGTGGTTTTATATTGCGGGAACTGTTACGCTCGTTGCGGTGATGGGCGTGGGTGAAAATGTGGATGTACTTGCCCATCTCTTTGGTGCAATGATGGGGGTCATCTTCGGGTTTCCTTCTGCACGAAAAATGAGCAGGCCTTCCGGCCAGCTCTCACAGAACGTTCAGTTCATCATGGGAGCGGGTACGGCAGCAGTCGTGCTTCTCTCATGGATCTGTGCTCTGTACCTCACCTGATATTCCAAATGCCTTCACGTAATCCTCTGACGCATTTTTTTATCACCCGGTTTACTTCAATAGATGGATGTGAAAAAGATGCAAAATGAAATATTTTAGTTTACGCACGCATAATGATTGGATAGAATTAATATTGTAATCATTTCAACGATTTAAGAATGGCATACGTCCTTTGATGGAGGCTGAGCATGATAAAGAAAATAATACTTTTCGTTTGTACTTTTATTTTAATTTCAATCGCTCCTTCTTATCTTTTTTCGGTATCAGTGGATTGGGTCTCTGGAGATGTAACCTACAGTCACCTGAAAAGTGAATGGCGGGCACTGAATGTGGGAACACAGCTTGCAACTGGTGATATCGTAAAGACCGGAACTTACAGCGAGGTGACGCTGATCGATGACGGTGTGGAGATATACCTGCTTGAGAACTCAACCTTCACCATTTCAGAAAAATACGAAGACGAACAGCAGAAGACGAGCCTAATGCTCTTTCTGGGGCGGATGAAGTTCAAGCTTTCGAGGGCCAGAAAGACCGAACCTGAAATCCGGACACAGACGGTTAATCTAACGATTCGGGGAACAGAGTTCGAGGTTGGATCAGGATTTGATGGGTCAACCCTCGTTTTACTCTCCGATGGGGTCGTTTCTGTCAGAGGTAAAACAAAGGAGCTCGTCCTTGAGGGAGGAGAAGGAACCGAAGTCGCATTTGGAGAGGAGCCCACGGAAAAGTTCGAGCTTATCACAAGGGTGATAGACTGGAATGAATGGTTCATCGATACAAAAGAATCGGTAAAGGGAAATGAGCTCCTTCTCTTGAATAAGATCTTGGAGCGTTTTCAGGAGATAGATGGGCAGATCAAGGAATATGAGCGAATGAGGGAAGAGGCCCGGGCGAGGCAGAAGGAACATGTGGAGACTCGCGACAGGCTTCGTGAAGAGGGCAGGGACGAAGAGGCAGTCGAATATTCCAGAAAAGCGGGCGCTGAGGGAAAGGCAGCTTATCATCTCTTGATGAACATCAGATTTCTCGCGCTCTCCTCCATAGGATTGCACGACCTTGCGCTCGATATATTTAAGGGAGTTGAAAAGCCCGATGCGGAGCTTAAAGAGAGCTCTGAGCAGATAAACGAGATATACGGACGCATTGAACGCAGTTACATATATGAGGGAGACAGGGAAGCTCTTGAAAAACGAGCCCGTAAGAAGAAGGGGTGTTTGAAGCTTTTTTAATTTCTTCTCCGGTATTATATTGAACTTAATGTATGTGGGGGGAAGGGATTCAAGCTTTTTCCAACTTGTGTAGATCCTATGAAGAATACCCTGAAGATTCTTTATATACTGGGCTTTTTTATAGCCTTCTGCTTCCAGCTTGGGGCCCAGGAGGTTACCGATCTTTTTCCCGACTTTCCGGTTGAAATCCTCAATGAACCGAGAGAGGCGGATGAGACAATACTGCCATTCGTTTTCAACGGGTATATATATACTTTTTCCCTTGAGGGGGAGAGTCTTCTCTGGCGGATGTTTATAGGCGGTGACCTCACAAACCCCTTTATTGTGGAGGGCGGGACGCTCTACCTCTACGACGTTTACAACAGGGTATATTCCATTGACATGAGGAGCGGCATCATCCTTTGGAAACTCGAGCTGCGCTCCGTTGTCAAAGGTAAACCCTGCACACACCACAATTCTCTGATTCTCGCCACCCAGAAGGGGATCATCTACGTGATCAACAGAAGGACCGGTAGAATCATATATGAGTATAAGGCAGAAGGGGAGGTCAATTCGGGTCCAAGTATTTACGAAGACCTCATGATTGTAGCATACAAGAACGGGAGGGTGGTTGCCTACGATACGAGCTCCAAGGAGATACAGTGGGAGTTTTTCTGCAATGGAATAATCAACATCAAACCGGTTATAAAGGACGGGTATCTTTTCATCGGGGCATGGGATGATACCTTCTATGTGCTCCATGCGGATGATGGAACCCCCCTGTGGGCGAGCTATGTGGGGGATAATATTTCAAGGGATTTCATCGTTTTTGATGAAGAGATCGTCCTCTTCTTCTCCAGGGGTGAGATACTCTGTCTCAACGGAGGTGACGGAGAGATAAAGTGGGTGAAATACTACCAGGGAGTCGAGTTTAACTATAATTACTATCAGGGGAGAGGAAAATTTCTCATCTTTATCCCCGATCTCATCGCTCTTGATCCGGAGGACGGGACCACCGTGTTCGACTATCGAGAGAGGACCTTCTTCTTCTACAAGGAGATGCTGTTCGAGAACATGATAGAGGGAAAGGTACGTTTGAATGAAGAGGAAAGGGCCCGTCTGCTCGCCGAAAAATATTTTACGGTAAACAGCTATCCGCTTCTTCCTCCCCTATCTATTGGTGTAGACCTGATCTATTTTGTTGCCGATAATTCATACTTATATATATATAATTTGAAAGAGGACTTTTTTCTGTTAAAGTATAAATTAAGCTGAGGTTTCCCATGAGAGTTATTACGCTGTTTCTACTAATCTGTATTCTGTTTTCTCTCGGATCATGTGCCTCCTTTAAGAAAAAGGAAGCTTTCGAAGAAGGGATCAAAGGGCAGATAATTCCGGTTGATAAATCGGGTGACGTGATCCAATTCCAGAAAAGGGATAACGTCTTGATCAATCTTATCCCACTGAAGGGCGGTTCCTATTCTGAGGAGCACTCCATTACGGCAAATCCGAAACCCGATGGTAACTTTCAGGTACGGCTGAAACCGGGAGCATATGGGGTTGAAATATTCCTGGAGGGGTTCTATGTGGAGAGCGTTCAGATTACCGTACAGGAGGGTCAGACCATCGATCTCGGTGTCGTCAAGCTACAGAGAATTGAATCGGTGAGTGGTAAACCGATCAAGGGTGAAACCGGCGATGAGGTGACTCTGAGTGAAGGGGATGTGAATATTCAACCGCCGACCCAGTAAAATCACCGTGCAGTTTCATTGAATGTAAATTGAATCGAGTAAATACTTTCATACTCCTGTTTTTCTCTTTCCTGCTCTCCTTTCTGGTGGTTTTTCTGTTCCTCAGGGAGACACAGGTACGAGAACCTCAAGTAATCCTCTCTCCCCTCAAGATAGAGGCATACCGGATTGACCGTCATCCGCTCCCCGATGCCGATATTTATCTTAATCAGAGGTTTATAGGAAGGACCGACAGCAAGGGGTTCTTTTTAAAAGATATCAATCTTGTGGTCGGGGAATCCTATATATTGAGAATCGAAAAGGAAAGAGACGGGTATGTGTACGGCCCGTGGGAAACACACTTCAGGGTTGAGGAGGAGCGCCGAAGGAGAAGAGAAAAAAAGAAGATAGAGGAGGAAAGCGTCCCCAATCTGGAGGGAGAATCTGACATTTTGACCGAAATAGAGAGAGCTCAGCTCGGGAAGGCGAGCCAGTATGAAAAGTATCACTTTCTTGCAGTCATCGACGGCTACATGTTCTATTCAATCAGAGTCCTTGGAAAGGACGACAGCACCATCCAGGATGCCGCTGTCATCATAAATGGCAAGGAAGAGGGTAAGACGGACAGAAAGGGGATTATCATCGTACGGTACTCGGGGGAGGACAGCAAAGAGGACGACATCCAGGTGTTTAAAGAGGGTGAGCACATCTGGATGAACCGGGTCCAGATAAACCCCAGCGCCTCTATTGACATCAGACTCAACCAGATGCTTCTCATCGATCTGCAGATCAATACCGAATACTACGACGTGGTGAGAGGAGTCGAGAACGTAGATGTATATCTGGGAAAAGAGTTCGTGGGAAGAACAGATGAAGAGGGTCTCTTCTCCTTCAAATACATGAACGAAAACGGAGTAGACGGCTCCCTGGAACTGACGATTGAATACCCGGATCCCTATCTGCCGAAAAAGCAGAGAAGGAACTTCCTGATACGAGAGGACCTTCCAAAGCTAACGGTTGTGGATTTCGCGTACAACAGAAAGACCGTTTCTCCGAAAGTTGCTGTCATGCCTATCGCTTTTAAAGACAGAAACAATTTCTTTCTGAGACGACACACCCATGATTTGAAGACCGCTATTGAAGACAACATTTCATCCGAAGGCTTTTTCTCAGTGGTGCCCAGCGCAGGAGTGTCGGAGATGTTTCGTCAATTCAACATAGACTTCCGGGATTCCGGTATGAACTGGAAAGATATCCCGAATATTAAAAAAGAGGTTGATGCAATACTCGTTGGAGACATGAGTGGCGAAAGTAGCGGGCTGAACGTGAGCATTCAAGCCTTTGACTACACTGGGGAGAGGATCTTCGAGGTTGCAAGAACGGTGACTCTGCGGGAGCTCCAGGCTCTGTCCGAGGATGTCGCACAGCGATTAAAGGCCAATTTCCCACTGGAAGGAAACATCATATCAGTAGAGAAAAAACTATCAATCAATCTCGGAGCAAGGCAGGGTATTCGGAAGAACAACCTGTTCTACGGTTTTGTGGATTACTACGACAGGATGAAAAAAAGCTATGCAAAGAAAAGAGTGGTCAAACTTATCGTCACCGATGTGGGAAAAAACCGATCCGAAGGTGAGCTCGAATCGGTGACCGAAGGTTACCTGCTTGAAGCGGGTGTGAAGGTCAAACGGTTTATCGAAAGCGCAGGAACACAGAAGGATTTAACAGTGACTGTAGAGGTAATCTCTGAGAAAAGTCCAGTATCCGAAGCAAACGTGTACCTTGATGACCAGTGGTACGGCCAGACCGATTATGCAGGGAAACTGGATGTAATTGCAAAGTCAGGGATAAACATCGACTTCCTGGTTTATAAAGAGGGGTACATTCCCGGACTGATGAGCGCGAAGGTGAACGAAGATAGCAGTGTTCTGAGATTTGAACTCAAGCGGGGGAAATCCACTTTTCAGATAAGCACGGAACCGGAGGGGGCTCTTGTATTCATCGACGGCGAATACAGGGGGACCTCTCCGATCATCGATAAACCACTCATTGTGCCATACGGTTTCCATCTACTCGAGCTTGAAATGAAGGGGTATGGTAAATACAGAAATTACGTCAATTTCAGCGACAAACGGGTTTCTTTCACAAGGGAGAACAGAATCATTCTCTACAAGGATCTCCTCGGGGACGCAGAGAAGGAGTATTCGGTAGAGAACATCGACACGGCAATTTCCCTTCTTCTGAACATACCGGACAGCCATCCGGATTACAGGAGTGCCATGGAGCTTCTCGGCTACATATACTTCAGTGATATTCGCGATTACCGGAGGGCTATCGAATACTATAGCCGCTCCCTCAAAGCTGTTGATGGAGAAATTAAGTCGGCAGAAAACATATTTTCGTATTATAATTTAGGACAAGCATACTACAATGAAGCAGAGAGTGCTTTCTACAGCAGCAGTGAGTACGCGCAGTATAACTATCTGCAAGCGGTGAATAATTTTGAGTACGTCAAGGCGAGAAAGGGACGGTTGCCCGTTCAGAGACGGCTGACCGTGTATCAGGATACACTTTTCTATCTGGCGGTGTGCTACCAGAAGCTATACTACCTGACACAGAAAAGCGAATATCTCTCAAAGGCTTATTACGTCTGGATTGATTACTTCGATTTCTTCCCGGACGAGCTTTCGAGAGATTCTTATTTTAAGAAGCAGCACAGGATTGCCACATCATACAGACAGGAGGCAGTGAGGTTATACGGTGCAGATTAAAATCTATCCTCTGATTCTCATTCTACTTCTCCTGGTCATGGGATGCGCAAAAAATATTAAATATGAACCGCCACCCGTGCCGAAGAAATCAGCACCTGAGCAGGTGGTAGAGGAGCCAGAACAGCTCCAAGAGATCGCCCTGGATTACGAGCATATACCGCTTGAAATAAGCGGGGTGCTACAGCTCGTATCAAAGCCGGGGCCCTACAATTCTTATAATCCCCGGTTTTCCCATGACGAATCTTATATCGCTGTGGAGGTCAGCCTCGAGACCTTCAACAAGATCTACATCTACAATCTAAGCGGTGAGAACCAGGAGGGAAAGATCCTGCTCAATCCTCAGAAAGTACAGGAAGTACACCTGGAGGAGAAACCTGGGGGAGGGATCATCGAAGAGTATTTCGAAGCGTCTATTTCAGAAAGCTTCAACTATGAGTTCACCTGGTTTCCTTTCAGTTCCTCCTTTCTCTTCACATCCAATGCGGGAATGGGAGAGTATAATATTTTCATTGGATCGGTGTTGCAGGATGACAGCGTACTCGCCTCCATACGGGACACATTCAGACTGAAACAATTCGGGAAATACTATATGTTGACCGAAGAATTGAAAAAGGACGGCCAGGCACAGGTTTCCCCGGATGGCACAAAAATCGTGTTCACCTCAGGCAGGAGTGGTAACGGTGACCTTTACCTGCTGGAGCTTACAACAGGAGGACTGAAAAGACTCACCTTCAGCGAGGACACGGATTTCTTCCCTCAGTGGTCTCCTGACAGCAGAGACATCGTCTACACCACCGGAGGCAAACACTCCCATGACATCCATATCATTCGGGAAGTGGGGAGCTTCCAACAGCGGGACGAAGTTCTCATACACTGGTGGGATCCTTTCAATACCAAACGATGGGGTTTGATGGTAATACCCTCCGACGGTTCGGGTCCGCAGGCAGGGAAGGAGCTGATCAATTATTTCCACATACCGGACATCGTGAAGGACAACACGCAGGGGACCGCGTGGTTTCCCGACAGTGTGTACATCATCTACGCTAAAAACATTGATAGTGATTATAATCCTATTTATATTTATAATACCAAAACCAGACAGGAAATACCTGTCACATCAGGAACCAGTATAAATCACGACATCACCGTTTCCCCTCATGGCCTTGTTTCATTTCGCGCACAGGTACTCGGATGGGATAGAATTTTCATTGCAGTCACCACCTATTTTGAGGAATACATGAAGGAGAAAAAAGCAAACTTCGGCTCATGAAGAAACTCATCCTCGTTCTCGCGCTCTCCCTTCTTTCGGTGACCTGGGTATATGCAATTCCGCAGGAGATTGAGGAAGCGCTGAAACTCAACCGGATCAATCACTTCGATGAAGCCCTTCAGGTCATGGAAAACGCACTTCGCCAGGGAAAGATCACGCCCGACATTACCTCGGCTTACACCGTTGGGAGAATTCTATACAGAAAGGGTGAGTTTTACCGCGAAATGGCAAGGCTCAACGTTCTGACGAATCTCGGTTATCTCCTGCAGGTGAAGGAGAGGGAGAAGGACCCCCCCGCCGAGATCAAGCTCTTTCTCGGAATCGCCTATTTTATGAACGGACAGTACCTGGAGGCTGCCGGGATCCTGAACCAGGTCGTGACAGGGGATCCTCTCCGCGGAGAGCTGAACGGGCTTGCCCACATCTATCTCGGAGCGTCATACTTCCGTACAGGTGAGAAGGACAAGGCGTCTGACCTCTGGAAAAAGATCGGACCTGATGACCCGCTCTCCTACTCAACTCTCGGTTACCTTTATGCCTCTCTTGGCATCAACTCTGCAAAAGGAGAGGAGATGACCAAAGCGGCACTCAATGGCTCATCGGTTGAAAGGCTCCCTTACTTTACTACCCTTATGGTCAACCATGCGTATCCCCTCCTGGCCAATGGACGATTCAATGAGGCCTATCAGCAGGTGAGCGGTGTGAATTTGGATATGCCGATTCATATATACAGGGAAGATAAAAATACAGAGATCCTGTTTTACGACCTTGCAATTCTTAAAAACTACAGCAATATCCTCTTCGGCGAGGCGATAAAGAACCTCGAGCCCATTGTGACCGCCTCCTCGGGGGAGCTTGCAAGCTTTTCATCCTACTATGTAGCACAGATGTATCTCTATCTGGGTGATTATGAGTCAAGCCTCAGGTATGCGGAAAAGGCGCAGAAGCTCTCCGTCAGCAGTTCGCTCACCATGGTGCGTGCAACCGCATGTGAAGCTTCTGCAGAGCTGCTCCTTGGACGGGACAAGAAAGGGCTCAAGATTTTAGAAAAAGAAACGTCAAGAATATACGGTAAGCCATCATCACTCCTCGAGATGATGATGGTGGTCATCTCTTCGGGCGTGACCTATTCGGTCATTACGGATATGATGGGAAGCATCGAGTCTTTCATCTACGAGACAAACTGGGAGAGGACGAGGAGGGAGACCGCCCTTTTAGGCGAGCTTTCCTTCTTTTCCGGGAGGTATATGCGGGCCCTCTATTACCTGGAGAGAGCAAGGGACAAGGGAAATAAAAATAAAATTGAGACCAATGATCCGAACTTTCTTCTGAAGCTTTCTTACGTGTATTACACCAGGGAGTATTACCCGGAAAGTCTGGAGATACTGTTCTCTCTCGGCAAGCGATTTTCCGGGATCCGTCCCCTTCAGGATGCTGTTCAATCAGTATACTCCTACAAGCAGAGGGGGAGTGGAGAAGCATTCATAGAATAGTAAAGAGCGGGGTTTTGAAAATGCGCTATAAGAGATTTTTATCGGTGTTGATAACGGTTTTTCTTCTCTCTATACCGGCGTTGTTGGGGGCACAGACCAAGGGAGGAAGCCTCATCTACGGAGAGTATGGAGCACCCATCCGCCTAGTGCCGGTGCTCGCGAACGATTCTATATCTATCAGGCTCATCGAGCTGATCTATGGGTCGCTCCTCTACTACAATGCAAACGGTGAAGAAGTGGGCGATCTCGCGGAGGCTTGGGAAGTCTCGAAAGATTTGAAAACCATCACTTTTTCCCTGAGAAAAGATGTGTTCTGGCATCCTGTACCCGGGGAGCAGGGCAGGCGTCCCTTTATCGCGGATGATGTGGTGAAAACCTTCGAGATCATGATGCATCCCAATACGCTCACATCGCTTCAGTCGCGGTACAATTTCATCAGCAGTGTGCAGAAGATTGACGACCATACCGTGGTGTTTACCCTGAGGAAGCCGGTTTTAAACGTGCTGGGGAGATTCAGCTTCAAGATCATGCCTGCCTTTCTTCTTGGCCGCATTACCTCTCTGCGGGGTGACGAGGACCTTCTCCTTTACAAACATCCTGTTGGGACAGGGCCGTATATCTTTGTTTCCCAGGAGGGTTCTTCCGCGGAAGTGGTCCTCAAGGCGAATGACCGATACCACCTCAGCAGCCCCTATATCGAACAAGTCATCATGCGGCCCTTTGCAGATCAGAACATCATTACCCAGACCCTTCTCTACGGGGGAATAGACCTGGAGGTGAGGGTTCCCCCCCGTGATATCTCGGAGATCCAGGGGGATGCACAGTTCGAGCTTGCACCTTACAGCACCCTATCCTACTCATTCTTCGGGTATAATTTACGAAATCCGGTGCTCGCCATAAAGGAGGTACGGAAGGCGATTTCCTACGCGATTAACAGACAGGAGATGCTGAACTCCTTCTTTGAAGGGAAGGGGCAGCTCATTTCGGGACCCTTTGCTCCGGGGAGCTGGGCCTACAACCTGGATGTCCGTTCTGTTCCCTATTCACCTGGAGAGGCGAACAGGCTGCTGGATCGGGCTGGATTCACCGAGCGGACCAAGGACGGGATCAGGACCAGGGGGAGCTATAAACTTCAATTCCAGATGGTCGTCCCCATTTCTAAGGAAAATGAAACAACCAAGCGGGTGATACTCGCATTCCAGAATTATCTGAGATCCGTGGGAATCCAGATTGACATAAAATGGCTCGAATGGAAGACCTGGACGGAAAACGTGTTCGTGAAAAACGATTATGATATCATCTACGCGGACTGGCTTTTCGACGATTCTTTCGATATCTCATCTCTGTTTCATTCGAGGGAAATCGGCCCTGGGCGGAACAATTTCTGTGCCTATAAAAACCCCGAGGTGGATTCACTGCTGGATGAGAGCAGGTCAACCCTCGATATAGAGAAGAAACGCACCATCTACAGAAAGCTCCATGAGATCCTTGCAGAGGACGTGCCTTATACCTACCTGTGGACTCTCACGAACTACGCCGCCTACAACAGGAAGCTCAGGCGGGTTGAGATCCACCCGACGAGGTTCTTCACCTATGTTAGGGATTGGTACGTGCTCGAAGAGGACCAGAAGTGATGATCCGCTTCGTCAAGGTCTTTTTCAGAGAAGCGCTCAACATGTTGCTTCTCATAATCGGAGTGACTGCACTCCTCTACCTGCTCTTCAATATCATGCCCGGCTTCTTCCCGGGAAAGGGTGAGGGGCTTTTCGGGTATACTCAACTTTTAAGGAAGCTCTTTACTTTTCAGTTTGGTACCTCGATCATTACCGGCAGGGACATAAACGGAATTGTATTTCCAGCTTTCAGGAACACGATCGTACTCACTGTGGGCTCGATTTTTTTCTCCATTGTCATCGCCGTACCTATCGGGATATTTTCTGCCTATCGCAGATTTAAGACCTACTCATGGCCCTTGGTCATTTTTTCTTACATAATGTCAACGATCCCGGTATTCTACCTCGGATACCTCGTACTTTATATCGTGTCCCGCTACACAGGAGTTCTCCCGATCTACTATCCGCAGGGTTCTGGGAGGGGTAATCCTCTTCTCTCCTTCATGCTTCCCATCCTCGTCCTCGGATTTGGGAACGAATCGATCAGCGAGATCGTCCGGCTGATTTCCACCGAGCTGGAGAGGGTTATGCACTCCGATTACGCAGTCGCTTCAAAGGCCCGCGGCGAGTCGGTACTGTGGAGCTCTGTCAATGAGGGGATCATGATCCCGCTCATCTCCATCGTCTTTTCGAAGATCCCTTTCATCATCGGCGGGGCGGTGATTGTGGAGCACGTATTTAACTGGCCGGGAATGGGACGGCTCGCCTTTCAGGCGACCCTGGATAGGGACCTGCCCCTGCTCATTGTGATTACCTTTCTTTCGGTACTCTGTGTGCGGGGAGGAATGCTGCTGAAGGAGCTTGCGCTCTTATACATAAATCCACACGAGAAGTAGGGTATGAAACGGTTCTATTTTGAAAAGGAGCGGCCTGCAATTGAAAGCTTTCATGTCCCCCTTTCCCGAAGGGCAAGCGTTCGTGACGTGGTGTCCATCGGCTTCGGGCTCCTGGTGGTTTCCTACCTGGTCGTGTTTTACTTCATTTCCGTGACCGGTACCTTTATCCGCGATCCCATGCAGATCGATATATCGAACATGTTCCTGCCTCCATCCATCGACCATCTCTTCGGCACCGATTTTCTGGGGAGGGATATTTTCTCGCGAGTAGTGAAGGGGACTGAGGCATTTTTTATACCGGGCATCATCTCCATTTCCGTTTCCACCACCTTCGGTCTCCTGTTCGGGATCGTTTCCGGGTTCTACCCGAGATACTCCTCAAAAATAATTTTCTATGTACTCAATATTATCGATTCCATACCACGGATCATATTTATTCTCATAATTATCGTGCTCTTCAACCCATCGATATATCTGATCATGACATTCGTGGGCATATCGAGCATTCCCAAGATTGCCTCTTACATAAAAGCAAAGGTCGAGCTATTGAAGAATCAGCGTTCTATCGAGGCAGCACGTGCGCTCGGACTGTCACAGGCAACCATTATATTCAAGCATATCGTCTGGCTCTCTTCGAAACCCGTTCTGATTATTCGGGCCACTCTGGGAATGGGTGAATCCATACTCATCGAGACTTCGCTCTCCTACCTCGGTATCGGAGTACAGGAGCCCACTCCGAGCTGGGGCAACATGGTCGCCATGGGAAAGGATTTTTTCTTCCAGGGGAAGATATGGCTTTCAACGATACCGGCCCTGGTGATACTGTTTACCATCATGGGTCTCTATCTCCTTGGGGACGGGCTCAACTCTATTTACAATGAGAAGGTGTCACGATAGTGGGTCAGCTCGCACAGGTTAAGGATTTACAAGTCTATTTTTATGACCAGCGGGACAAGCGATTCATCCGGGCGGTCGAGGACATGAGTTTCTCTATCGATGAGGGCTCTGTACTCGGGGTGGTGGGAGAGTCCGGCTGCGGAAAAACGATTACCGCCCTCTCCATGATGGGACTCGTGGAGGCAGAGCCGGGTATCATCGGTGGCAGATTCTTCTTTAAGCTGCCGCAGAAGGATGTAAAATTCGTAGAGGATTACCTGTTCCGGAACACTTGGATAGAAGACGGGCAAAAGGGTGAAAGGCTGTATAATCTCTTCTGCGGGCTGGAAAAGTACATCTCCTACGATGAGAATCCCTACACCATCATCAAGGATTCCGAGAAATGGCTGAGGCGGAACAACCGGATAATGGAGTACGTGAGGGGAAAGAACATCTCCATGATCTTTCAGAATCCGGGGTGCAGCCTCAACCCCTTCATCACTATAGGCACACAGTTCGAGCGGACTATCAGGCGGTTCGACAAAGAAACGTCCAGGGAACAGGCCAGGGAAAGGGCGATCGAGCTCCTGCGATCTGTGCGGCTCTATCAGCCGGAAACAATAATGAGTATGTACCCGGGGTCCCTTTCGGTCGGAATGGCCCAGAGAATAATAATCGCAATTGCGCTCTGCGCTCATCCCAGACTCCTCATCGCCGATGAGCCGACTATCGGGCTGGATACCACCAATATGTACAAGATCATAGAGCTCCTGGAGAAGCTCAGAGCAGAAATGGGCCTCACGCTCATGCTCATCTCGCATAACATTCGTATCGTCAGTACGATTGCAACTGGAATCGTCGTCATGTATGCGGGTATCGTGGTGGAGTGCGGAAGTAAAAAGGACGTGATCCGGGGAAAATCCCGGACAAATCATCCCTATACCGAGGCACTGGTGTCTTCCGTCCCCTCTGATGCGGACATCAAGAGGGGAAAGAAGCTACAGGAGATTCCGGGGAGCGTACGCAATAACAAGCGTGAGATGAACTGCTGCCCATTCCTTGAGAGATGCGCATACGCGGTGGGAAAGGTCAGGAAAAAATGTGAATCTCGGTGCCCGGAGCTCGTTGAGCTTTCCAGCGGACACCGCATACGCTGTTTCCTGTTCTATACCTGATTTTACTGATAGAGGAACGCTTTGGACACGATCATCGAAGCCCAGAATCTTTTCAAATATTTTTATAAAAAAAAGGGGAGGGTGGTCATAAAGGCCTGTGACAACATTTCCCTTTCCGTACCTGCAGGTAAGACCCTTGGACTCGTGGGAGAGTCTGGGTGCGGGAAAACCACAATCGGTCGGCTGCTCATCAGGGTGCTGGAACCCGATTCGGGAAACGTACTATTCAAGGGAATGAACCTGGCCAGAATGAATGAGAATCAGATACGGCCATTGAGAAAGCAGTTTCAGATGTTCTTTCAGGACTCAAAGTCTGCATTCACTCCATGGATGAGAGTGTACGACGCCCTAAAGGAGTCGGTGCACCTGTACAGAGATCTCAAGGGAAAGGAGCTCAAGGATGAGATACTCTACTATATGTCCAGGGTCAACCTGTACAAGGAGATGCTCTCACATTTTGTGGGAAACCTCTCCAGTGGAGAGTTGAAGAGGTTGGAAATCGCCCGTGTACTGGCCATCCATCCGGAGCTTATCATTGCGGATGAGCCTCTGCCGCTGCTGGACATGTCGATTCAGTCACAGATCGTGAACCTTCTCCTTCAGGTCCAGATGGAGGAGAGCACCAGCTTTCTCTTTATTTCCCACGATCTGCGGATGGTCAGGATGCTCAGCCACACGGTTGCGGTCATGTATAGGGGAAAGATTGTAGAGCTCGCACCGAAGTCCCTCATCACCGAGAGTCCACTGCATCCCTACACCGCATACCTTTGGAATCCCCGGTATCAGGACTTCTACGTGCGCTTCTTTGAGAGCGGGTGCGTCTATAAAAACAACTGCCGTCTCTTCCATAAGAAGGGATTTCCTCTCGTCTGCAGCGAGAAACAACCGGCCTTACTTGAATACGAAAAAGGACACTTAGCCGCCTGCCATTTTGCCCTTGAGGCGGAGAGAGCTGGAGTGCGAAAATGGATAACAGAGGTATTCTGAGATCAGCCCTGGGCATCAGCCTTGTCACCATAATCTCCAGGGTGTTCGGGCTCCTCCGTGAGTGGCTCAGGGGGTATTTGCTGGGAACTTCCGGGAGCTCCGATGCTTTCTCCATCGCTTTCATGCTGCCGAATCTGCTGAGGAGGCTTGTCGGCGAGGGCGCAATGACCGCAGCCTTTGTGCCCGTGTTCTCTGACTACATAGAGAGTGAAAAAAGGGAGAAACTCGAAGATTTCGTCCACAGTTTTTTTACACTGGTCCTCCTCTTTCTCCTTTTTATTTCTGTGGCGGCCATATTTGCCGCCCCCCTCCTGAGATACTTACTCCCGGCCTTTGCCAGGATACCGGGTAAAATCGAGCTTACGGTATTTCTTACGAGGCTCATGTTTCCCTATATCCTCTTCATCAGCCTGGCAGCCCTCACCCAGGCGATCCTCAATACGTACAAGGTATTCGTTCCCTCTGCCACCACTCCGATCCTGCTGAACATCGCCATCATCACCATCGGGCTTTTACTTGGACGCAGGGTCTTCGACCCTGCAGTTGCCCTCGGGATCGGCGTGATCGTTGGGGGGATCATTCAGTTTATCTTCCAGCTTCCTTTCATGCTCCGGAAGAAAATCGGATACCGCTTATCCTTTCACTTCAAGAATCCCGGAGTCAGGAAGGTGTTTCTCCTCATGATACCGGGGACGGTTGGTGCAGGGGTGTACCAGATCAACGCCTTTGTATCGCAGCTCATTGCTGCACGTCTGGAAGAGGGATCGGTCGCGGCGCTCAGGTTTTCGAACGTGCTTGTCGAAGTCGTGCTCGGGGGGTTCATCATTTCTATATCCACCGTCATACTTCCCGCACTCTCAGAGAAGTCTTCAAAGGGGGACAGGGAAGGGATGATGGCAAATCTCAGGTTCGCGCTCCGGCTGGTTGCTCTCATTACTATCCCGGCTACCTTCGGCCTCATCGTGCTCAGGGAGCCCATCGTCAGGATGCTCTATGAGTACGGGAGCTTCACCGGCCAATCTACTGTGATGGTGGCCTATGCGTTACTCTTTCACGCCTTCGGCCTCACGGGCAGCGGGGGCACGAGGGTCATTGTGCAGATGTTCTTTGCCATGAAGGATACCAGAACACCGGTGTACGTTGCAGGGGTCTGCATGGCAGTGAACCTTGTACTCTGCTACTATCTGTCCATTTCCCTTGCGCTCGGCGGTATTGCGCTTGCGGGTTCCATATCTGCTTTCCTGAACTTTGTTCTGTTGTTGATCATTTTAAAAAGCAGGGTCGGTACGATTGTGGATAGGGAAATCGTGCTCTGTGCGCTGAAATCCCTGCTTGCATCCCTCCTGATGGCGGGGGGGCTTTACTTTCTCCTGGAGGCGGCTCGGGGTCCGATGAGCGAGACAAAGGTCTCAAATGCGGGATACACCCTTCTTCTGCTTCTGACAGGGCTTTTCGTGTTTTTCGGCATGAACCTGCTGTTGAAGAACAGGGACGTCCTGCGACTGGCAAAGGCGCTTGCGAAAAAGATGGGGAGGGGGAAGTAGGGGGAGACAGAGCACCTCTCATTACTATTTTCGTAGCAAAAATAAGCTTTTCATTGATAGAAAAGACCTCTGATATGTACTAAGGTAGGGTATGTAAAACTGCCACCCAGGTGGAGAAGTTCTGAAGCACGCGGAAGACCTATTCCCAATGTTGTGTTCTTTCTGTACCAGTGCCTAGAGCAGCTGTACGTTTACCTCTTCCATGAGCCTGAGAACATCCTCTTTGTGAAACACACATGCCCCTGAGACGAGTGTGTTGGCAGCGCCCATAGCGCAGGCAAACCGCGCCGTGTCTTCGGTGCCGAGCTCAGAGAGCATCCCGGCGATGCTGCCTGCAAGCGCTGCATCCCCGGAGCCCACACTGTTCACGGGTCGCTCTACAGAGACCCTGGCGTGAACGACTTTCCCTCCCTGAGAGAGAACGGCTCCGTTTTTTCCCAGGGTGATCATGACATTTTCAATTCCCATGCGGTGAAACAGCTCGACCGCACGGATGAGCTCCTCACTGGTTTCAGGAAATATTCCGAGCGCCTCCTGCACCTCTTGGGAGTTGGGCTTGATGAAAAAGGGTTGTGCCTTCAGGCCTTCCACCAGTGAAGGGCCTGAGGAGTCAAGGACAGCGTGGCTTCCCCATGACTTCAACAGTTTGATGAGCCGGTGATAGCTCGCATGCGGCAACCCTCTCGGCAGGCTTCCCGCAAACACAAATAGGGTGTCGATGGAGTTCATGGCCTTCAGCTTTTTTTCTAGCTCAGGGAGCAACTCTTCACGGAGAAGCGGTCCTCTTTCTCTCAAGTGGGTTTCCCTCCTCTGCCCACCGGACACAACGGTGATGTTCATGCGGAGGTTCCCCTCCGTCATGAGGAAATCGTGCGCAATCATGTCCCTATCCATGAGCTGGATGTAGGGGGCGCTCAATCCCATTGCCATCAGGCCCGAGGCGATCGAATCAAAGCCCATAGTTTTTAGGGCCCTTGAAACGTTGACACCCTTTCCCCCTGCTACGTCTTCAGACCTGTCCACTTGAAAGGTACCCCCTGCGGTAAAGTCTTTCACCCAGAGGGTCTTGTCAAGTACCGGATTCAGTGTGATTGTGACGACTTTTCTGTCGAGTCTGTTCGTAAGCTCCACCACGAACCTTTACGTGATGCTCGAATTTTCTCTTTTTTATTGCGAAACCTTTTCTTTTGAGTATAATAGTTTAAAAAGAAGTGGGAGGTCTCCTTTGCATGTGGGAATAATATACTCCTCAGAGAAAAAAGTCATTGAAAAACTGGCCGGTGAGCTGAAGAGGGGTCTTGAGGAACAGCGTCACACGGTTTTCATGTACGCGGACAGTGCCGATAATTTTCGTGGAATCGCAGGATGCAGGTATCTCATTATCGGCTCCTACGCGACGGCCGCTTTCAAACCGAAGACCCCATCCAGGCTTACTGCAGCCCTGCATAAAGTGCCTGGAATCGCAGGGAAGAGGTCTATCGCTTTTGTGCCGCGAAGTGCCATGGGGGAGAAAAAAGCCCTGGCCACACTGATGAACGATATGGAAAAACAGGGTTGCTTTCTGATCGATCAACGTGCCTTCGGTTCAGAAAAGGAGGCCTATGAGTTTGCACGATCGGTCAATCTGAAGTGAGCGCAACACAAAGGAATTAAATACGTTTCTGAATCTGTATCATATATTACGGGATACGGTAGCTCTTGGGGTAAAACACCGGTTAACCTTTAATTGATCCTGCAACTAACCCTCTAATAAAAAACCTTTGTAATGCGAGATAAAGAATGAGCATTGGTAATGCTGAGATAAACAATCCCGACACAACTACAGGTTTAATCTTTTTACCGAAAAAATTGTAGTTCTCGCAGCGTGCCTTAGCTGCTGATACCGTCCGCCCTCCTGCTCATCAGGATTGCGATGAACTTGAGCGGTTCGATGTTCATGATAATGATCTTGACAATTGCCACGATCGGGACCGCGAGGAAGGCGCCCACCACACCCCACACATAGGACCAGAAGAAGAGGGAGATAATGATCAGGATGGGGGAGAGGTTGAAACGGTTTCCCATCACTTCGGGATCCAGGTAACTCCCCATAAAGAACTGGATGGCAAGCAGTGCACCTGCCGCGATCAGGGGCGTGTAAGAGTGGGGGAACTGGAAGATGGAAAGCAGTATGGGGAAGGTGACCGCAGCGATGGAGCCCACATAAGGGATGTAGTTGAGGAGAAAGGCAAGGGCCCCCCACATCACCGCAAACTTGATTCCCAGGAGTGCGCAGGCGACTCCGGTCAGCACACCGGTACCCGCGCTGATCAGGGTCTTGAGCATGATGTATTTGATGATCTGCCTGTTGATGTTGAGCAGAACGGTAAAAATTTCCTTCGCCCTCTTCCTTTCAAAGGCCTTTTTAATGAGACTGGGGAAATTGTGGTATGTCAGGTAGATAAAGATGAGAATGAGCATGGTGAGCAAAAACTGCCCGACAAAGGTGAAGGAGCGGTTGATCATCGAGGAGAAAAAGTCGGTTATCCGCTTGCTCTGGAGTATGGTGAACAGATCGGTGGTGTCGATGTTGATATAGGTCTTAAGGAAAAAGCCGATGTTGGAGAGAAGTTTGCTCTCAACGGTAGGCCAGTAGTTGATGAACTCCTTCACATTGGTGATGAGGACTCGTGCGAGAAAGGTACCCATTAGGCCGATGATCATGAGAAGAATGAAGAGAGACAAAATCCTGGGGATCTTGATCTTGGCGAGGAGCTCTACGACAGGGGCGAAGAGGTAGGTAAGAAAGACTGCCAACACGAGGGGAACGAAGATTCCCTTCAGGGTCTTCAGGACGAACACGACGGCAATGATGAGGATGATGAGCACCGTGATCCTGATAATCCTGTTCCATGGCTCGTCGTGACCATTCATGTTTTGAGAACGCTCCTGCTGCTCATTTCACCCGATCATGTCTGAGAAAGGGTGCATATTTTTACTATATGTTCATTTATCTCACTTTAATTTACCTAAAAGCGTGACAAAAATCAAACCTGAAGTACTAAATGACGCACCTGTAAAATTAATATCCTTCTCCAAAACCTTTGTTATATTATTAAGTGCACCATCGTATTTCCAAGTAATGCATTATACTTCGCTGAATGCTATATCGCTTCGCACATATGAGGATTGATTTGTAAGGCTCTCTGTGTAAAGGACATCGCTTTTGCATACATTTGTGCAGCGGAGTTATGATAGCCATTCTTATATAGCTCATTTTCTTTGATATAGCAGGCTACTGATGTGTGGAAAAAGGCCTCTGCGCATGTTTTGCTGACCTCATTTTGACGAGATTGTGATCAGAAAGAGGCATGACCCTCATTGCCGACTGGGAACAGGAAAGAATCCTGTGGGTGGGAGAGGGCCGTAAATAGATCGCGAATCTCAAAGGTAATATTGGTTGGGTATATCATGGCATAAGTCCTCGACATATGGGTTGATATCTCAGCGATTTCTTTTATCGATTCAATCGGAGATTCTGGGAATCTCAAATGTTTGATCGACTCGTTGCTACTTGTTTGAATAGCTCGACTATCACATTCTCGGAGTTAAGGTCCTAATCAATAATATTATTACTCTTCCCTCAATCTATCTAGGAGAACCGCACCTATTATAATGAGACC
>Ga0111221_1049_pt1 | contig 22262 bp, 22 predicted proteins | sample DeeMarSWOR152_54_FD_80385 | JGI IMG/M metagenome (GOLD analysis project Ga0111221, IMG submission 80385) | Spirochaetes bacterium DG_61 | reverse complement strand
GGACGGACACTGGGGGTACGGATTTCCCATCGGCGGCATGGCGGCCTTCGACCCCAATAAGGGGGTCATCTCCCCTGGAGGCATCGGTTTTGACGTGAACTGTGGGATGCGCCTCATCCGCACAGACCTTTCCTACGATGAGATTAAACCTCACCTTTCCAGTCTCGTTGACAGGCTCTTCCAGCGGGTGCCGACCGGGGTTGGAAGCACCGGCTTTGTGAGGCTTTCTCAGGACGAGTTCAGACAGGTGTCCGAACAGGGATCGCAATGGTGCCTGCGCCACGGATATGGAACCGAGGAGGACCTCGATCGTACAGAAGAACATGGGTGCACTCCAGGTGCAGATTCCTCAAAGATCAGCAGCCGGGCGGTTGAGCGGGGGTACAAGCAGATCGGCACTCTCGGATCAGGGAACCACTATCTAGAGATACAGGTTGTAAAAGAGGAGAACATATTCGACAGGGGACTTGCCGAGACCTTCGGAATCACCTTCCCAAACCAGGTGGTTTTGATGTTCCACTGTGGAAGCAGAGGATTCGGGCACCAGGTAGCAACAGACTATCTCGCGCTGTTTCTCAAAGCGATGGAGAAGTACCGCCTCCCGATCCGCGACAGGGAGCTCGCATGCGCTCCTTTCCATTCGAAAGAGGGCCAGGACTACTTCGCAGCGATGAAGTGCGCGATTAACATGTCCTATGCGAACAGGCAGGTGATCATGCACCGAATACGTGAGGTATTCTCCGACGTGTTTCACAGAGATCCCTTCGATCTTGGTCTCCACCAGTTGTATGATGTCTCCCACAACACGGCGAAGCTTGAGAGACACGAGATTGACGGAAAGATCAGAGAGGTGCTGATCCACAGAAAGGGTGCGACCCGTGCGTTCCCACCTGGCCACCCGGAACTTCCTAATATTTACAGAGCAACGGGACAGCCGGTGATCATCGGCGGAAGCATGGAGACCGGTTCATACCTGCTCACCGGCGTCGAAAGCGGAAAACAGACCTTCTATACCACCACCCACGGAAGCGGCAGAACCATGAGCAGGCACAAGGCAAGAAAGCTTTTCCAGGGTAAGAAGCTCATCCAGGAAATGGCAGAGAGGGGCATCTACATCCGTGCCGCCTCCTTTTCAGGGCTCGCCGAGGAGGCAGGGAAGGCCTACAAAGATATAGACTCCGTAGTCCAGGCGAGCGAAATGGCGGGAATCAGCAGGCGTGTAGTCCGGTTTGTTCCGGTGGGAAACATAAAGGGGTAAGAAAGAAACCGAGACCGGATAGTTCAGTGAGGGTAGTATGCCCTACGAGTACCTTGATGACATTGCCATTGCGGATGTCGCATTTAGAGCTGAAGGGAGCAGTCTTGAGGAGGTCTTCCGGGAAGCAGTTGATGCGACCATGAACACAATGGTGGAAAATCTGACGGATATCGCACAGAAAAAAACCAGACAGGTCTCCCTCTCTTCAGAATCGATCGACATGCTCCTCTTTGCCCTGCTTCAGGAGCTGATCTTTTTCAAGGATGCTGAGCAGCTCCTCCTCAGGGTGTACACACTCTCCATCACAAGAGATGGAGACACATACCGGCTGAGCTGTACACTCTCCGGGGAAAAAATCGATCCCATCCGGCACAACCTCATTGTCGACGTGAAGGCGGTGACACTCTACAAATTCAGGGTCGAGCAGAGTCTTCTGGGCTACAGGGCAACGGTAGTGCTCGACGTCTGAGAGCTACTTTTATTAACACCTACTCCTGATACGCCTTTCATATTATAATAGAAAACAACCTGTAGTCGTTGGCGTCATATCATTAAATTAAGGAAAGAAAAATGGATCGGAAAAAGACACTTTACATTTTTTTCACGATGGTTTTTCTCATACTTTCGTTCAACATCTCATCCGCCAAGGACATCAGGATCATCACTCCCTACCTGGGCTCGATCCGAAACGTATATGAAAGCGAGGAACACGGGCTCGACCTCAACGACTCCTCCCTGCTCAAGGGCCTCTATTTTCAGTGGATAAATCCGGAGCGTTTTCAGTGGAATGTCTTCATCTATCAGTCATCAGATATCAATTACAGCACGCTCTGGGGCGGGCACTTCATCTTCGATTACTACTTCGGCAAGCGGAGCAGGGGAAAGTATGTGGTCGGAACCGGTATTGAGTTTATCGGCCTCGACATGGATGCGGGTAACAACATCGCAGGACCTTTAGATTTCAAGTTACTGAATAACATAATTATACCCTATATCAGGGCTGGAAGGTACTTCCTCCTCGGTCCAGATACAATTACCGTCACCTTGCTCCCATGGATAGGGGTTCAGCCGGAATTTGTCCGCGGGAAGATCTCCTTCAATTTTGGCGGGCCACCCAAAAGGAAAGACATAGAGGACGATGCCCTGTATGCCCTCGCCGGCCTGAACGCAAAAACGGTAATAATGCATTTTTTTGAAGTTGAGGTAAAGTATAAAGCCACTTTCAACAGGGATGACTACTTCTCTACCCTCTCAGCGATGACCAACCTGTATCTCAGCAGGCACTGGGGCATCTCCTACCGGTTCAAATTCATGGAAACGAGCTCAGGGTCTGATACCTATCATATTGGTGGGGTAGCATTTCTTTTCTAATTGCCGGTCCTCCCAGATATCTTGCGCTGAACATTACCGACTGTCTTTCCCGGTGGGATAATAATCCATCACTCGTATTGGGATGTGTACCCGCTCACTCTCCATCCAGGCTTCGAGGCTGTCTTTCAATCTGTCCTGATCGTAGCCGAGGCAGATCACATCCGGGTTTATCCTTTGAACGAGTGCATAGGTACCGATTGCCGGATCACTGAGATGGGCTTCGGCCGCGAGCCCACGGTCCAGGAGCCTCTTTAAACGGACGTGTTCGGGGTGGTTCGGATTTTTCCCCTTCCACCTTCTCACATACTCATCCCTGGAGACCGAGGCAATGACTCTGTCACCCATACGTGCCACCTGACGGAAAAAGCTGACATGGCCTTCATGAAGCAGGTCAAAGGTACCGAATACAAGAACTTTTTTCATTGTTTCGATTCGTACACTCAGTGTACCACGGGGAGTCCTTCTCAGTCCACAGAATTACAAAAGATATGTGTGATCCTTTACATCTCCAAGTCTCAGGAAAGCCACGATCACTCTGCTCTTTCTAAGAGAACTACTCTCCTTCGCCTGTGATCAGCGCATAGAATTTATGGATTTGAGATTTTAATTGTGAGGGATTGTTCTCCCCATCGGGCAACTGATTACGCTCTTTCGCTTCCAGGGGAGGTGACCAGTTTCTGAGGCCAGTATTGAGGAGAACATTTATGGCCTTGGATTTAGATTCGATGTTGTTTCGGAGTTGAAACTCTCTGAGCGCGTTATCAAGCTCGGTGCTTCCGTAAAAGCTGAATGTTTTTCTTTCCTTTCTCATTATATTCTCCCGGTCTTGTTAAGAACATCGGACCCTTTGAAAATTACTTGAGAGGCCAATAAGTCCTCTGAGAAAAGTGTTGGGAAGCCTCGTCTCCGCAGAACAACAACGTATACATGATGGAATACTTCAGGCAGCCTTGTGTTCCAGGTCGCTTTGCCGTTGTCCCTTATACCGGGCAAGTCCGTTGAATATCGATTTGTTGAACTCCTGGATCTTTTCGAGATTGCTGTAGTACTCCGCTTCCGACACAAGTCTGAATGGATCCCACTCTTTTTTCTGATATGACTCCATGATTTTACCCTTATCAAATTAGTATTATTATATTATAAAAATGGTACGAATATTCGCGCGAGTCAAACTGTTTTTATGAATTTCATGAAAAAAATCACTATTTCTATTAAATCTGAATCTTTGCGATTCCCTACGTTTTAAAATTAATTTTACTTTTTTTTAATCCTGTGTTATTATTGTAACCTCAATTGAGGCGGGAATAGCTCAGTGGTAGAGCGCCACCTTGCCAAGGTGGATGTCGCGGGTTCAAGCCCCGTTTCCCGCTCATTTTTTAAATCGTCGCGTTAAAACCTTCCCTATAAACCCAGTGAATGACAAATGAACAACCGGGCATCCCTGTAATTGAATGTTTATTTTTCTCTTTAAAATAGTTATCTTATTGGTATTCTCTGCGAGCAAATATTGAAATAACTATCATGAGGAAGGGTGTGAGATGCAGCTCCAGAAGGAAGTGAAAAAAGAGCCGAATGCGAAAATCAGTGTCCATGTAACGGTTGGAAAAGATTCCATAAGCGAGGCACAGGAAGAAATTATACGGGATTTTGAAGTCCATGCAAAAATTCCCGGCTTCAGAAAGGGGAAGATACCACGAAACATCGTACTGACGCGATTCTCTGATAGCATAAAAAACGAGACCATCAGTACGGTCCTTTCCCGGTCCCTTGAGCAGGTATTGAAAGAAGAGGGGTACAGGCCGATTTCAGACCCTGTGGTGACCGAGATCGGTGAACTGATCACTGAAGAGGACTTTACTTTCAAAGCCGAGTTCGATATAATGCCCGAGGTGGTCCTTCCGGAGTACAAAGGAATCACCTCCGAACGGTTCGTGTATACCGTAAGTAAGGATTCGATTCACAGGGAGATCGAGTCACTGAGAGAGCGTTTTGCAAGACTCCTGAGTGTTGACAGGGAGGCAAAGATTGGCGATTACGTGCTCATGGACTATGCAGAGCTCACCCCCAACGGAAACAGGAAAAACGAGAAAAAAAACCAGACAATCTTCCTTGATGACAGGGACGACCAGTTGGCAAAACAGCTCCTCGGGTTGAAAAAGGGAGATGAAAAGGAATTTGCAATCACTCATACCTATACGGAGGAGGGAAAGGAAAAGGAGTATATCGTGCATCTCCAGGTGAAAGTGCACGATGTAAAGGAAAAGGAGCTTCCGGAGTTGAATGACGACTTCGCGAAGGACATCAGTGATGTGGAAACCCTTGGTGAGCTGCAAAAAAAGGTAAAGGAAGTACTCGAGAAAGAAGCAGCCTCGCTCGCAGAAGAAAGAACAAAGGCCGAACTTCTTCAGAAAATCATTCAGAAGACCTCGTTCGAACTGCCCGTCACCCTGATCAACTCAGAGGTGGATAGACTTCTCAATGAAGTGCTCTCCGCCTATAAGATCGATCTGGAAAAGCTCAAGAAGAATGAACAGCAGTATGCGGAGTACAGAAAAAATATCGAACCGCGGGCCAAAAAGAATTTGCAGCAGGAACTGATTCTCGCTGAATTGGCAAAAAAGGAGAAACTGGAGCCCACAGAAAAAGAGATAGACGAGGAGATAGCTTCCTATGCGGAGAAGATAAAGAAAGAGTTCGCATCGGTGAAACAAAGCATGCTTGAAAACAGGTCCATTGACAACCTTAAATATCGATTAAGGCTGAACAAGGCATTAGAGATATTATATACAAACGCCCACCTGGAAAAGGTGAGAAAGCTGAAATATGAAGAAGAAATTGAAGGAGGGAATGCATAATGGCATTAGTGCCAATGGTAGTCGAACAATCGAGCCGTGGAGAGAGGGCTTATGACATATATTCGCGGTTGCTGAAGGACAGGATCGTATTTATTGATACTGAAATTAACGATATAACTTCCAATCTCGTTATCGCCCAGCTTCTCTTCCTCGAGGGTGAAGACCCCGACAGGGACATTTTTCTCTACATAAACTGTCCTGGCGGTCTCATCACTGCAGGGCTCGCGATTTACGATACAATGCAGTATGTCAGGCCTGACGTGTCAACCATCTCCTCGCTGCAGGGAAGAAGGGTAAACGCTATGCGCTGCCCAATGCACGGTTGATGATACACCAGCCTCTGGGAGGTGCACAGGGACAGGCCACTGACATTGAAATAGCCGCCAAGGAGATTGGGCGCTACCGCGAGCTCATCGAGAATATACTTGTCCATCATACGGGACAGAACAGTGAGCGAGTTCACGGCGATGCGGACAGGGATTTTTACATGTCAGCCCTTGAGGCAAAGGAGTATGGACTGATCGATGAGGTCCTTGAACGTCACAAATCCCTCGAGGAACGGTAAAAACCCACAGGGTTTGAAGGCCAGGCGGGGGCTTCAAGCCCGAGATCGTATCCAACAATTGGGTTGCCATTTGTGGATATCTGTGCTATAAGGAGAGGATCACGATTCTCTTTAATGGGAGATTTGGTAGTTTCGTTATACATGGAATTGACTCTCCGGTCGATATAATAAGTGATGTTTTTTCAGGGAATCTGTGCTATGTTCTGAATTAGAGAGAAGCGGAAAAGGAAAGAGCATGGGAAAATATCCGGACATGGAAAGAAAAGTTTGTTCCTTTTGCGGAAAGGACCAGAGTAGGGTTCGGAAAATGGTCGCAGGGCCAGGAGGAGTATTTATCTGTGATGAATGCGTTGAACTCTGCACTGATATCATGTTTGGCGATGAGAAACGGATATCCCATATCGACCTGGATAATCTCCCCAAACCAAAGGATATCAAGGATTTCCTTGATCAGTATGTCATTGGACAGGAGTATTCGAAGAAAATACTCTCCGTTGCCGTCTACAACCACTACAGGCGTATCAGCCATCTGAAATCAAGAAAACAGGACGACGTCGATCTTGAAAAGAGCAACATTCTGCTCATAGGCCCCACAGGGAGCGGAAAAACGCTCCTGGCGCAGACGCTCGCCAGGAAACTCAACGTGCCCTTCACCATCGCCGATGCTACAACCTTGACTGAAGCGGGCTACGTGGGAGAGGATGTGGAAAACATACTCCTCAAACTCATCCAGAACGCAGGAGAAGATATTGAGAAAGCAGAGCTCGGGATCGTATACATCGACGAGATTGATAAAATTTCTCGGAAAAGCGAGAATCCCTCGATTACCCGGGATGTGTCCGGTGAGGGAGTGCAGCAGGCCCTGTTGAAAATCATAGAGGGTAGTGTCGCATCAGTCCCACCGCAGGGGGGCCGTAAGCATCCCCATCAGGAGATGCTCAAAATCGATACCACCAACATCCTGTTTATCTGCGGCGGTGCCTTTGTCGGGCTCGACAGGATCGTTGAGCAGCGGGTAAGCAACAAGACGATTGGATTCGGAGCAGAGATTAAAAAGAGAACGGAAAAGAAGTTTGATGAAATCATCAAGCACGTTCATCCAGATGATCTTATAAGGTTCGGTCTCATCCCCGAGTTTGTCGGACGGCTACCTGTCATAGCTCCCCTACACGATCTCGACAAGGACGCTCTGAAGCGCATACTGCTTGAACCGAAAAACGCCATCACAAAACAGTATAAAAAGGCATTCGAGCTGGAGGGAGTTGAGCTGGAGTTCACTCCTGGGAGCATCGAAGAAATCTCAACCGAGGCAATGAAACGGCATACGGGTGCGCGTGGTCTGCGATCGATTTGTGAAGCTATCATGCTGAATCTCATGTACGAGATCCCGTCCAGGAATGACGTGACAAAGATCGTGATCACGAGCGATGTAATAAAGAAGAAAGTGAATCCTCTCACATTGCAGGAATCTGAAAAAAAAGAGGAAAAATCTGCCTGACGTCTAGATTGGTCAGCGGCAAGTACGGCAAAGAAGCGCCACCGCTCATGAGTCCGATGTCAGGGAGTCATTCTGTGTCGCATCAATCCAAAGGAAAGGTAAGGTCTTAAAATGAAAACAGGTATAAAGATTCTCATTCTGATTCTGGCGATCATCCTCATAATCGTCGCACTCTTCGTGGGTACCCGTATATGGCTCAACTATGTCTGGTTTAGCAAGCTTGGTTTCGTGAACGTGTACACAAAGATCCTGTTGACGAAAATATCGCTCTGGTGGAGCTTCTTTGTGCTCTTTTTGCTGTTTGCCGGTATCAACTTCGTCGTCGCGTACCGGAAGGGCAGCATCCAGAGCATAAAATTCCAGCAGGCCGGTGCCCCAGTGGAAATAAGCAAGAAAGTCGGGGTCATTATCGCGCTCACCGCTCTCTTGATTCTCGGTCTTATCATGGCGGGGAATGGGAGCAGGAGATGGGATGTCATTCTCAAATTTCTCAACAGGGCCGATTTCGGCTTAACCGATCCCATTTTCGACAGGAACGTCTCCTTTTACGTGTTCACACTTCCCGTCTTTCTCTTTCTGAAATCCTGGAGTTTGGGAACCCTTATTCTCACCCTCATTGCGGTGGGTTTTCTCTACCTGATCTCAGGCAGGATCGCCTTCGAGCAGACCCGGGTAACCATCACCGATCAGGCAAAAAAACATCTGATTTTTCTGATTTCTCTCATCGCAGTCGTTATCGCATGGAACTACTGGCTGAAGATCTACCAGCTGCTTTTTTCCAGGAGAGGTCTCATATTCGGTGCAGGTTTCACAGACATCAAAGTATCCCGGGCTGCCTTTTACATCATGATTGCGGTCTCGCTCTTCACTGCGGTGCTCTCCTTGATCGGGATGAAGAAGGGAAGCTTCAAACAGGCGCTCATCGGGTATGGGCTTTTGATCGGAGCGGCGATCGTGATCACCGGAATCATACCGGGCGTAACTCAGCAGATATCTGTGCGACCAAACGAACTCGTGAGAGAGCTTCCCTACATAAAAAACAACATCGATTTTACCCGCAAGGGGTACAACCTGGACATTATCGAGCGGGAATCCTTTTTCGTAGAGGACTCACTGGTTGCAGCCGACTTTGCCCCTGCAGAAGGCGTCACGAAAAACATACGACTGTGGGACCACAGACCGCTCAAGGCGACCTTCTCCCAGCTGCAGGAATTCAGGCTCTACTACGACTTCTACGATGTCGATGTGGACAGATACCACTTCGGAGAAGAGTACCGGCAGGTGATGCTCTCTGCGCGTGAGATCAACTATACGGAGATACCGCCAGAAGCGCGAACCTGGGTGAACGAGAAACTGCAGTTCACCCATGGCTACGGCCTTGTGATGGCACCGGTTAACGAAATCGGAGAGGAAGGGCTCCCCGTGTTGATTGTGAAAGATATACCTCCAAAAATATCGGTACCATTGAAAATCGACCGCCCAGAGATCTACTTCGGAGAGCAATCCTTAACCTATATTATCGTGAATACAAAGCTTCCGGAGTTTGATTATCCCAAGGGCGACACGAATGTCACCACGAACTACGCCGGGACCGGCGGCATTTCAATCAAGAACTCACTCCGCAAGTTTCTGCTCGCAATACGGATGAGAGACCTGGAAATCATCTTCACGAAATACCTTAATCCGGACAGTAGATTCATGGTATACAGGAGCATACAGGAGCGAGTCCCGAAGATCGCTCCCTTCCTCAGGTACGACCCCAATCCCTACCTTGTTGTGGAGGGTGGAAAGCTCTACTGGATCATTGACGCCTACACAACTACAGACCGGTTTCCTTACTCAAGCCCCCACAAGGCAGGGTTCAACTACATCCGGAACGCGGTAAAGATCACGGTTGACGCCTATAACGGCGATGTTGTGTTCTATGTCATCGACAGGGAGGACCCGCTCATTCAAACCTATGCCAACATCTTCCCCACCCTCTTCAGAGACATAGATGAGATGCCGGAAGGTATCAGGGCGCACATCAGGTACCCCCTGTACATCTTCAACATTCAGGCGGAACAGTATTCAACTTACCACATGACGGACCCGCAGGTGTTCTATAACAAGGAAGACAAGTGGACCATTCCAAGGGAGATCTACGGTGAAACCGAAACCGATATGATCCCCTACTATACCATAATCAAGTTTGCTCAAAACAACGAGCAGGAGTTCGTTCTTATTCTCCCTTTTACTCCGATCAACAAGAATAACATGCTCGCCTGGATCGCTGCAATGTGCGATCCTGAGAATTACGGGAGGATAATCGAGTACAAGTTCCCCAAGGAGAAGCTGATCTACGGACCGCTTCAGATCGAGTCACGAATCGATCAGAATTCTGAGATCTCCCAGCTCTTCACCCTGTGGGGACAGAAGGGATCAAAGGTGATCAGGGGGAACCTGCTCGTCATACCGATAAAAGATTCGCTCATCTACGTGGAGCCGCTTTACCTGAGGGCAGAGCAGAGTGAACTGCCCGAGCTGAAACGGGTAATCGTCGGCTACCAGGATAAAATTTCAATCGGGATGACACTCGAGGATGCTCTATACGAAGCATTTGGAGTTCGCGAGGTGGCTCCTGCTGCCGAAGTTACTGAGAGGGAGGTTGCTGCGGTGATCCCGTCAGCTGCCCTTGACATCCGTGAGCTCATTCAGAGGGCAAACTCCTACTTCAACCAGGCCCAGAGCAAGCTCAAGGAAGGGGACTTTGCAGGGTACGGAGAGGCCATTGAGCAGCTTCGCTCCGTGCTGACCGAGCTCGAAGGGCGAACAGAATAACAGTCTCCCACTCTGAGGAGCCTACATGAAGAAACGAGAACGGGCCGCAGCTCGGACTTCAATGCGGGCATCAGAACGGCGCCCGGAGCGAGCCGCCTATTTTCTCATGCTCATCACCACCCTCTTCTGGGCTCTCGGTCATCCGGTGGGAAGGATAATCCTCAGATCGGTCCACCCCTTTCAGCTTGGAGCCGTGAACCTGATCATCGGCTTCGTGGGCGTCTTCTGCTACCTGCTCTTCGCAGGACAGATGAAGAAACTGAGCAGCATCAGCGGCCGTGACACACTATTTTCGCTCCTGCTCGGCGTGTTCGGATTCTTCTTCTATCAGATCCTGACCTTCAGTGCCCTGTCCAGAATTCCCGCGTCGATGAACGCAATACTTGTTTCAACCAATGTGATCTTTATCGCCCTCTTGTCCGCTCTCTTTTTGAAGGAGCGGATTTCCGGGATGAGAGTATTCGGGATCCTGCTCGCCCTCATCGGGGTTGTTCTCATCACCTTCAACAGAGGGTTTTCCTTCACTTCCGGGGTCGACATTTTAGGCTGTTCCTTTTCGCTTCTCGCGGCAATTTCTTTTGCAATCTACTCTGTATTCGGAAAGAAGGTGCTCGCGCGAAACGATCCCCTGGGCGTGTCTACCCTTGCCCTCCTGTCCGGGGCGGTGCTCCTTACCATTTTAAGTGCGACACGTACCGGGTTTGAAAAACTGATCACCGCGGGAGGCGGAACCTGGGCGCTCATGGTAATGCTCAGCGTGACGATGATCGGAATTGCCTATCCTCTTTGGTTTTCATGCCTGAAACGGATGCAGGCCTCACACGTATCGATCTATATCTACATGACACCGGTCTTCGCGGTTTTGCTCTCCCTTCTCATTCTGGGTGAACGGTTCACATGGCTTTTTTGGGTGGGAGGCGCTTGTGTTCTTGGTGGAATCGTGATCTCCACGATTTACAGAAGGTAATAGAACTCCTTCCAAAGAAATGATGTATGGGACTCCTCGGCGTGCCGGCATGTTCTTCCGTAGGGTATCTACATAAAAGAAGGTTTTTAACGGTAATCCTCGCGAACAGGGGAAAAAACCTCGAGCACTGTACAGTCGTCCAGTACGCGTACCCCATGGGGAACCATACTTTTTATGCTCCAGCTATCCCCTTCCGCAAGCTCGTAGTCCTTCCCGTTGATCTGCATGACCATTCTCCCCCCGAGCAGGTAACCGGTCTGTTCGTGCTGGTGGGTGTGCAAGGGTATCTCTTTCCCCTTCTGGAGGAGGAACTTCACCATGTGCGTCCGCTCACCCCAAATCAGGCTCTGCCTTTTCACTCCGTCAAACATCTCAACGAACCCCTCTCCTCTTTTCTTCGCAACCATGGCTCCCTCACCTGGAAGAATTTCCTTCATGAGTAACACCATTATCTCGGGATGTCCAGCCTTTTCCCAGTTTTTTATTGCATAATTTACATTTTGATGGTACTTTCCACATAAAAAATCAGGAGGAGTAAAGATCATGCCTGTAATCGATTTTCGCGGAACCTGGACTGCGCTTGTAACACCCTTTGATGAAGGCGGAAATGTCGATTATACGAGGTTGAGGAAAAACATCGAGTTTCAGATACAGCAGGGAATCACCGGAGTACTTCCTGTAGGAACCACAGGAGAGTCTCCAACCCTTACCGAACAGGAACACACAGAGGTGGTGCGGCAGACGAAGACCTTCGCTGAAGGAGGATGTGACGTGCTCGCAGGTGCTGGCTCGAACAGCACACGCGAAGCACTCCACTACTGCCATGGGGCTTATAATTCAGGAATCGACAAGGTGCTCCTGGTCGATTGCTATTACAATGGACCGTCCAGCATCGAGCTGAGGGAAAAATATTACCGGACCATTCTGGACGAGCTTTCTGACTTAAAAATCGTTATATATGTGATACCCGGCAGAACGGGAACCGCAATATCACCCGCCGACATTGCAGTGCTGACCGACCGATATGAGAGAGTAATTGCCATCAAAGAGGCCACCGGAGACCTGTCCCGCATGGAAGAGGAGCGATCGCTTATGCCGGATATGAGCATCATGTCAGGTGACGACGACAAAACCTTTGAAATGATGAGCAGTGAACGGATAAAAGCCCAGGGGGTTATATCTGTCACGAGTAATATCGCTCCAAAAGCGGTTTCGGAAATGGTTTGGGCACTGTTTGAGGGTGACAGAAAAAGAGGGGAAGAGCTCGCAAGGAAGCTGAAGCCCCTCTTCTCCACGGTCACGGTCAAGGCGAAATCGGAGAGAACCCTCAAAAGCGGGAAGAAAATAATCGTTGAAGATCGTTTCAGGAATCCTCTCGCGATCAAAACCGCAATGATCGCACTTGGTATGCCAGCAGGGACTCCCAGAAGACCGCTGGGCCTGATGACGCAACCCGGAGTGCAGATCGTCCGTGATTCATTGCAGGTAATAATGAAGGACTCTCCCGAGTTCCTCCTTCCGATCGAGGAGCACTACAGGGTGAATCTTAAAAAGAGGCTCGCTGACGACAGTGTGTGGGAAAATCTGACTGCAAAATGAACCCAAAAAGTCGCACAGCGCGGTTGTTCACGAATAGTGAGAGGAGAATTCTATTTTTCACCAATGCGGGTCATTTTCTCGCACACTCTCTCATTCTCATTTTTCCTTCAATCGCGACACCCCTCGCACAGGAATTAATCCTCCCCTTTGAACAGGTGCTCAGAATTAGTTTTCTTATGTATCTCTTCTACGGCGTGGGAGGTCTTCCTGCCGGGTTTTTTACCGACAGGATTAATCCCAGGATATCCCTCACGGTCTATTTTCTCGGGATCGGTCTCGCCTGTCTGGTCACCTCCTTCACCAAAACAAAAACTCAGCTTCAGATCGCGCTGATGATCCTGGGGATTTTTCTCAGCATCTACCATCCCGCCGGTATCGGACTTCTCTCTCGCTCCATGAAGAACAGAGGAATGGCGATGGGAATTAACGGCACTTACGGGAGCATCGGTATTGCATCTGCTCCGTTCCTTGCAGGCATCATCAACTACTTCCTCGGCTGGCGTTCCATATACCGCATCATGGGTTTCCCACCAATCCTTCTGGGCGTTCTTCTCTGTATCACGGGGCTTCCCGAAGTCAAGCGGGAGGAGGATTCCAGTCGAGTCGGAGGACGGAGGAAAGGAAGGAGCACCCTGCTCCCCTTTCTCATTCTCTGCGTTTCCATGGCCTTAGCAGGGTTCGTGTACAGGGGCCAGACACTCCTGCTTCCTACCTATTTCGAGAAAAAGATATCTTTTCTCTATGAGCTTGTGAAAAACGTCGAGCTTGTGAGAATGGAAAGCATGAAGACTCTCTCTGCAACGCTCCTCACCTCCCTGGTGTACGTGATCAGCATTTTCGGACAGATCGCAGGTGGAAGGATCGCTGACCGTACCGAACTGAGGCACGCCTATCTTTTCTTCTTCTTGGGAGCACTTCCTTTTCTTTTTATGATGTATTTCTTTCAGAATTTGCTACTGCTCGGGGCGTCCATTCTTTTCATTCTCCTCACGATCGGGATGCAGCCGGTGGAAAACTCACTGATCGCGAAGCTCACTCCCTCGAAGTGGCGGAACACGAGCTACGGCATTAAGTTCACCCTCACCTTCGGGATCAGCTCTGCCGTGATCTACCCTATAGGTTTCTTCCAGAGCCGCTATTCCCTCGAGGCTGTCTTTCTCTTCTTTTCAGCCCTCATTGGGGTACTCGTGTTGAACAACCTCCTACTCATCCTCTCAACCAGGGGAAAAAGCATCAGGAATTAAGAGAAAAATGGGCTTCTTAAAAGATAAATAGAACATCATCCAGAAACGCTTATTATTCATTAGATGCCACAGGGAGTACTTCCACTAGGAGTGTACAGCACCCCGCCCGGATCGAATGTGGCGTTTTTCACCCCATCCATAACGCTCAGATCTTTCATACTACCATATGCACTATTCCATCAGGCTTCGCATCAACGCGATGGATTCTCGGCTATCCCACTCCCGTGGTCCCAGTGCCCTGCCCACGATTTTTCCCTGAGGATCGACGATGAAAGTGGTGGGGATTCCGGAAACGCCGTATTGCATCGCGACTTCTCCGGTTGTGTCTATGTAGACGGGAAAATCCACCTTGTACTTTTCCATGAAGGAGCGTACCTTGTCCCTGTCTTCCCTGATATCCACCGCGAGCACGGTAAAACTCTCATCTTTGAGTGCGCTGTAGAGACTGTCGATGTCCCTCACTTCAGCCCTGCAGGGCCCACACCAGGTTGCCCAGAAGTTCAGAAACACAACCTTTCCGCGAAGATCGCTCAACTTCGTTCTCACTCCTTCAAGAGACTCCAGTGAAAAATCTCTCGCAAGAATCGAGTCCACCTTCACAATCTTGAGATCTTGAAAATGATCGGCCTTTCTCGCAAGAGAGAAGCTTTGTTCCTCTCCCCACGCAACAGCAAGCGATAAAAACCCGATACACAGGATCGACATAAATAATACACTGGACCTTTTCATTCTCTGAACCCTTCGAATTTATGATTTTGTAAATTTTAAAAATAAGTTCAGGAATAAAAAAAGTCCATGTAAATACTCTCTGCGTGCTCTATCAGCCATACCGGGTCAGTCTTTCCTGTTCTTTCGATAAACTCTTTCACCATTAAGTAGCCGATGTAGTAACCGATACGGTTTGGAAGCTCCCCGTTCTGCCCGTGAAAGATGTCTCCAATGCGCTCTCCCTCCCTCAGAAGCTTCTCGAAGATGGACCGCTTTTGTGTCTGCATGTCGTTGTATGCACCCGTACGGAGGAACAGGTACTCGTTTTCCCTTCTTCCGGGAAAGGCGATCTTCGAAAAGTGAACAGCAAGTCCCTCCTTCACCAGCTTATAATGGAATCTGCCGTTTCCCGGACCGAGTGTTCTGTTGATCACGCAGTGACAGAACTCGTGAGCAAGAAGAAGAGGGTAGTGTCTAAATCTGCGGTACCTCTCCAGCCCCACACAGATCACGCTTTCTCCATGGTGTTCGATCACAAAGGCATCTGGGCTGAAGAAGCCGATGAAGAGATAGGCATCACAATGACCTGTACAATAAACTGTATTCGGAAACACTTTCTCGCAGTGGGAGAGAATCCCAGCAGTCTTGAGCTCGATGTTGTATAGCTCCAGGGCGCCCTGAAGCCAGGCATAGTCCCCCGGTCTGATACGCTCCACACGCTCCCTGATGTTTTCCTCTGTAAATCCCTGTGAATGAAACCATACCCGGGAGAGAAAATCCCTGTGTTTTCCGTAGTAGTGCCGTACAAAGAGCCTCCATCTATCATCCCTGCCCCCTATACTCTTTATGAATTGAAAAAAGTCCCTATAGAGGCTGTGTATCATCCGGCCTCCCCACTCCGCAATAAGCGTAGTTCAGATGGCACTTTTATAAAAAAATCTGCCCTGAAAGCTGTTCCTCTTTCTAAACTCCCGGATAATTGCCTGAAGCGCTGCCTGTTTGTTGAGGCTCCATTTTGGTTCAATCAGGAGAGCTGGTTTGGTTTCGGCCACGAGACGGTCCACCACCACTTGGGGATTCGTGTGTTCCAGAAAATCAACCACCCGCTGGGCAAACTCCTCGAGGGACACTGGGTGCACCATCCCGCTTCTGTACATCTCTGCGATCCGAGTTCCCTCTACGATGTTCAGGTTATGAATCTTGATCCCGTCTATCGGCAGCTCTGAGAGAAAACGCGCCGTCTCAAGATTCTCCTTCCTGCATTCCCCCGGAAGGCCGATGATGACGTGCGTACTCACTAGGATGTCGTACTCCTTTGTCAGTAAAACCGTACGTGAGAAGTCCTCTGCGGTGTGGCCCCGATTGATAAGCTTCAGGGTGTGGTTATTCGATGTCTGGAGCCCGTACTCAATCCACACCATGAGGCCCAACTTTCTATAGGACTCGATGAGCTCAAGCTTCTCCCTGTCGATGCAGTCCGGCCTGGTACCGATGGCGAGCCCGACAAACTCTTTGTCCTTGAGTACAACCGAATCGTAAACCTCCTTCAACCGCCCTGCAGGTGCATAGGTGTTGGTAAAGGCCTGGAAATAGGCAATGAACTTACTTGCCCCATACCGATTCCATGCCGCCTTTTTCCTCATGCGGACCTGTTCAAGAAGGGGCGTGCATTCTCCTCGCTCGTTCCATGAACCTTCCGGAGAACAGTAGGCACACCCATGAAGCCCATATGTCCCGTTCCTGTTCGGACAGGTGAATCCTGCATCGAGGGAAACTCTAAACACCTTCTGGCCGAACCGCTCTCTGAGATATCCGGAAAAGCTTCTGTAATACATGAAAAAATATCTGTGAATTTTTATATGATGATATATTATAATAATATAATAAATTGAAACTTCACGAATGTAAATACGTGAGATCATTCCGGCGGAATGTATTACCTGTATGGAAAACGGCTTTGAGACAGTACTCATTCTTGACTTTGGCTCTCAGTACACACAACTGATCGCCCGTAAGACCCGTGAGCTCGGTGTATACTCGGAAATCGTATCCCACGCAATCTCCCCCGCTGAAATACATCATATACAACCAAAGGGGCTCATCCTCTCCGGTGGTCCCCAATCAGTGTTCGAACCAGATGCAAACCTCCCTGATAAAAGTATCTTTTCACTGGGAATCCCGATTCTCGGCATCTGCTACGGGCTTCAGATCCTCTCCCACTGCCTCGGGGGAAAGGTGCTTAAACAGAAAGAACGGGAGTACGGAAGGGCTCAGCTGGCCATAGAAAATCCTCACATGCTCCTGGAGGGGTTTAAAAAAGGCGAGACCACCACTGTCTGGATGAGCCACGGTGACAGTGTTGCAGAGATACCTTCCGGGTTCGATGTCCTCGCCCGTACCTCCTCAAGCCCGTACGCCGCAGTGGCTGATATTCACCGTGGCTTCTACGGAGTACAGTTCCACCCGGAGGTTGCTCACTCGGAGAAGGGCAAAGAGATTCTCGATAATTTTCTCACGGTGGTGTGCGGCTTTAAAAAGAACTGGAGCGTCGGTTCCTTTATAGAAAGAGAAGTCAAAAAGATTCGGGATCAGGTTGGAGATGGCAATGTTATCTGTGCCCTCTCCGGAGGGGTTGACTCATCGGTTGTGGCAACCCTGCTCGGAAAGGCGATCGGGAAGCGTACGAAGGCGATCTTCATAAAAAACGGCCTCCTAAGGAAAAACGAAGAGAGAGAAGTGGTTGATACCTTTCAAAAGGGATTTGATTTTGACCTTATCGCTGTGGATGCAGCAGAACGGTTTCTCGAAAAATTGAAGGGGGTAACTGATCCAGAAGAGAAGAGGAAGATCATCGGGCGTGAGTTCATAGAGCTTTTCGAGGAAAAAGCGTTCGAACTCGGAGACATCCAGTATCTCGCCCAGGGTACACTCTATCCCGATGTGATAGAATCGGTTTCATTTAAGGGACCTTCTGTAAAAATCAAGAGTCACCACAATGTCGGGGGGCTCCCGGAGAAGATGAAGCTCAGGCTCATCGAGCCTCTACGGGAGCTGTTCAAGGACGAGGTTCGTGAGCTTGGCAGGCTCCTTGGTATACCTGAGAAGATCGTCGGAAGGCATCCCTTCCCCGGCCCGGGGCTCGCGGTGCGCATACTCGGAGAGGTCACTGAAGAGCGGCTTTCAGTGCTCAAGGAGTCAGACGCGATTATCACACAGGAGGTTAAAGAGGCTGGCTTGTATGACGATATCTGGCAAGCCTTTGGGGTGTTGCTCCCGATAAAGAGCGTTGGTGTCATGGGTGATGAGCGGACCTACGAAAACGTGTGTGTGCTCCGAGCGGTTTCCTCGCTCGATGGAATGACAGCGGACTGGTACCGTTTTCCCTATGAGACGCTCGAGCAAATCGCATCGAGAATTATCAACGAGGTAAAAGGGATAAACAGGGTTGTATACGATATCTCTTCGAAACCTCCTTCGACTATTGAGTGGGAATAGGATGAGGAACTACTACGAACTGTTGAACATTGCACAAGATGCCGACAAATATACTATAAAGAAGGCATTCTACAAACTTGCGAAGAAGTACCATCCGGACCTTTCGAAAAACCATGATCTGTTCATTAAAATTTTGAATGCTTATGAGATACTCATGGACGACAGGAAGCGGCACCTTTATGATCGCACGCTCGGTATAAACTGCCGGAAGGTGCTTCCGAAAAACAGAATCACCTTCGCCCTTTCACTCAGGGATGTTGCGTTTGTGTATAATCCCTCGGGCTTTAAGTCCGTTGGCTACAGGCCCGATGGCTCTAAGCCCAAGGACCATTGGTCCTCTGGCTTTAAACCTATTGGCCTTTGGCCCACCGGCTTTTGGCCTACTGTGTACAAGGGCTTTGATGTTCAGGTGAGGCTCACTGAGCAGGAGCTCCGGGCAGGATCGGTTATCTACGTGGACCTTCCGGCCCGTGTCGTCTGTCCCCTCTGCCGGGGTGACAGGATTCCATGTACACTCTGCTCGGGGAAAGGCCATATTCTGCGGGCTGTACCCGTTCCGGTGCACATTCCCGGTTACCTCGGTGACGGAGAGGTCTTCTCTATTCCCCTACGAAAAATGAAGCAGCGGGAGTTTGCCTTTTTTAAAATGGAACGGCTGAAGGTAAAAATACGGATCGATCAGGAATGATCTGATGAACGCGCAGACACCGAAGGAAAAAAAGGAACAGATGCTTGAGGAGATCGGATTCTTCAAGAGGCTATTCAGCGGAAAGTATCGTGCGCAGAGAAAGTTGATCCGGACATTGAAAAAAGAGCTATCCCACAGCAAGATCGACCTGTACAAGATAAAACATGATGTGGTCCAGCCTGGCATAGCACGAATCCTGTACGACATCTACAGGCTTACCTATCCATTCAGGCACATCTTTACATTTGATGTGACCACAAAGCGTTTTTTACCCTCCTTTGATGAAAGCTTCGTTACCTACTTTCACTCCGAGGCAGAAGCGGAGATTTACAAAAAGCTGACGGAGGAAAACATAAAAAGAATTGCCGCACAGCACGGAGTGAAAAAAACCACCACCTATATCGAAAAACTTTTAAACGACTACCTCGATTACTACGACACCGAAAGATCGAGAGAAATAAACGCCATCTATACCAATCTGCTCGGCTTTGCACAGTTCACAAAGTTCGATTTCTATCCTATACTCAGGGAGTTTGATCCCCAGCTCGAAGAGGGAAACTTAACGAAAAAACCTTCCTTTGCATCTGCTGAGGGAGCCTTTCTTCGAAACGATTTTTACAAGCTCCACAAGGCCATCTACACCTTCGATGTGGACGAGAAACTGGACAAGGGGATAGAGATACTGTCTAAAATCAGAAACGTTGACCTCATCAGCAAGAGCAACTTGAACAGGTTGAAAAGCCTGATCGCAGGCCTTCAAAAACACAACTACTTCTCACTCCTCGTCCGGGCCATCGATCGAAGCGCTACACTCATTCCCATCGAAAAACCCTTCACCATCAACATTTTACAAACTTTCTCTCAAAAGCGAAAGGGAGAAATACAGTCCATACTGAATTTAATCAAAACCAGGCTCAAAGAAGAATCCGTGAGTTCCATCTCAGACGAACTCTTTACGGAGAATCCGAATCAGCGGGTGAAGAATTACAACGAGACGAAAAACGATCAGTTCAAGAACCTTGGTCTTCCCATTTTCGATTATGTCACCCCTTTGAACTACGTGAAAGCCTTCGTCACCGATAAATACAGGGACAATATCGACCGTGTTGTGAATGAACTTATCGTGAGCGGAATTTTCATCGACAAGGAGATTCTCAACGATCTCTCAAACAGTTACTATGCGCTCAACAGTCACCTGCACAACATCATTCAGTTTGACAACGACCTGGATTCCGATGGAAATGCAGCAAAGACGATCAAACGTTTTCTCTATTCAATAAAGAAGGACCAGAGCTCGAGAAAGATACTGGAGAAAACGATCAGCGGCATCAATACCAAGGCAAAGCTCCTGATCGACGAAGAGGTGTTGAATCTCAAGCAGTGTGCACTCTGTCTGAAAAATATCCTTGAAGACTACAAGAAGAAGAATCCTGCGATCGTGTCCAATATTCGAAAGATCCGGATGAACTTCAACAAGCAATTCATAGAGGAGCTACTCGGGGCTTACAAAGACATGTATCTTTTTTTAAAGCTCATAAGCAACTACATTTCTCTGAAAGTCTCAAAGTCGGAAATCGAAAAACAGAGACTGTTGATCAGAGATTAAAGTTTACCTGGAGGTAAGAGCATTCATAAAAGGGGAGGTTAATGCATATGAAAAAAAAGGGGAAATATGCGCTCATAGGCATCTTGCTCCTGGTGGTCGGCATTTTCGTGATCACATTCAACATGCGGTTTCAGGACGGGACCTTTAAAAATTTGTGGCCCACCGTGCTGCTCGTATTTGGCATCATTCTCTACCTGTACTATTTTTCCACGAAAAAAAAGAAGAACCGCCTTCCTGTCCTGTTTCTGGGAACCTTTATTGCGATCTGCTCCGTTTTTCTCTTCGTCCTTTCATTCACTTCTTTTTCTAATATGCGTGTACTGTGGCCGGGATTCCTCCTTGCTCTGGGATTGGGAATCCTTTCACTCTATTTCTACGGCAGGAGGAACAAAGGGGTACTCGCTGGGGCCCTTCTTCTGATTGCACTCCCGATCGTTATCTGGATATTCTACTCCTTAAAATCCAAATACGGTCTTGTAATCGGCGTCTCCCTCTTCATCCTTGGTGCAGCCTTCCTCACCCGGGGTCTTATCAGAGAGATCGAAATATCTGCGGTTGAGAAAAACGTGAGCGTAAAGTACCCACAAACCGATTTCGAAAATTATGAGTAATTCCATGTTCCAGCATGAAAGAGTGCTATACTTTTCTCTAGGAAAATACTGTTCAAAAAGAAAAAAGTGAGGAGGGCAGTATGTGCGGGATCGTTGGCTATATAGGAAAAAAAATCGCAGCACCTATTCTCATAGACGGGTTGAGGCGTCTCGAATACCGAGGGTACGATTCAGCGGGTATTGCGGTTCTGGAAGAAACACAGCTGGTCATTAAGAAGGCCAGTGGAAAGGTACAGCAGCTCGCCTCTTTCGTTGAAGAGAGCCCTCCTACTGGAACCATCGGTATTGCTCATACCCGATGGGCAACCCACGGAGAGCCGAACGAGGTCAACGCACACCCCCACCTTGACTGCAGTGGAGACATTGCCATTGTTCACAACGGAATCATCGAGAATTTCGACACCCTGAAGAAGTATCTCCAGGGTAAGGGGCATGTATTCAGGAGTGATACTGACACCGAAGTGATCGCTCATCTCATAGAGGATGATTATACCGGTAATCTTCTGGAAACGATTGCGCTCTCCCTCGCAAAGGTTGAGGGAACCTACGGACTCGCAGTTCTCTTTAAGAAGGAACCGCAGAAGCTGTACGCCGCAAGAAAGGGAAGCCCTCTTCTTATCGGAAAGGGTAAAGATGAACTCTTTATCGCCTCTGATGTTGCCGCTATTCTTCGCTATACCAACGAAATCGTCTACCTGGAAGATGGGGAGATTGCTGAGCTGTCAATCGACGGATTTCACGTTCGGAGCGAGGACAATCTGCGGGTTTCCAAGGAAATCCAGCAGGTGACCTGGAACCTGGCAATGATCGAGAAGGGCGGTTATGAGCACTTCATGCTCAAGGAGATTCATGAACAGAAAAACTCCCTCCTCAACGCCATACGGGGGCGGCTCAACTACGAAGACGGCACGGCTCGGCTTGACGGCCTGCTCCGCTATATTGATCACGTGAAGACTGCGCAGAGGATCATCATTACC
>Ga0111221_1021_pt1 | contig 22614 bp, 21 predicted proteins | sample DeeMarSWOR152_54_FD_80385 | JGI IMG/M metagenome (GOLD analysis project Ga0111221, IMG submission 80385) | Spirochaetes bacterium DG_61 | reverse complement strand
GGCGACGTATTATTTTCCGGAATAAAAATTATACTCAAAACCTTTCACGCAAGTCATTATTTTGGTATTTCAATTGACATCTTGATAATAAAAATCAAATTAAATAATATCAATAAATGTATTTTTCTAGCAAAAAAAATAAATCCCTGAATCTGTTACTGAATATAATTGATAGTAATTTTAAAAACCTGAATGTTTCCAGCCTAGGAGCTTCAAGGCAAAACTTCGGTCGAGCAATCCTTTATCAACAAAGTATTTTATCACCCGTTGTCTGAACACCTCGGTGAGCTTTGATGTGTCCTTTATCGGTAAGTAATGGAAACAGCTTTCCTCATCGATACCTCCTTCCAATATTATGCAGTGCCAGTGTGGAGTTTGCCGAAGGCAAACTCCCTGGCAGTTCCTGCTGTGCAGGAACTGCACGGATTCCATCTCATCAGATCTCCAAACGACTGCTATGAAACCACAGATGCTGTTTTTAATGCCGCAGGTGCTGATTCATTGTAGAAATCCTGTTTCTGTCATATTTGAAATAGGATCGAAGCAGTTTGCATTTTTGCATTTAATCCGTGCGATGCCTTTAGAGTAGTCTCCACATTCAATGAAACGCTCGACTGTCTCCTTGATTTGGATAATCCTGTATTTACCGTATTTATCTGAGTATTGGTCATCATAGCTTTCTTCGAAAGCGCCGAAATAGTCCTGTAGTATCTTCTGAATAACATTCTTTTTAGATTAATAGGTAATTAAAATACTTGACAAATATTTTAATTTTAGTAGAATTTTTAACAGAAATCCTCAGCGAAAGGAAACAATCTTTCAGACCAGGTTGTTGTAATGGATTGAGATAGATCCTTTCCAGTAATTTTATCCCAGTAGAAATTATTCTCAAAACGAAGCTTCCCTTAAAAATATTTTAACAAGTTGATAAATAATAACCTATCCGCTGGATGGGCTCATTATATAAAAAAAGAAGGAGGTTAGTATGAAGAAGCTCAGCATGTTGTTGATTTTCCTTTTCCTCTGTAGCTCTTTGCTCTGGGCAGGAGGGAAAGAGGAAGTTGCTGCACCGATTGAACTCAATCTTCTGGCCTGGTCCTACAGTGTTGAGACCGTGCAATCAAACCTGGAGAAGTTCGAAAGGGATAACCCTGGGATCAAGGTGAATTACAGCGACGTATCATGGTTCAATTTCCATGATGTTATGGCAACAAGATTTACTTCAAAGACACCCACCGATGTTGTGTACAACACAGACGAGTTTCTCGAGGAGTGGGATTCTGCTGGCTGGATTGTTCCTCTGGAGGATTACTTTCCACAGGCTGTTGAATACAAAAAGAATTTCCCTGATTATGTAACGGAAGCCATGTCATACAACGGAAAGCTCTATGGACTACCGTACTTCGCAGATATATTCATCTTTATCTATAATGAAGACATGGTGAAAGAGGCAGGGTTTGCAGGACCTCCTACAACGTGGAAAGAGGTTACAGAGCAGTCGCTCGCCATGAAGAAGAAAGGGATATGCACCTATCCATTAGCTATGCAATTCGCCCAGAAAGAGGGCTGGTCAACGATGACCGTAACTTCTATGGTGTACTCATTGAGAAACGGATCCCTCTTTGATAGGAATCTGAACCCTGTATTTGCAAAATCCGGAAGCGCTGCCGAGAGAATTGTTACCTGGATCAGAGAATCCCTACTGGATACCAAGATCATGGATCTTAACTCCCTCCAGATGGCGGAAATCGACGTTGTTAAGGCACTGGCTACTGGAAAACACGCATTTACGATCTTGGTAAAATACAATCTGGCTGAACTGAACAATCCGGCAGCATCTCAGCTCGCAGGAAAGTTCAAGATTGCTCTGATGCCAGGTGAAACTCATGAGACTGTGGGTACGGCACGGTTCTATAGCCTTACAAAAATGGCCACTGAAAGAGGACCTGAGGTTTTGGATGCTTGCTGGAAGCTAATTGAATTTCTTGGTGGTATAACCGATGGTGAGGCCTATGTGGTAAGAAGATGGGTTTTGGAAAAAGGGCTTGGAGTCTCTTACCTGTCCATGTATGAAGATTCTGAAGTTATTGATGCGATTAATAAGTGGGGTGATGTGGAACTTGAGCGTGAACAAGCGCTTCTTGGCAAGATAAAGGAAGGAATGACTCCGTTCTACCCTGCATGGGATGTATTTACCCGGGCAGAATTCCATAAGGCCTTCCTTGGAGAAAAGACACCGAGTGAAGCTCTGAAGGCTTCGGCTGATAAGTGGAACGAACTGAAGAAAGCCTACTATAAGGAATAGTCCAAAATCGGAAGCAAGATAACCTCTGATTGGAGGCATGGATGTGGTTAACAGGAGTCGGAGGGAGAGGGGTGTTTCTTTATTTCGGCGGAGATCCTCGACATCAATCTATGGTTATGGAACAATAGCGCCCGCTGTTATTGTAATAGCACTTTTTACAATTTACCCTTTCTTCTACGCCATAAGCGCATCAATGCGTCACCTGGTGCTAACCATGCCTTACGATCAGAGGTTTGTTGGTTTGGGTAACTTTATCGAGGTAGTTAAGAGCTACTACTTCTTCACATCTTTGAAGAATACACTCGTATACATGTTAAGTACCCTTATTTTAGTCGTAATATGTGGGATGACCATAGCCCTGTATCTGAACAGCGGTCTTCCCGGTTTTAATTTAGTGATGATAATAATCTTAATACCGTGGGCAATACCAACGGTGGTTGCAGGGATAACCTGGAAGCTGATCTTTCACGGAAGCTACGGAGCATTGAATGGGGCTCTCTACAGTCTTGGTATTATAGAAGAGTATATAGCTTGGCTCAGCAACAAATACCTTGCCAAAGCGGCGGTAATCATAGCTCACGTCTGGAAGGAGACGCCTCTGGTTGCAATCCTATTTCTGGCAGGGCTCAAGACGATTCCAGGGGAGCTCCATGAGGCAGCAATGATTGACGGGAGCAGTGCTTTCAAGAGCTTCTTTCGAATAACAGTCCCGTTCCTCAAACCGATTATTCTTATCGTGATCGTCTATGAATCAATGGTTGGCTTAGCAACATTCGACCTCCTCTACGTGATGACCGGCGGTGGACCTGGCGATGCCACATCGCTCATTGGCTGGTTTGCTTACACGGAGACTTTTTCTTTTCTGAATATTGGCCATGGAGCAGCAGTTTCATTGATCCTTGCCCTTATTCTTTTGGCTTTTATCATGCTCTATCTCAGGCTCATCCGTATTGAGGAAATGTACTGAGTGGTGAAAAGGAAAAACAATGAAGGGTCGTACTAGATATATTGTGGGATATGCTCTCGCTTTTATCTTTACAATTTGTGTACTTGCACCAATTCTGTGGATGGTTTTGAGCAGTATCCAGACAGAGCGTGATTTGCTAACAATCCCTCCACAGTGGATTCCATCGAGGCCCACTCTTGATAATTACAACTATGTGTTCAGGGGAATTATACCGTCCAGTTACGAAGAACGGGGTGCAGTACGCAGCCTGGTGAGCCAGGAAGTAAAACAGATCCCTCCATGTCTGAAGAATAGTACAATCGTTGCACTGTCTGTCCTAGTATTGAACTTGATTCTCGGGAGCCTGGCAGCGTATTCCTTTAGCCGTCTGAGATTCAGGGGTAGACAGGCTTCATACTATTTCATTCTGGGATCGAGGCTTTTACCCCCCGTTGCTATTGCAATACCGATTTACATCGTTGTGCAGAAAATGGAGTTGCTGAATAAGTATCCCTCTTTAATACTCGTGCATACAGCTTTTACATTACCTTTTACAATCTGGTTTCTCTCCCTCTATATGAGGAATATACCGAGTCAGCTCGAGGAGGCAGCACTGGTTGCTGGATGTTCACGGCTGCAGGCATTGATATATATTACAGTTCCTCTGGCGGCTCCAGGTCTTGCAGCAGCAGCTACCTTTGCTTTTATGTTCTCCTATAACGAGTTTCTCTTTGCTCTTTTGCTTACCCAGACGATTGCTGTTCGTACGATGCCGGTGGTGGTGGCACTGATATCCGTCAATCCGGATGTGGCCTATTCCCTCTTATCAGTTGGAGTGGTTGTTTCGATCCTCCCACCTGTTATTCTGGCTCTTATATTCAGAAGATACATTACGAGTGGACTCGTCTCATCTTTGTCTGTAACAAAATGAAAAAAAATATTACTAGAATAACAATATTATTAGGTAATAACTTTAAAGAAAAGTACTAAATAATTATTAAAGTGTGAATAATTCATAAACATCATTTTAAGTAATCACAAGTAAGGTGGCGTATTCACAATCTATCAGTTTTTTTTACGCTTTATTCATGGTGTAAAGTCCTAAAAAGATAACTTATCAAAAGATACTCACCTCCTACTGGCTCAGATTCACCCATGCTTTCCGGCTTGAGGCAGGAATTGGGACGGAGTTGTCCACCGAAAACCCGGAATGTTGCCATGAGAGAATCTTCACCGCGAAACTGCGCGCCGCAGAATTGCGGCAGAGCAGCTCCCCTATCAACGAACAGCTTTATTACTGGCCTCCTGAAAATCTCGATGAGTTTTGCGGTGTCTTTAATAGGGATGTGATGGAAAGAGCCCGCTTCGTCGATTCCTCCTTCCAAAACGAGGCAGTGGTAGTGTGGAGTTTGCCGAAGGCAAACTCCCTGGCAGTTCCTGCTGTGCAGGAACTGCACGGATTCCATCTCATCAGGTCGCCAAACGACTGGTATGAAACAACAATCCCTGTTTTTACTGCTGCTGCTGTTTCTAGGTAGTAATCATGTATGATGGAAAATATGATCTTTGTAACTTCTTCAAGTTGTCTGTGAAGCAGACAACCGAGGTTACCTGTCATATTTGAAATATGGCCGAAGAAGCTTTGGAAGGGTGAATACAAACTGCCGATGAGGGAGTTTCAGGAGTACGTTTTCTGAGAGGTGCTCCGAGAACAGCAGAAGCCTTTTCTGGTTACAGGTTGGGCAAAGATACCAGCTTGTGCAAGCCCCCTTGAGCGAAGCGACGAATGGACGGAAATATTCATGGCCGCAGTTTGTATTTTTGCATTTAATCCATGCGATACCTTTAGAGTAGTCCCCACATTCAATGAAACGTTCCACTGTCTCCTTGATGTGGATGATCCTGTATTTGCCATACTTATCTGCATAATGATCGTCGTAGTGCTTCTCAAAATCAGAGAAGTGGTTTTTATCCTTTATATATTTGCCCTTTTCATTTTTTATTTCTCCATTCAATCTTTGGAACAATTAAAGTTTAAATGACATTAATAATTTGTTCGCATGGTCTTTTTCGGTTAGAGATGATTGTAATCTACATGGAACGATTCTACAGCGGCCTTTTCCATAAATGTACCCAAATGGCTCGAGTTTCAATACGGACCAGATACCGAGGTGATTGTATCAGCTGTCGTTATGGAAACGGGCTATGGGGTGGATATCGTTCTGGCAAATGTGATACCTTAAGGTATACCGACCCTTTCTTGATCAATAACTTCACAGGAAGACTCTTACTAAATTTACATCCTTCCATGAATGAAGAAGGCATTGACCGCGCCTCAGCCGATGATTACAGTATATATCATTCGAGATGGACAATGAAGAGTGTAGGCCAAAGGGAAATCTTTATATTACGGAAATGGAGGTTCTGATCGTGAAGAGTACTTATTTCATATTTGTCATCATTATAAGTGTATGCCTCCCCATGTTTTTATTTTCCGATTCTGAGGGGAATGAACATGGGGAAAGTGTTGAACTGATACTAAAAGAAATAAGAGAAGAGCAGGGAATTGAGCTGAACGAATCAATAAATCTAGACAAGGTGAGTCCGGAACTGCTTGAAGAACTCGGAGAGGCTGTTATGAGTATCATGCACCCTGATCCAAAGCAGCATGAATGGATGGATACTATGATGGGTGGAGAAGGTTCTGCACGGTTGAGAGCAATGCATCAGACGATGGGCTATCAGTATTTGACCGGCGAATCTGGTCCTATAATGGGTAGGGGCATTGCACCGTGTCGGGGAGGAGCTCTTTTTAACAGGAGGGGTAAGATGGGGCATGGAATGATGGGATACCCATTTTCATATGGAGGAAGATGGGGTTTTGGAATGATGAATCTTCGGTACGGAGGGATGATTGTTATGTGGGTAATCGTTATCGTATTGATTGGACTGGTAGTGTATTTAATTGTTCGTTCACAGAGACCGAAAGAGAGCGGCGGAATACTCCGCAGTGGTGAAACGCCGATTGATATAATAAAGAGACGGTACGCCAGTGGTGAGATAAATCGTGAGGAATACGAGCGACTTCAGAAGGATCTAAAGTAGCTCTTTTTCTTTAGAAAACGAAATTATATTCGAAAGTTACTCGAAGCACAGGCTTCCATGTAGAGTGAAAAACGCATCACCTATATTTTTCAATTATATTCAGGATTACTGATAAGCTCCTCTCTATATGTTCAATAGGGATATCTTCCGTAATACCCATGAGAAACCTTTCTCTCTTGCCGGCTTCTTGAAGTATTTTCAGAGTCATTTTTTCAATAAATGCATCATCTCTAATATGTACACTGGATGGAAAATTAATCCAGAGCGCTTTATCGGGCCATGCACTGCGTGCTTCCTTCACCGATACACTGCAATCTGGTGGTGGTGTAAATGCTTCTATAAAATCCAATGGACTTTGTTCCACAATATCAATAATACGGCGGTTGTCCGCGTCAAGGTGCACCCCGAGTTTTTTCCCCCTTTCATGTAGTATTTCCGCAAAAACCTGCCAGCAGGGTAAAACAAAATCTCTTATACGACCCGGACCAACCATCTCAGGTACAATATTCCCGCCGTACAATATATACTCTGCCGGACTATCTGCGACTACATGATACATTTCCAGGTGATTTTTTCGCATAATTTCATAGAGACTCAATATGGCATCATAGTTATCAGTAAGCTCATAGCAGAACTGCTCCTGTCCTAACCAGGAGATTTGAATATCTATAAATGGAGAATAACATGTTTGCCCGAGGGTATACCCTCTATATCCAATTTTTTTTCTCTCATTTAAGAAATAATCATATATCGGTTCATAGTACGTATTTTTCACGATGAACTTAGCAATTCGATAATCATCCTTAACAGGTTGTGTTTTGAAAGAAAGGGTAGAGCATGCTGCAGGCGCAGCATGCTACTTCTGGTGAGTGGGAGAGGGAGTCGCACTTCGGGTGTTGTATTAGTGTAAAACAATGAGAGAACAATGGGAATCGAAAACGGTGTTAGAACGTCATTGACAATTTTTGTGAATTTGTAGCAATATTGTAGCAATATAATTGACAACCGGTTCTATTCGGTTATAATGGATTATACGTCATCGTAAATGAGGAATTTTTAAATCATTTCGGTATTGTCAATTACGTATAACCGATTATAATACAGTATAACCACGTATAAGGAAGTCAGGAGCGGGGTTTCAGGTTCCTAAACCGTGGGTCGCATGTTCGAGTCGTGTCTGGAGCATTTATTAATGCCTATATCTCTTATGGAGGTGTAGGCATTTCTTATATTAGCTGTTATGGGTATAAATTTCGGGGAGTATACATCTAATTAGTGATGATACAGAAAAATGTATCTGTATTGCATAAATATCAAATATACAACATAATAAACATCCTGGTGAGATTATGATTTAAGCTCTATTATTTTGGAAAATTGTAAGGAAAGAGAGAATTAACATGTTTCAAAAACAAGTTGGTCCCTATCCATTGGGGATTTGGATTGTGTTCATAGTACTTTTGGCTGTGTTCTTAGGTTGGGGAATGCAGGCCTATTCGCTACTCAATTGGGATGGTGCAGTTGATATAGGGTTTCAGAACGAACGTTTCACAGGTGATGCCGTTGAACGTGCTTGGGCACATGAAAGTTGGAGTGTAGCGTTAGTCGACGTGCTATGGCCATTGCCGATCGGTATTGTAGCTATCGTTGGCCTTCTGCGAAAACGGTTATTTGGTTTTGCAGCGGGATTGATGGAGTTTGCTATCACCGTTTATTTCCCACTCGTTTTTGCCTTCCAGAGATGGACAACCTATCGGAGTACTGCGTTAGTGGCTCTTTTTCTATGGGCTATACCTTCTTTTGTAGGAATAATATGTTTGTGGGTAAACCGAAAATCCTTTACGCAATAGTCGGTCATTGCCTTGCCAGCTGTACATAATTTAAAAGGAGCAACGATTATGCTTAAACCATCAGTACTCACATGGATTCTTGTCATATTCGGGTTGGTGTTCATCTTTGTTCCAATGGTGTATGTGCAATTCAACGTGGCAGTAAATCCCAACAGTCAGCAGACTAAGGATATGATAATTGGTAGGGGAGAGGATTATCGTGATAAGACGCACGTTCGTGTTTCATACGGGATCGCCTTGTCAGACTTGATATTCTGGCTGCCGTTGTTGGCAGCAGGAAGTATCGGTGTAATACTGGGTCGGATTTGGGGTTATATTTTGTGGGGTGTATCTGGAGCTATCTCTGTATATATCAGCATTATTCTTTTGTTTACTGAGCGTGAGTATGTCTACCCATCGGTAGGACCGCTGGTATATTACACGATATTTTGGGGTTTCTTTGTGTATTGGGGAGTGGCAACTATTGCCTACGCTACGTTACGATTGAGTGATGCAAAGCTTTGAAATTGATCACATTGCATCTAACAGTAGGTAAACGACTCTCCATCTTCGGTTCAACTAATTTGTATCAATATTATATTGATTTAGACAGATCGGTTAGGATGGTCTATCCGATTTTTAAATATTCTTAAACAGTTTAGATATGCTTTTGGAGGCACAATACAACTTCAGGGAACCTTTCCCTTGCACAGGAAGGTATTTTCCTTGAGCTCGAAGTTGTGGGCCGGTATCCAAGGCCGATCTCCGTTAAGAAATAGGCCATTCCGTAGCCATCGAAATTGAGTTTCTATAAAGCCCCCGGGTAAGTGTTAGGCGCATAATATCCTTATAAGTATTACTACTAAGGTGAATTATTTTGTTACCAATGTACCTCTTAGCTCTCGAATACCTATTGGAATAAAACCAATACACATTAGAATCGCCCCAACTGAGCTAATAATTTCGATGTCTGGATTTGCTAACAGTAGTAGTCCAATAATGATAAGAACACCCTGCCACGTAGGTATAATTTTTTCTCGTATCAAACCTATAGTCTGAAGAATAAATCCCGGAATAAGAAGTGCAAAGAGCCAGGTCATCCACAACCATCCAGCCCTATCTAAAAGGGTTTGCAGCGCAGGAGTGATATTACTGAACTGTTCGTCGGGCAATGTCTGAAAAGCTGTTAATATCAAAGTAAGAGATCCCTTATCGACTGCTAGCATGAAGGCACCGAAAACACCAAGAACACCCCCGATAAAACCAAGCCAGGCTCCACGACCCTTCAACAATGCCATAAAACGAACACTAGCTGCAATAATAAGCGGAACCGCAAATAAGACTAATAAATGACCAAAATGAAATAGAAAGATACCGCGCCATTCCTCTGCCCACTCTGCAACATTTGTAATCATGCCTAAACTAAAAAAATTAGGGTGTAAAATGAAGCCCAAGAGAAGCATAATTGGGAAGATGATAATGGCCAATCCAGACCCAATTTGCTTTACAGAGTTCAACTTCTGGTTATTCATTAACTTATCCTCCTTTTTGTTTTTTTTGGCAGTTATTTTAAGTGTTTCGTGTAAGCTGGTATTATACATTATTTATAGCATTGTACACAGCAAGTTTTAATACAATGGACACATAGATTTTTCTGGATATTTGTTCTCATATTGATGTGTAAAAAATGAAAATCAGTAAAAAATCAGTAAGTTTTTATTGTTACATTATTAAACGGTAGGATATGGTTTCTTTACAAGCAGTTCAGTATTATACCCACTTTGTGTAAGGCATTTTATAATCTAGTTTCAAACATTTTACGGATTTTCTACGTCTAGACATATTCTTGGATAGTCTTGAACGATCTTATTTTTCTTAAATCTTTGATATTGCATTAAATAAGGAGGTTAGAGTAATCTATGAAACACTTTATTCAGCTTCCCAGGTTGAATATCAAACTTTGAAAAGATTAATGGTGCTCTCTGAATTACTCTAAACAATTCAATTGATAAATATCCTTTAATGAATATATTCATGATACGATTCTGGATGTTTTATATATTCTCTCAACATTCGTTCAGTAATAATCCTTGCTGGCATTGGATTACCAAGTTTCTCGATAGCTTCAATAATCTTGCGATCTAATTTGAGTAAACTAATGACTTGAGAAACACGTACTCGAGAAACACCAAGTTTCCTAGCAAGAACGGATTGATTTTTCACCTCACCAGTTTTTATCATCTTGTTATATTCTTTCGCTATACAAATGGGATTTCTATAATAACAAAGGGATCTTTCCCTTTTCATCGATTTCAGTTTAAAACAGAATATTGAGGAAAAGTTCTGTCTATGATTGAAATTGGGAGCCGTGCATGACTCGAACTTCTAAATAATATCGTTTCAACCATTTTTTTTAATGAAGGGAGGAAGATGGCTGGAGTGAAACAATAATTAATGTAACCTTGCATCATTCTTATCAAGCCATCTAAACATTTGTATTGTTATAAACCATCGGCATGTATTCAGCACATGTTTTTTCCTCACGACCACAAATCTCTTGGAGCGAGCACGTGTTGAGCAGAAGAGGAGGTCCAGGTTTATTCCTCAATTTTTAATGAGATGACCCCCCGCCGGAACATACAAACATTCCGTGTCCTTTTAATGTTTCTTTAACATCTATGCTATTGATCTGTATTAAATGCTATCACTATTTTCTTGCTATAATGACTTGGACTGGTGTACTATCAACTAAGTATTAGATGTATATTTACGAAAATATTTTTTACTGTATTTTGATATGATAGTTATAGGTGAGAAAATCAACACAATTAGGAAGAATATTGCCCTGGCTATTGAAAACAGGGATGTGGAGCATTTACAAAAAGAAGCAATTAAACAGGTCGAAGCTGGAATAGATGTGCTCGACATCAATGTTGGTAGTCCTTTCAATGAAGAGGAGAATATGAAATGGGCAGTCAGGGCGATTGAGGAAGTTGTAAACATACCCCTGTGCATTGACAGCTCCAATCCGGATGTTATCAGGGCTGGGCTTGAGGTATGCAAAGATAAAAAAACAGCCTGGGCCAATTCCATAACCCTTGAGCAAAAAAGAATGGGGAGTGTCCTTCCTCTGGTTAAGGAGTACAACTGCCCGCTGGTTGCTCTATGCATGGATAAATATGGCGTTCCAACTACGGCAGAAAAAAGAGTAGAAGTAGCCCGACATCTCATGAAAGTGGTCAGAGACTGGGGGATCGATCTGAACAATCTCTACCTGGACTGTTTGATAGAGCCTATAAGTGTGGGATCTGGAAAAGCCCGGCAAACGCTGACCACCATAAGAATGATAAAGGATCTATTTCCTCAGATCAAAACCGCAGTTTGTTTGAGCGCGGTCTCCTTTGGATTGCCGGGGAGAAGACTTATCAATCGCACCTTTTTACCTCTTTTGATCGAAGCGGGGGTGGATGCCATTTTTTTGGACCCCCTCGATGAGGCACTCATGGCTACACTGAGAGCCTCAAACGCTCTGTTGGATAAGGATGAGAGCTGCCTGAAATATATTAAAGCTTATCGGGAAGGTAAGCTCAATATTTCAAAGGAAAAAAATGACAAAAAAGGGGAGAGTAAAAGCAAATTTAGCTCACAGTGAACAGGATAGAGTCCCTCTATTTGAACTCACTGTAGCAAATCCTGTATGAAAAAATATTCTGGGTCGGTAAAGAGCATTATCCGTGCTGCTTCTCCTGAAGGAGGCCATATCTTCAGCTCGAGCAATTCCATTCATAGCGGTGTGGCTCTCGATACGTTCTGAACAATGATGAAAACGGTAAAAAAGTTCAGAAAACACCCAGTCTCTATTTCAACGCGAAATTGTTGCGATTTTAATGTAGGTTAAATATAGTCTTACTACTTTAGCAGGTTTCAAGAGTATAACGACCAATCGTTGAGTCCTTAACAATTACTGACTCTAAAGCGCACTACTGACTATATCCCACTAGAGCGTAAAAATGAGCTTTTTCGAGGATCTAACCAGCAGTAAGTTCTTAGTCACAACTGATGTGATTCCCCCCAAAGGGGTGGATTTCTCCGGGGTACTTGCCCGTCTTGAGTGTGTTGCTGGAAAAGTGAACGCTGTAAATGTGGTAGATCTCCCCAGCGCAGCTATGAGGCCAAGCTCTTTGCCGGTAGCCGTAATTCTGAAAAAACGAGGATTTGAGATTATCCTTCAGATGACTTGCCGGGATCGAAATAGATTAGCTTTACAGGCAGACCTTTTGGGAGCTTACATGCTCGGGATAAAAAACATTCTTGCTATTACCGGAGATAAAATCGATCTGAGTGACGATCCCGCTGCAAAACCTGTCTTTGATCTGGATTCAATTGCACTACTGAAAACCGCCGTACAGCTGGAAGAAGGAAAAGATTTGGCTGGTAATATATTGAAGGGGGCTCCGTCTTTCTGTATGGGGGCAGCTTTGGATCCAGGATACCATCCTGTTGAACAAGAAATAGAGCGGATGTGGCAAAAGGTGGAAGCAGGAGCAAAATTTTTACAGACTCAACCTGTTTTTAAAGCCGAAGAGTTTGCTGAATTCATGAAAAAAATTGGTAATGCGCCCGTTCCTGTGCTTGGAGGTATACTGCTATTGAAATCAGCGCGAATGGCTCATTTTATGAATAAGAATGTACCGGGAGTTGAAGTTCCCCGGGACATCGTCAGTAAGATGGAAAAAACGAAAAATCCGATAGAAACCTCTGTTGAAATTGCCGGGCGACTGATCAACGAGATAAAGGGTATCTGCAGTGGTGTTCACATTATGAATATTAACTGGGAGGATAAAATCCCGCTAGTGCTGGACATCGCAGGTTTGAAGTAAAGAGATGTAAATCTATTTAAGGTGATATTATGAGAGGTATGTTATGAGTCGTTTCATAGTCCCAATAGAAAAACCAAAACCCTATATCAGAAGGTTTCTTGATTCCACGAGCGGAACAAAGATAGCCGATAAAATGCCAATGGTTGAATATCTAATCGATAATGCTTGAATGAAACCGATTTCTTAGGGAAGGATCACTCAATAGTGTCACGAAATAGTGTTTGACATGAAGGTTGAGGTCTGGTAGAATCAAGTCACAAAAAATATTAATAATTTTATTATTATGGATGAAATCAAAAAAGGAGAGGAGTATGAAAAATTTTAAAGGAATCATGGTTGTTCTCTGTTTGACTCTCGTATTTCTCAGCGCGCCACTGTTATTTGCAGCTGGTGAAAAAGAGGGGAAGAAGGAGGAAGTCGAGATCACCTTGATTCACGACAAGGGTGGAACGCCCAATTTTCAGCCTTATTTCGAAGCAGTCGGGAATAAGACAGATGAGTTATTCGGTATCAAGGTTACTCCGGTACCTTATCCATCCACTGATGTCTTTATAGCAGCGGCGCGATCAGCTCTTCCAACTGAAAGTGCACCGGAGCTTTTTACCTGGTGGTCCACCTATAGGATGAAAGGTTTGATCGACCAGGGCCTCGTTGCAGATGTATCCGAGCTCTGGGACAAGCATAGAGACGAATATTCTGAGGGGCTCGTAGGTGCCTTCACATTTGGTGGAAAAAAATATGGTCTCGTTTACGGTGTCGAGTACTGGCCGGTCTGGTACAACAAGGATGTCTTTGCCGAGCTCGGTCTGAGCGTGCCTGACACATGGGATGAGTTCATCGATGTCTGTGAAAAGCTCAAGGCAAGCGGAGTAATTCCTCTCTTCCAGACCGTGCTCGGACGCTGGCCCACATTTATTATGTTCGAAGAAATGATAATAGGGCAGGATCCTGAACTGTATGTAGATCTGTGTGAAGGAAGGGCAAAGTACAGTGATCCGAGAGTAAAAGATGCGTTTGGTGTATGGGAGGACCTGATGGACAAAGGATATTTCACCGATTCGGGAACCGACCTCTTCACCGATTCACCGGTCATGTTCAACCAGGATAAGCTCGGCATGATACTGTGCGGAACATGGTACTACTCGTCGGTACTCATTGCGAATGGAGTCCCCGAAGAAAAGATCGGTGCCTTTATTCTCCCGTCGCACAACCCAAAGGCCGGCAAGGTGGTCATACTCGAGGCAATGCCCATTCTCATCAGTGAAAATGCGCCAAATCTGGAAGCGGCAAAAAAGGTTGCGGACTGGCTCATGGGTCCGGAAGGAAATGCGTTCCTCGCAGAGATGATTACATCCTTTCCTGCAAACATGAAATCTGATGCCAGTTATCTGCCGCAGATCAAGATAGATCTCATGAACACGATTGTAGACGAAAACTATACAATTGTGAACAGGTACTGGGAAGCAACTCCGACACCAATCTGCGAGGTTGCGGTGGATAAGTTTGCCGAGTTCGTATTGGATCCAGATTCCCTGGACAAGGTTCTTGCTGATCTAGACACTATCGCAGACGAACACTGGAGTAAACAGTAGAATACTATAACATATAACCTATAACATATAGCGTATCCTTTTCGGCATTCATCATCTATGCTCGGTGGTGCTCTTTGCCATCGAAGACGGTGGAGAGCAACACCGGCGACTGACCAGTCTCAGGTTATTGTATTTTTACATATTTAATCATTTATGGAACAGAATGCGATTCAAACATTTTAAATAAAGTCAATATATCCTCCTGATATTTCCAACAGGTCAATTAATTGCTCCTATATTACGAGATCGAGAAAAACCACTTTTTCAGCAGGGAAAAGAGTTGTGAAAAGGGACGCGATTATGAAAAACCCGTCAATGAAAACCCGTGACCAAATAATCAGCTACCTCCTGATTCTTCCCGCATTTGTCCTGGTTTTTGTACTCTTACTGATCCCGATGTTTCAAAACATCTATTACAGCTTTTTTGAGTGGGACGGTTTAAAACCGCCTCTCTTTATCGGGTTGAGGAACTATCTTTCAATATTCACAGACAATAACTTCATTGTATCCCTTCGAAATACCCTGATATGGGTTGGTTTCACCCTCGTTTTTCCCGTTATGGGAGGTCTCTTAATTGCAATATTCATAAAAGGCATTGTGTTTGAGAACTTCTTCAAATCAATTTTCTTCATTCCCATGACCATTTCTTTTGTTGCCACCGGGATAATATGGAACTACATGTTCAGCAGGGAAATGGGAGTAATCAACAATTTCCTTCCACTGATAGGAATTCATAAAAAAATTTCCTGGCTTACTGAGGTTCCTCTGAACACCTTCGCGCTCCTCATCGGGTGGACGTGGCAGCAGCTGGGCATCAATATGGTACTTTTTCTCATGGGGCTCGTCACCATACCGAAAGACCAGACTGAAGCTGCGATGATTGACGGTGCGAACAAGTGGAAGCTCTTTATTCATGTAACCTTTCCAATGCTGCGGCCGATTACAACGATCGTTATAACGATGGCCATGGTGAACTCCTTTAAGGCTTTTGATATAATATTTGTCATGACAAGGGGAGGGCCCGCCCGCACCTCGGAGACGCTCGCTGTTACCATGTTCCGGGAGACCTTTACGTTATCCAGAATGGGGTATGGTGCGGCGATATCGGTAATTCTTTCGATAATCGTGATAACTGTCTCAGCGGTATATATAAAACGAATGACCCGAAAAGATCTACTCTATTATTGAGGACCAGGACCAGCGATGAGGATGAGAATACGCCCAACCAAAGTTATTTTATACCTCGTTATCAGCATATTGGTACTCATCTGGGTGCTTCCTGTCTGGACGACCTTCTCGGTGGCATTCAAGAGCCCCAAAGAGTATCTCAACCAGAAATTCTATCAATTCACCAGAGAGTTCTCGATCATTGATAATCTCAGAAACACCTTCAAGATGTACCAGTTGCACAAGCATTTTTTCAACTCGCTTCTCTATGCGGTAACAGGTGCCGGGATTGCGATAATAACCGCGTCTATGGCTGGATACAGCATCATACGCCTGAGACCCCGGTTCAACTTTCTCCTTTTTCTCATAATCTACAGCGGAACCCTCTTCCCCTTTCAAATGTACCTCATTCCCGTGTACAAGCTATTCTACAGCGTCGGTCTCTATGATAAGAAACTGGGTATGATTCTAATCTATTCAGCAATATGCATTCCATTCAGCTTATTTGTGTATAGAGGTTTTTACACGACGATTCCGAAAGAAATAGAAGAGGCTGCAAAACTCGATGGATGCGGCCCACTGAAATCGTATCTGTATATTTTCCTGCCACAGTCAGTTGCCCCAACAGCTGTGGTTGCGTTATTCCAAATGACGTGGATCTGGAATGATCTTCTCTTTGGAATGGTGCTCACCCGTTCACAGAATGCACGTCCTATAATGATTGCTTTAGCATCGATGTCCGGACCGAGTGGCGGCACCGTTATGCCTTACACCATGTCAGGGGTGATATTTACCTCGATTCCCACAATACTTCTATTTGTTCTCCTGAGAAAATATTTCATTTCCGGCATGGTTCTATCGATTTCAGGAAAATAGGGGAACGTAACAATTACAATGATAAATAATTTTATTATGAGCAGAAGATCTGGTTTGTTGTTATACGTTTATCACAGATTGTCGTAGACAGAATCCTCAGCTGGCGATTCGTATGGGATACCTGCCGAACCGCTTCACTGCATTGATCATGGTCCAGAAGGTCTCGGGCGACACACCGCTGTGTATGCTGTTGCTTGAGCTGAATACATGGCCTCCCCCGGGAGATGCCTCCTGAATGATGTTCTTTACAGACGCCACCACCTCATCGCTGGTCCCGAAGGTCAGCAGGTGCCCACAATCGATATTCCCGAAAATGGTGATCCTGTCTCCGTATGTCCGCTTGACCCAGCCAATATCCATGCCGGCTGCCGGCTCGATGCTATGCAGGCCGTCAATTCCGACATCGCTAATCAGCAGGTCAAGATGGGGCGTAGTATGGCCGTCAAGATGTTTGATGTATGGAACCGCGTGTTGGTGGCATTCATCGACGATTCTCTTGAGATGGGGGACCATGAAACGCTTGAACATGTCCGGTGAGAAGAGCGGTGCCTTACCGAAGCACCAGTCCACGGCTCCGAGAATTCCGTCCACGCCCATCTCGAGCTGGGCTCTCAATATGGGCATCTCCCCCTCGGTGGTGGCCTCCATGTACCGTTCCACCAGTTTTGGCTCATCGATCATGGCCTGCAGGAAAAGCGGAAAGTAAGGCTGAAAGGTTGGACAGGCGATATCGGCCGCACCCATCACGAACATCCCATCCTCCCGCCCACGCTGCCGTTCCACGGCTATTTTTATTGATTCGAGCCCGTCCCGAAGAGCTGGAGGGAGCGGAGTATCCGCCTTTTCTTCGAGGTACGCCACATACCGTCTCAGCTCCCCGATACCGCCCTGCTTTATGGAGTCATCAACAGTCACGCACGTGTCGCTCTCCTCCTCGTACTTCTCTATGGACCAGAACCCATACTCGCTGTTCTCTATCCGGAACACATTCTTCTCCGTCTCCTGTATACCGATGTCAAAGACGTAGTTGGCGGTAATGTTGTCCGGAAGCCCCATGAAGACCGTAATAAGGTACTCGGTCGGCCTGAACCAGAACATGTCGAATCCCACTTTCTCGTACATCTCAAGCATGCCCTCCACGTTCTCTCTGATCAGGATCTTCCTTGCCTCTCTCCCAGACATGGCAGCCCTGATTCCAGCTGCTTTCGCCTCGCCGGTACCGTATCCTGTGATTCTTCTGCCGAGCACGCTCTCCAATACCGGGTTGGCCACCGTGAGCTCGAACAGGGGTACACGGTCTGGTTCTCGGTGAGCCAGAGTCGTTTTTACTCTCTCCTTTTTTGTCATGTCCCTCCTCCGCATCAGTGCAGATAATACAACCATTTTACCATGGAATTAACATTTGGCAATTGATAGATTGATAGCAGAAATGGATTTTTGTATACTTTGTGTTCTTTTTTGACCATGCACTGGCTGCAGCACCCTTCGGTTGAAATACAATGGGTGGGGTGTTGATAGAAATACGTGATTTCAAAAGGTTGCAACTTTTGTCATACGTAATCATCATGTCAGCGGTTTATTTGACTGAAACCGAATGAATAAGCTTTTCTCCTCTCCCCCCCGGGATGTCAACAGAAGTTGCAAACATCAATAAACGCTCAGCAATCGAATCATTCATTCAACTCATTATAATATAAGAAATTATAATTTTATAAGATTTGGCAAGTAAATTGCTGCTTGTTTAACAAAGAGTTATGGTACCGCACTTTTACAGGAAAAAACATGAAAGGAAAGGAAATAACATGGACTCAAAAGGTGCTGAAAAACCGATAACGAAAAAGGTGGCTATCATTCAACCATTTGCTAACACCTATGTGTCACACCGAAAGTTTTCCAATCTCATTACACCTCTCAAAGCCTTTACTGGGAGCAACATTTTTGTTTCCACAACGACCCTGCACCTCGCAACTTTGCTGAAGAAAATAGGTTGCCAGGTCAGAATTTACAATGACATTACGGAGGAAATAGATCCAGCTCATGTCAGCGAAGACATTGTACTGATAACAATCGTGACATCTTCAGCTCGGAGAGGTTACGAGATCGCCAGACTCTTCCGGGACAGGAGGGTCATAATTGGTGGCGTGCATGCATCGATCCTCCCGCATGAAGCGCTCCATCATGCGGACCAGGTGGTGGTGGGAGAGTGTGAGCGTGTTCTGCCGGATCTGATTGCAGGACGAAATAAAGAAAGAATTATCGACATCAAACCTCCTGCTGACCTTGATGAAGTTCCGCATATAGACTACAGCTATTTGAAAGTGCCCCCGAAAATCATCTCCTTGCAAACGTCGAGAGGATGTCCATTCAACTGTAGTTACTGCTCTGTATCCAGGATATTCGGACGCAGGTATCGGTTTAGGAGTCCCGGGAACGTCCTGTCTGAATTGCTGAACTACAGGGAGAAATACGGGGAAATCAGAAAAATCGATCTCCGGCCTGATGCAGACTTCACGTGCAATGTTGAGAGGGCGAAAGAAATCCTCAGGCGCATGATAAGCGAGGGAATAATACCGAAATCGATAGTGGCAAACGCAAGACTTGAAGCATACAAAGACAGGGAGCTCCTCTCACTGATGTCACAGTTGAACTTTACGATTTGCATAGGAATAGAATCTATCAATCAGAATGCTCTTGATGAGTACAATAAAAAGCAGCGGGCCAAGGATATTGACGAAGCGATACGAGTTTTCCATGACCACAATATAAAAGTGTACGGCTATTTCATATTCGGGGCCGATTGTGACGAACCTGGAACACTGAAACAATACGCAGATTTCATTAATAAATCGGACCTGGATATTTTTACCGTCACGGTACTGACACCCTATCCCGGAACCGCGCTCCATAACCGACTGGTTTCACAAAGAAGAATATTCGAATTCAACTGGGATTACTATGACTCATTCCATGTCACCTTCAAGCCTGCACGTATGAGCGCCTATGAAATGCAGAAGGTTTTTAACGATTTTTATCTTGAAACATTTTCACTTAAAAGTTGCCTGAGACCAAAACTACTTTTCGATATCGATTCTCTGAAAAACCAATTATTCATCAGTTTGATGACCAAAATCTTAAATAAATCGTTTCGAAGATACGAGGAGAGCTTAAAAATTCAAGCAGCCGAGCATAAACGGTTATCGTGGAAATTAGGGTCAGTTGATATTCACAGTTCGTAGAAAAACTCGATCTACTCGCACCCAAAGGCGTACAAAATAAAAGTTGCAACATGATATAAGCAGAGGATAATTAAATCATTCTAAAATAATAAATTATATTATAGGAGAATATGGCATAGTGGTTTCTTTGCATAGGATAAAATGTATAATTTATTAATCATCTATCTTATAGGAATGCTGGGAATACAGAAAGCAATACCTGTTGGGATTATACTGAATATCCCCCCTCAATCAATTTGCTTGATGACTATTCTCGGTGCTTCAACAGTAGTCATTGTGATCTATATGCTTGGGAGCAAGGTCAGGGTATTTGTTTTAAGAAGAATGAACGGGAACAGACTAAATATGAAGAAAATGAAAATCAACAAATTAATTTTAAAATTCGGAGTTATCGGCCTCGGTCTGTTAGGAACACTGATCATGGGTTCGCACATTACAACCCTTATAGGTTTAATGGTTGTCAATGAAAAAACAAAACTATTGGTATGGATTATCATCGGCATCCTCTTCTGGACGACTATTCTTACCGCAGTTGCTGAGCTGAGTTTTGAATTGTTCAAGAGGTTTAATTTTTTTCATGATTTCATATCTATATCAAAAAAATTATAAACCCGGAGATACATCCTAATCAATCGATGGAGGAGGAATTTGTTCAATGAAGAAGTCAGGGTATTTCAATCGAAATTCATATCGTATTGTATTTTTTCTCTTTTATCTGATGGCATTGCGTCTGAACGCTGACTCGACTCACACTTCTTTTGTCATCGGTGAGACTTTTCGTTACACCATTAATATATACGGTATAAAAGTAGGGACACAGATAATCAAACTTGTATCTGAGGAAGACTTCAACGGCAGTTCTGTCTACAAAATAAGGGGAATAACGAAAACAACCGGAATCTCAAGGCTTTTTCATCAATACAGCGAGCAGTGGACATTGCTCATCGATTCAACCACCCTCTGCCCTGTGTGGATTGAAAGACATATCGAGGATGGAGGAGTGTCGAGTGACTATACATATTCTATTGATCAGGCGCAACATAAAGTGGTCGTTTTTAATCGGGAAAAGGGAGAGAAAAAAGTTATCCATACCAACAACATCGTTTTCGATCAATATCTGGTTTCATTGTTCTATTTCTACAGGGAAAATCCATTCTACTTCAAAGGTGATTTTTCCTTTGACTTTCTAAAAAAGGATTATGTAAAAACAGCTTTACTACAACAGGTAGGTCCGGTACAAGTGTGCATTCCAAAATTATCACGCAATGATAAAACAACCACATGTAAGTTCAGTGAGAAGGGGGGAGATGGAATTGAGATATATGCGGGAATGAATGGATTTGCCGTCCCACTGAAGATCGTGTTCAGTGTCCCGCTTAAGAACAATAAGAAAAGTACTAAAATTGAGCTCTATATAAGGGACTACGCCGTAAATATCGAGGAGGAGCTTATTCCCGAATCCTATCGACCGCTCTTTAACAGAGGTCTTCTCGTAATAAATGTATTATAGACAGAAGAACCGATCCATCACCCTTCGTCCTCGTCACCGCTCAACGAACACACCGATCATATGTGGAGTTGATGTGAGTCACGATTATACGTTTCTGCGCAGGTCGACAGCACGCTCCGGACGGAGGGTTACAACGAAATTGGCCAATCGGGTATGGAGGATTTTGTATCTAATTGATAGGAATTTTTATAATTCGAGATTCGCCATAATAGATTATATCATGCAGAACTTAGTACGCCGCAAAGATTTGAAATGATAGATTTATAGGCTCCACTGATAAGCTATATTTCATTAAGATATCTTCAACAAATGTATCTTACTGGCTGGGGAGAGAGGATTCGAACCCCTACTATACGGTCCAGAGCCGCATGTCCTCCCTTTTGACGACTCCCCAGCGGATAATGAGCAATAATATGCTATCAGAAAATAAATAAAGAGGCAAAAGATATACTGACTAGCCCCCATACTTTGTACCGCTTCGAGAATTAGGTTCCTATGCTTTCTCTGAGGAGGATCGGTATTCAATAAGAATATATTGTAGAGAGAGGCCTTCCCGTGGCTACCGAATAGGAGTTTCTGTTAAAGTTCCCGCTATTCCACGAGTCTTTTTTCTCTTCAATCTCGCTCGTGCACTTTCGCTACAGCCCTGCGCAACTTCATACCGAACAGAAAGCGCAAAACACTGACCCGTTTAACGACTTCATAAAGACCAATTATGATGACAAAGGACAGAACGACGATAATGATGTATTTGGCAATGACCGGTAGTTGCAGCTGTACAACCCAGAAGGCGATCACCAGTATCACTGGTTGGTGCAGGATGTAGAACGGCAGCACTGCCTCGGTGGAATACTTGAGAAACCCACTCGTACCACGCAGGTACTTCAATCCGAACCCCAAAAATCCCATTACCAGGCATCATGAAGACAAAACCTCGTGAAACGAGCCCAACGGCAACACAGAGGAATTGAGGGTAATGTTGAATACGCGGTACATCAGATACAGCACAATTCTGACGATAAGCGGCATCCAACGTTGCTTGACTATAGATGCTTGAACACGATCATCGGCAAAACACAGGAAACCAAAAACCAACACAATGGCATAGTAGACTAGGTTCCAATCTCCGAAACCTCTATTGCCCAGAATCGTCTCCGGATTGATGTAG
>Ga0111221_1019_pt1 | contig 22755 bp, 23 predicted proteins | sample DeeMarSWOR152_54_FD_80385 | JGI IMG/M metagenome (GOLD analysis project Ga0111221, IMG submission 80385) | Spirochaetes bacterium DG_61 | reverse complement strand
GTGCCCATCTATGACTACTCATGCAGCGATTGCGGAAAGGTCTCAGAGATACTTGTTCACCATACAGCAGAGGATGTAATACGCTGCCCTGAGTGCGGAAGCAGCCATGTAAAAAAGCTTCCGGTTGCACCCTATGCGATCAGGAACGGCTCTCGGGCACACGGCACCACCTGCTGCGGCAGGACCGAGCGCTGTGATTCACCGCCCTGCTCCAAGGGGGATCCGTGCCGGCGAGATCGCAGGATGTGAAATGGGATCAAACTACGCTATCACTGAAATAAATACACGCGTCCGCCGGGGATAAACTTCGCAGCCAAGCCCTCGAACCGGAAAGAAAGCTCTATTCTTTTCCGAGCGGTGAATGGCGGAAAAACGCTTCCCCGTGTGAAACTCGCACTGTATATTTTTTTGTGCAGGGCCTGAAAAATCTGAAGCCCCCTCCCTCCCCAATGATCTTGAACAGTTCATCGGGCTGCTCAACCCGAATACCCGCAAGGCAGGTCACAGGTGTATCCTTGAACGCAAAGGGAACAAGCGGTGTCGATGGGCCGAGGATCACCACTTCCCTGCAAAACTCCGCTGCTTCGAGTAAATGGTCTATGGTGCTATTAATTATTGCAGTTGCAGTTATCAGTGCAACCTGGCTTTCCTGTAAAATGGTAAAGGCTTCTTCTGCCGAGAGCGCACCCGGCTTCTGTTCTAGGTCGACCGATTTTATTGTTATTCCCCGTCTTTTGATCCTCTCCATAACGGGGAGAAAACATCCCACCATACATACGGTCTCTCCATCCCGGACATTGATCGCCTCAAGCACGTCACCCTGCAGGGCTCCCTGGGGCACTCCCATGGCCGAAACAACGGCATTAACCGTAGCGAGCGCAAGAGAAGAATCGGCAAGGTTATCCGAACCCAGAGAGTGGACGATCTCCACCGCAGGTCTGCCGGTAAGGCTTCGACCGTCGCTTATTATGGATGGACCGCAACTCCTTCGTGGGAAACTGTACGCGACCCCTGCCGCCCCTGTCTCAAGCTGCGCGGCCGTGTAGAGCATACCGATCTGAACCCTTTCAATTCGTTGGTTCAGGTCCATTTTCTCAACCACTTCGATTATTTTTCTGCTCTTAGACATAATCCGTCGATCCTCGTTTCACGAGTTTGTACCATGTAAATGGTTTCGGTCAGGCATTAAAAATATCCATTGACCCTCAATCTGAATCATTCTATTATAATACTAATGATAATCATTATCAATTATTATATGAGCAAATTGAAATAGAGGATGTCAGACTGGCGCTCGGCAGTGTCGATCTCGTTTCACTTAAACTTAATGCAACGGGCATAGATGTATGGAAACGAGTAAACAGACCGAAGCGGATCAAGGCCCTGCACGCTGCTCTCGACGGTATTTTAGCCTTCTCCATGAGCTCCAATGGTGAGTTCATCAGAGAGACGATGCTCGTTAGTGGTGTAAATGACGATGTGAATGAAATAGTAGGCATATCTCAATTACTGTCGGAAATCAAACCGACGATAAGTTATATTTCAATTCCCACCCGACCCCGCACCGAGCCATGGATGGAGCCGGTATACGAGCGGATGCTTTCAATTACCCACATCCTGTTCACTAACAGGTCCTTGAACACCGAGCATCTCATCCTGTATGAGGAAATCATCTTTGCGTTCCTGGGTGACATTGATAAGGACCTTCTCAGCATTACCACCATTCACCCGATGAGAAAAGACGCTATCTGGAATTATCTAGAAAAAACGCATACCGATTGGAAGGAGGTTGGAAACCTAAATGAATTGGAGAAACTCACAGAAGTACGATATATACAGGATGCTTTCTATGTAAGAAAGCTCAGATGACAATACTGGGGACTTTTAAACAAAATGCAGCTACTGTGTATACACAATTGGTTAATTCTATGGTAAAAGGGAGATCTTAAAAGGACGCAGTTCAACAATCCCTTAAGCGCAATGAGGAGTAAAACGCAGCACGAATTTGCGTTGAAGATAGAAAAAATACTACATCCCCTTTTGCCGCAGGAAAGTAAAACCCTGTATCCTGGGGAGACAATGGTAAAAGAACAGAACAATGAAAGAAGATTGAAGCGGCCGAATGTACATACGATTTTCTTACAGGGAAATAGATAGACAGACAACAGTATGTGAAAACGTTTCTGCAGTTTCGAAGCTGCGAGATTTCCTCCGACACACGGCTGTCCGTAAAGTATAGAGAAAATCTGTGTACGTGCGGTGCGATTTCAAAAAGTGACTCGACGTGCCAGGGAGCTAATACACACGTTTTCCACACCTTCCGGCTCATGTAAGGTCGTTGACGCGCGGAACACAGCTCTGCAACAGTATGATGAGTATCGTTCTTGATAAAATAGTGGGAGGTGTATGAAACATGCGAGAATATTATGTAACCTTTCAACCTCAAAACAGGACCGTCCAGGTAGAAGCGGACACCTCCCTTCTCGACGCTATAAAAAAGAAACTGCCCTCAGGGTCCATCGAAAAAGTCTATGCGGTGGATGGACAGATCATGTACAAAACAATCGACGATCTGCCTCCCTGCGGTGTGTGCGGTTCGGGAGTCATCGATCTTGTCGCCGTTCTCCTGAAGGAGGGTCTCATAAACCGTTCCGGGGGGTTTTTAAACAGAGCGGACCCTCGATTCATCTCTGTTAAAGGGAACACGCGATTCATTCTTGTGCCCGGGAACGAAACGAAAAACGGGAAACAGCACATATACATCACCGAGTCGGATATCGAAAACATCATCACTGCGAAAGCAGCTATCTTTGCCACAATGAAGATCCTGCTGCGTCGGCTGGATTTAAGCTTTGATAACATCGACCGCTTCTACATCGCTGGTGCGTTCGGTAACTACCTAAATATGGAAAACGCTGTCACCATCGGCCTTATCCCCAATATCGACAGGAATAAAGTGGAGTTCATGGGAAACACATCGATTAAAGGGGCCAAGATTGTTGCCTTCTACAAAGAAGCCCTCCGCAGGATGGAGAAAATACGGGAGCACACCACCTACGACGACTTGATGGGAGCACCTGATTATGTGGAGGAATTCCAGAAGGCCATGTTCCTTCCCCACACAGACATCGAGATCTTTGAGAGGGATTAGGTGTGCCTCTCCGTGCCGATGAGGAAGGTAGAAGGGAGGGTGTCATTTCACCACCGCTGTTTTTCAGAGGTTAAGAAAAAATCGTGCTCTCAGCAGGCACCGCTGAGCTAAAGCTGATTTATGTGGTGCGCACCTTCGTCGTCAGCGTTCTACCATCCCTCCGTACATGGCCCTTTATCTGTTCTGAAGCTTCGTCTCCCCCACATTGTCATGAAAATTGCTGACGGCATGGGGCACGACCCCGGAATCGGTGATGCATGGCACCGAGCGAATTCTACTTGGCAGCGCACCGACTGTCTTTGTTGAGCTTCAGGATGAGCACCCGGATCTATAGGGCACTCATCACGTCGATGCCTGGGGTGGGCTCATAGAGAAACAGTATCCTCGGCTCATGAATAATCCCGGAGGCAATGGTGAGCTTACGCTTCATGCCCTTGGAGTAGGACTTGAAGGGCCACTTGCCGACCTGCGCTAGCCCAAACTGATCGAGCAGCTCCTTTGCCCGTTGCTCACGTCTGCGCTTGTCGATGCCGTAGAGGGCGGCGCAGAAGCTCAGTTTCTGAAACCCATCCAGCTCTTCGTAGAGGTTGCTCTCATCGTGCACCACACCTGTTACCCCCTGGGCTTCTCCGGCGATATTTATATAAAACAAACGATATCTGTCATCGTTTCAATAGTTATTCTTCTTTGAATTACTCAAATACAGAAACTACAGTATCAATGGATGAATCGTGATAAAACATCATGTGAGATTTTAAATCGGATCTATTTCGAAGAAATCGAGGCGATATGTGGCACAGAAACCTTCAAGGCTTCCGATTAGCTCCGCGAACCATAACTTATCCTCTGTAGAGATTCGGTCCTGTCTCTAAAGTGAGCTCAGCGGGAAATGACAGGACACCCATCGTCCCGGGCTCAGCTCCCGGAGCTCCGGGAATAAGGTCTCACAGGTCGATTGTCGATACGGGCAGCGAGGATGGAAGGGACATCCTGAAGGAATATCGATGGGGCTCGGAGTCTCCCCCCTCAGTACGATGATCTTTCTCTTCGCCAGTGGATCCGGGATCGGGACAGCGGCAAAGAGGGCTTCGGTGTAGGGATGAAAGGGCTGCGCGAAGAGCTCCTCGGTGCTCCCCATCTCCACAATTTTACCGAGATACATCACCGCGACCCGGTCAGAAATCTGACGAACACTACCCAGGTTGTGGGTGATGTACAGCATTGTGAGGTGCAGCTCGTGCTGCAATCGGATCAGCAGGTTGAGAATCCGGGCCTGGATCGAGACATCGAGGGCAGAGGTAGGCTCATCCGCGATCAAAATCGAAGGCTGCAGCGCCAGTGCACGGGCGATCACCACCCGCTGCGCTTGACCGCCGGACAGCTCATGGGCAAAGCGGTCCCTGTGATCTGGACTGAGATCCACCATGCGAAGCACCTCATCCACCGCCTCCTCGACCCGCTCGGGAGCCACAATACGGTTTACTCGGATCGCCTCCCTTAAAAGGGAGCCGATGGTGATCCGTGGGTTCAGGGATGCTCGTCCCTGTTGGAACACGATCTGAAGCAGAGGCGCCAGGGTACTCCCGTGCTCCACTGGGGTCTTTCCCATCACGTAAACGCGTCCACGGGTCGGGGAAAGGAGCCCCAGAATGAGTTTTGCCAGCGTTGTTTTTCCGCAGCCGCTCTCCCCAACCAGGGCGAGCACTTCCCGGGGATGCACCTCGAGATTAATGCCATCTACCGCCCGGACCCATTTGGTGCCCGAGATGATCCGACTGAGCACGTTCTTTGTGTGCAGGAAATGCTTGGTCAGAGCCACGGTCTGCAAGGCCGGGCCTGCGGCAGACACCTTTCGTTCAGACATTGTGACAACTCACCCAGTGTTTCATTTCGAGCTCTCGAAGCTCGGGTCGTGCCTTTAAACATAGCTCGGAGCGAAGATCACAGCGCGGATAGAAGCTGCAGCCCGGAGGTAGATCGTCCAAACTCGGTGGAGAGCCGGTGATCTCGGCCAGGGGTTTTTTCACATCGTGCCGGGGGATGGCGCTCAGAAGCTTACGGGTATAGGGATGCAAGGGAGTGTGGAAGAACTCAACAGTACGTGCTGTTTCTACAACCCGGCCCGCATACATCGTATAGATCCTGTCGCAGATCTCGGCCAAAATACTCAGATCGTGGGTAATGAACAGCAGTGAGGATCCCTCCCCAATCACTTTCTCTTTAATCAGCTCGAGGATCTGACGCTGGATCGTTACATCCAGAGAGGTGGTGGGTTCGTCGGCAATGACTAGGTCGGGATCACAGCTGATCGCCATGGCAATAAGAACCCGCTGTTTCATCCCCCCGCTCAGCTCATGAGGGTAACTGTGGAAGCGGTGTGCCGGCTCAGGTATTCCCAGACTGTTGAGAAGCTCTACGGTCCTGTGTTTTGCCTCCCTTGCATCTACAGGATTGTGGGCCATGATCACATCGCAAATCTGTATCCCGATACTCACCGTGGGATTCAGATAGCTCGAAGGATCCTGAAAGATCAGGCTGAGCCGGTTTCCCCGGATATCTCGCAGTACCTGCTCGCTGCACTTCACCAACTCCTGGCCCCGAAAAAGGATCTCCCCTGAAACGATCCTTCCCGGGTGCGGGATGAGCTGCATTACCGAAGAGGCCAGGGTTGATTTTCCACAGCCGCTCTCCCCGGCCAGACCTACCGTCTCACCCTCGTCGACATACAGGCTCACGGTGTCCACCGCTTTGATGATCTTACGGTTAAGGTAGAAAAAGGCGGAAAGCTGCCTGACCTCTAGAATCCTTGACACAGCCCTACTCCCGTTTCTTCTTCGTTGTTCCCACGACCATGGTCGCTCTCGATGTCTTTGCACTCACTCTCCCCTCTGCCGGGTTTTAGGGTTCAGAACGTCTCCCAGCCCTATTCCGAACAGATTGAAGCCGAAGACGAGCAGGGCGATGCAAATCCCGGGGAAGATTACCATCCATGGGCTGTGGAGCAGATAGCTCTTGCCCAGGGACAGCATGGCGCCCCAAGAGGCTTTTGGGGGTTGGACACCAAGACCGATAAAGCTCAAGGATGCCATGTCGATCAGGGCGTAACCGAGGTCGAGGGACAGCTGAACGATGATCACCGAAACGATGTTTGGTAGAATGTGGGAGAACACGATGCGTACAGACTTGAAGCGCAGCACATGACAAGCCTCGATATACGGCTCCTCTTTAATAGAGAGAGCCACACTGCGCACCAGCCGGGCCAGCATTGGCATATAGCTTATTGAGATGGCAATAATAGCATTCCGCATCCCAGGACCCATCAGAGCCACGATCACGATGGCCAAAAGCAAGTGCGGAATCGAGATGATCATATCCATGATCCGCATGACCACCTCATCAAAGGTTCCACCGATGTATGAGGAGATCAATGCCAGGGGCACGCTGACGGTGAGCTCAATCAAAACGACCAGAACGGTGATGGCAAAGGCGATCCGCGCCCCGTAAATAACCCGGCTGAAGATATCCCTCCCTACATGATCCGTCCCGAAGGGGTGACGCCACGAAGGAGGCTCATAGGTGGCGTTGAGGTCAGTGGCGTAGGGATCAAAGGGAGCGATCAGGGGGGCGAAGACGGCAAGTACAGCGAAGAACCCGATAATGATCAGACCAGCCACTGCTAGGTGGTTTGATCGAACCCGGGCAAAGGCTCTTTGGATCTGCCGGGTAAGAAAGCGTGCGCGATAGATCATTCCGTCACTTCCTCGAGGTGTAACGAATTCTCGGATCAAGGGCCCCGTAGAGCAAGTCGACCAAGAAGTTCGAGACCACAAACACGATAGAGATAAACACGGTCAAGCCGAGTACAATCGGGTAGTCCTGGGTCAGCGTCGCATTGACCAACAGGCTGCCGATCCCGCCCAGTCCGAACACGTATTCCACCAGCACTGCAAACACGATATACGAACCGATCATGAACCCCGACACTGTCAAAACCGGTGCAAGGGAGTTTTTAAACACCCGGGCGGTAATCTTTGTCTTCCCCAGGCCCATGGCCCGGTCCTTGACAACGTAGTCCTTCTGCAGCTCCTCGATCATACTGGCTCTCAGCATGCGAAACAGCAGCCCGACAAAAGTCAGCGACAGGGCCAAACAGGGGAGGATCAACCTTTTGACGTCGAAGAGACCCTCCAGTCCCATCGGAGGAAGCCATCCCAACCACAGTGAAAAAATGATGATGAGCAGAAGACCGACAACGAACACCGGAGTCGAGGCGGTGATCACGGACAGTGTGATCAGGACGTTGTCCAGGACGGTACCCTCATGCATAGCTGCAACAATACCGGCGGGGATGGACAAGACCAAGGGTAGTAAACCGCTGAACAGGACGAGTTGAAGGGACACGGGCATTCGCTCAAGGACCAGGACCGATACTTTGATATCCTTGATAAAGGACATCCCGAAATCCCCCCGGAAGATCCCTTTGAGCCAGAGCCAGTACTGTACGATGATCGGCTTGTCGAGGTTCAAGGTCTCCCGGATCATGTTGATCCTCTCCTGAGGAACCTTATGCCCGGCGGTCATGGTGGTGACTGGATCACCCGGGGCAGCCTGGAGGAGCAAAAAAATGAGCAGAGATACGGCGACTACTGTTAAGGTTGCGGTGATGATTCGGCGAACGATGAACGCGATCAGCTCAGCACTCATTTAACAGTGAAACTCCTTTCTCCCGTAACCCCCGGCTCTATACTTGGATGTATCCCCAGAGGCGAACGAGAAAAAAAGCTTGGCTGGAAGGCAGGAACAGCCTCCCAACCAAGACTTTATGCTTTTCTATAGCTCCGAAGTTATTTCTCCAGCCATACATCCTGTAAAAAGTGCTGGAAGAAGAACATCGGTCCCGGTTTTAGACCTTTCAACTTGACCGATGCAGGCATAGCCTCCTTTATATGGTAGATCCATACCCGGGGGGCTTCCTCGTAAATGATCTTGTTGACTTCTTGGAACAGCTGTGCCCTACGGGTCATGTCCGTTTCCGCAGCAGCCTCATCGAGCAGTTTGTCCACCTCCGGATTGCTATAGTAGGAGAAATTGCAGCAGCCGTCCGGCGGGGTGTTGGTAGAGTAGCAGAAGGGTACCAATGTTCCCGCGGCGTCTGGAAAATCGGGATACCAGAAGCTCATGGCAGCGTCCTCGTAGTTTCCCGCTTGAAGATGGTTCCACAGCAGACTGGCCTCCTCCGACACCAGTTCTACATCCACGCCGATAGCCTTGTAGTACTCCTGAAGGACGACTCCCGTCTCCGCATCCGGAGAGTTTGCACCGACGAGAAGTTTCATGGAAAAACCATCGCCATAACCCGCCTCTTTAAGCAGCCTTTTGGCCTTCTCCGGATCGTACGGGTACGGTTCTCGAACACCTTTCAGGGATCCCGCCATAGCCGGAGCGATATCAGTAATGGCCGGATCGGCATAACCCCGAGTGACTGCTTTGGTGATGGCATTGCGATCGATGGCATAATTTAGAGCCTGCCGCACACGAACATCGTTGAACGGAGCTTTTTTCATGTTCAAAGCGAGATAGTAAACGATGTAAGTGGCGAAAATATTCGGATTAAAATCCTTGCTTCCCTCCAGCTTCTCGACGTTGGCGAAGGACATATTGTATACAATGTCGAAGTCTCCGCTGCGAAGGCTGCTCAGCCGGGTGAACTCCTCGATTATGATCTTGAAAACGACTTTATCAAGATACGGCTTGCCCTCTTCCCAGTAGTCGTCAAACTTGGTCAGTACAACGCGGCTGCCTCGTTCCCAGCTTTCCAGTTTGAAGGGACCAGCTCCGATCGGTTTTTCGCCCAGCCCGATCCCATACTTCTCAATCGCCTCCGTGCTGCTCACAGCTCCGATCGGCGTTGCCAGAGCATTCAAAATATCCACGACCGCACCGGTTTTTATCTGAACGGTCATGCTATCCAGGGCTTCTATGTTGTCGATCGGATCGAGCATCCAAGCCATGGGCGACTTCGCCTCAGGATCAACGGCGAGTTTCATGCTGGCGATCACATCCTCGGCATCCAACGAGGTCCCATCGTGGAACTTGACGCCCTCGCGGAGATGCAGGATGATCTTGTTTCCGTCCTTCACCTCCCAGGACGTGGCCAAGCCCGGTTCGATCTCCGCTTTTTCGTTGAAGCGCAACAGAGTATCCCAGATAGCCACAGCGGTAATATTGTTGGATGCATCGTAGGCATGGTAGTAAGCCAGGTTCGGAATCGGACGATACACCCCAAAGTTCAGCGTGCCTCCTGACGGCTTACCTTTCTCGGCCGCCGGTGCAGTCGGCTGCGGCTCCTCCTTACTACCGGCAAACAATCCGGTGGTGGCCGCCAGTAGCAGCAGCAATACCACAGAGATCACAAGTGTTTTCTTCATCTCATCCTCCTTTGTTTTATATTTCCGGCTCTCTCTCCAAGCAGCACTTTGGTTCAAAGACAACCGGTTATCTAGTGAAAGTATGAACAACCGATTTCATACCAGTCAAAAAACCCATTTTTTTAATGGATTCAAGCTAAAAACTCAACCCCCTTGGAGCCCCAGAATGCGAATGATGTTCCCCTGAAATATCCTGTCCTTGATTTCAATGCTCAGATGGGTGGCATGAATCCTGATGATCTCGAAGGTCATGTCCATGTAGGGAGTGCAGCTTCCGAAAATTATCCTCTGCTCCCCCGCTTGCTCGATCAGCAGCTCGATAAAATCCCGACGGTATACCCCTGATACGTCAAAGTTCACATTCGGGCTTTCCCGCGCTACGATCAGGGCATCATCGAAGCTCATCCCGGAAATATCCTGCTGTCCGCCGTGGGTTACTATAAACGTCGTATCCGGATGCCGATTGGCCAGATCCTGGACCTGAAGCGGATGAGAGACAACCGGGTATCCGGCAGACACATAGATCGGTACCCGTGCATCGAGTGCCTCAACCACACGGTCCACCTTCTCGGAGTTGATCTGATAGTTCTCTTCCCAGGGGTGAAGATGAATGCCTTGAAGTCCGTATTCCTCCACGGCACGGAGCGCCTGCTCCGGAGCCTGCCTGAGCAAGGCATCCACCCTTCCGAAGCCGATAAGGTTGGGGTGTTTACTCTGAACCTCCGCGATCCAGCAGTTCGCTCCATCAAAATCGAAGTCCAATGGCTTCAGGGGACGCACCACCGCACGTCCTACATCGCTGAGCCTCATCATCTCTAAAAGGTGCTGGGGACTCAGGGAATTCTCATACAGGGAATCACCGATGAATACATTTGCGTCGATCACGGCTTCAGTTCCTCCCCACCTCGAGGTGGAGCAGCTCGGCGATGTTTTTCCAGAGCACCCTCTCCTCGACATCTGGCTTAAGATGCAGCATCCGGATTTTTTGCAGCTCTGATATCGGATCCCCGGCAGGGTTATCCGTGGCAAACACCACCCGATTGGGGCCAAGAAGCTCAAGGGCCTGACGAACGATCATAGGGTATGGAGTCGAGGAGGTGTCCAACACGAGATTGGACTGTCGTCGGGCGCAGCGCAGAGCTTCCTCGGCGTGAAAGTACCCACCCATATGGCAGATGATCGTGGTATCTGGGCAGAGACCTGCTGCCCTGGTAATCTGCAGAGGAAGGGCAGGGATCTTGTCTCCGCAGTGGATGAACACAGGCACACCCAGCTCTCCTGCCCTACGGATCAGCTCCACACAGAGAGGTGCGAAAGGCTTAACCAGATTGGAGATGGGATGGAGCTTCAAGCCCTTCATCAACGGATTCGCCTTAATCGTCTTCTCGAATATTTCTATCGACTTTTGCCCAAACTTAGGATCGATGCGGGGAAACCCGATTAACCGGTCAGGAAACTGAGCGAGGTAACGCTTCAAGTTTTCCAGACCTGGAGAGGGACCAGGTTCGTCGGAGTAGGGAGTAATGACAGCCATGTCGATCCCGGCTTCATCCATCAAGGAGATGACCTTTTCCGGGGGGTCATACCAGCCCCAGATGTCATTTTCATCTGCATGGGCGTGGGCATCGATAATCATAGTTGATTCCTCATAAAGCGGTTGTATCGAGCATTGATTTATAGGAGTTGTTAATTGATAGGATTTATCATAACTCGAGATACGCAAATCAACATCGAACTAACCGTCAAAAGCTCTTAATTTAGCCATATAATAATCTTAAAAGCTTTTAACGATAACAAAATCCCCCTTTTCATGAACATTCTACCAGAATAGCACATCCTGTCAACAAAAATGGTTTTTTTGAAGCTAAGAGAGCACTCATGCAGAGACATACAGGCATATCTCATCCCTCGCGATTCTCCTGTAATTGATGTGTAAAATCGCTCATCTTGAACAACTTGGTACTTACCATCCAGTATCCATTGTATTTTGTCCTGCAAATGACAGTTCCGTTTTCCCTAATAGACAATATTTTTTACTCGCAACCCTGCCGGATTGCTTACTGCAATTATTCCGGACTGTTTCCAGAAAAAACTATTCTTACGATCAAAAGGAATTGCACTTTGGGTGGCGTGATCCAACGAAAGCCGAGGAGCACACATTCGTCTTTGGCTTTGTCATCCCTGATGGTTCCTGAACTGTTTTCTTCTCATGTACAGAGTAACGCATGTATACTTTAAAAATTCACAGATGTGTATGAGGTCGTATGAGCTTCCGGTTTTGCAGGCTGTTTACACTACGATGAGTGCCCGCGCGTATCGTATCTCATGCACATGGTGCGGTGCATACTCTTCCAATATATAAAGATAGTCTACAATCTCTAACGAAAGTGTTGACGCTCATCCCATTATGCTATATAGTCAAATTGTATGACAATTATACTATAATCTTTTAAGTAAAAACAGTATTGGGGGTGCCGGACTATGGATATTCCTGAAACGATGAAAGCAGCTGTTCTCACAGGGCCGAACCGACTCGAGCTACAGGAAGTTGATACACCTCGGCCTGGCGTGGCTGATGTGCTCATAAAGGTCGAATCGTGCGTGGTGTGCTCGAGCGATGTGAGCCTCATCGCAAAGCCTTGGCCAGGACAGCCTCCCTACGGGAGCTTCATCCCGGGTCATGAGTATTCGGGAACAGTTGCAGCGCTTGGCGAAACCGTCGATGAATTCGAGTGCGGCGACCGAGTGGCTGTAGAGGCTCATCTCGGCTGCCTCCGCTGTAAGAACTGCAGAGTCGGTAACTATACGGCGTGTCTGAACTACGGGAACGTCAAGAAGGGGCACAGGGCGAACGGATTCACCACCAATGGTGGATATTCGCAGTATGTAGTAAACCACATAAACACAGTCCACAAGATACCGGATGAGATCTCCTTCGATGAAGCAGCGCTCATTACAAACCTCGGATGCGTGCTCTACGGATTCGAAACTGTAGGGGGGTACGTCGTGGGTGATACGGTTGCGGTAATCGGCCCCGGGCCTCTCGGCCTTATATCTGTGCAGGTTGCGAAGGTATTAGGTGCGAGGAGGGTATACCTCATCGGCACCCGTGCATCAAGGCTCAACGTGGGACAACAGACAGGTGCTGACCGTCTCATCAACATCCATGAAGAAGACCCGGTAGAAATAATAAAGAATGAGACCCACGGTATCGGTGTAGACCTTGTAGTAGAATCGTCGGGTGCCAAGAATGGTCTCGATATGTCTATAAAGCTATCCAAGCGGATGGGTAAGATCCTCCTTCTGGGTTTCTCCCACGAGCCTGTGACCGCTGATATCGAATCGCTCGGACTCGACAACAAGTCGGTCTACACGGTGAGAGGTGAAGGCTGGGCAAACTGCAGCAGGGCTGTAGCACTCTGGGAGCTCGGGAGAGTAGACTTAGGCGCCCTTATCACCCACTCGTTCCCCATAACGAGGATCAACGAAGCCCTTAGAACCTTCACCGAACGAATAGGTGGTGCGATCAAAGTCGCTGTTAAGCCAAATTCCACACCCTGAACAGTGCTTACAAGAGAGAGGTTGAAAAACCATGATTAAAAACAAGGTGTTCGTTGCAGTGATTACCTTTATTTCTCTCGGGCTTTTAGGACTGACATTCGCGTTCGTTGGTGCGAGCCTACCGTCCATGAGGGGATTTTTTCAGATCAACCTCCGTCAGGCAGGGCTCATATCGGCGATCTTACAGCTTGGCTTTGCGATCACCTGCTTTCTCGGCGGGATCATCTCGGATTTCGTGAGAAAGGACAGGTTGCTGAGCATAGGAACGCTCATGCTCGGAGTGGGAACTCTTCTACTCGGGAGGTGGGATCGGTTCGGTCTCAACTGTTATATTCTTGGCGTAATGGGGATCGGCTGCGGGTTTTTGTTCATCAGCTCGAACACTCTCGTGGTGGATCTATTTCCGGACAGGCGGGGGACATATCTCAACATACATCACTTCTTCTTCGCCATCGGGTCGCTGATAGGTCCGCTCATTATAGGATACCTCCTGTCAAAGGAACTCAGGTGGCAAACTGCCTACCGATACCAGGGGGTTAGCTCACTGGTTATAGCACTCTTTTTCCTTCTCACGGAGGTGCATGAGGAAAAGCAGAATATGCCGAAAAAGGCAAGAGAGATATGGAGAATGCTTTCCGGCAAGAACTTTTTCCCTCTCATGATGCTCGGGTTTTTTGCGATAGGGATCCAGTTCACCATCATGTACCTCTTAGTGATCTATCTGGAAGATGTAAGGGGGCTCTCGGTATCGTATGCAAGCATTCTGCTTTCCATATTTTTCATACTCCTTGCAATCGGGAGACTGCTCTGCAGCGCACTCGTACTGCGCATTTCTCAGAGGAAGCTGATATTTTTCCTCCTCCTCTCCCTCTCCACCCTTCTGTGGGTCGGGTGGTTGATCCCCTCTCAGAGCTCGGGCGCTGTGCTCGCTCTCACAGGACTTGCCTGTTCCGGGCTGATGCCGGTCCTGCTCTCCATGACGAGTATGATTCTCGATTCGAGGTATATGGGCACTGCCCTGGGCTTTCTGGCAATGTGCGGCGGACTCGGTGGAATGACGATAACCTTTCTCACTACTGTGCTCTCTCAGAGGGTCGGTCTGCGTCTCGGTTTTGGATTGGTTTCTGCAGTAGCATTTCTCACGCTCCTCTACTACTTCGTTATCCAGAGGCGGTACAGGAAAGAAGAATAAAATAACAAATTGAAAAAACGATTGACAAAGAATCGTTATATCGTACAATTGATACATTGTAATACAATCATACTATCTTCTTTAGGAGGTGAATCATGAGAAAAGTTTTGTTACTCGTCTTTTCGCTCCTGTTGTTTTTCACGTTCTCGTTCTCAATGGTGTTTGCCGAAAAGGAGGAGAAGCCCGATGTATTTAAGATCGGATTTCTCTCATCGTTGAGCGGAACGTTTGCGGGTGTCGCAGAGACACAGAGAAAAGCATTCATACTTGCAGTGGAAGAGGTGAATGCAAAGGGCGGTCTTGACATGCCGTGGGGCAAGGTAAAGGTAGAGTACATTGTGAAGGATGACGAGGCAAAGCTCGATGTCGGTGTCCGAAGATTCAGAGAGATGGTGGGCGATGGTATACACGCCCTCACAGGCGGAATCTGGAATCCGATGTCTGCTGCTCTCAATGAGGAGTGCAAGATCACCCCTGTGATCTACATTCCAGGGTACGTCCCGGCAAAGGATATGTACATAAAGGGCAACCCAGCGAACTGTACCTACACACCCACCTTCACACCGTGGAGTATCGGTTACATCGCAGGCGAGGCTGTCATCACCACACTTAATAAGAGGACGATTTTCTACCTTGCACGTGCTGATTCATGGGGAACGACGATCAACGAAGGACTTGAGGCTGCTGTAGAGGAGTACGGAGGAGAGATCGTCGGCTACGCTGAGCTGCCAATGGGGACCGTTGACTATACAGCTGTTCTCAACAAAGTATTGAGCCTCAAGCCGGATGTCTTCATCACCAGTATGTTTGGTGGTGATTCGATTGCCAATTTGAAACAGGCATATGACCTCGGCGTGTACGATGTGTGCACGGTGTTCAACACATGGACTGCGAACATCGTTGCAAAGGGAATCCCCGCAAATGCACTCGAAGGACTTTATGCACTTGCTTGGTTCTACTGGAACCTGGAAGGGTTCGAAGACGCCGAGACCGCCAACAAGGTAAAGAAGTATTCGAACGATTTTATGAAACGTTGGAATGAACCACCCGACAATATGGGAACAGCCCCGTATGTGGCTGCCAAGATCATCTTTCAGGCGGTCGAAAAAGCGGGGACCTTCGATCCTGTAAAAGTGAGCGAGGCCTTGGAATCTGAGCGATTCGACGTCGTAGCAGGAAGGACGGGCTTCAGGGAAGACCACCAGGCTGTGGCAACCCATGCTACATTCCTTCTCAGGGGAAAAGCCGCTGCTGAGAAAAAGGGAGATTGGGACTTCTTTGAGGTCATCGACTCCTACGGTGGAGAGAAGATACTCCCACCTCTGAGTGACATGGGCTATTAAACAAGATGAAGAGAGGGCTCTCCCTCCACGTAACGGAGGGGGGCCCTCATCCTTTCTGCAATTGTATATAGTAAAGGGAGCTGGAGTACAGATATGGAAGGCAGTACTGTAGTAGAAACTCGGGGGGTGACAAAGGTTTTCGGTGACTTTACCGCTGTTAACAGGGTTGATTTCAGGGTGGAAGAGAACGAGGCGGTAGGTATCATCGGACCCAATGGAGCTGGAAAGACGACCTTCCTGAACATCTTGAGTGGCTTCTACATTCCGGAAGAAGGAGCGGTCTTCTTTCACGGAAAAGAGATAACGAACTTCTCTCCCCAGAGGCGAATTGAGATGGGCATGATGAGGACATTCCAGCTCGTTCACGTGTTTGATAACATCAGCGTATATGAAAACCTTTCACTCTCCTACTACAGAAAGCTCCGGGGAAGCTCGTTTCCATGGAGCTGTTTCTTCACCAAACTTGATAAGACGCAGACAAGAGAGAAGGTCGATGAGATATTGAAGCTCTTCGAGCTCATCGATAAAAGAGACCAGATTATGGGAAACCTCCCATTGGGAAGTAAGAAAAGGGCCGAGCTCGCAATGGCCCACATCACCGATCCCGAAGTACTGTTGCTCGATGAGCCGTTTGCTGGCCTCGGTGACAGAGAGATCGATGAGATATCTTCAATACTAAAACAGTACACCCACAAAAAAACGATTGTCATTGTCGAGCACAAGATATCGAAGCTGACGCAGGTCGTTGACAATCTCGCAGTGATGTGTTATGGCAGGATCATTGCTTCAGGCGCCTGTGAGGAGACACTCAACGATCCGGAGGTGAGGAAGTCCTATTGGAAGGTCACTGAGGATCAGGGTAGCGAAGAATGCCACTAAATGAACGATTACTCGATGTACGAGGTTTAGACGTCTCATACGGGAAGCTCAAAGTCATCTTCAACGTTTCACTTCACATTGACAATGGAGAGGTCGTCGTCCTCGTAGGGAGAAACGGTGCAGGGAAGACCACTCTGTTCCGGTCAATCTCAGGATTTCTGAAGGTAGATGAGGGCTCGATTCTCTACAAAAAACAAAAGATTAACAGCTTCAAGGCGTTCGAAGTAGCACAGATAGGGATACGTTATATACCTCAGGACAAACATGTGTTCTCCACACTGAGCCTGCGGGAAAATCTCGAACTCGCTTCATACTCAATAAAGAATGAAGAGTGGGAGCCTGTATTCGAGTACTTCCCCATGCTCAGGGAGCTATTGGACCGCCGAGCAGGAAATCTCAGTGGCGGAGAGCGACAGATGCTCCTCATCGCTATGGCACTCCTGGGGAAACCGGACCTCATCCTTATGGATGAGCCGACAGAGGGGCTTGCCCCTCACGTCATTACAGACCTTACCGCAGCCTTCAAGAAGATAAGACAGAACACTACCCTTTTCATCATTGAGCAGAATTTACCGCTCACCGCTGACATTGCAGACCGGGTTTACTCGATGAAAGAGGGAAAGATCGTCCAGGAGACATCAGATAAGGACGAAATAAAGAAACTGATGTTTGAAAAATACCTCTAAAGGGGTTGAATACGGCCAATGTGGAAGAAGGCAATCGATAATCTTATTCCTCTTTTTATTACGCTTCTAATAGTGATCCTGAGGTTCACCTTTCCGAATAAGCTCTCGTTTTTTACAGAGGTTGCCATCTTTTCTATATACGTAATGGGGAACAACATCCTCTACGGCTACATAGGCCTCGTTTCCTTTGGACAGCCATTCTACCTCGGGGTGGGAGGTTATGCAGTCGCAATATTCCTCGCATATGTGGGCCACAGTCCTATTATTGCGCTATTTCTCGGTATTCTCAGCGGTGTTGTATTGGGACTGGTCCTTGGCCCATCATTCATACGGCTGGGGAGCAGCTATTTTGCACTCATAAACGCGGCCCTGTGCGCAATCGGTGTTTTTATATTCGAGCGGCTTCTCATCGATATCACAAGGGGAAATGATGGGTTGTGGTTCAGGAGCAGGATGACGAAACTCCCCCTTCTAGACATCAGATTACCCCAAAACTTCTTTATTTTTGTTGTCATCATATTCTTTTTCGTTCTCCTACTTTACCGGTATATGGATCGTTCCACACTCGGAACGATGTTCCGTTCTCTCAAGAACAACGAAGAGAAGCTTCGATTCATAGGGTTCGATACGTTCAAAGTGAAGTGGGTGGGCTTCACCCTCGCTTCTGCTCTTTCAACATTCGCAGGGGCGCTGTACGCGATCAATTTTGGCTTTGTAAATCCGAGCCTCGGTGAAAATACCAGGGCTGTCGAGGTCATCGTTGCCACCCTCATCGGAGGATCGGGCACTGTGTACGGTCCGTTTTTCGGAGCACTGACTTTCTTGGGAATAAAGGATATCGTGAGCAGATTGATCACCCGCTGGGAGCTCGTGGTTGGCATACTCACGATTATAGTGCTGTTTCGTTTCTCAAAAGGGATCTGGGGGAGCATACAGCAGTACATCGGCGTTCTGAGGGAGAAGCTTAAACTTTTGGGGTGATACAGTGCTGATTTTGAAGCTATATAGGAAAAGGTAGAGTGAACATGGATCTGAGTCTTTGGATACCTGCAGTTATTTACGGTTTCAGCGTGAGCGGGATTTTCTTTCTCGTGTCTCTCGGATTATCCATCGGATTCGGACTGATGCGGGTCGTGAATCTCGAACAGATGCTCTACTACACCTTTTCGGCATACATGACCTATACCATGGTGACCCTCACAGGAATGTTTTGGCTTGGACTCATGTGCGGTGTTTTTCTCGCAGCATTCCTCGGGTTTCTCGTCGAGACACAGCTTCTACGGAGAGTGTACGGGAAACCGATGCTCTTCTCAATGGTGGTAACATTTAGCTTCTTTCTCATCGGAATCGGAGCGATTCAGTATATCTGGGGCTTGAGCCCGAAACCGGTGAGCTCTCCTACACAGCTCATGATAACCATATTTGGAACACAGATACCGCTCTACAGGCTTCTCATTATCCTCACTGCAGGTGTGGTATACGTGATGATTCAGTTGCTGCTCCAGAAGACGATCCTGGGGAAGGCGATACGGGCAGGTATAGAAAATCCTGACAACCTGCAAGGGCTTGGGATAAATATTAACAGGATATTCACAATAACTTTTGTCATCGCAAGCGCGCTCGCAGGGCTGGGAGGTGCCCTCAACGCGCCTCTCGTCATGGTAGGCCCTTACATGGGTTTCGACATGTTGCTGTATGCCTTTATTACCGTTATTCTGGGTGGGCTGGGGAGTATCAAGGGGACCCTGATCTCTTCGCTCATCATCGGGCAGGTCATCTCGCTCGGGGGGACGTTGTGGTCTCCACTCGCATTCGTTGCCCCCTTTGTCGTTATGTTTCTTGTGATTCTGATCAGGCCAACAGGCCTGTACGGGGTAAAAGGCATTGTTTAGATCCACAACAATGGGTGGGTAGATATAACGTGCAACACACTTATCGGAGGAGGACACACTATGTCATATCAGGTGAAAAAGGAGATCGACAAGGTCGACTGGGAAGGACACTTCATGAACAAGGACAGCAGGATCAAGTGGATCTACACGAGGGAGAAGGATGGTGCCCCGATAACGGTTATGCTGATCGAGCTCGCCAAAGGTATTACTCTCCCGGATCACCGCCACCAGGACCAACCTGACCTCATCTACCCGATTAAGGGCAAGGCGACAATGTATATCGAGGGAGAGGGTGAGTTTCCGCTCAAACCTGGAATGGTAGTGATGGTCCCTCCGAACACAATGCATGCGGTGCGGAACGTTGAGGAGACCGTCCTGATGTACAACGTATTTGCCCCTGCGATACCATATAAAGGAGGAGAAAAGAGGTAGGGAGAAAGGAGAACTCCCGAATACCCGGAGGAGAGGCCATGGAATTGGAACCTATTGAGAAGATTTCTGTTTCTGACGGTATAATTGAGCTTATTAAGAAACAGATTATGGAAGGCAAGATTCGTCCCGGCGAAAAGCTCCCATCAGAGGAGAAAATGGCAGAAAAGCTCAGAGTTGGGAGAGGAACCGTCCGGGAGGCACTGAAGGTGCTCATCTATATGGGGTTCATCGAACGAAAGAACAAGACATCTATTGTCTCACAAAACATTCACGACAAGATATTTCCTAAGGATTTCATCGGCAGGTTGAAGCAGTCAAAAAACGTGATGGATATGATCGAAGCGAGACTGATGATCGAACCCGGAATTGCACGGTATGCAGCGTTAAAGGCAAAGCGCGATGATATCGAAACATTGAAGGAGTATTGTGAGAAGATGGAGCGCAGCATCAAAGACCTCGAGCAATTTGTCACTTTCAACAACAAATTCCATCTGCACATAGTACATGCATCTGGAAACCAGATCATGATCGACATAATGCACGGTATACAGGATCTTATGAGAAAGAACCAGGAGTTCTTTGTTCTGAACAGCATGAATATAAAAGACCGTTCGATTGTCTATCACAGAAATATTTTAAACGCGATCATGAATGGAGATCCAGATAGTGCGGAAAAGCAGATGGTCGCGCACCTGAAGGATGTAGAGAAAGAGATGTACTTGATCCTCAGTAAGGAGTAACAGTATTTACGGGCACTTCACTAGTACATTGGCGCTTTGATATGGCGCGGTAAAAACTCTGGTACAGGGTAATCGTCTCCTCGATATAGTTACATAGTACTGTCTATCGAGTATCTTACAGTTTCCAATAATAAAGAGGAGTTCAGAATGAGGGCGATGGTCCTGCATGAGTACGGCAGGGAACTCATATTGGAGGAAGTAAGCGATCCTTCGTGCGGGAGTGCAGAGATCGTGATGAAGGTGGAAGGCTGTGGGATGTGCTACACTGATGTCAAGGTCGTTACCGGCCAGCTTTCTGATTTTATCGAGCTGCCCCACATCCCGGGACACGAGATCGCTGGCAGGGTCGTGGAGGTAGGCAAGGACGTGAAAGGGATTGAGGTCGGCCAGAAGGGAGTCTGCTACTTTCTCATAGGCTGCGGTGACTGCGATCGGTGCAGGACTGCAAATGAGAACCTTTGCTACAGCCTTACAAGAATCGGATTCGAGTTTCCCGGAGGGTACGCTCAGTATGTGAAGCTTCCCGCACACAATTTTTGCGGGTTCGACGAAGATATCCCATTTGAACGTATGGCGATACTTCCGGATGCAGTAGCGACACCGTTTCATGCGCTTACAAAACTCGCACGACTTGCGCCAGGAGAAACAGCCCTCATAGTAGGGATAGGAGGACTGGGGGTGCACGCTGTACAGATAGCACGGCTCATGGGGGGGAAGGTGCTTGCAGCGGATGTAAAGCAAGAGGCACTTGAGATGGCACGGGAACACGGCGCAGATATGGTCATCAATACGAGAGCACACAGTCCACTCGAGTATGTAAAAGAGCAAACCCACGGGAGAGGAGTCGATGTGGTTTTGGAAGGGGTTGGGAGCCCCGAAACAATGGCTTGGACGATCCCAGCAATGAGAAAGGGGGGACGGCTCATTATCATGGGATATGATCCTTTCAACCCTGTACCTATCAATGCGATGGATATGCACAACAACGAGTGGTCGATCCAGGGAACGAAGGTTTCAAACAAACAGGAGCTTGCAGAAGTCATACGGCTTGTGGAGCAGGGTAAGATAGATCCTGTTGTGTCTCAGGTGTTACCTCTTGAGGATGCGAACGAGGGATTACAAGGGGTCAAGGAAAGAAGGGTTACAGGAAGAACTGCGATGAAGGTGAGCTGATAAGATATGGGGAGAAGACCAATGATAATGACCTGGCTTCTTATACTCTTCGCACTTGCTGCAGGGGGAGGATTCACGCTGCAGGCAGTGGTAAATCACAACCTCAAGTTAACACTAAATGATCCAGTTAAGGCGGGGTTTGTCTCATTTTTCGTAGCCACCGTCATTCTCCTCTTATTCTCCTTTATAAATCGGAGACCCTGGCCCTCTCCTGCAACTGTAAGCAGGGCACCGTGGTGGATCTGGATAGGAGGGGTATTCGGAATATTTATGGTGCTGAGCGGCATCATAGTGGCTCCCCGTCTCGGAACTGCCGTGTACATCAGTCTTATCGTCACGGGACAGCTTCTTGCATCACTTTTCATCGACCATTACGGTTTTTTAGGATTTCAGCAACACCCCATCAATGTATGGCGGGTCCTCGGGGCCGTTTTTCTTCTCTGCGGTGTAGTTTTGATGCGGAAATTTTAACCACGTCATTGGGAGCATGGTATGAGTATTCCCCAAAATATGTTGGCAGCAATCCTGGTGGAACCAGAGCGATTGCAGGTACGGGAGGTGCCAACTCCCAAACCAGGACCGGAGGATGTTCTTATACAGGTGGAGGCATGCGCAGTGTGTTCGAGCGACGTGAGTCTTATGAGAGACCCATGGCCGGGTCAGCCACCTTTCGGTCACTTCATTCCGGGTCATGAATACGCTGGCGAGGTTGTGGCGGTCGGTAATACCGTTGACGAAGTGACGGAAGGCGACCGTGTGGCGGTAGAGGTTCATTTCGGATGCACCAGGTGTATCAATTGCAGGATCGGGAACTACACCGCATGTCTCAACTGGGGAGACATGAGCAAAGGGCACCGGGCAAACGGTATGACTACCAACGGCGGATTCGCGCAGTATGTGGTAAATCATATCAGCACGATTCACCGAATTCCTGATTGGGTAAGTTACGAAGAAGCGTCCCTTGTTACGAATCTCGGTTGCGTCCTGTACGGATTCGAGACCTTCGGCGGATATATAGTGGGAGACAGGGTAGCGGTAATCGGGGAAGGCCCACTGGGGTTGATATCGGTACAGGTTGCGAAGCTTCTTGGCGCCGAGATCGTATGGCTCGTTGGGATCGATAAGTCGCATCTCGAGGTAGGGAAAACCCTTGGTGCCGACAAAATAATCGATGCGACACAACAGGACCCCCTCGATATGATCATGAGAGAGACTGAAGGTGTGGGAGTGGAGATCGCGATAGAGGCATCCGGATCGAAGGAGGGCCTAAGGACCGCC
>Ga0111221_1069_pt1 | contig 22948 bp, 21 predicted proteins | sample DeeMarSWOR152_54_FD_80385 | JGI IMG/M metagenome (GOLD analysis project Ga0111221, IMG submission 80385) | Spirochaetes bacterium DG_61 | reverse complement strand
GTTGTACCGTTTAAACAGGAAGACTTTTTGCAGACCGTTCGGTTTCTCAAAATACAGAGGGAGTCCCTCGATGCCCATCAAAAAACAGAGAACAACCGTGCAAAAAAGATCGCTCTGCATTTCTATGATTCGATACCCCTTGTATATACAGACGGCGCTCTTTACAGGGGCGTGGTGTTGAGGTGGCAGTATCAGTTCAACGAAAACGCAAAGGTCCTTGCTTACTCATCCTGGCTCCCTGAGATGAGCCATAACGAAATTGTCGGCCTTTATGGAAACCATAAGCAGGCGCATGCAGCCTGCGTTTTTCTGAGCGGAGAGGGGCGGAGGAATGAATCGAATAAAAGATTTGATTTCACCTGCTCAGCAATAAAAGAGAAAGGATACAGTTTTCTCCACGTTCCTCTTGCGGGAGATGATGAGCTTCAAAGGGTATTCTACGGTATCTATCTGGGCGATTTGGTATCCCTTTATCTTGCGATCCTTCGTGGAGTTGATCCTCAATCTGTCGGGCTGATAGACAGAATCAGGCTGAAGGACCAGCCGGGTTTCAAGTCTCTTGAGAGATGAGCAATGAGAGATCTCCTTCTTGGAATAGATATAGGAACAACAGGAACAAAGGCGGCCCTTTTTTCGTTTGAGGGGGTACTCTGTGGAGTGGGGCAGAAGGAATACGGATTACAGCACCCCCACCCGGGGTGGGCAGAGCAGAACCCGATTGAGATCTGGGAATCTGTGTGCATGGCTGTGAAAATGGCCATGCACGGAAAGAGCGGGATTCACACACGCATCGCGGCAGTGGCAGTGAGCTCGCAGGGACCGACGATGCTCCCCCTCGACAGGAGATGGGAGCCAGTACGTCCGGCATTGATATGGATGGACCGGAGGGCAGAAGCTGAGGCCAGGAGACTTGAAAAAAACCTTGGATACGAATGGATAGTGGAGCACACGGGGAACCGTCCCGATCCCTTCTATATCGCTGCAAAGATACTCTGGTTCAGGGAAAACGAGCCCGATCTTTTTAAACGCACAAGGCTCTTTGTACAGCTGAACGGGTACATCAGCTTCAGGCTCACTGGAGTTCATACGCTTGATAACTCGCAGGCTGCGCTTCTCCAATTAAGAAACTGGAGGGATAAGAGCTGGTCTGAAGAGATGTGCACGTTGTGCGGAGTGGAACCCTCACTTTTCCCCCCTGTGCATTTCGGTGGCTATCTGCAAGGAGAGGTGACGCGGGATGCGCATGATCAGACCGGAATCCCTGAAGGGACCCCGGTTGTAACCGGAACGGTAGACAGCGCTGCAGCTGCGATTGAGGCGGGAACAGTGATGCCTGGAGTGGTGTCAGAAATGACAGGAACGTCCACTGTATTGATCATGCCGAACAAAACGGGAATAGTCGAACCTGCCTTTGTTGCAATGCCCCACGCGTTGAGAGATCTGGACCTGCTTCTCGGACCGATCGCTGCAACAGGAGTGTGCCTCCGATGGTTCAGGGACGAGTTCGCAATCAACGAAATACGGGAGGCGGAAAAATCTATCACAGAGGGCTCTGTAATAGAGCCCTCTGTGACTGATCCCTATGAACGTATAACGGCAGAGGCAGCACGCTCTCCTGCAGGGAGCGGTGGTGTGGTCTTTCTCCCCTACATGATGGGGGAAAGGTCACCCATCTGGCACACCCAGGCCCGGGGGGTCTTCTTTGGTCTCTCGCTTTCTACCAGGAGATGTAACTTCATCCGCTCGATCCTCGAAGGAACAGTCTATGCGCTGCGGCACAATCTCGAGGTCGCAAAGAACGCCGGTCTCACGGTAAATGAGATCCGCTCTATAGGGGGAGGGAGCAAGAGTGATCTCTGGAATCAGATCAAGGCCGATGTGCTCGGTGTGCCGGTGCTACTTCCCAGAACATCCGTCGGAGCAGTGTTCGGAGACGCAGTGCTTGCAGGACTCGGAATCAATGTCTATAAAAACGTGAGAGAGTTCGTGACAGGGGCCGTGAGTATCGAAAAAGAGTATATTCCTGACTCCCACAACACTGATTTCTACTCAGAACTCTACCTGCTTTATCGCAGGATTTATGAGAGTCTTAAAGAAGATTTCAATGATGCGGCCCTCCTGTTCAGTGGCCGACCCATCGATCCATAGAATACTTTCATTTATCCGGGTTCATCTCTATTTTTCAGGATGATCAACCTTTTCAGAAAGGCTTCCCTGCCATACGGCGGACACATAATTGGTCAACCATTGCTGTATCGGAGAGAGAAAGAAGGAATAGTACGGCCCTGGCAATATCCTCGGGTCGAATGAGCACCGAGGAATCGAGATCCGGTCTCACCGTTTTTATCATTTCTGTGTCTACTGCTGCGGGAAGAATGACAGAGACACGAATGTTGTGTTCCTGTGCCTCGTTTGCGAGAGATTTTGATAATCCCATGATGCCATGTTTGCTGGCTGCGTATGCAGACTGGTTTTCATATCCTTTGACCCCCTGGACGCTCGAGACATTGATGATATAACCGCTTTTCTGGGGAATCATAATCCGCATCGCCTGCTGGCAGCAGAGGTATGGTCCCTTGAGGTTCACGCGCATGAGCTTGTCAAAGTCCTCTGCGGAAAAATCAATGAGTTTTCCCCAAAGGCCCACACCTGCGTTGTTGATGAGTATATCCAGCCTTTTGAATGTTTGCCATACTTCTTCAAAAAGGTGGACGATTTGTTCCTCCTGAGCAAGGTCAGCCGCTATGGTGGTTGCCTTTCCACCGAATGAGGTAATTTCTCGTTCGACTTCTTTCAATCGGTCCAGGCTTCTTGCGCTCAGTACAACATGGGCGCCTGATTCTGCAAGTGCAAGGCTGATGCTTCTGCCAATGCCCCTGCTCGCTCCTGTAACGAGAGCAATTTTATCTTTCAGGTTTACAGTCATGGAACTGCTCCTCTATCACGACGCTTCTTGTCTCTTGACTACATTCAATATACAGTATGAAAAGGTCGAAGTTTATATTTTTTATGCGATCGAAATCACCAATCCTTTCGGATACATTTCTTGTAGTAAGTATAAGTTATTAAATAGGTACTCTATACAAAATGTGCTTGACTGGTGCTTTTCTGATCCTTAGAATGTGTACTACATTGATACCATATGTTCCTCGAATGAAGGGTGTTCTTAGGATTCAATAAAAGGAGGTCAACAATGGGAAAGATTCAAAACTACAGGGCAGAGCTCGTTGGTGTTTTCGGTACTCCAGTTGATGAAAATCCGAGCGTTGTGATGCAGGAGGCAGGTTTCAGGGCGCTTGGTCTGAACTGGAGGTATATCACTGTTGAGGTGTTTCCTGGGGATCTCGAGGCTGCGATGAAAGGGCTACGTGCCTTCAACATGAGGGGAGTCAACCTCACCATGCCACACAAGGTCTCAGTGCTGAAGTACCTTGACGATATTGCACCTGATGCAAAGATAATGGGGGCTGTAAATACGGTCGTCCGAAAGGGAAAAAAGCTTATCGGGGAAAACACAGACGGGAAGGGTTTCCTCACCTCTCTACGACAGGACGGCGGTATTGACCCTGTAAAAAAGAGGGTTGTTGTCCTCGGTGCCGGAGGTGCTGCCCGGGCGATCACGGTAGAACTGGCTCTTGCAGGTGCTTCCCACATAACTGTCGTGAATAGAACAGAGAAGAGGGGAAAGGAGCTCGTGGATATACTGAACGATAACACTGATACGGACGCTTCTTTCGTCCTTTGGAACACAACCTTTAAGATCCCATCGGATACTCACATCGTGGTGAATGCCACCTCAATCGGGTTTTTTCCGGACGTCTCTGCGAAGCCTGACGTGGAATACGATTCGATGAGGAGTACGATGATCGTGTGCGATGTGGTACCGAATCCTCCAGACACTCCATTCTTAAAAGAGGCGCAAAAGCGGGGAGCAAAGACGCTCGATGGCCAGGGAATGGTGGTGTATCAAGGAGCAATAGGGTTCAAGCTCTGGACAGGGCTCGATGCCCCTGTTGAGGTTATGAAAAAAGCGCTCGAAGATACGCTGAAGGGTGCGGGCTAGTACGAAAATGGGCATACAAAAAAAGATCGATAGAAAATCATCCAGAATTGCTCTTTACAGGCTTGGCGGTGCCAGTCGTTTAAAAAGGCAGCGCGAGATTGTATGGCGCATTTTCATGTCCTTTGATTGATGTCTCAAACAGCAAGGACGACTAATAGGAGAGTGAAAGGAGTTTGTGGACCGAACACAACTCAGAAAAAAGGAGGTGATACCGAGCTACAATTTTAAGATTTAATTAAAAAAATTCAAAGGAAAGGAGTTAGGTCATGAAGAAGGTTTTTATCATTTTTTTAGTGCTTTTATTTGTGTTTACATGTGCTCTGGTGCTATTTGCCGGAAAGGGTGGTGGGAAAAAGGAGGAGAAGCTCAAAATCGGATTTTCTGTTCTCGACCTTACAAACCCCTACTGGAACACCCAGGTGAAAGGTGCAGAGGCGAAAGCTGCAGAGTACGGGAATATCGAGCTGATTATTCATGACGGGCAGTCGGACCCGGCACGGGAGATCAATGCACTCGAGAACTGGATCACTCAGGGGGTCGACGGCATCATGATCAGTGCCATCGATTCATTGGCATGTGTGCCCTATGTGAAAAGAGCGCAGGATAAGGGCATTCCTGTAGTTGCTACGATTCATCCGCTTGAAGGTGCAGATGCATGGCTCAAGCTCGACGAGTACACATTCGGGTATATGTCTGGAATCGAAGCAGGCAAGTGGATCAGGGACAAGCTGGGTGGTCGTGCAAAGTGTGCCATCCTTGCGTACGACGAACTCAAACACGTCATCGACAGGAGTGACGGAATCAACGACGGGATTTTGGAGATGGCACCAAATGCTCAGATCGTTGTCCGTCAAGATGCTTACCTCCCTGACATGGGTATGAAGATCGCAGAAGCAGCACTTCAGGCTCATCCAGACTTGAAGGTGATACAGGGAATCAACGATAGCGGTGCACTTGGGGCATACGAGGCTGTGCGTGCAGCCGGGAAGGATACACCTGACTTCTGGGTAGGCGGAAATGATGCAACCCATGAAGCTCTCGAAAAGATCAAGGAAGGTGGAATATACCGCTGTTCAGTGGACATTGCGCCGTATCAATCAGGTCAGCTCGAGGTAGAGATGATGATGATGCTCATCAACGGAGAGGAGTTCGAGCGTGTCCAGATCGTACCCATGACAGCTGTGATGATCCATAACGTGGATGAGTACCTGAAAAGGTTCGAAGATCTTAAGAAGTAATAAGAACGAGTACTTTCCGGGGTTTTCTTGAGCCCCGGAAAGTACCGTTTCTCCGGAATGAGAGGGTCAGTGCACATAAGGAAGGAAGTATGGAGAAGGAGATCATTCTATCTGTAAGGAATGTGACAAAGAGTTACCCGGGCGTCAGGGCACTTGATGAGGTGAGTATCGACTTCAGGCGGGGGGAGGTCCATGCGATCGTCGGTGAAAACGGAGCGGGCAAGTCTACATTGATAAAGGTACTGACCGGAGCAATTCAACCTGATAGCGGTGAGATAGAGCTCGAGGGTGTTGTTCACTCCAGTTTTACCCCGCATGAAGCGCTCTTCGATCTCGGTATCGCTGCGATTTACCAGGAGTTCAACCTCGTCCCAGATCTCTCGGTTGCTGAAAACGTTTTTTTCGGAAAAGAAATCACACGCGGCATGTTCATCAACATGAAGAAGATGTGTTCCGAAGCAGAAAAGATACTTGATCGCCTTGGGATGAAGATAAATCCCAGAACGCTTGTAAAAGATTTGAGTATCGCATACCAGCAGATCGTGGAGATATCAAAGGCAGTTTCGCGGAATGTCAGGTTATTGATCATGGACGAGCCGTCTGCTCCGCTCAGCACGAACGAGGTCGATCATATGTTCGATCTTGTCCGCACACTGAAACGGCAGGGAGTTACGGTCATCTACATCTCCCACAGACTCGCAGAGGCATTCGAGATCGCAGACCGGATCACTGTTCTGAGAGATGGGAAGTACATCAGGACACTCAATGCAAGAGAGACGAACCGTCAGGAACTCATAAGCCTCATGGTGGGGCGTACACTCGGGGAGACTTATCCCGAGAAGAGATTTAAATCTGAAGAGGTGGCCCTTGAGGTGAGGGGGCTCTACACCGAAAAATTTCTCAAGAACATCTCCTTCAAACTACACAGGGGAGAGATCCTCGGGTTCGGGGGACTTGTCGGTGCCGGGAGGACAGAGCTTGCACGAGCCATCTTCGGGGCAGATCCGATAGAAGCTGGTAAAATATATGTAGAGGGAAGACAGGTTCGCATACATAACACATCCACTGCTATTGAGAAGGGGATCGGGCTCATTCCTGAGGACAGGAAACAGCACGGAATTCTCGCAGAAATGACCGTGAAGGAGAATATCTCGTACAGTGCACTGAGAAACCTCAACCATTTTGGTATAATAATGGGGAAAGAGGAAGAAAGAATAGCACTGAACTTCAAAGAGAAGCTCAGTATAAAGACCCCGGATCTTGAGAGAAAGGCTAAAAATCTCTCTGGAGGAAACCAGCAAAAGGTCGTTCTCTCGAAGTGGCTTGCCACACAGTGCAAAGTGCTCCTCTTCGATGAGCCAACGAGGGGCATCGATGTTGGTGCAAAGCAGGAAATATATGAACTCATAAAGCAGCTTGCGGAAGAAGGCACGGGGATAATCTTCATCTCCTCTGAACTGCCGGAACTTTTAGGAATGTGTGATCGGATACTGATCATGCGGAAGGGTGAGATCGCCGGAACATTCATGAAAGGGGAGGCCACCCAGGACGCAATACTCGACCTCGCTTCAGGTGAATAAACAGGAAGGGACAACACTATGATTTTACAAAGATTGAAATTCTTGAGACAGTATGGTATACTTGCAGTTCTCATTGTCCTCGTCATATTCTTCTCACTTACGACAAGTGCGTTTCTGAAGACCGAAAACCTTTTCAATATCACGAGACAGGTTGCGATGCTTGGAATATCCGCGGTGGGCATGTCATTCGTCATTCTTACTGCAGGAATAGACCTCTCCGTGGGGTCACTGATGTCGCTCACAAACGTTGTATGCGCAAAGCTCATGGTCGAGGGTGGAGTGCACCCTGTGCTGGCGGTCTTCATCACGCTTCTCATGACGTGCATCATCGGGATGATAAACGGCACGATCATAACTCTTGCCAACATACCGCCTCTTATCACGACGCTCGGGATGATGACAACACTGCGTGGAATATCATATGTGCTTTGCAGCGGCTACCCAATCTGGGGGTTTCCAGAAAGATTCAGGGTCCTCGGCCAGGGGTATGTGGGACCTATTCCCATACCGGTCATCATCATGATTTTGATATTTATCATCGGATGGATATTCCTGAATAAAACGATGTACGGGAGATATGTCTATGGAATTGGAGGAAACGAGGAGGCGTCGAGGCTCTCAGGTATCAATGTCAGGAACATGAAATACATGGTCTACATTCTCTGCAGCTTCCTGACGGGTGTCGCGAGCATGATTATGCTCTCCCGTATCAATACCGGTCAGCCGAAGGTTGGATCGGGGTTCGAACTCGAGGTGATCACTGCAGTTGTACTCGGGGGAGTGAGCATCTTCGGTGGTCAGGGAAAGCTCATCGGTGTATTTATCGGTGTGCTTATCATGGGTGTCCTCAGTAACGGTATGATTATCATGAATATTTCTGAATACTGGCAGCTCGTGGTGAGAGGCCTTGTTCTCCTTGCAGCTGTCGGGGTAGACAATCTCTCATCAATGAAGCTGAGGAGTACTTAGCCTGATATTCTGGGAGGATCGATGAAAGGGCTCGCGGTAGGTGACCTCTTTATTCCGAAGGAAAGGATGGCTGAACTCTTTGGTAATGAGGGAGTTCGAGAGTTCGTTACTGAGATATTAATGGTGGAGTTTGAGTGCAAAGACAGGGACGATGTACGTCGAAAGATCAGGAATATGGAGGCGAACGGCCCGGATTCAGAGCCTGCGCCATCTGATCTTAAAAGGTTCATTGGAGATGCCGATATACTCGCCGTCCATCTGTGCCCTGTTTCACGATCTATCCTCGAACGTGCGAACAAGCTCAGAGTCGTTTGCACTGCACGGGGAGGTGTCGATAACATCGATATGGCAGCCTTGAACGAGCGGCTGATTCCTGTCATCAATACTCCGCATCACAACACGAATGCAGTTACGGAGTATGTAGTCGGGCTCATGATCGCAGAGACGAGGAACATTGCGCGCTCGCATTTTGCCCTTCGGAACGGCACATGGAGAGAGCGATATCCAAATACAGAGTTTATACCGGAGCTCAGCGGCTCAAAGATCGGGATTTTGGGGTTCGGGCAAATCGGAAGAGCTGTCGCGAAAAAACTTAAACCTTTTGATGTAGAGATACTGGTCTACGATCCGTATGTAAATAAAGAGACTGTGCAAGAATCGGGATACAGGAGCGTTGATCTCGGGACTCTTCTCAGAGAGTCTGATATTGTAAGCCTCCATGTCAGGCTTACAGATAGTACCCGTGGGATGATAGGCGAAGAGGAACTTCGTACCATGAAACCGTCATCCTATATCATCAACACGGCACGTGCAGGGCTTATCGATCTCAATGCTCTTGTTCGTGCACTCAAGGAAAATTGGATCAGCGGAGCTGCGATTGACGTGTATGAGGAAGAGCCTGCACCACTACATCATCCACTCTTTACACTCGACAACGTGACTGTCACGAACCATAGAGCGGGGGATACAAGAAACGCATACTGGAATGCCCCTGTGCTCATGGGAAAGCAACTTGCAATGCTCCTTCGGGGTCAGAAGCCGCGCTTCGTTGTGAATCCTGAGGTACTGGAATAAGCGCCGATCCTCGATGTACGTCTGTACTCTCGTGAAGTGTATCCCTTACACGATTTTCCTGCGTATATCTTTTTATTATATAATCTTTATTCCAGCAGCCCGAAGGGAAAGGCCAGCAATGGGAAGTGTCCTGTAAGATTTAGGCATAGGTCTATATTCCCATTGGACCGAAATCCTAACGAATGAGACGCCTTAAAAATAATGCTATGATTTACAGCATTTGAAAATAAAATTACTTGCTTATAATAGATGTTTCTTTTTCAATTATTATTTTTCAGACTTAAGGAAGAGGTTCATCTTTGTACCGCATACCGGACATTCTCCTTTTGCCAGACGGCGACCTTTTTCATTCGTAACGACATGGGCATTTTTCATAGTACGCTTGGTTTTGCATTTTACACAGTAGGCTTCATATTCACTCATGTTTTTCCTCCCTGTGGATTTATAATACCTATTTTAATCAATATTATATAAAAACTATAATTCTTCATTATGTTCAGTGCATAAACGATGTTTGACTGCAACTCAATGGTGTAATATTACACTGTGGGCACGGATCAATCAACACGCCCACCATAATGAAGCTTAAGAATCTTCAGAAAACCCTTGATACTATGCATTAGTTAACGCATCCAGAATAGAGATCGGGATCTTGTGTGCTCTTAGATTGAGCGCCTGTGGCTCACATCCCAGAGCGTATGCGACGAGCTCGGCGATGTGAAAAACGGGAAAGCAGCGCACTGATTTGTCAATACGGCGCAGTAGTACCTGACCACTGTCGAACTGGTTGAAACAGGTGGGGCAGGCAACGGCAAGGGCATCTATGCCGGCGTCGTTCATCCATACTATCTTTTCTCTTGTAATGGCGAAGGATTCATCTGCCATTCCCGTATTGATGTTCAGAGCAGCACCACAGCAGAGATCCTGCCGGTTGTAGGTGACGATTTCTGCACCGAGTGCCTCGAGGATAAGCTCCATGGTTTCGGGCAGTGGGAAGTGCGGGTCAAATTCACCGTTCTGCATCATGGATGCCATGAGGGATGCTGGACGGAAGTAATGGCATCCGTAGTGAGTGCCGATTTTCAGCCCTCGAAGGGGACGCGCGTGCGAACTTTCCATACGGTCGAGATATTCGTCCCTGGCCAGGATATCGGCCAGATGAAATATTTCCATGCTCCCCCTGAAATTTTTACCATGCCTTCCAAGTATGTCATGCACAAAGAGTCGTTTCTTTTCATCCCCAGTGAGTATGTGGGTTGTCTCCCGCAGCGTATTGGTGCAGCCCGCGCAGAGTGTCATCACATCAAGCCCTTTCTCCTCTGTGAGACAAAGGTTTCGCGCAGCAAGGGCAAGCCATGCATCGAAATGCACCTCTTTCAGCCCACTTGGCGAGGGGCAACAGCTGAATTTCAGATCGACCAGGTCGATGTTCAGCTTTCTAGCCAGGTAACGGGTGGCGACCTCCATCCCTGGATACCTGATCGGAATGATGCAGCCGGTAAAGAGCGCCATTTTCATAGTGTGTCCACAACCTCATCAAGCCCTGCTTCTCTCAGTATCTCACTTATTTCCTGGGTATCAGGACGCTTCAGTGGTTTCAGCCCGAGCCCCTGCCTGACACGATATGACCGATCTGTGGTCGGAACGAACCAGCCGGTTTCAACCAGCAATTTGATTCCCTTGCGCAGGCACTCGGGAAGGTTTCCCTTGCGGGCAGCCAAGTTCATTATGTGGATCAGAAGTCCGGTGATTCGTATGTCGTGTGGACAGCGCTCCTGGCAGACCTGGCAGGTGGTACAACACCAGATGCTTTCCATTGCAAGCACCTCATCCTGCTCACCGTTGAGAATGTATCGGAGAATGAACTCCCGTGGGTTAAACCCATGCACCACTTGGGCTGACGGGCAGCTTCCCGTGCAGATGGCGCACTGAAGACAGCAGTAATAGTCCTCCCTGTCGTAAAGGTCGAGCGTTCTGGACATCCCTTTTCCCCCTTAGGCTTGAATCTTAATCGCTAACTTTTGCCGGGCCCTGGTAAGCCTCTCCTGCCGTTTCTTCTCACGCTGGCCGAAAAACAGCATCCCCCTCTTGATCTCATCCATGGACAGGTTCTTAAGCTTTCTCTTCATTTCGTTCACCTTCTCCTGGAAGATCTGGCCCTCGGAAGCGCTCACCCAAACGAGCTGCAGACGTTCTTGGTCGAGACCGCCGTGCTCCATGATTTTTTGTACCTGGTTATAACGCTTCTCCGTGTATGTGTTCGTGTCGATATAGTGACAGTCGCCGATGTGGCATCCAGAAATCAGAACCATTGCAACACCGCGGGCGAATGCGTACTCAACGAAGCGAGAGGAAACCCTCCCCGAGCACATGGTCCGAATGATACGTACCTCCGGAGAGTACTGCATTCTGCCTATACCGGCAAAATCCGCGCCTGCGTAGGAGCACCAGTTGCAGTTGAAGGCCAGGATCTTTTTTTCCGGCTCGTGCTCGGTGAATGCATCGATCTGGGCCATGATTTGATCGTCCGTGAAGTGACGCATGATGATTGCCCCATACTGACACTCGGCACTGCAGGTGCCGCAGCCTGCACAGGCTGCATCGATGACCACAGCCCGTTTGTTCTGGTTCAGGTATATGGCGTTGTAGGGGCAAACCTTTGTGCAGGCCCCGCAGCCGGTACAGAGATCTTCTTGCACTCGAGCAGTTATGGCCTCCACGGTGATCTTTCCCCGGTTCATGATGATGTTTGCCCGGGCTGCGGCGGCACTGGCCTGCGTGACGGATTCTTTTATGTCTTTTGGGCCCTCGGCACATCCTGCGAGGAACACGCCCCTGCTGGTCGTATCAACCGGCCTGAGTTTCGGATGGGCGACCATGAAAAACCCGTCGCTGGTCAGCGACATCGTCAGGAACTTTCTCACAACGTCGCTTCCAATACTTGGTTTGAGTCCTATGGACAGGATCACCATTTCTGTCTCCATGTTGTAGAGCCTATCCATGAGGGTCATCTCGCCTATCAACCGCAGGTTTCCGCTGTTCAACTGCACTATCTCCCCCGGCAGACCGCGGATGAATTGAACACCCAGCCGCTTGGCCCGCTGAAACAAATCCTCGAAGCCCTTGCCGAAGGCTCGAATATCGATATAGAAGACCTTGATCTCTGTGTCCGGCCAGTGCTCCTTGATGAGAAGAGAATCCTTTATGGTGTTCATGCAGCACACGTTGCTGCAGTAGGGGTTCGTTTTGTTCGAACGAGAGCCGACACACTGAATAAACGCAACGGACTTCGGAATCCTGTGATCCGAAGGCCGGATGAGGTGTCCGTGGGTAGGCCCGCCAGCGTTGATCATCCGCTCAAACTCGAGGCTTGTGATTACGTTTGGAGCCCTCCTGTACTGGTATTGGGGAATTTCCGACGCATCGAACACATCGACACCGGTACAGACCACAATGGTTCCAACCCTGAAGGTCTCCTCACTTCTCGTATCGTTGAAATTGATACACTTGCGTTCGCAGGCCTCAACGCACTTCTCGCATACCTGCACACCGTCCTTGTTCAGGCACAAGTTCATATCGATGAGATATTTTGAGGGCACTGCTTGGGCAAACGGCAGGTAAATGGCCTTTCGTGCTGCTAATCCGATATCGAACTCGTTGGGTGCGAACTGTGGGCACACATTCGAACAATCACCGCAGGCGGAGCAGTCGCTGGTGACATAGCGCGCATTGTGCATCACCGAAACGGTAAAATTGCCCACATAGCCGTTTATGCTGGTGACTTCGGTGAGGGTCATGAGACGTATGTTGGGGTGACGCCCTGCTTCTGCCATCTTCGGTGCAAGAATGCAGATCGAGCAATCCATGGTGGGAAAGGTTTTGTCAATCTGGGCCATCCTCCCCCCGATACTCGGCTCCTTCTCGACAAGGTTCACCTCGTAGCCGGCATCTGCAAGGTCGAGGGCAGTCTGTATCCCAGCCACGCCACCGCCGATGACCAGAGCTTTCTGGATCACCGGTATGTCGATCTCCTCCTGGGGCTCGAGTAGCCGTGCTCGTGCGACGGACATGCGCACCAGGTCTTTGGCTTTTTCTGTAGCAGCTTCTCTGTCGTGAAGATGCACCCAGGAGCAGTGTTCCCTGATATTTGCCATTTCGAGCAGGTACTGGTTCAACCCCGCAGCCTTGATACAGCTCCGAAAGGTAGGCTCATGCATGCGCGGCGAGCAGGCAGCAACCACGATACGGTTGAGGTTGTGTTCAGCGATATCCTTTTTAATCTTCTCCTGTCCAGGCTCTGAACATGTGTAGAGCTGGTGCTCGGTATAGACCACATTGTCGAGGTTCATTGCGTGCATGGCAACCGCCTCACAGTCCAACGAGCCGCCGATGTTGAGTCCACAATGACAGACGTACACTCCAATCCGCGGTTCTTCATATTCCTGTGGCAAGTGATCCTCATGATCCATGTGTTTCACCTCTCTTCGTTTCCCTGAGCCTCACACCATGCTCGTACCCGGCCTGGAAGGCGGCCAAGTTGAGCTTCTCGGTGCCTCTGGGAATGCTTGCCAGTATGGATTGTTGCATCGAATCATGGCTCACAACATCCGTGACAGCGGCAATGAAGCCGAGCATGACGATGTTGGCAACAATGACGCGCCCCAGCTGCTCTGCGATACCTGTCGCGGGAACCTTCAATACGGTAATCCCCGGACGATGGAAAACAGACTTCACCAGATTCTCGTTGATGAGTATCATTGCATTCTCCGCAGTACAGTCACCGTAGGTGCGGGCCGCCTCCTCGGCCATGAGGACGAGAACATCTGGCCGTGTGACCTTGGGATAGTATATCCTGCCGGTCGATATTACCACATCTGCGCTGCATGCACCTCCGCGGGCCTCGGGACCGTAGCTTTGCGTCATGACCGCATTGAGCCCCTCGAACAGGGTAACCGCCTTACCCAGTATCATACCGGCAAGAACGATTCCCTGTCCTCCGAATCCCGCCAGGCGCACCTGCTTTTTCTCCGTTTGTTCTATCGCATATGCAGGCATAGACTCATCCTCTTCGGTTCCTATTCTGTTTTTTCCTCTTGGGTCCCCCGGCTTTGCTTACAATACAGCTCTCGTACATATCCAGGAAAGTCGGTTTTTCAATGTCAACAAAAGTTCCGACAGCGATCTTGGGGTTGAAGGGAAGTGCAGTTTTTTCAGGATCGAGCTCATCGGTTATAAACGAATTATCCCTGAAGTGACGCATCAGGTCGAGAGTTGATCCGAGCTTGTTGCGCCGAGCGTATCCGGTGGGGCAGGGAGTCACCGCTTCGATAAAACTGAAACCCCTCTTATTCATCGCTGCTACGATGGCGCCGCGGAGCTCGTGGGTATGCAACGCAGTCCAGCGTGCGACGTACACGGCGCCTGAAGCCTTTGCCATGTAGATCAGGTTGAAGGGATGCTCCGCGCAACCGTAGGGTGTTGTGGTCGTTCTTGCTTCGAGGGGTGTCGTCGGGCCACCCTGTCCCCCGGTCATCCCGTAGTTAAAATTGTTTATACATAGAATGGTCAGGTCCACGTTCCGGCGGGCTGCGTGAATGATGTGATTGCCGCCAATGGCAAACAGATCTCCATCTCCACTGAAGACCACCACTTTGAGATCGGGTCTGGCGAGCTTCAGTCCAGTCGCGAAGGGTATCGCACGCCCGTGCGTTGTGTGATAGGTGTCCAGGTTTAGGTAGCCCGCTGCCCTGCCGGAGCAACCGATTCCCGAAACAACCACTGTTTTATCGGTGCTGAACCCCCCCTTTTCGAGGGCTTTTAAAAATGCGGTGAATACAATCCCTATTCCGCAGCCGGAACACCAGATGTGCGGTATGCGTCCTTCCTTAAGAAAGCGATCGAGGGGGTGATCACCGTGCCCTTCACACCACCCCGTTCGCTCTGTTACTGGAGGAGCATCGATTAAACGCTGTTTCAACCGGTTACCTCCTCGATGATACAAAAGAGCTCCTCGGGGGTAAATATCCTTCCGCCCATAAAACCTGCAAGCACTGTTTCGGCCTTCCCACCCGCACAGCGCTCGACCTCGTATACCATCTGCCCACAGTTTATCTCGGCCACAACAAAAGCCTTCACCCTCTTTAGGGACGCAAGCTCGCGAATTCTACTCTCCGCGAAGGGCCAGAGCGTGATCAGGCGGAGCAGACCTACCTTCATGCCCCTCTCCCTGGCTATTTCCACGACCTCCTGGGAGGTGCGAGCTGAACAGCCGTAGGAAATAACGATCACTTCCGCATCTTCCATGTACAGCTCTTCGGTTCGTATGATTTCAGCGGTATGGTCCCTTATCTTGCGTACCAGTCTCTGCACGAGGCGCTCCTGGGCCTCAGGAGTGATGAGTGGATAGCCGTATTCATCATGGGTGAGTCCGGTGGCGTGGAGGTGAAAACCTTCTCCTGCGAGTACCATCGGTGGAATATCGTTCCGGTCGGGGTAGTAGGGAATGAAATCCCTGGATCCTGATTTCAGTTTGCTGCGCGGTACGATCTTTATCTCTTCCTTTTTAGGAATTACGACCTTCTCAGTCATGTGCCCGACGATTTCATCGCTCAGTATCATCACCGGTACCCGGAAGTGGTCTGCAAGATTGAAGGCGTCCACCGTTAAAAGAAAGGACTCCTGGGGCGAGCTCGGAGAAAGGGCTATGATCTCATAATCTCCGTGCGATCCCCACCGGGCCTGCATGACGTCCTGCTGGCCCACGAGTGTAGGAAGACCTGTTGAAGGCCCCCCGCGCATGATATTCACCAGAACCACAGGGACCTCAAGCATGGCCGCAAGGCCAATGTTCTCCATCATGAGGGAGAATCCAGGTCCGGAAGTGGCGGTCATGGCCCGTGAACCTGCGCTCGAAGCACCGATAATCGCGGCCATGGAAGCAAGCTCGTCCTCCATCTGTATGTATACACCGCCTACCTGCGGCAGGCGCCTGGCCATGCGCTCTGCCACCTCTGTGGCAGGAGTGATGGGATATCCCGCAAAAAAACTGCACCCCGCAGCCATGCCACCCTCCGCACAAGCATCGTCACCGCTCATGAAGTGCGTTCCCGTCAACACGGCCTTACTTGTCATGGCGTCGTCTCCGTCTGCCAAGCGCGGGTTCTTGTATGATGTCCTCCGGTGCCAGCTTTCTCCGCTCGAGCTCTGTGACAAAGATGGCAAATTCCGGGCAGATGGTTTCACAGAAGTTACAGTTTATGCACTTCCCCTCCTCCTTTACAACTGGTGGGTAGTATCCCTTTTCGTTAAACTCCTTCGATTCCTCGAGAATATCCTTGGGACAGAACTCGATGCAGTACTTGCACCCTTTGCATCTGTACTCGAGTATGTTCACCCTACCCACGACTATCTCGTGCTTATCGGAGTCAAGAGGCATTCGCCAGTAACCCATGTTCAGACCTCTCCTCATAGATGAACTTCGTGTTTTTTCCCTCTTTAATGGATCTTAAAGAACGAAGTTCATCGACACTGTAGTATTTTTTGAAGCGTTTTGTACTCTTTGTTATCTCCCTGATAATAACTTGCCTCTTTCCCGGTTTTCAGCATGAAAAAGATTGAAAAACCCCTTCTTGAGCCAGGGAAACATGTTTGGGATAATAATTATCCGATGCTTCCCTGTCAATGAAAATGTTCCCTGTCAGTACTAGATAGGTACCCATCTTTTGTTCCTATCTATTTTTTCGGTATGAGGGTGAACTTGACAAATTTGAGAACGTCATTTAAAGTAACACATTATGTGATCGGTCTTTAAATACCTGGGAAAAGGGGGAGATTAAGGATGACCCAATCGAAGTTTACTTCTGAAAAACTCGGAGAAATGCTCACCATAGAGAATAGCCTTTCGTATAGTCAACTTGAGAATGCTCTTCAGAGTCAGAAAGAGTATCAGCAAGGAGCGGTTCCTGCACGGCTTGGTGAGGTTCTTGTGGAGTCAAGAACCTGTTCTGCAACTATTGTATCAGAAGCACTTCATAAGCAACGTGATCGACAGCTGAAATCAAATACGCTCGGTCAAGTGCTGCTGGAGCTTGGTTTTGTTACCAAACCACAGATTGAAAAAGTAATGCAAACTCATCTGGATGTCCTCGCACCCTTTGGGGAAATTCTGATAGATCAGGGTATCTGTGACCAGGACCAGATACAACAGGCTCTCCACCTTCAGTTCTTGCGCAGAGTATCGGCAGTACGTCGTCCATTATCATCCATTTTTGATCCTGTGAATATAATGGAACTTCTGGTAGAGGAATCGATCGATAATCTCATTCATCAGCAGGATTGTTGTGATTGCGATCTGTGTCGTGCAAATATCCTTGCAATTTCTCTCAATGGACTAGCGCCTCGGTATGTCAGCGATATGGAAGTACTCCTTGATCAACTCGACCTTTATCGTGAGGAATACGGAGCTCTCGTTCGGGAGAGGGTAAGTAAAGCTATTGATCAGGTGAGAGAATATCCTAAATTATCATGCAGAATTAAAGAAAAGAGAGGAGTCGGCAGCATTCTTGGGATGGTTACAGCCCGAGTATCTAACCGTCATGTTCATCTGAGTAATGATCATATTGAGCAGCTTTTTGGGGCTGGTTATGAACTCACGAAGTGGAAAGACCTTGTGCAACCGGGGCAGTATGCCGCAAAAGAGACGGTGATACTCAACGGTCCAAAAGGAATTATTGAAAGAGTACGGGTGCTCGGGCCAGCTCGCCCTCAATCCCAGGCAGAGATATCCGGTACAGATCAATTCAGGTTGGGAGTCTATGCACCGGTACGAGAATCAGGAAACCTGGAAGATACTCCTGGAATTGAAATTTCAGGCCCAAAGGGGAAAGTAACTCTTAAAAGAGGGGTCATACGTGCATGGCGACACATTCATATGACTCCGGATGATGGCAGGGCCTTTAAAGTAAAAAACAGAGAATTGGTGAATGTTCGTCTCAAAGGAGACAGAACAACTATTCTCGAGAAAGTAATTGTAAGGATTACCGATACTTCTGCTCTTGAGATGCATATTGATACTGATGAGGCAAATGCTGCCGGGATTAAGCCGGAATCGGATGGAGAAGTACTTCTATCTGCCTGAGCTTTCGGGCACTGTTAAATACTGATTAAATAGTTCGCCCTCCTCTCTACGGCCTCTTTTTCAGGTGTTTGTAACGATCCTTTAAGGATTTTGTGACGCACTCATATAAACTCCTGTAGCTCATTGAGATCCTCACCTGTTTAAAGTACTGTTCAATCATATTCGAAACACTCTCTCCGATTCCGAGCCATTTTTGTCCCCACACCTTCACCTGTGCTTTTTCCCATGCTTTGCGCGGATATTTTTTCAGGTATCTCAATGTATATGCCGATTCGTTCACCGCCAACATGACTGCATTGAAAAACACGAATGGTTTTCTATCGATCATTTTAAGTTACCTTTTTATTAATGGGTTATTTTCAATACTGTATGTAACATTTCGGTTTTTCTTATCATCATCTTAATGCTCATTTGGCAATCTTCCGGGTAGTAAATCAAAAAGCTTTATTGCACCTAAGGATATTCGTGTACGGGATTGTACCCAATCGGAAACTGGATAGAGCTCGGAGGCAAGTCTTGGGAAATCGTGAGCTTCTGCCCTGTGGATGCGCCTGATGCCGATGTTCATGAACAGATGATAGAGCGGGTGGTCAAAATGATAGGGGAGCCTCTTCAAAATAGACGAAGTTTTATGAAACTCTGAAGAAACCCACAGTCTTCCTGCCTGAAGCTCAAAGGGTGACATATTTTTTGGCTGAAACACGACTGTATTGTGATCGTAATACTTCCAGTTATCCGTAAGTAATCGGCCCTCCTGGCTAAACTGACTGTATACTTTGGTACCGGGATATGGAGTGAGTACATTAAGAGAAGCAGAGCTTATCCTGTGCTTCACGAGGAAATTCAATGTCTCAGGAAACACATCCATTGTGTCATCGTCGAAACCAAAAATCATTGACGCATGGAAGTATATACCGGCATCTTTTACCTTCTGGATTGCCTGCTCCAGTTTCTGCAGGTCCTTCATGGATTTTCGCATTTTTTTCATCTGGATCTTTGACACGCTTTCGAGTCCGAAAAACATCGCTTTGCATCCGCTTTGGGCTGCCAGTTTGAGAAGCTCTGTATTGTCGACAAATGATATGGAAGCCTGCCCCACCCATTTGATGCCGAGTGGTTTTACGGCTTTGAAAAGATTTTTCGCGTAGGTGGAATCTCCCACGATGTTGTCATCAAGGAACAGAAAGAATCTTCCACCCGAATCAACAATATCTTGGACTACGTTTTCAACCGGTATGTGCCGAATCTTTCGCCCGTAAATATCGTGAACACAGCAGAAATCACACCCCCACGGGCATCCTCGCGTGGTCATCACAGGGACAACATCGAACAATCGCTTCTTTGTATTTCCCCGGGTGCGAAGGGTCACGTATTTTTCCAGTGAAGGATACGGCTTGTGGTATTTCTTGAGAAGTCTTCCTCTCTTCCAGTCCTCAAGCAGCTGCGTCCACACACCCTCTACTTCCCCGATCACAACGGAGTCTGCATGCTGAAGCGATTCATCAGGCAGTATAGAAGGATGAATACCGCCCATTACGACCGTTTTCCCCCGTTTCCTGAACTCTCGGGCGAGATGGTATGCTCTGGGAGCGTTCGCGGTCATGCAGCTCAATCCCACCAGATCGCAATCTTCATCAAGGTTGATGTCCTCTATTTCCTCCTCGACTATCTTAACTGTATGCTCGGGAGGTGTGAGGCCTGCAATCAGGTGAAGGGCCAGCTGGGGAATCATGATGAACTTCGATCTTCGGAGAGCTGTATCTTTACAGGGCGAAAGCAATAGTATTTTCATTTTTTTTGTCCTTGATAACTTCGATGTTCAGTAACGCCCTCTGCCCCTGTTCTTCTGGGGGCGTGCCTCATCGACCTTTAAAACGCGGTCCTTGAATTTCACGCCGTTCAAACCCTGTTTCGCTTGTTCGGCTTCTGCTTGCTTTGACATCTCGACAAATCCAAATCCTCTGTCCTCGATCAATTTCACGTACTTTACCTCTCCATATTGGGAGAATAGTTCCCTTAAATCTTCACTTGTGACTGAATAGTTAAGATTCCCAACATAGAGTTTGTTCCCTTGCATAAGATTCTCCTTTACTCATGAGATTTTCAGCCCAAAAAAGTGGTTAACATCAGTTCAATGACTATGTGTGATGCACATACTCCAATTGTACTTCAGCGAATAGGGATTATTTGATAAGCGTTATTCTTATCGAAATAAGGAAGATATCAAGAATGAGAATACCGTTTAAATGGTATATGAATGATCCTTTTCATTGAAGGATAATCCATATACACTCAAATAAAACCTATTTTAGTAATCTTAATATCTCGATTGTTAATAATCAATAAATTTTTAAAATGAACTATTGTTACTGCGGGAACGAGATTATTCGAGCCTCCGCGCCTCGGCAACCAGCTTTATACCAAGAGTGCCCGCATTCGTGAGGTAGGTATTAATTATTGATGATGTCGCGTCCCTCCATGCATCGAGGTCCTCCTCATTAATTTCAACAATTGTCATCTTGTCCCGGACAGACTCGATTGCTTCAGCTTCGATCCGCTGGATCCTGTCACGAAGCTCCTTTTCCACACGGCGGGCAGCCTTGGCCATTCCATCCCGCTGATGAACGGTAAGCTCCTGCCATACCTTCTCATTGATAAGCACAACGAATTCAATGTCCACAAGATTAATAAGGCTCACGAAGTCCATCACCTGGTAGAGCTTGCGTGAAGGAATGGTGGTAAAACCGGTCATCCCCGCTTCTACCCACCCTTTCTTGTAGACATTGAATTGTTCTGAACCGGAAGTGATCACCGGCTCACCACCTGTGACTTTTACGAGCTCACCTAAAAACTTTCCGAATACCCGTACTTTTTTACCCTTAAAATCCTCAGGGCGTCTGATTGGCTCGCCCTTACTCAAAATGATTGCACCGCCAAAGGCCTGCCACCAAAGAACACGGACGCCGGTTTTCATTATTTCATTGTCGATAGTTGTACGAATCGGACTATCCGGTTCGGTCGCTCTACGAACATGCTCTGCGCTATGAAAAAGAAATGGCACGGAGAAAATGTCTGCGACAGGAACGGTGTCCCCAAGAACCGCGAGTGAAGCAATCCCCATCTCTATTGCTCCCGAGCTTACCGCTTGACTTACATCTCTGTCGCGATAGAGTTCGGCAGATGGAAATATTTCAATCTGGATCTCACCGTTGGTTTCTCGCTCCACCGCTTGTTTGAAATCGAGCATATTCTGGCCGAGGTGATGCTCGATCGGAAGCTGCAGCGTTACGCGAAGCGTTTTTTCGGCAATAGCATTTTGCCAGGTGAGAATGGAAACGATAATTGATGCAACGGCGATGAATATACTTTTCATTTTCAATACCTCCCGAAATACGTTTGATGATTAACCTCGATACTATCCTCGGAATCAACTAAATGAATCGCTGAATATTATATCGTATCAATCGTTAATGTATTTAGAAAGTCTAAAAGCGCTAAGAAGCAGCATCTTGATGAGAATAACCTAATATTTTATATCGTATTATTCATTTTTGGATAGTTAAATATATCTGCGCGACTAAATATTTCTTTCATATAAAAAATACATGTGTTAGAATATCGACACACTTGCGAAATAAACGTGGAAGACGGTATTTGGGAATAATCAGAAATTAATCATAGTAGATTTAAAAGATCACCGAAAAGGAGGAATGAGTATGAAGTGGTTTTTACCATTGTACTTAGTGATGGCCCTGGTGTTTCTGGGAACCTTCTTTCCTGTAGGAGCTGGTGCTGGAGAAGGCGATGTCACCGAACCAGAGGGCGGGATCTCGCTCATGGATTATGGACGGTCAGCGCTTTTTACAGTCACTGCCCTTATAGATGAGCGGATCGGATCCATGGCAAAGCTGCTGGAAACGGTAGCCGATACCAGGGAGGCGAAATCCGGGAAATGGGTGAAAATGAAGCCCCTTTTAGTTGAAGTGGAAAAACGTGGTGTACCCGTAATAACTTGGTTTGCCCGTCCTGACGGCTCATACTTTACTACAGAAAGGGGATTAGTGGATCAAAACCTGAAAGACCGTGCTTATTTTTCAAAGGTTATTGCGGGAAATGTTTCAGTCGGTGAGCTGGTGGTAAGTCGTTCTACCGGAAAGAATGTGGCTGTCGTAGCCGTACCTGTAGAGAAAAAAGAAAAGGTGATCGGCATGTTGGGAGCGTCAATTTACCTCGATAAGCTCAATGAGCAGATTTTAGAGGCGTTACATCTTCCTGACAATATGATTTTCTATGCCCTTGATGAAAAAGGGATTACTGCGTTGCATTTTCGGAAAGAGTATATTTTCCAGGATCCGACTGAACTAGACAGCCCTTCATTAGCCAATGCTGTTAAAGAGATAATTGCCAAAGGTGACGGAGTCTTACGTTATGAGTTTGAAGGAAAAAACCGGGACGTAATATTTCACACTTCTCCCCTCACGGGGTGGCGAATTATATTAGGGATTGTGAGGGAAGATTAAACATCTGGCACTCTTGGTGGATTTACAAAGGGCATGGTTGTGTGGCTGTTTGGAGCTACCGGAATAACGAAAGCCCTCGGCGTCAGTATAACACCTGCCATAACCCCTCCTTACATGTACTATTGTATCGTTTGGGGCGGTATTTGGGATGTGTCGTTTGCCCTGCCTTTTTTTAAACGTCTGACTTTATTAAAAGGCATTATAAACAGTTTAGCATCCACACGTGTACAGCTTCTCGTTGTCTTTCCTGGAAAGGCAAATAAAGGATTTTTTGGATATCAATTGGGTGTATTCACTTCCCTATTTGTCTTCATCTTCAATGTGGTACAGGAAGGATTCATCAGACGGCTCGTGCATCTGGATATCCA
>Ga0111221_1133_pt1 | contig 23004 bp, 24 predicted proteins | sample DeeMarSWOR152_54_FD_80385 | JGI IMG/M metagenome (GOLD analysis project Ga0111221, IMG submission 80385) | Spirochaetes bacterium DG_61 | reverse complement strand
AGCAATGATCTGGGACGCAGAAAAACGGGGCGTACTGAAACCTGGTATGGAGATAATAGAACCCACAAGCGGTAATACAGGGATCGCCCTCGCTTTTGTTGCAGCAGCCAGGGGGTACGATCTCACACTCACCATGCCTGAAACCATGAGCATAGAGCGACGCAAGATACTGAAGGCCTTCGGTGCCAACCTCATACTCACCGAAGGCGCAAAGGGAATGAAGGGTGCCGTGGAAAAGGCCGAGGATCTGTACAACAGCAACAGGAATGAGTACCTGCTCCTGCAGCAGTTCAAGAATCCCGCCAACCCAGCAATCCATGAGGCCACGACAGGTCCTGAGATCTGGGAAGATACTGATGGAAAGATAGATGTGCTCGTTGCGGGTGTGGGTACAGGCGGTACGATCACCGGTATTTCCCGGTTCATAAAAAACAAAAAGGGAAAGAAGATCCTGACTGTAGCAGTTGAGCCGGCACACAGCCCGGTAATCACCCAGAAACTCAGGGGAGAGCCGCTTTCGCCGGGTTCTCACAAGATACAGGGCATAGGTGCTGGCTTCATACCTGACGTGCTCGATCTCTCACTTATCGACAGGGTTGAGCAGGTCACCAATGATGAGGCGATTGAGTATGCGCGGAGGCTTGCACGGGAAGAGGGGATCCTTTCGGGTATCTCCTGTGGCGCGGCCGCTGCAGTCGCAGTCCGACTCGGAAAGCTCAAGGAGTTTGCGGGAAAGATGATCGTCGCGATTCTGCCTGATTCAGGCGAGCGATATCTTACGAGCGTGCTCTTTGAAGGAATGTTCGACAGCACGACCGGCATGTGACTGAAGCGAACCCGTAGGTGTGCGATAAATGCATGTGGAACGTCAGAAAAGGCCGATAGAAAGGTCAGAGATGTTGAGCACATGCCTGCGGGAAGTTAGGGGAGAGTACCTTTCGCCTTCCGGGCCGTAAGGAGACGGATCTTTCCCCGTGCGAAAAAAGATTCTTTCATATCAAGAAATCCGGTGCAGGCAAGCATCTTTTTCAGGTCCTGCCTGATGAAATCTCGTGCTTCAGGACACTCGACAGTGCGCATGAAGAGTCTGAATAGAGGCCCCTGTTCCTTCAGGTGTATCTCGTTCCAATCAAAGATAAAAATTTTTCCGTCTGTTTTCAGTGCTTTGAACGCATTCTTGAGTATCCCCTCACGAAGCTTCTGATGAAAGCCGTGAATTACGAAAGAGAGCAGCACCTTGTCGAATTCATTTTCAAAGGGGAGCTCCTCTTCGATCCGCTGCTCGGAAAGAACGACGTTATCATACTTTCCGCACTTTCTCTTAAACTGCGTCATCATTTCCTTTCCGATTTCGATGGCCGTTATGTTCCCCTTGTGAGAGAGGTTCGCACGCATGAGGCAGGCATTTTTCCCTGTTCCTGCCCCAAGGTCGAGTATCCTGTCCTCAGGTTTGATCTCCATCTCTGCGATTACTGTTTTCAGCATTCCTTGGTACAGCCCTGCCGTTCCAACGAGCACGATCGCATCGTAGAACCGCGCGGTGAACCCGGTGATCTCGATTCGTGCTTTCTTCACCGAGCCTCTTTCCCTTCCAGCAGCTCTTTTACCGACTTCTCCACTTTTTCCGTAAAAGACACCTGGTTATCCGACTTACTATAGAGGATAGGTTGGCCGAAGTACACATCCACCCGGTTTCTTCTTGGCCATTTCCTCCCGGGCGGAAGGACCTTGTACATGCCCCTGATTGCCACGGGATACACAGGCACTCTCGTTTTTTCGGCAATAACCGCTAAACCTCCCCTGAAAGGCTGCGTGTGCCCTGTCACGCTCACTGTCCCTTCCGGGAACAGCAGGATCCAGCAGTCGTCATCCAGGAGCTCTCCAATGTATTCGAAGCTCGCCCTGTATGCGGTCCCCTGGGGAAAAGGGAAGGTTTGAAACAGGAATGTGATGATCAGGTAGGCAAGCCCATATAGTCCCTGGCGCAGGTGACGAAGGGTTCGCGTCCTGTCAGCTTGCGTTCTCTCCTCTACACTCACATGCCCATATCGCACGAAGTAGGGGTGAAACCTGTTCAATCCCATGGCAGGGGTAACAAGGCGACGTGTATGATAGGGGAGAGAGAGCAGAACCGCCAGTGGATCGAGGTCTGAGGTATGGTTTGCAGCGAGAATCCCCGATTTTCCTTTCCCTTTTATGTTCTCAAGGCCGAACACTCTCACCATGCAGAAAAATCTGAAAAAGGGAAAGACGAGGAGACCGCGCACCAAACCCCTGAAGAGCCGGGTGAGCTTCCAGCGTGCCCAGCGCGGCATGGGTAAAGGGCGTGAGGCTTGAGGATGGGCCACAAGCTCCCTCATCTGTCCAACGGTCACTTCCGGACCGAGCATTGTCTCATCGATGCTGATGCTGTATTTGTTTTCAATCTCTCCTATGGTTTCCACCACGTCGAGTGAGCTCATGCCCAGGTCTTGAAGGAGCTTGTCATCTTCCTGAGAGCCTGAAAGGAGCTGTGCGATGCGCGCCTCTTCCGGTGCTTGACCTTGCCCGTGCCTTCCTACACGCGAGAGGATTTCGTGCTTCCGTACTTTGAGCGTAGGGGTGCGCGGGAAATCGGTTTCCTCCCACACCGTATACCCCCGAATCTTCTGATAGGGAAGAAGCTGTTCGTTTGCACGGCGGATTATAGATTCAGGGACTGCACCCTGCTCGAGGAGCAGCACTGCGTGAATTCGCTCCTGACCCCCCTCCTTGAGTCCGATCACGGCAGCTTCTCTCACCCCTTCAAGCCTGTTCAGGATCTTCTCAAGGTCTTCGGCGTATACGTTGTGACCGTCAGAAGTCACGATCATGTCCTTCTTCCTGCCCTTTATGTATACATGCCCCTGCTTGTCGATCTCACCAATATCGCCGGTTTTGAGCCAACCGTCCTTGAGCACTGCAGAGGTCGCATCAGGATCGTCCCAGTAACCGGCCATCACATTCTCACCCCGTATCAAGATCTCTCCATCCGGGGCGATCCTGATTTCCTGGCCGGGGAAAAGCTTCCCGACCGAAGTCCTGCTGTGACGAAAAGGGTTAAACATGGTGACCATGGGAGCGCTTTCCGTGAGCCCATATCCCTGAAACACAGAGAATACGAGCCGTCTCCAGAACTCGTGGGTATCGGGGTCCAAAGCGGCTCCACCAACGATAAAGGACCAGAAGTGCAATCCGAGCATCAGGTGTACGTCGAGAAAGAAGAGCACGCGGATGGGGTAGGGGAGCTTAACCCACCTTTCCCAGCGATGTTTGAATCCATCCATCTTTCCGCGAGCGACGAGCTCCGACTGCACGTGTTCAGCGAGGAGCTTGAGGATGCGGGGAACGGCGATGAGTGTCAAGATCCGGTTTCTACGAATCGCTCTGATGAGTGAAGCTGGTCCCGTATCATGAGTGAAGTGAACGGTACTTCCGATCAATAGTGGTAGAAAAATTCCTGTTACCTGTCCGAACATATGGCTGAACGGAACCGAGCACAGGAGACGGAAGGGAGTGAGGAACTGAACAAGCTTCAGCCGCTTTTCAATGCCTTCCTCCAGGGGCTTCAGGTTTGACAGTATGTTTCGATGGGTGAGCACGACTCCCTTGGGATTTGAAGTGGTGCCCGATGTGAATACGATCTCGGCGATGTCATCGGGGAGGATGGGAGGAGATTCAAGGGGTTGAAAGCTCCTGTATTCTTCAATGGAGGTGAGGGAAAGGGTCCGGATGCCTGTATCAGCCTGTGACGTTTCGTCCCATGGCGTATCGCAGATGATGAGGGAGGGGGAGGTCTTCTGTACAATGCCTGATACAAACTCCTGAGAGCTCCCCGGATCAAGGGGGATTGCGATTGCCCCTCTATGCAGGATCGCAAAGAAGGCGACCACCCATTCGGGAGAGCTCCTGCCGATGAGTACGACCCTGTCACCCTTTCCGATGTGCGACTCTGAAAGGTGGAGGCTCAAACCCAGTATGTGCTCCCGGATATCTCTGAAGGACCACTCTCGCTTCCTGTATCCCCGATACCCCACCAGATAGGTCCTTTGCTCCCAGCGAAGCATATGTTCGATGTACTCGTGCAGCCCGTTTTTTACCATTTGGCGCCACTCCCGGCTGGGATGCGTTAGAGAAAGGTCCTGAGTGCTTTTACTCCACCGGTTTTTACCCTGTACCTTTTGATTGTACGGGGAACCAGTACTGTTTCACCTCTTTCAACGGGCAGGGTTCCCTTTTCATAGATGAGTTCACCATCTCCGGCCAAAATACTGAAGGTGTGAAAGTGTTCCCCGTTGAATTCAAGACCGAATTCGGTTCGGTAGTTAAAAAGGTCGACATTGAAATATCTGCTCCTGAGGAGTCGCTGCGTGTAATTCAGACTTTGCTTGTCGTAGCGTATCACGAGCTCTTCCAGATATTTCTCGTACTCACTGTCTGAAGGGAAGTTGATCACGTTTTTCCATCCGCACCGAGTCGGCCCCAGTCGTACAGCCGGTAGGTGGTGTCCGAGTTCTGCAGGATCTCGCACACCATGGTACCCTCAAGGAGCGCATGCACGGTTCCAGTTCTTATGAATATAAAATCGCCTGCTGATATGGGGAGACGGTTCAGCCCTTCTTCGATTCTGTTCTCTTCTATCAGCTTCTGAAAGGCACGCTTCGTGACTCCCTTTTTTATCCCGAAGATGAGTTCAGCTCCAGGAGGAGCTTCCATCACGAACCAGCACTCGTTTTTTCCAAGCTCTGACAGGCTTTCATGGGTGCGTGCATAATCGTCATCCGGATGTACCTGCACGGAAAGCCGCTGGTTTGCATCCAGATATTTTATGATGATCGGAAACCTTTCATTTGCAGTTTTCGGGCATATCTCTTCACCGTATCGGGAGAGCAGCTCCCTGAGGCTTTTCCCTGAGAGAGGGCCATTTTTTACCACGCTCACATCCTCATCGTGGTCTGCGAGCTCCCAGGATTCGGCCACGATCTCATCTTTTGCAATTTTTTTTCCAAGCTTTTCGAGGTTACGCCCACCCCAGAGGTAGTGTTTGTATATGGGTGTAAACTTGAGGGGGTAGAGCCCGGATTTGTTCATTCTGGTCGACCTTGCTGCTTATTACAGCACCTGAAGATTATAAAAAAGAGCTTTTCAATCTTGGAGCTTATCATTAATTTGACTGGCACAGCCAAGCCTTTAACAAGTGTTTGTGGATGATGTTCTATTCCTTTTTATTAAGACCATTTTCCTATTGCATGCCGTTTCTGTTTGAATATTTTCTCCGTTCTGATATAATTCTATCCTGAGTTGTGGCATTTGACAACCCTTAATACTTTGTACGGGGGGCGTGCATGCAAGGTGAGAATAAACGGGTTCTGGCGATTGGGGCGCATCCCGATGACGTGGAGTTTATGTGTTCTGGGATACTCTTCCTTCTCGCGCAGAAGGGGTACGAGATATCGATCTGTGCCGTTTCAAACGGGGATTGCGGTTCCATGACCGAGACGCAGGAAAACATCACCAGGATCAGGCGAGAGGAAGCGCTTGAAGCGGCACAGCTCCTGAACGCGTCCTTTTATCCCCTGGGAGAGCTTGACCTGCGCATTTTTTTCAACGACTCCACTCTTATGAAGATCACCGAGTGCATCCGGAAGGTGACCCCGCTGATAGTATTCACCCATGCCCATGAGGACTATATGGCTGACCATGAGATCACGAGCAGGCTTGTCAGGGCAGCCTGTTTTGCGGCCCCAATTCCGAACTACTTCACGCATTCCGTGCTCCATGAACCGAGAACCCCGGCAATCCCATACCTGTACTATTGGAGCCCCCTTGAAGGTAAGAATATATATGGGGATTTCGTTGATCAGAGGATATATGTAGACATCACAGGGGCGATCGATTTCAAAACCAGGATGCTCGCCTGTCACAAAAGCCAGCGAGACTGGCTCATGCAGCAGCATCACATGGATAAATACATCGATACGATGAGAATAACGGCGAGAAGGTATGGCGAGGTGAGCGGGTTCGATTTCGCAGAGGGGTATACGCAGCATTTGGGAAACGCCTATCCACAGGACAACATACTGAAAAAAGTTCTGGCCGATCTCGTGAGAGAGCGCGACGGCGATGGTTAGATTCATGTAGTTCCATAATGGATGCTCATGATGGAGAAAATCACGAAGTGGAGGAAGGGATGGCACGAATGACCGATCTGAGCGGTGCGCTCGAAAGTGGGCTCTGGGGGTACCACGAGCTTCCGGGGCTTGCGGGAATTGTGCCGAGAGTGGAGGTTGAATCAATCGCGACTGTAAGGGAAAATGATTTTTTTGCTTCGAAAATCATTTGCTCAACGATTTCCGGGACCTACCTGGAAGCTGGTGCGCACATTCTTGAAGATGGAAAAAACCTTGACCAGTATTCGGTCGAGGACTTCTTGAAACCCGCGAAGATAATACGGCTCCCCCAGCAGAGGGAAAAGGCGTTGATCGATGCATCCCTGCTTGAAGCCAACTCTCCTGTAATCCAAAGGGGAGATGCGCTCATCATCGACACGGGGTGGGGGAAAATGTGGAACAAGCCTGGATATGTTCTTCAGTGTCCAAACATGCGTTCGGCAGCAATCGAGTGGGTGATCGGGAAGGAGATAAGTATCTTCGGTGTAGACATACCCTGCATAGAAGCCTCCTGGTCTGAAAATGATGAAAAGAGCAAAGGAGGGCTGCTCGGTGCACTATTCGCCAAGGGGGCTCTGCTCCTTGCACCCCTCGTCAATCTGGACAAGATATCCGGGAACAGAGGGACCCTCATCTGCCTGCCACTAAAGGTCAGGGGAACATCAGGTGCACCGACACGGGTCATTTTCATCGAGGAGTGACATTCTCAAGCAGCGCGGGAGGAAGAATCGAAAATCCTATCGTTACGGGTAAAATGGATTTTTATTTGTAGAAACTAATCCTCATAAAAGTGATGTCCTTTAGCGTAACCATAATGCACACAAATCATTCCATGTGGCAATGTGTCTTGGCCTTATGATTTTCATGGAATAGGAACTTTTTCCGAAGAACTTTTTACGGTGAGGTAATCTGCAATGCATGACAGTCTGATGCATATGTTCGACCTGGGGGGGAGATCCGCGATCGTTACCGGAGTGTCGCGGGGACTCGGGATCAGCTTTGCTGCAGGGCTCGCAAAAGCTGGCTGTGACCTTGCGATTGCAGCCCGGTCGCGGGACGAGCTGGAGAAGGTTGCTGGAGGTCTCAGAAGGTATGGGCGGCGGGTGATTGCAGTCGAGGCGGATGTATGCAGAAGGGCAGATGTTGAAAAAATGGTAGAAAAAACACTCGACGAATACGGGAAAATCGACATCCTGGTGAACAACGCCGGTATCGCATCGATTGTGGAAGCTGAGGACATGTCCGATGAACAGTGGGAGCAGGTGATGGATACTAACGTAAAAGGGGTGTTTCTCTGCGCCCAGTGCGTCGGCAGACATATGCTCACACAGGGTTTCGGAAAGATCATCAATATCGCATCCATGTACGGGATTTCTGCCTCAAGTTATGTGCCACAGGTGTCCTATGTGGCAAGCAAGTCAGCCGTGCTTGGCATCACCAGGGAGCTTGCCGTGGAATGGGCACCGAAAGGCCTCCATGTGGTTGCACTGGCCCCCGGTTTCTTCCGTTCCGACCAGACCATCTGGGCCTTCGAACAGAACAGGGAGCTTGGAGAAAAGTTGCTTGCCAAGGTTCCCATGGGCAGGATGGGAAAGCTTGAGGAGCTCGAAGGCAGTATCGTGTATATGGCTTCTTCTGCTTCAGACTATATGAATGGGCAGGCGCTGATCCTTGACGGCGGGTTTCTTTCCTGGTGAAGGCGGTTTTTTACCAGATTCTGGAGCGTGACCACCGTGAAGATAAAAGAATGAGTGAACGTTCGGCATTATTCTACCCTGGTTTCTCCAAAAATACTCTATAAGTATAGAGTTTGTGTATCACCCTTTACGCCATTCTTTGTGATAAACGGTCGATCCCAAGATTTTTCACCCTGAAGATTCTGTTGATGATGCAGGTAAACGGCATTATAATAGACCAAACATACGATACGAGGGAGGAAGATGCGGTACAAAGTAAAGGAAACAGGACTTGCGGAGAGTGGAAAGCTAAAAATCGAATGGGCGGAATCGAGGATGCCTGTACTGATGCACCTGAGGGAGAAGTATAAAAACGAGGAACCTCTCAAAGGGCAGAGAATCGCAGGGTGTTTGCACGTTACAAAGGAAACTGCGGTACTGGTGAGAACCCTGGAAATCTGCGGCGCAGAGGTCGCCTGGTCGGGCTGTAATCCCCTTTCCACACAGGACGATATAGCCGCGGCTCTGGCGGATGAAGGTATCTCCATATTCGCATGGCATGGAATGAGCGTTGATGAGTTTTACTGGGCAATAGAAAAGACAATCGAAATCGACCCCACACTCACCCTCGATGATGGCGCAGATCTCATCAATACGTTGCATCAGAAACATACTACGCTCGCAAAACAGGTGACCGCGGGGACAGAGGAGACGACCACCGGAGTACACAGGCTCAGGGCAATGGCAAAGGCGGGGGCGCTCCTCTACCCAGTAATTGCGGTGAATGATGCGGAGACCAAATGGGATTTTGACAACATCTACGGTACTGGGCAGTCTTCGATCGACGGAATACTGCGGTCCACCTCAATACTCTATGCAGGTAAAAAGTTTGTCGTTGCCGGATACGGCCACTGCGGGAAAGGGACTGCAATACGTGCGATGGGAATGGGCGCCCACGTCATCGTCACCGAGGTGAACTTCCTGCAGGCGCTCAAAGCGGTACTCGACGGGTTTGAAGTTATGCCCATGGATGAAGCGGCTAGAATCGGCGATATCTTTATCACTGCGACGGGAATGAAAGATGTGATCGTAGAGAGACACTTTGCAGTCATGAAGGACGGTGCGATTCTCTGCAACACTGGCCATTACGACTGTGAGCTGAACCTGAAGGAGCTGGAACGAATGGCAGTCAATATCCGTGAGGTTAGGCCGAATAACGAGGAGTATACGCTTAAAAACGGAAAAAAACTCTTCATACTCGCCAAAGGACGTCTTGTCAATCTTGCAGGAGCGGAGGGTCACCCTTCGGAAGTCATGGATATGAGCTTTGCAAACCAGTTTCTCTCGCTTATCCGCTGCGTACGGGAAGGAAAAAACCTGAAGGTTGAAGTACATGATGTGCCGGTCGAACAGGATCGGGAGCTCGCACGTCTGAAGCTCCAGACCATGGGGATAAGTATCGACACGCTCACGGAAGAGCAGCAGCGGTATCGGGACGATTACCTATCCGGTACCTAGTACGAAAATTAAAGTGTTGAACTTTTCAGCAGGATTGACTCATACATTTCTTGGGAGAAGCAATTGTTCCTGAAAAGCCTGGAGATTTTCGGATTCAAATCCTTTGCGACAAAAATTAGATTCGAGTTCAAACCTGGGGTAACCGCGATCGTTGGGCCAAACGGATGTGGAAAGAGCAATGTTGTCGATGCACTGCGGTGGGTCCTGGGAGAAGCGAACGCCCGGTCTCTCCGGGGTGAGGTGATGGATGACGTGATCTTTTCAGGATCCGATGAGAGAAAGCCTCTGGGGATGGCAGAGGTGAGTATAACGGTTGTCAATGACGATGAACTCCTCCCCATCGAGTATTCAGAGGTTAACATCACGAGGAGACTGTACCGATCCGGAGAGAGTGAGTTTTTCATTAATAAAAACAGCGTTCGGCTTAAAGACATACACGAGCTCTTTGCCGATACGGGAATCGGGAAAGCAGCTTATTCGATTATGGAGCAAGGAAACATCGATCTGATACTGAGCAACAAACCGGAAGAGAGGATGAGCGTATTTGAAGAAGCTGCAGGGATTACTCGCTATAAGATGCGTATGAAACAATCCTATAAAAAACTTGCGGCCACCGAAGAGAATCTGATCCGCCTTAATCTCATTCTGAGCGAAGTGGAGAAGGAGTACAACACGCTAAAAAGGCAGGCAGAAAAGGCGCTGGAGTATAGAAAGTTGAAGAGGCAGGAACAGGAACATGAAACTCTCTTCAATTATCTGCGAATGGATTCTCTCAGGCAGCAGATGGATCAAAACAACAAGCAGCTCTCACAATTGAGGGATAAAAAGGCTGCTCGCAAAGAGGAGCTGGAAATCCTGAACAACGGTATTCGTGAAAACATAGAGAAGGTACGGTCCGTCGAAAATGAGATCTCAGAAATACGAAATCGTATGTATAAAACGGATGCAGAGCTGGAATCGGTGAGCGCGAAATCCCAGCACATTCAAGACCGGATATATGAAATCAAGAACGAGATCACGAAAAAGACGCAGCTTGAGGAGAGGATTAAGACTCACAGGTCAGAGCTCGAAGGTAAGATGGCCCGTCTGAACAGGGAGAGCGAATCGATTCTTGAACTTGTCATTTCTCAGGAAGAAAAGCTTGCGCAGTACAGAGATGAGGTCGAATACATAAATGAGGCGCTGAACCGTGCCGCCTTCCAGATCGAACAGAATACGGCGCAAATCGGAGAGGTCGAGCAAAATGTCCGCCTGCTCAGGGAGGATCTGAAAGAGGTTACCGATAAATTACTGAAGGAAATCGACAGCATAAAGGCAAAGTTCAAGGGGAATGAAAAAAGGAAGAACGATCTCATAAAGAGAATCAGCCACAGGATTGCCCAAATGGAGAACTCTCTCAGACATCATGGAACGAAGCTCAAAGACCTCCGTTTTGGGGGAAAAGGCCCCGATACGGAAATCCTTGTAGAAGAAATCGAGCGCATACGCACAGCCCTCGAAGCGCTTAGAGGCGATATTGAGACAGTTATCAAAATCCAGGATGATCTGAGTCAGGTAATATTTGGAAAGGAGAGCATGCACTCACGCAAAGAGCAGATCGAGAGTTCAATCGAACAGCATCACAAAGATGAAAAAAATCTTAAAAAACAGATCGATGAGCTAAACGAACGTCCCTCATCGGTGAGCTCCTTCCTGATATAGCCAGAAATAGGGAAAAACAGAAGCACTATGAAGAGAACATTAAGAGGATTCGGGGAGAGCTGGATAGAAGCGATGAATCGCTGCAGGATGTCCAGTTCGATGTGCAATCTCTCACGGAAAGGCTTAAGCAGCTAGAATCCGAAGTAGACAGGCTAACCGATAGAAACAGACAGCTGGAGAAGGGAAAGGGCGAACTCGGTCAGAAAACAAAGGGTATGAACGCGCTCATTGATCAGATCCTGGAACGAATACGGAAAAGTGAAGCTGAAGTGAGTAAAAAAAATGCTGAACAATCCAAACTGGGAGACCAGATTGACAAAGACGAACTCACAAACGCGGAATTGAAATCAAAGATGCAGATTATTTCAGAAAATTTCAAGGACAGATACGGTGTCTCCCTTGAGCTCCTCGATTCACATCATATAACAACGCTTGCTGAAAGGTATGGTCGTCACATCGAGCAGCTCGATTTGAAAAAGGCCAATGAACTGAGAGAGCGCACGAAAAAGGAGATTGCAGAGCTCGGTCAGGTGAACCTTATTGCCATTGAAGAGTTCGAAGAGGTGAAAAAGAGATTCGAATACCTCACTTCCCAGAAGTCCGACCTTGAGAAGGCGAAAGAAGATATACATGTCGTGCTGGCAAAAACCATGGATCATTCGAAGGAGCTCTTCATGTGGAGCTTTGAGAAGATAAAACAAAATTTCAACGGAATATTCCGCAGACTCTTCAATGGAGGAAAAACCGACCTTTTTTTAATAAACGAGAAAAACATCTTCGAATCAGGTGTGGAAATCATAGCCTGTCCGCCAGGTAAGTCTCTGAAACGTCGATCCCTTCTCTCAGGAGGTGAGAAGGGGCTCACTGCGATCGCTCTTTTATTTGCGATATTTATGGAGAAACCAAGCCCATTCAGCCTTCTTGACGAGGTTGATCATGACCTTGATGAGGAGAATGTCCTGAGATTCATCAAGCTATTGAAGGAGTTTACCGAAACCACCCAGTTTATCATCATCACTCATAACAGGAGAACAATCGAATTTGCTGACGTGATCTACGGTATAACCATGGAGGAGGCGGGTATATCGAAGGTTGTATCTCTTGATCTGGTGGAGCATGCGATTGAATGAGTTCATTCAGTGGGTCGTCGAAAATAAAAAAATCGTATTCATAGTAATTGCGATTTTGGTACTGTTTTCTACTGTACTCGGCTTTATTCTCGGTACAGTAAAAAGAAAATCTGTCCTTCCTCAATACTCTTCAACAGAAGTTGAACAATCTCTATCGGAATATTCCGAGATACTTCGGGATACGCTGCTCCTGCCTGACCCCGCTCTTCCACCTGTAAGTGACCCCTTCCCGCCCTTTTCATTTTATTTAGAGCGTACCGCTTCTTCTAAAGAGGAGATGGAGGCGCTCCCGGTACGGGTATCCGAGCTGATCAGGAACAGGAATATCGGGGTGGAAATTGAAATACAACCCTTTATATATCAGAACGAGGAGCATGACGTTCTCATGAAACAAGACCAGCTATCTGAACCTTGAGTGTCTCTCTATAAACCAGCTCAAGGTTTGATATGGTCGTGCTCATGCATAAGGGAAAAAAATGAAGGGAAGTGGATTCGCATATTCACTTTTACTGTTCTTCCTGCTTACGGGTGTGGTTTTCGGACAGGACAGCTCAGAATACATCAGCATAGAGGAAGGAATTTCCTACAAAGAGATTTCGGTTCAAAGGGGAACAGATTTTATCATCCGGTTACCTGGCGGGGGCTGGTACCTTAACCGCTATGAAAGTACAAGCCTGTCATTTAAAACAAGGGTAACCGAGCCCGTGTATACGGAGTTCCTGATACACCCCATTAAGGAGGGTCAATCCTACCTCTTTTTCAGTTACATGAAGAGGGATGTATACATTCTGGTACATGTCCTTCCAGTGGATCACCCCCTCCAGCTGGTCACACCGGTACCGGGCAGTGAAGCTCTAATTGAGGTACCGCCACCGTATAGACGAGGCGATGAAATGGAAGTGAAAGGAGATGTACAGGAAAAACCCGAAGTGGAGCATACAGATGCCCTGTCTTCAGTACTTTCGGAATCAGCCCAGAAGGGTCCTGAACCTGAAAATATTGAACATCCCACAGGAGCATTGAGACCAACCGAACCCCAAAGGGGAGAACCGGAAAAGGGTATTGGGGAAAGGGAGATGTACTACATTGATAGAAATAAACAGAGAGTGAGCGTTCCCTACAAGTCGGTTTCTCAGAAAAGGGGATGTTTTCACAGGCAGCAGAGAGCCTTGAGCAGTATCTGTTCGAGTGTGAAGGATGTACGCACAGGGATGAGGCACATTTCAGACTGGCAGGGGTGTACCTGAATTTGGGAGAAGATGAGAGTGCATTGAAGCATCTGGATACACTGCTCACCGGAAAGGGCGAAGAGTACAAAAAGGAAGCATACCTCATCAGGGCAGACATTGATAACCGTGAGGGTAGAATGAGCGACGCGCTTGTCGGGTATAAAAAAGTACTGGAATATGATCCTTTAAATAGTGAGCTCATAAGAAAGGTGGGTGATATCTACTTTCAATTGGAGGATTATGGAAATGCCCTGAATATGTATGAGATGGGAATAGGTAAAGGGATGGAATCGGACAACATCTATTTCAGATTGGCAATAATCTGCGATAGCCCCGGGAAACTCCGTGACCTGGAGAAGGCTTACCTGTATTATAAAATAGTAATTGACAGGTACCCTAATTCAGAGCATTATTCCTATGCGAAAAAACGGGTGGATTTTCTGGAAAAGAATTTCTATCACTACAAGTAGATGTGAGGTGTACAATTGTTAAACGCGCTTACAGACAGGTTTTCCGTAATTATGAAGAAAGTAAGAGGGTGGGGAAGCCTGAATGAGAAGAACATCAGAGATGGGTTAAGGGAGATAAAGCTTGCGCTCCTCGAAGCAGATGTAAATTATAGAGTGGTAAAAGAGTTCATCGATGGTGCAACAGAGGAGGCGCTCGGTGGAAAGGTGCTGAAAAGTGTCACTCCGGCGCAACAGTTTACCAAGGTGGTGTATGACTACCTTGTGAAAATCCTTGGAGAGACGCCGAAGGATCTCATCATTTCCAGCGGAGGACTCTCCATACTTATGCTCGTGGGGCTGCAAGGATCAGGGAAGACCACAACCGCGGTAAAACTCGCGCAATTCATAATGAAAAACTACAATAAGAAACCGCTCTTGATTGCCGCAGATGTGTACAGGCCAGCCGCGATTAAGCAGCTTGAGCTCCTGGCAGAAAAAAATGGTTTCTTCGTATACAAAGAAGCAAGCGGTACACCGGTCCACATCTGTCTGGGAGGGTTGAAATATGCACGGGAGAACAGTTACGGTGCTTTAGTCATCGATACTGCAGGGAGGCTCGAACTGGATGAAGCAATGATGGCTGAGCTTGTGAAAATGAGAGATCAACTCAAGCCCCACGAGGTGTTGCTCGTTGCAGATGCTGCAACGGGTCAAGCAGCGGTGAATGTTGCGCAGGGTTTCAACGAAAAGCTGGGTATTACCGGTATACTCCTTTCCCGGATGGACTCAGATGCCCGCGGTGGAGCAGCACTCTCCATGTCTTATATCACGGGAAAACCTATTAAATTCATCGGAAATGGGGAAAAGATCAGCGATTTTGAAATATTCCACCCGTCTAGGATAGCGGGTAGAATACTCGATATGGGCGATGTTATCTCCCTTGTGGAAAAGGTTCAGGAAGATTTCGATTTTGAGCAAGCAGAAAGACTGGAAAAAAAGTTAAAAAAAGATGCCTTTGATCTCAGCGATTTCCTCGATCAGATTTTGCATTTGAGAAAAATGGGACCTCTCGAAAATATTCTAGAAATGCTGCCGGGCATTTCAAAACAGGTCATTCCAAAACAGGGACTGTTGGGCATTGACGAACGAGAGCTGAAGAGAACAGAAGCAATCATTAGAAGCATGACAAAACAGGAGCGGGCTAATTACAAGATAATCAACGGGAGCAGGAGAAAGCGAATCGCTATTGGAAGTGGAACATCAGTCTTCGAGGTGAACAGATTATTGAACAACTTCGCCCAGATGAAAAAGCTGATGAAAAAAATGGGTAAAGGCGGAAGGGTGAGAGGCGATGCGCTTTCTTCACTCATGCGACGTTTCTGATCCTGGAGGGAGACGTCACATATTTCTTTACGAATGATGCTATTGAAATTATATTTTTAGAAAAATTAGGAGGATTGGTGCGTGGTTAAGATACGTCTTACAAGAATGGGGACTACGAAAAGGCCTTTTTACAGAATTGTCGCTATTGATTCAAGGAAAAAGCGGGATGGGGCTTATCTGGAGAATCTCGGGGTGTACCATCCCCTTGAAAATGGTGAGAAAGAGGTTCAGCTGAACGTCGAGCGGATTAAACACTGGCTTGGAAATGGGGCGAAACCAAGTCATACGGTGAAGGAACTTTTAAATAAAAAGGGAATAGAGTTACGATAGGGCGGGGCTGCGTGATCAAATCTAACAAGGGGAAGGAGAAAATGGTATGAAAGAGAAGGAGTTCCTTTTGTATATCATACGGGCGTTGGTTGATGAACCGGATGCGGTTGAGATAAATGTTGTTGAGGGCGAAAAATCTACCATATTCGAGTTAAAAGTAGCCCCTTCGGACATCGGCAAAGTCATAGGTAAGAATGGTAGAATAGCTAAGGCAATTCGGACGATCCTCAATGCAGCAATTGCCAAATCTGGTAAGAGAATAAGCCTGGATATTCTCGGATAATTACCTCTATTTTCTTCATCAGGAGTGCATTCACATACCAAAACATAAACTAATAGAGAAAAGCGAATAGAGAGACAGATGCGCACAGAATCCGACTATCTGATAATCGGGAAGGTGTGCAGACCTTTTGGAGTAGCCGGCGAGCTGAAAGTGTTACCAATCACCGACGATATGAGAAGGTTCGGCAAGCTGAAATTTATATACCACAAGCGTGGAAAGAGCTTTACGAAAATCCCGATAGAGACTGTTCGATACACGAAGCAATCGGTGATTTTAAAATTGAAAGATTACAATTGCCGGGATAGTGTAGCCGTTTTTTCAGGGAGTTATCTGTATATTGATAGGGAAAACGCGATACAGATAGATGAGCAGAGTTATTACTATTACGATCTTGCCGGGTGCATAGTAGTGAACAATGAAGGCAGTGTAATTGGGAAGGTGAGTGACATCATCAACGCCGGAACATGTGATGTGTACGTTGTAAGCGGAATAGGGGAGGAGGAAGATCATCGTTTCATTCCAGCTGTAAAGGAAGTGGTGAAAAAAATAGACATTAAGAAAAAGGAAATCACTATCGATGTTATCGATGGTCTTTTTTGATTGATTGCAATGATATTTAATATACTTACACTATTTCCAAATACGCTGCAGTGTTTTTTACAGGAGAGCATAGTCAAAAGGGCGATCGAGAGAGGGGTTATTCAGATAAATATTCACAATATCCGGGATTTCACTACCGACAAGCATAAAAGTGTGGATGATTACCCATTTGGCGGGGGATACGGGATGCTCATGAGGCCTGATCCACTTTTCAGGGCGATTGAGAGCATCCAGGAGAAGGGAAGGGTTGTCTGTATGAACCCTATGGGAACTTTGTTACATCAGAAAAAGGTACGGACTCTCGCAGGGGACAGTCACATCACGCTCATCTGCGGCCATTATGAAGGCATCGATCAGAGGGTAATCGCGCATCTTGTTGATGAGGAAATATCAATTGGAGATTATGTCCTCACCTGTGGAGAAATTGCGGCTGCTGTCCTCGTCGATACGGTGACACGGGAATTGGAAGGGACCCTGGGCAATACGGAATCGAAGCTTGATGAAAGTTTTGATTCTACTGGTCTTCTGGAATATGAACAGTATACGAGACCGGCAGTGTTTAGAGGATACTCGGTACCTGAGGTTCTCCTCTCAGGGAATCATGAGGAAATTAAAAAGTGGAGAATGAAGAGAAGGATTATTAATACGCTAAAAAGAAGACCGGATATTTTTGATCCTTCATCTCTTTCAGATGAATATAAAAAAATACTATATGAGGTTTTAGAGGAGATTGAACAATGAATCTTGTGAACGAAGTGGAAAAGAATTATATCAAATATGACGAGATTCCTTTCAAGCCCGGAGATCTGGTACGAGTACATGTAAAGATAGTGGAGGGAAAGAGAGAAAGAATACAGGTATTTGAGGGTTACGTCATTGGAATCAAAAACAGTGGGAACCGGAAAACCTTTCGGGTTAGACGAGAATCCTACGGAATAGGTGTCGAAAGAGTATTTCCCCTCAATTCGCCGAGAATTGAAAAAATCGAGGTTGTGCGGAGGGGGAAAGTAAGAAGAGCAAAATTGTACTATTTGAGAGAGAGGGTCGGGAAGGCGGCCCAGGTTAAACAAAAATTGTAACGCGAATCCAGCTGTGAAAGAGAGCACCCCGCGATTGACATTTCATGAATGAGATGATCCCGACGATCATCTATCTCTCTTTGCCCTCTGTGAGATCCACTTGAATATTCTCCCCGCACGAATTATGTAAATTATTAATTCGGAGCACAAACGTGTACAGCTATGAGATCAAGGAGATGTGCATCTTTGAAAATCATGCATGCTTGGGGGGGTTCCTTCGGATCGGGGGCATCGATGAAGCTGGACGGGGTGCTCTTGCGGGACCTGTTGTTGCAGCTTGTGTGATCCTTGATGAAGGGAAAATCCCATCGGGTATTGTGGATTCTAAAAAGATCAGTGACAGGAAGAGGAGAGAACTGTACGGAAAAATAGTAGAAAGTGCACTCTCCATCGGTGTAGGTGTGGTTGAATCGGAAGTCATAGATAGAGTGAATATTTATAATGCGACGAAGATGGCAATGAAATCCGCGGTGGAGAGGATGAAGGTAAAACCGGATTTTTTGTTAATCGATGCGTTGAAATTAAACGATATTTCTATTAGTACACTCTCCATTATCAAAGGGGAGGAAAAAAGCGTTTCAATTGCTGCAGCAAGCATTGTTGCAAAGGTATGCAGGGATGATATAATGATCAGCCTATCAACGAGATATCCTCAGTATAGGTTTGACTTACACAAGGGCTACGGTACTCTCCTGCACAATGAAAAATTGATCAAATTTGGCCCGAGCAAAGTGCATAGATACTCCTATAAACCGGTTGCGATAGTACGGGATATATGGAAATTGAAAGAACAGAGATAAGAGCAGAGTTAAAAAGCGATTCGTTACGACCAGGCAGTCTCGTAAGAGTGAAGGTGATATCCGCCCTTGGAAAAGGCATGTCTCTGGTGGAGTTCAAAGGGAGGACTTACTATGCGAATCTGAGTGAAACTATTCAGGAGAGATTTTTCATTGCCAAAGTGACAAGAGTAAAGCCTGCTTTAGAACTGAAGTTCGTGAAGGGACTCAACAGCACCGATTCTTCTCTTAACAGAGGTGCGCTCATCCGTCTTCTTCAGGCTCAAAAATCGTTTATCGAGAATTTGATTGCCTCCGATAATTTTCATGTAAACCAATCTGTAGTAATGCAGCGAGAAGCGGCAAAGATAAAGGAAAGCCTCAAGAGGAGCATTAAAAGGCAGCATGTTGCACAACTGATAAACACACGTTCCCGCGCGAGGGGTAAAGTTCGCGATTATTACATTCTGCAGAACATACTCAACTACATCGATCCGGATACTTTTCAATTCTGCTTTCCCCTCGATTTCTGTTCGAAATATGATATATGTGACGTGAAATTCTTCAGTGCAAAGGAGAGAGCGGAGAATGGGCTTTTTATCCTGATTCAATTTAATGAAGGGCACAAGATTGCCTTTCTTATATTTGTGAATTACGAAACCTGCGTGTGTACGGTGGGAACGAATGATGATTGGCTTGAGCATCAGATAAGATGCAGCACTGGAGAGCTCAGGGAGAACTTAAAGGAAGTATATCAGAATAGAGAGGTGAAGATACACCTTTCGTCTCTCGATGAAGAGGATTTTTTCCGTTTTAGTGCAATTAAAAAAATTGATATAAAGATGTGAAACCCATGGGAAGGCGAGCTGTTGCAATCAAGTATGAAAGAGACAAACCTGCTCCGAGAATAATTGCCAAGGGTGAGAACAGACTTGCGGATATCATCATCAGAATCGCGAGAGAAAATAACATAATAATCGAGGAAAATCATCTGCTCAGCGAAGCGTTAATGCAGTTTGATATAGGAGATTACATCCCAGAAGAGATGTACGAAATCGTTGCGAGAATATTATCCTTTGTCTACAGACTCAAACACAGAACTGAGGCACGGGATTGAAGGTGAGTGGCACTTAATATCGCACATCTGCTCACTGAAAGCAACCGGGGTTGGTAGTTAAAATGGCAATGAAGAAGTTTAAAGTGACAGAACTCAAGCCGGGCATGGTGTTCGATAAGGCGGTATATATCGATATGAACAACATGCTTGTTGCACCGATGGTCCCATTGAAGGAAGAGGATATTAACCGTTTGAAAAAATGGGGCATAGTTGAGGTCGAGACTGCCGGTGAAATTGTTACTTTTGGAAGAACTGCGAAACAGAGGAGGCTATCAATAAAGGACGAGGTGAGCAAGCTTACTCAGATGCTGCAGAAAGGAGATGGAGTCGTTCAGGAGGGACCGGTTGTAAGGACCTTTCATCATGTGTATAGAGACTGTTACCACCTTGTAGAAGATATTTTTAAAAAAGTGCGAAATGGGGTTGGATACGAGAAAGACAAGATCATGACTGCTGTGGATGAGCTCATCATCGAGGTGAGCAAGGATTCAAACGATGCAATAAATGAAATCACAAAAGATCAGGATGGGAAGTATCTCTATTCTCTCGGCGTGAGTGTAGCAATCCTTTCGATTGTAACCGGTCTTTCCCTCGGATATGGGAACAACAAGCTTGTTCCCCTTGTTTCCGGTGCACTCCTGCACGACATCGGAATGGTAAGAGTCCCTAACTATATTACGGAGAAAAACGGGCCTCTAACTCCCGACGAATACAACAGAATTAAAACACATCCGATCTACGGATATAGAATAATAATCAAAGAGCTGGAGCTGGGAAACGATGTTGCATCAGTTGCTTTGCAACATCATGAAGCCTACGATGGAACTGGGTATCCACGAAAATTGAAAGGCAATGAAATCACTGAATACGCGAGGATTGTGTCCATCTGTGATGCCTTTATAGCAATGACAAAAAAGAGAAGCTACAGAGAGGAGCACCTTTCCTACGGAGCAATGAAGAACATCATCGCTGGAACAAGTAGGAAGTTTGATCCTACTATCGTAAAAGTATTTCTTGGTAACATGGCAATATATCCTGTAGGAAGTATGGTGGAATTAAATAACGGAATGGTGGCAAGGGTCATCAGCGCAAACACTATATACCCCCTCAGGCCGAGAGTTACGGTCGTTCTCGATGAGTTTGGTGAGAAGATTGATTATGAAAAGATAATCGATCTCCAGGAAGCAAAGGAACTCTTCATTACAAAGCCGCTCACGAAATCATACATCAGAAAGTTGTTATATGAGTAGGAAGCGAACAGGAGAAATTGGTGAGAATGAAGTGTCCCATTATCTAGAAAAGAGAGGGTGGAAGATACTTGAGAGGAATTTCAGATTTCAGAGAAAAGAAATCGATATTATTGCAAAGAAGGGAGACATTGTCGCTTTTATAGAAGTGAAGAGGAGAAAAACCGGAGGATTCGGTAAAGGTATGGAAGCCGTGGATTCATTAAAGCAGGACAACATCATACATGTAGCGAAGGCTTACGTTCAGAGGAATCGTCTGACAAGTTGCCGGATCAGATTTGATGTTGCGAGCATCGATCCTGATTCTTTTACTTACATTGAGGACGCGTTTCAAATGCAATGACACCCTTTCCCGGATGTGGATTAATGGAAGGGGATATCGCAGACGTTCGAGGACACCTATGAAGATGCTTGGTTCGCATACACGGGCTGCTCTGATGTGTTTCACAGGATCCTATTTTTAGATAACATCATGGGAAATGTAAAAGATAAAAAGCCTGTAAAAACGATCAAACCAAGAGGGATAAAGATAGATATCAATACGCTGAGGAGAAACCGAATAGAAAGTTTAAAGAAAATGATCGACAACGAAGAGTATGTGAATGAAGCAATCTCAAAGCTCGCAAACTCACTTACCACTGGACTCATGAAATAGTACATTTCTAATTGTCTTCAACGTGAAAGAATTGTTACATTGAACCATAAGGATCTCAAATGAATACGTATCATCACAGAAAATCACATAGATATCACCGTTACAAATCACGAAAAAGACACATCCCGAGGGAAATATGTCCCGTTTGCAACAAACCGATTAATAAGATAATCACTGCCATTACTCATAAAGAAACCGGTAAAAAAGCTCATTTTGACTGTATCATCAATGAAATCAAGAAATCCTACCCTCTGAAGTCTCATGAAGAGATATGTTATCTTGGAGGTGGAAGTTTTGGGATCATTGAAGATTCCAAGGGAAACAGGGTAAAGGGCCTCGTCATTAAAAAGAGGATTCAGTACGAGGAGAAGTAATTCCTCTTGTCGTATTTTCATTGTTTTTTTCACCATCTTTTTATTTCCCCTCTTCTCCCAATTTCTCAATGGGATATGCAATAAGAATCCTTTCTGAAGTGTTCAATCAGAATGAAAGGTCGTACTCATGTTTTACCGACTCACCTCTGCAACTGTAATCGGAGTTGATGCAGAACTCATAGAGATAGAGGTAGATCTTAGAAAGGGACTTCCCCAGTTCACAATTGTGGGTCTTCCCGATCCGGCAGTAAAGGAGGCCAAGGAAAGGGTAAATTCGGCAATACGGAACTCCGGATACGATTTCCCTCTTGGAAGACTCACCATCAATCTGGCACCCGCAGACATACGGAAAGAAGGGGCGATCTTTGATCTCGGAATTGCACTGGGAGTTCTTATGGTTTCGAAACAACTCAAGCTTACCGATGATATGGAGGATTACATTATCGTGGGTGAACTCTCTCTCGACGGGTATGTACGTCCGATTCATGGCGCTCTTGCAATACTCGAAAAGGTAAAAAGAGCAGGCATCCAGAGTATCATTCTCCCTTATACAAATTATAGAGAAGCCCTCCTTATTTCAGGATTGAACCTTTTTCCTGTGAAATACCTGACTGATGCAGTAGACCTGTGTTCCGGAAGGACAAGAAAGAGTGATCTTCTGGTTGCGACAGCAGCGGATAGACGTGGAGTAATTCCGGAAAGAGTACCCCAGGAGGATATCGATTTCTCCGAAGTAAAGGGACAGAGTTATGCAGTGAGGGCAGCGGAGATCGCGGCAGCGGGAGGGCACAACCTGCTATTCATCGGTTCGCCGGGTTCGGGAAAGACCATGATAGCAAGTCGTCTTCCAACCATAATTCCTCCATTGTCTGAGAAAGAATCTGTTGAGACATCGAAGATTTATAGCATTGCAGGGTTACTTACAACCGAGGGAGGTCTAATAACACGCAGGCCCTTTCGTGCTCCCCATCACACCGCATCGGAAATATCGATAATCGGAGGAGGTAAAAATCCAATACCGGGGGAAATAACCCTCGCCCATAACGGTATTCTCTTTCTCGATGAGTTTACTGAGTTCAAAGCGAGTATTGTGCAGTCCCTCCGACAACCCATGGAGAGCGGCCAGATAACGGTTTCCAGGGCGGACAGCCGACTCACTTTTCCCGCCCGTTTCATGCTCGTTGCGAGCATGAATCCCTGTCCCTGCGGCTTTTATTTTGATCAGGAGAGAAATTGCCAGTGCACTTCTTCTCAGATAGGCAAATACTA
>Ga0111221_1065_pt1 | contig 23055 bp, 24 predicted proteins | sample DeeMarSWOR152_54_FD_80385 | JGI IMG/M metagenome (GOLD analysis project Ga0111221, IMG submission 80385) | Spirochaetes bacterium DG_61 | reverse complement strand
ACGAATCCACCCTTGGAGAAGAGCACTTCGGGCTTCAGCCTGAGCAGGAGAAAGAAAGACTGGAGGAGCCCGATGAGCACGATCACCGCATCCGAAGCGTTCTTCAGTGAAAAATAGCGCCGCAGCTTGCCAGTTCTGATTCCGTGGAAAGGTACCCCGATTTTCTGGGCCCACTCCCTCTCCTTTCCTCTTCTCTCACCAATCCAAGCAAAGTCTCTGTAACCCCTTTGCCGTAATTCAGCGATGACCGCAATACAAGGAAAAATGTGTCCACCCGTTCCACCGCCGGTAACTACAATCACACTCTACCCCCGGATTTTTTATTAGGCGACTCTGCTGTTTTAGAAAGCACTCACAGATTATGAAAATGGACCGGTCATCTCGTATAAACTTGTCATTCGCCTGACACAGTCAAGCAATTAATGAGTATTTCTCAATGATTTTTTAGCAATCTTTCAAAGAGCCCATTTTGGTACTAAACTACTGCTTTTTTTCCGTTCCCTGGGAGTAAAATCGCTCCCAGAAAGGAAAATTTCACAGATTGCAACTTTTCCACGTTCCACTTATAATACTTGATAATAAAATCCTTTCTGGAGGACGCAATGGAGACAACCAGTGTGAAGATTGAAGTGCCCGAAGGGACGAACGTCATCATCGGTCAGACTCACTTCATCAAGAGTGTGGAGGACCTGTACGAAGCCATCGTAAACAGTTCTCCGAGCATACAGTTCGGCATCGCCTTCAATGAAGCCTCAGGTCCATGCCTCGTCCGAATAGACGGCAACAACGAGGAGCTCATCCAGCATGCGGTGAGTGCTGCGCTCTCCATCGGTGCAGGGCACGTATTCGTCATCTATTTACAGCAGGGGTTTCCCATCAACATCCTGCCATCGATACGGGAGACCAGGGAGGTGGTGAACATATTCTGCGCCACCGCCAACCCTCTGGAGGTAATCGTGGGAATCACCGAGCAGGGGCGGGGAATCCTGGGTGTGGTGGACGGATCCCCTCCCAAGGGTGTGGAGACCGATGAAGACATACAGAAGAGAAAGGAGCTCCTCCGAAAGTTCGGGTACAAGCGGTAATCGTTGAAACATGGAGCATTTCACGTTCGTACCAATTTAGTCTTAAAAAATCCATTTGTTTTCACGTCTAAAAGCATTTTATTACATAAATCCCGATCGTGATAAAAAAATTTTATACGTGAGGTGTAAAGGTGAAAATCGTGCGCTTTAATGCTGAAAGTTTTAAGTCTGATTATGGGATTCTCCGAGATAGAGAAGTTGCCCGCCTTTTCGGTGATATATTCACCTCATTTGAAGATACAGGGGATGTTTTCCCCCTGAATACAGTGAGACTCCTCCCCCCGGTAATACCACCAAATATAATTGTAATTGGATTGAATTACAAATCTCACGCTCAGGAATTGCGCTCTGAATTTCCAAAAGAGCCTATAATTCTCACAAAAACAACAAATGCGCTCATTGGACCTGAAGATGAGATTGTTCTTCCCAGGATCGCCCCGGATGAAGTCGATTACGAGGCGGAACTTGCGATTGTAATAGGGAAAATGGCCAGAGAGGTCTCAGAGAGGGATGCACTCGAATATGTGTTCGGATACACATGCGCCAATGATGTCAGTGCACGTGATTGCCAGTTCAAGCGGGATCTTCAATGGAACAGGGCTAAATCCTTTGATACGTTCTGTCCGATAGGTCCCTGCATACAGACTGAAATGCACCAGGATAATGCGGGTATACAACTGCGTCTCAACGGTAAAATAATGCAGGATTCAAACACCTCAGATTTGATTTTTCCGTGCGGGAAATTGGTCAGTTTCTTGTCCCATTGCATGACCCTCTTCCCCGGTACGGTTATCCTCACAGGTACTCCGTCGGGAGTCGGGTTCAAAAGAACCCCCCCTGTTTTCCTGCGCAAAGGCGACCTTGTGGAAGTTGAAATAGAGCATATCGGTGTTTTACGGAATAAGGTTGTGTAAAGGAGTACTGGAAGTATTTCATGTTTTTTCACGTTTATGAGCAGATCATATAACGATGAGGTAACTGCCAGTGATTTTTTTACCCAATGATACATTAAATATGAATGATCCAAACCCATCTGCAGCACATCTTTATAAGTACCGACATGAGTTGAAACAACTAATATCTCATCAATCTCACTGCTTATCCCCGTTCACATGTATATTTAAAGTGAAGTTCTTTTTCCGAAATTAATTGGGAGCTATAACGCATCAAGCTCCTTCTTCAGTAGGATGATATGGCTTTTCTCTTCTTCGATAATTTTTTCTATATTCTTTTTGGACAACTGCCCAGGAACTACATCCTTTAATCCAATGTAGTAGAGGATCGATTCCTTCTCGAGCTCTATTGCCTTTTTGAGTATCTCTCCAATGGATTCTTGTCCCGTGAGCGCTTCAACAGCAGCAGGGCTTCCTTCTCCACCGCTTGTATCTGCCATTGCGCTGAGGTACATCTTCATTTCACCGAAAGGATCTGCTGCTTTTTGGGAACGCTCTTCTTCTGTGAGATCATCCTGTATCTTAAGAAAAATTCGCTCGTGTTCATCTTCCATCCTCGCGAGCTGCAGAAGAAACTTGGATTTATTTTCATCTTTCTGCAGTTCTGCAGCACGCCGGTAAAAACGCGCACCGTTCTGTTCAATTCGCTGGGCTATCTCCAGAATCTCGTCTGCACTCAAATGTAGTGTCATTCCTATGATTCCTCCATAAAATTATTACACTCCTTCAGATCCCACACCAACCAAGCATAAGAGTATTCCTACTTTGCCGTATGGCCACCATCCACAACGAGAACATGACCTGTAACAAAAGATGCTGCATCGGAAGCAAGAAAGATCGCAGGGCCGACAATGTGGACAGGTTCTGCAACCCTTCCGAGCGGAATGTTATTGATAAAGTATTGTTTTACCTCTGGCTTTTCCTGCATAAGTTTTTCAATCAATGGGGTTCTGGTATGGCTCGGAGCAATCGCGTTTACTAGAATATTGTGCTTTGCCCACTCGATCGCGAGTGTCCGAGTCATAGCAATTATCCCACCTTTACTCGCACAGTAGTTTGCATTCCCTGTTTCCACACCAACAAGCCCGCCGATGGAGGCCATATTAATGATGCGGCCTCCCTTGTTTCGTGCTATCATATGCTTTCCAACTTCTCTGCAGAACAGAAACGTCCCTTTGAGATTGATGTCGAGAACCCTCTCCCACATCTCATCAGTCATCTCTTCTGCTTTTGATCTCATTCCGATTCCTGCATTGTTCATGAGTATATGAATTTCAGAAAAACTCTCAATAACCCGTGCCACAACCCTTTTTACATCATCTACATTTGCAACGTCACAGAAGAGAGAAATTGCGGTGCCTCCTTTTTCCCGAATGCCCTGTGCCACAGCCCTGGCTTTTTCCTCCTCAATATCGACGATCGCAACCTTCGCACCATATGTCGCATACCCCTCAGCGATAGCCCTCCCCAGACCTGACCCTGCTCCGGTTATCAGAGCTGTCTTGCCCTCCAACCGAAAGAGTTGTTCCATATCTCCTCCCGCGATGCTAGAGATATCATGAGTTTTAATGCGAGAAGTGCTCATAGATTATCCGCATTTTCAACGAGTTCCTTTATCCCATTAAGAAATCGTGCTGCGGGTGCGCCATCCACAATCCGATGATCGAATACGAGGCTCATCTGCAGCATCGGTCGAACCGCCACGGTATCGCTTTCATCAATTACAACCGGTTCACGAGTAATAGCCCCAAGTGCAAGTATTGCACATTCGGGTGGGTTAATGATCGGAATGAATGATTCTATCCCAAACATCCCGAGATTCGTGAGCGTAAAGGTTCCCTCCGAAATATCGTCATGGGGTATCCTGCCGGTCCTCGCTCTCTCGATTTTTTCACTGAGCTCTCTGTGTATCGTAAGAATATCTTTGGTATCGGCCTTGTGAATCACAGGAACGATCAATCCCTTTTCGGTATCCACGGCGACACCTATATTGATTTCATCTGCAAGACGGATATACTCCCCATCAAGACGCGAATTCATCTGCGGGAACTCTTTCAGGGCCTTCGCGAGAATTGACACGAAGAGCGCGTCAAAGCTTACCTTTTTTCCACTCTGACTCAGGCTTTCTCTCTTCGATATCAATTTTCCTGCATCCGTCTTAAGAAAAAGAACGGCTCTCGCGGTCGTATGTGCGCTCTCGGACAACCTCTGTGCGATTACCTTACGAATCCCCCTGAGAGGTATAATCGATTGCTCAACCTGTCCTATGGGTCCCTGAGCAACCTTCGGTCCCTGAGTAACCTTCGGTTTCTTTGGCACCTCCTCTCTCATCGATTCCATCGCTTGAGTAAATGCAAGTACATCCGCCTTTTCAATTCTCGCTCCCGGTTTTGAGAGTGTAATCTGGGTATAGTCGATGTTCATATCCTTTGCGAGCTTCTTTGCGACAGGAGAGATCTTCACCCGTCCACCCTGTTCGGCTCCATGCGTCGATTTTTGAATGCTTTCCGCTTTCATCACACCCCTTTCCACTCCTCCAGGCTCCGGCACCTTTCTATACGAATCAATAGAAAAATCAGGGGGGAGTTTTTCATCCTTCTCTGTGAGAATCGCAATCGGGGCTTCAATCTGAACGGTTTCACCAGGGTGCGAAACAATCTTTGCTAGGATACCTGAACGGGTGGAAGGTATCTCCTGGGTTGCCTTGTCAGTTTCGGCCTCCATTATCATCTGTCCTTCTTTTATAAAGTCACCTTCATTTACCAGCCAATTCACGATGATTGCCTCAGTCATATTCACACCAATTTTCGGTAATGTCAAAATAGTGGGCATTTTACATCCATCTCCTTAATCTTCGAGAACCTTGTATACCGCCTGCTTTATTCTGTTCTCATCAGGGATAACCATGCTTTCAAGCTTTTTGTTAAATGGAACAGGTATGTTGAGTGCCCCGACCCGTACAGGAGGAGCATCGAGAAGATCGAATCCTCTCTCACAGATCTCAGCCACGATATCACTGGCCACTCCTCCCCGAAGGTGGGCCTCCTGGGCAACAACGACCCGATTCGTCTTCCCGATCGATTTCATCATAGTATCGTAATCAAGCGGGAGAAGTGAACGGAGCTCCACCACCTCACATTTGATTCCCTCTTTTTCGAGCTCCTCTGCAACGTTGAGCGATTTCAACGTCATGTGGGAGTACGTCACTATAGTGACGTCGCTCCCCTCTCTCCTGAGAGCAGCCTTTCCGAAGGGAACCGTGTAATCTTCCTCAGGAACCTCTCCTTTCATTGTGTAGGACTTCTTGTGCTCAAAGAAGATGACCGGATTGTCATCACGGACTGCAGTCTTCAGCATCCCCTTCACATCGTAAGGGGTAAGTGGTGTAACAACCTTGAGACCGGGTATGTGATAAAACCATGCCTCCAAGGACTGTGAGTGTTGTGCTGCCACTCCTCCGCTGCACCCGAATGGGGCACGAATCACGAGCGGCATGTTTATTTTCCCGCCGAACATATACCTGATCTTCGCAGCGATATTCACGATCTGATCCATCGGTAGGGTTATCCAGTCTGAGTAAAGGATCTCAACGATGGGACGTAATCCCATCGCCGCAGCACCTATCCCTGTTCCTGTAAATGCTGCCTCAGAAATCGGTGTATCTATGACCCGCTTCTCCCCGAACTCCTGGAGTAAACCTCTCGTCACTCCAAAGGGGTTTCCCCGTATCGCTACATCGCACCCAAGGACGATGACTGTTTCATCCCGTCTCATCTCCTCCCGCATCGCATCGTTCAAAGCCTGTCTTACTGTAATCTCTGCCACAGCTCTTCCTCCCTCTCCACTATTTAATTATCTCTCCGTGTGCATACACATCTGTATAGAGCGAATCTTCTGGTGGCTCCGTACATTCCTCTGAGGCATAGCGAATCGCCTCTGCGATATCATCCTTTGCCTTCTTTTCGATCTCCTGTACCTCTGCTTCATCGGCTATCCTGTTCTCAAGCAGGTATGCGTGCATTCGCCTGATAGGTTCCAGGTCCCACCACGGCTCCACTTGAGAGAGGTCACGATACCACTGATCATCAGCAACAAAGTGCCCGAGCATTCTCATCGTTTTCGCTTCGATAAGAGTTGGGCCGTCACCCTTTCGTGCCCTCTCGGCTGCTGTCTCTACTGCATCGTACACTGCGAAACAGTTGAACCCGTCAACGAGAACCCCGGGTATTCCATATCCCTGTGCGCGCTTATAGATATTGTGCTCACCGGTGACGCTTTTTATCGATGTTGCGATTGCATACTGGTTGTTCTCACACACGAATATGACCGGCAACTTCCATGCAGAGGCCATATTGATCGATTCATGCCATACACCCTGATTGCTTCCCCCGTCTCCGTGGAAACACAGGGCAACTGTCCCTTTCTTTAGTCGATCAGATGCCATGGCTGCACCAACCGCAAGCGGCATGCCGCTCCCGACGATCCCGGTCGCGCCGAGCATACCGTGCTCCACATCGGCAATATGCATAGACCCGCCTTTGCCATGGTTGTACCCCTCGTATTTACCGAAGAGCTCAGCCATCATGATCTTCACATCACCGCCCTTTGCGATGGTATGGCCATGTCCTCTGTGCGTGCTTGTAATGCAGTCCTCCTGCTTCAATGCAGCGCACGCACCCACGGCAACCGCTTCGGACCCGATATACGCATGCGCCAAGCCGTAAATCGTGTTCTCCATCCAGAGATCTCTGACCTTTGTGTCAAACTCTCTGATTAGATTGATCTTGTAATACATATCAAGCTGTTGTTCCTTCGTAAGGTTCTTGGGAGTTACGTAGGGGGTATAGCATCCGAACTCTTCAATTACCTTTTTTTGTGTCTCTAAAAGCATTTTTTCTCCTTCCTTCTATTAAGGTTTCACGGAGCTTCAAGGATATACGTTTCTCCGGGCTTCAACACTTTTATTTTCGGGGCGTACTCCCTCCGCTTCCTGTTATTATCAACAAGCCTCACAAACTCTTTCACATCCTTACATTCCGGGTCCACATAGTGGCTTACCACAACTAATTTCAATTCAAGCCACTCGCTTGCGATGAGCGCCTGCTGCGGTGTAAGCTCACCGGACTTGTAACACTCCTGGTGGGGGAGAGATACTCCTTCTCCTTCAGGGAGGGTGACATGCATAAGACCCACGTTCGGATTGTAGAACTGACCTACATACTTCATGTCTGAGAAGAGTGCTGTGTCTCCAGGGTGATATATTCTGATTCCATCTCCCGCATCAACGATGAACCCCATTGCAGGACCGGAGAGAAGTGCACCATCCGGCTTTCTCCCGAACGACCAGTGGCGGCTTTCAACTGGATGAACCAAGATACCCTGCGTTTCCATCGACATTCCCCAAATGGTGGGAAGTACCAATGCAGGATCTACATCGTGATATTTCACAAGGTGGTGAAGCACATCGACGGCACAAATCACCCGACAGCCATGCTTTTTTACGATCTCCGGTGCATCACCAAAGTGGTCGAATGCGTTGTGGGTAATGAGCAGAAGATCAACCTTATCAAGATCCTTTGATTTCACCGGAGAGTAGGGATTTTTATCTAAAAAAGGATCTATGATCACGTGTAACCCCTTTGAAGTGATGATCTTGTAACCAGCAACACCGAAAAATTGAATGCCTACGGACATGGTAACCTCTTCTTGTGTAGAATTTATTTCCTCACTCTTACTTTCCTTTTGTTCTTGCCTTGATACCTGCAAGATCTTCGATGACTGTAATAATACCGGAGTGGTCCAGATCTCCCCTCCCCTTCACGAGCATCGTTGTGAAGAGCTCATGTACTATTGCCGTCGCAGGGAGAGGCACCTCATAATCAAGCGCTGTTTTCATTATGATGTTGAGATCCTTATAGTGGAACTTACTTTTAAAACCGGGATTAAAATCTCCGTTGACAATCTTCTCCCCCCGTACATCCATCACCCTCGTCTGGGCATATCCACCGCTCAATACTTTGAGGATGATTGCCGGATCAACTCCAGCCTTTGCACCAAGGACGAATGCCTCTGCCATTCCGACAAAGTTCATTGCAACCTGGACCTGATTGCAGGCTTTCACGATCTGCCCTGCCCCGTTTTCCCCGCACAGGGTGATCGTTTTTCCAAGCTTCTCGAATATCGGCATGAATGTATTGAAGTCCTCTTCTTTCCCCCCGACCATTATGGAGAGCATCGCCTTCTCAGCACCAACCTGACCGCCGCTCACCGGCGCATCGAGGCACCGTACTCCTTTCTTTCCAAGCTCTTCAGCCACCTTTACTGCGACTGTTGGTGCAATCGTGCTCATATCGGCATAGAGCATTCCCGATTTAACCTCTTCGATGAGCCCTTTCTCACCCAAGGCGACTTCCTCTACATCTGGAGAATCGGGAAGCACGGTGATGATATAGTCGCTCTTTTCAGCAACCTCTTTCGGGGAGAAAGCCTCTGAAGCACCTGCATTAACGACCTCCTTTACAGCATCCCTGTTTATATCGTGAACCAAAAGCGGGTAGCCGGCATGTATGAGGTGCTTTGACATCGGCTTCCCCATGATTCCAAGGCCGATAAATCCAATTTTAATCTTTTCACTCATGAGCAATCCTCCAAGAAAAAGTATGTTCTTATCTGAATAATGGGAGACCCTCAGTGCCTGCCTCCACTACTTCCAAGGTACCAAACTCTACTTCTGTTACGTATAAACGCGTATCACCTGGAAGTCCGAATGCGCAATTTGTTGGCTTGCTTCCAGTCGTATGTATCCGTTGGATAACACTTCCATTTTTAGCCAGAACCGTCACATCACCCTGACCGTACACCGTAACATAGAGATTCCCATTTGCTCCAAACTTCATACCATCCGGTCCCCGTATGTCTTTGTACGTGCCTTCTACGAGCACATTACCAAAAACTTCCCGTTTCCCAGTAATCCTCCCGTTCATCCATCGGTATCGGTATACCGTGCCGGTGATTGTCTCGTTCACATAGAGGTCGTTGCTCGGCCCGAAGGCGATCCCATTGGTAAACTTTATCCCATTGTCCAGCCGCGCGATCGCTTTCGTTTTCGTGTCTATCACATATACCCTCCCATCGTAATCGAGATCCGCGTAATCATCCCGCACTTTCCCATTTATCACAAACTCTTCTACCCGTATCCCCGAATCTGTGAGGTAGAGTTTGCCATCAGGACCGAAAGCGATATCGTTTGGAAAGATGAAATCCTCACCATGGCAATCGGTAAGGTATACCTCCTTTGCGCCGTCTATAGAGAGCTTTATGAGAGACGGTACGAGTGACTCTGCAACCCAGATAAACCCTTCTTTGTCCACAGCAAGCCCATTCGGTCTTCCCGTTTTTGCGATGAGCCGTTTCGATTTTCCGTCTTTACTAATATGGGTTACACACCCTTTTTCTGGAATCATCTCTACCACAAGCCAGCTGCCGTCATCCAATACAACAGGACCCTCAGGCTGGCCTAACCCTTCAGTAAAGTTCATGGTATCTTCTCCTTGCTCCATTTTGATTCTGCTGTAGAATGAATTGCCTTTGAAATATGAAGTGTGTGGTCATACCATTCGGTAGTTGTATGTTATTTTTTATTCTACTATTCGTCAATAAAAAAGTGGCTTCCTTCTCGAAAGAGAAAATCAAGGGAAATCTATTCGGTTCAGTTCCCTTCTACTTTATTCCGTGCTCCCTCAGAATCTGTCTGGAAGTCTTCAAACTCGCCACCATTGCGCTGCTTGCACCTTCATGGTCCTTTTCCTTGACCTTCTTGAACACCTCGAAGTGTTCCCGAAACACCTTTTCGTTATCTCCCCCTCCGGTCGCGACAATGCTCTGACGTATGGGGATGATGAGCTCCTCCATTATGGTCGTGAAGAATATATTTCTCGTAATCTTGGCAAGCTCGAGGTGGTATTCCAGGTCTATCTTATTGAACTGGTCAACAGTTCCTATCGCCTCTCTCATTCGATCAATTATTTTCTGAAGTCTTGCAATATCATCGCGAGTAGCCTTTTTAGTGGCAAGCCTTGCAATCTCCGGCTCGACAATTCTCCTGAACTCAAACAGGTCAAGAAGGGGTACTTCCTGATCCTGCCTCCGAAGATACATCATGAACGCATGGGATATATCACTGCTGCTTGCCGGGTTCACCTTGATTCCCTTTCCATGGGTAACGGTGAGAACTCCCCTTGTTTCAAGAGATTTGATCGCCTCGCGGAGCACTGTTCTGCTCACCCCGAGTTCCTCTGCAAGTACCCTTTCGGATGGAAGCATCTCGCCGACCTTCAATTTCCCTTCGATTATGAGATCGAGAAGAAGCTCATACACCCTTGTCTTAAGATTAGATGTCCCAATCCTGGGAAATTTTTTCTCTTCCATACTTAAGACGCTCCAATAAAATATTTAGACTGGAATAGCGTATACTTTCATGCGTACGTATCGAATATCTACCTGTCCTTTAAAATCGATAATCGATTCCAATAAAGATACTTCTATAAAACTCATATCTGCAGTGCTCCAACTCGATTACATCATACACTGAGCGGGTATCTGCCGTATGTACGACAGGCTTCCGCCATTGCCACGATGTTTTCCGGACTCACATCGGGCTGTATTGCATGCACCGAGGACATGACGTATCCACCCCCGGGACCGAGTTCCTGGATTCGTTTCTTCACCTCCTGTGTAACATCCTCCCTTGATCCATAGGGCATCACTTTCTGGGTATCGATCCCTCCCCAGAATGAAAGTTTTTCTCCAAAATCCCTTTTCAAGGCTGTAATGTCCCCGATGGCAGAAACCTGTACGGGATTGAGAATATCTACTCCAATCTCAATGAACTCATCGAGAAGTGCAACCACATTCCCATCACTGTGGTAAAAGATCTTGGCTTCGGTCTTTGAACGGATGAAATCGCACCATCTTTTATAGATCGGCTTGATGATCTCGCGATAGGTCTTTGGCGACATCAACGGACCCTCCTGTGTAGCCATATCATCCGCAGTACGGAAGACCTGAATATAGGGACCTGCAATGTCGAGAAACTTTCCTGTTGCTTTCATATTTATATCGAGTATTCTCTCAAGCAGGGCTGTCACAAATTTCGGGTTGGTGATAAGATCTGTGAGTAGCTGTTCAAACCCGCGAAGCTGATACGCCTCCTCCCACAGCGCCTTGAATCCGCTATCAGCCATTATCGCATAGTCTGTCTCTGTGAACAGTTCCTTCACTCGTTCATTAAGCCCTTTGGTATACCCGGGATCGTCAGGGTCTGGCCACGGGTATCGATCCAGATCTTTCACATCGGCTTCTTTGAGAGGCGGATCAGCAACCTCATAGTAAAATGCTGTGTCTGAATAGTAGACTGGTTTGAACTTCACTCCCCACACATCGACAAATGTTCCCGGCTCAGAGGAGGGAGGCGACCAGTTTTCAGGAGAACCAGACTGAAGGGGTCGAACATCGCTTCCAAGCCGTTCCATAATCCTCTCATCAATTTTCACCAGCCGATACATCTTGCTCATCAGCTGCGTCTCAGTGGATACTCCAAAATGTTTCTTCAGATTCTCATATCCCTCAACAACAAGTGTTGTACTCAGCCCCCCGCCAATATCGATTGGAATGCGATCCGGTTCTTCATGATTCAGCGCAGCCATAACTCTTTCTCTTGGTTTCATCTCAGCCATTTTATTTACCCCCATTATTATGTACTGAATGGGAAAACCGAACTCTTTTGTATGACAACTGCTTCTGCGACCTGCCCGAGATACCAATCGTTGAATACCACATCTGCTGCCAGGGCAACCCGGGGAAGGATGAACTTAAAATCATTCGGGATACGGATCTGTATATGATATGTACTCTGAGCATGTGCATCTACATGCAGAACGATTTTTTCCGGCTCACAACTCCAGGTTTGGGGCAGTATGAAAGATACGTGAGCACTGCTTTCATGAGGATAAAAATTCTTTATCCTGATTTCCAAGCTCAGCCGATCACCCGGTTCTGCAGAGGACTGGTACGGATAAAGCTGAAACCACAGAGGATCAAGCCCGTAGTTCACCTCATCGGGCAACAGTTCCTCAAAATGCTTTGTTAATTGCATGGCTCTTTCCCATAGTTTTTCATACACCTCCGGGGTCACATTGTACTGGACTTCGTGCCCCCCGCAGATAATCTCCGGCTTGTATTCGAGGAATATCTGAAAGGCTTTTCTGTGGGCAGTACTCTCAAGGTGGTTGCGATAGATAACACTCGGGGTTCGGTGTAGTTTTATAAATATATTGTCGCCGGTGAAGCCCACACTCTTCCCATCGATGCGGCTAAACAGAGACACTGCATATTCAGTGTGTCCGGGCGTATGACGAACCGCAAACTCATATCCTCTCCATTTCAATACTTCTCCCTCAGCGAGTGTACGCTCAACCCTTATAGGAAAGGGCATAACACATCCGATCTGCTCCCCATACGGATTTTCCAGTATGTCGCGGAGCTTTGCATACACCCAGCATTCAACTCCAAACTCCGATTGCAGATAGGGTATTCCGTTCACATGGTCATCGTGATAGTGCGTTGGAATGACCGCGTCGATCTTTTTTATGTTATATTTTTCCATCATCCGATGTATAGAATGTTCGACGAAACGAACCGTTTCACCCTGCTCGAAATGAATGTTCACCGGACTGAAGAGAGCAAAGTTTGGTGATCCATAGTCCACCAACAGCGCATGACTGTCATCGGAGAGGATCGCATAAAAATGAGAACAGGCGTATTCTGCAGCAAGGAGATGGGGAGTTATTTGTGTAACATCCTGCTCGTTTACCGGTAAAAGACCGTTGTTTCTAAAACTGTAGTACTTCGTCAGATTTTCTTTTGTCATATGAAGCGCCCTTGACGCCTCCTTCATCGGTGCTCCATGGGACGGGCAGAGAAGCTGCGGATTCCGTCTCATCACGTTTTCGATTGAGAGAATTGTCGCTTCGAGACCGTCCGTTTCACTGTAGTTGTACTGCAAATCGTAGAGGGTAGGCACTTTCCCGGGTGAATACAACAGATCACCTGAAAATACAACCTGTTTGCCATCAATCACACCGAATATGGAAAGCGAACCAAGGGTATGCCCCGGCGTTGGCAATATAAAGAATTCAATATCCTCCCATTCCCACTTTTTGAAATCTTCGAGAAATCCCTGAACCGGTATACTTTTTATCAGTGTAGAATATGTATTTCTCACATTATACATATCCCACAGCTGTTTCGTTGCCCAGTACAGCTCTGCCTGAGAAAAGTGCCTGCGCTCGAAAAAGGGCACAAATATTGGTATTCCTCTCTCGACGGCTCTGAAATCGCCCTGGCACTGATCTCTGTGATGATGAGTGTGAAGCAGCGCATATACATCCTCTACACCAATTTCGGAGAGGTGCTCGAGAATAGCACCACTCCCAAAATCAATCAAAACCGCCGCGTTCCCCTTCGTCACCACATAGACATTGCATGTGTCTTGAAACAAATAGAGATGTTGTAAAATTCTCTGGAATTGAAAGTACTGTGTTTTTTGTTTCCGGTATTCATCCATTTCCCATTCCACCATTCTGAGGTTTCTTTATTGAAAGTTACATTTTAAAAAAGAAGGTGACTCGCCTTATCAAAAGGAATGATGGTGGAATCTCCTGTGACTGTTTTCTCTGGAACACTCGCAACCGTTCCGTCCTTTATAGAGGTAATGCCTGTTTCGTGAAACAGGCCTTCACCCTTAAATGCCTTCACATTTTCAGGAGTGATCACAAATATTCCAGTGTCAACCCTCGGCGGTATGTTCGTCACTCCAACTCCCGCGTCATTCGGTGTGATGTTCACTGGAGAGTGGTTGTAATCATACAGCATCTTCGCACCGTAGTACCCAAACAACGCCCTCTTCTGCCCAACAAGCACCTGAATGACCCCCTCCTCCAGATACTTGATCTGGGGAGGATCAACATTCATTCCCGTCACCTTGACCTTCCCGGCAACTCCAAGCTCCTTGATCGCCGCTCCTACGCCGGGCGTCGTCGCGTCAAAATTCGATATTCCAGCAAGATCAGGATGCGCAGACACAAGCTCATTCGTTAAACGGGCAGCAACCGCCGGGTCCGTCTCGTCGTTGAACACCCCTATCAGCTCCATCCCCGGATAATTCGCAAGCCCATCCTTGTACCCCTGCGCACAGTACTCGTAAATGTCAATCCCGATCACCATCATCGCCGCAACCTTGCCCTTCCCTCCGGTCAACCTCGCCATCTCATGAGCATGCACGACCCCAACCTGGTACCAGTCGGTCCCGATGAACGACATCCTCTTGCTATCCGGTACGTCACCGTCAACACACACCACAGGAACACCCGCATCCATCGCCTTGTCTATGGCACCCTTCAGCGCAGGTGAAAAACCGTGCACAAGAATACCCGCAGGCTTCCTCGCAGCTACCTCCTCAATGGTTCGTGCATGGGCATCCATGTCCCACTCGGTCGGTCCTGCTCACCCCGTACTCCTTCTCAAAGGCAAACAGGCCAGCATGGTCGTTCTCCGCAAACATCGGCAGGCTCGACAGCGCGAGCACATTGACGTACTCATCTGCTGAGACGTCTTTCTTTTCGGCCACCGCCTCTTTCTTCGGTGCGGCTTCTTCACCTTTCTTTCCCCCGCCAAATAGGAGAAAAGAAAAAACAAGCAGTACGAGCACCGGTAGCCATTTCAAAGACCTTGTTTTTTTCATACACCCCTCCTTAATAATTTAGATATTTTTACTTAGCTCTGGATCTGCTAAACACGACTGCGGTTGATGAGAGCGTCTATCGTCACCGCAGTGAGCAGAATACTCCCGGTCACCGTTCGCTGCCAGTAGGTATTTACCTTCCCTATGATCATCAAATTGTTTATCACTGCAACAAACACAGTTCCGAGCACTGCTCCCAATATTCCTCCCTGACCCCCGGCGAGGCTTGCACCACCCAGCACACAGGCGGTGATCGCCCTGAGCTCCATACCCACTCCGAGTGTTGAAAGCGCGCTCTCAAGCCGTGAGGAAAAAATGATTCCTGCAAGGCCTGCAAGGCCTGACATAAGCATGAATGAGATGATCCTCATTTTTACCACATTTATTCCGGTGAGCCTCGCAGCCTGCTCATTCGCACCGATATAGTAATATTTTCTAAAAAAAACAGTTTTTGCAGCCAGGAAGGAAAACAGTATGGTGAGAAAAATCATATACCACACCGGCATCCTGAAACCCAGAATGGTGATACCTGCAATATTAGTAAAGGCTGCAGGAAAGCCGATCAAACCAGTACCTGCAACGATGCGAACGAATCCACGTACAAGTCCCATCATCGCGAGAGTGACGATCAAAGGATTGACCCCGACTTTGGCGATAAGCAACCCGTTAAATGCTCCTATGGCAATACAGACAAGAATGCCGCTCAGAACCGAAATCCATACATCGTAGTGATACACATACATCATTTTCGCTGCAATGGCCCCTGAGAGTCCGAACACCGATCCTGCGGAAAGATCGAAGCATCCTGATATCAGGAGCATCATCATACCGATGGCAACGATGGCCTCGGTCGAGAAGTTCAATATGAGAGATTTCATATTTATAGACGTGAAAAACGCTTTGAATATAATCGATGAGGTAAGCCCAATAAGAACGATCAGAACACCCAAGAAAGCAGAACGATTCTCAAAAAAGTCTGTAAAAGAAAATTTTCTTTCTATTGTATCCATGGGTTACTCAATCCTGTTCGTTATTCATCATCTCTACCTTTCCGACTTCTTCAAAAATGCATCAATGGTAACCGCGACGAGGAGGATTCCACTTATCACAATACTCTGCCATGCAATTACAACCCTGGAGACAATCATCAGGTTGTTCACAAGGCCCATAAAAAGAACGCCGAGTATCGATCCAATGATCGTTCCGTATCCTCCAGAAAGGCTCGCCCCCCCAAGAATACAGGCGGTAATCGAGCGCAACTCGAGTCCCATACCGAGCGTCGGTATCGATGCGGCAAGCTTGGCCGTAAGAACAACTCCCGAAATACCGGCAAGCCCGGAAGAAATCATGAAAGAGATTATTCGCATTTTTATTACATCAATTCCGGAAAATGAAGCTGCCTTCTCATTTCCGCCTATATAGTAGTATCTTCTAAATAACTTTGTCTTTCTCAGAAGCAGTGCAAAGAAGGCTGCAATCACTATCATATACCACACCGGTAAACCCAGCCCAAGAAACGAAGCTTTTGATATTAATAAAAATTCTTCTGGAAGACGGTGGATTCCTGACCCTATGAGGAGGAGCACAACCCCTCTTACCACTCCGAGCATTGCGAGCCCCATAATAAGGTGATTCACCCCTATCTTTGCCACAATTACTCCGTTGAAAGCCCCGATACACACAGCGCTCAGAATTCCTATCAGAGCTGCGAAACCTGGATGAAGGTGGAGCTTATCAAGACAGAGTGCTGTGATCGCTCCGGCAAAACCAAGGACAGAACCAACAGTGAGATCGAACACACCGGAGGTCAACAGGATCATCATCCCCACCGATACGATTGCATCTATCGATATGTTGAGGATGACTGCCTTGAGATTCTCAGATGTAAAAAAAGTATCATAGGCGATACTCGCAAAAAGCGAGAGAAGCACTATCAAAATAAATAAGAAAAGCACCCGATTCCGAATAACCCCTATTAATAACTTTCTCCCCGAGACGGCCCCTGTTATATCTTGCCCTGACGCAATCAAATTCCTCTCTCCCTCTTCCTATTGGATTCCAGAGGCGAAATGCATGATACTCTCCTCTGTTGCTTCGTGTCTCGTCAGCTCGCCTGTGATTGTGCCGTTGTACATCACGATTATTCGATCGCTCAATGTGAGCACCTCAGGGAAATCAGAGGAAATAACAATGATACTCGTCCCTCGTGAGGCAAGCTCACGTATGATACGGTATATTTCTGATTTCGTACCCACATCAACCCCTCTCGTCGGCTCATCCACGATCAGTATATCGGGGTCCACCAGCAACCACTTGGCAAACACGAGCTTCTGCTGGTTACCGCCACTGAGCTGCCTCGCAACAGTTTGAACGCTGGGACACATGATCCGCAATCGTTCCTTGTACTTTTCAGAAACCTCTATGACTTTTTTCTCATTGATTATCTGGTTTTTAGCGACATGGTTCAGGTTCCCGGAGACGATGTTCTTTGCAACCGCCATTTCCAGATAAAGTCCATGCTCCTTTCGATCTTCCGGGAGATAGCCGATCCCGTTTTCAATTGCCTGCTCTGGATTACCGATCCTTGTATGCTTCCCCCTTATGAATATCTCACCACTCTCAAGAGGGTCCGCACCGATAATGACCCGAGCAACTTCTGTTCGCCCCGCGCCCGCCAAACCTGCAAAGCAGAGCACCTCCCCCCTTTTCAGAGAAAAGCTTACATCGTGAAACTTCTTCGATGTGAGATTCCTTACCTCAAGAACCGTCTCCTCCTCGTACGTGGACCTGTATTTCTCCGTATAGAGATCTCTCCCCACCATCATTTTTATCACGTCTCCAATCTGCACATCCTTTATGCTCCGGGTCCCCACATATTTCCCGTCCTTGAGAACCGTCACTCTATCGGCAATCCCGAATATCTCCTGCAAGCGGTGTGAGATGTAAATCACACTGATCCCACGCGCTTTAAACTCTCGTATCACTCTGAAGAGTACTTCAGTTTCTTTCTCGGTTATCGTTGCCGTCGGCTCATCGAGTATTAGGAGCTCGCTCTCATTTGAAAGTGCTTTGGCAATCTCCACCATCTGCTGCTTTGCAGGAATCAGCTCGCCAACCAACGTGCTTGGCTTGACATCAAGCTGTATTTCTCCGCACAGCCGCTCCGTTTCCTCGTACATCTTTTTTTTATCGATAAAGAGAAACTTACGAGGCTGCCGATCAGCGAATATGTTTTCGGCCACACTCAGATTTGGCACAAGGCTCCGCTCCTGATATACGACACTGATTCCCTTAACGAGCGCTTCCGCATAGTTACGCATTCTTACCTTTTCACCTTTTATTTCTATATAGCCGCCGTCGGGATGATAATTACCCGCGATAATGTTGATGAGTGTGCTTTTTCCGGCACCGTTTTCGCCCACCAAAGCGTGCACTTCACCGACAGCGATTGAAAAACTCACATCATCGAGCGCCCTTACTCCGGGGAACGTTTTTGTGATTCCGTGGAACGTCACATAAGCATTTTGTTTCATGCTCATAACCACCTGTTTCTAAAAATCAAATAAAAGTAAGATGTATGTGGTCTAACCACATTTTTATTTTGCTCATTTTATTCTAAAGAAGAAAGCGAGTCAAGAAAATAATATAAAAAATTGTGGTTGAAGGGACACTTACTGCACTATTAAAGGAAATTGGTTAACGGGTGTAATACAGTTCGATATCGTTTATCGTCCTTTACTATTGAGCACATTTTCAGCCCATAAAAAGACCGCCATTCACATCGATCACTGCCCCGGTAATGAACTCAGCGCCATCAGAGGCAAGAAACGTCACAACATCTGCTATATTTTTCGGTTTTCCCAATCTCTTCAATGGAATCAGCTCCCGTAACTTCTGCTTTTGCACCTCTGGAATTGCATCCAATATCTCTGTATCCGTGGTGCCAGGAGCCACTGCGTTTACCGTTACGTTGTATTCAGCAACCTTTCTGGCAAAACTCATGGTAAGCCCGATGATACCGCCCTTGGATGCTGCATATCCCACGCCATTCGCATACCCTCCCATCCTGCCTGCGGATGAAGACATGTTGATAATTCTGCCCATTCTCTTTTTTTTCATGTAAGGAAGCACGAGCTGTGATGCAAAAAACACACTCTTGAGATTCACCGTCATTATTCTGTCCCACTCATTTTCAGTGATATCCTCAATTGAAGTTGTATGTACGATTCCCGCGTTGTTCACAAGAACATCAACCGTTCCATATTTTTCTATTACAGTTTTTACCATGTTCTTTAGGTCAGCAACACTCGATACATCTGCCTTAATCCAAATTGTATCGATGCCTCTCTTCTTGATCTCATCACACACACTCGCAGCGGTTTTATCATTAATATCTACCACTACTGGAAGTGCGCCTTTTTCAGCGAAATCCAGAGCAATTGCCTTCCCTATTCCCCGACCCGCACCAGTTACTATCGCTATCTTTCCTTCAAGGCTCATCTTTTCTCTCCATTTAAAAATTAAACCAAGTGTGCATATGATCAGGCATTTCTATCAATGCCTGTATGACACGGGCAATATCTTCAGGTTCTATTACCTTACCCTGCACAGACGGTTTATGGCAATACCTTCATTAATTTCCTCGATTGTATAATCGACGAAATCAGCATATCTGTTCCCGGCTCCCACGTTGTTTATCATGATGTCCTGTCTGCCGTATTTTTTTACCGTAGAGAGTATGAAACTTTCTACTTCTTTTTTTAACATAGACCGGCCTCCCATGAATACAATAATCTATATGATAAACTTTGATAAAATTAACAAGCATATTTTTTATAAAATAAATAGAGGAGATTTATTTTCAATATGATTTTTTCCCCATTAATTTATTAGATATTATATTAAAAGGATAAAATTGTTAAAATTGAGAGAATAGAGCGAGCAAAGGAATCGTCGATGGCAAAGTCCATACAGGAAATCAACGAACGGATACGCAAGCAGAAAGCCGTAGTGCTCACCGCAGAAGAGATCATCCCCTATGTCGAAGAGAAGGGGTACAAGCAAACCGCTTCTGATGTGGATGTGGTAACTACTGGCACCTTCAGCCCGATGTGCTCTTCAGGTGCATTTCTGAACTTTGGGCACCCCGCTCCCAGAATGAAAATGCAGAAAGTTTGGCTCAACGGGGTCGAGGCTTATGGGGGCCTTGCCGCCTGCGATGTCTACATTGGGGCAACGCAGATACCGGATGATGACCCGGCAAACAAGATATATCCCGGCAGGTTCGAATACGGAGGAGGACAAGTCATTGAGAACCTGATCGCGGGAAAGGAGGTGTTCCTCAGGGCCCTCTCTTACGGGACGGACTGCTACCCTCGGAAAGAGCTCGAAACTTATGTACGCCTTGAGGATCTCAATCAGGCATTCCTTCTGAACCCCAGAAACGCCTATCAGAACTACAATGTGGCGGTCAACCTTTCCCAAAAGGTAATCTATACCTATCTCGGTGTCCTTCAGCCCAACCTCGGGAACGCAAACTTCTCCTCTGCAGGGCAGCTCAGCCCGCTCCTCAATGATCCCCTATATAGGACGATCGGCATCGGAACCAGAATATTCCTTGGCGGAGGAATCGGGTACGTAATCTGGGAGGGTACCCAGCACAATCCCTGCGCGGACCGAAACGAGAGAGGTGTTCCCACGGACGGTGCAGGAACTCTCAGTATGATTGGCGATATGAAAATGATGAGCACCCATTACGTGCGGGGTGTCTCCATGCTCGGATACGGCGCAAGCCTCGCCGTGGGGATCGGTATCCCGATCCCGATCCTAGATGAAGAGATGGTAGGCTTTGTGGGAGTCCGCGACGAAGACATCCTGGCTCCTGTAATCGATTACTCCAGCTCGTACCCGGAGAGAAGGGGAGAGATCATTACCAAGGTGAGCTACAGGGAATTGCGGAGCGGAACCGTGAAGATACTGGGTAAAAAAGTGCCTGCCTCTTCCCTCTCGAGTTACCCCTTGGCCCGGGAGATCGCCCAGACCCTGAAGTCCTGGATCCTGAAAGGATCCTTTCTGCTTTCAGAGAAGGTGGCTTCCCTTCCCGGGGTTGACTCAGGACAGACCTTCAAACCCCTGCAGGTGAGAACCGATAGAGGAGACCTCAGATGAAGCGTATCGTGTCTAGGAACATCATCCTCCACTACCCGAAGGAACATACGGAAAAGCCGATTATTTCAAATCTTATAAAGCGGTACGACCTCACCGTGAACATCTCCAGGGCGAGAATCGGTCAGGACGAGGAAGGTACAATGGTGATCGAGGTTTCGGGAAAGCGGGAGAACCTGGAAGCAGGGCTGAACTATCTGAAAGACATCGGTCTCACCTTCAAGCCCGTGTCCCTCGTGGTGCAGAGGCTCGAGGAAAGGTGTACCCACTGCAGCGCCTGTACGGTAATCTGCCCCTCCGGGGCGCTCCTTATTGAGGATAGAAAGAGCATGGAAGTAAACTTCATTCAGGACAAGTGTATTGCCTGCGGGCTCTGTATTCCTGCCTGTCCTTACGGCGCAATGGAGATGAGCGAATAGTAGGCCCAACTACAAGGGAACCTTGGTGAAATCCTCTATGTTGAGAAGCTTCATGATCTTGTTTTTCGCTTCCAGATAGCTGATAAAGGCAATGATCTGATCTGGGGTTTCACACCGTAGAAGCCACTCGTAGTGCTCCATCCGTGAAAAACTCCGTGTGAGAGAATCCACCATCTTCTTATAGATCTCACCGAGATATTCAGGGGCAAGAAACATAAAGATCACGTGGATCCGATCGGGGCCATTGAGCTTCATATCAATCCCATCAGCGGAAATACCGATAATTGGGACTAGATCGTCTACGAAATCACCGAAGGCATGAAAGAAAACGATGTTCTTTCCGATCGCTGTGTGCACGACTTCGCCGCTCTCCACGAGCGCTCTATCAGCCTTTTTCTGATTCAGGATCCTGCCCCTGCCCTTTTGTACGAGTTCCCGGATCACCTCCTCCTTCGTCCTCCCCTTGAGACTGGGAATGATAAGGTCGCTGTGGAACATGACCGAGGCGGTGTACGGGAGCGGTTTTGCGAGTTCAACATTTTTGTACTTGGACTCCTCCAGGGTGATCTGCTGCTTTTCCCTGTACTCCCGGATGGTGACCATTGGTGGCCGCTCCGTTCCCCACACCTTCATCTTGGAGATGCTATATACATTTTTAACCCCTGTGATGATCTGAAGGGAATCGGATATATCTTGGAAGATCTCGATCCGGCCCATGTCGTCGGCACGCTGAAGGAGAATCTTGAGAATCCTGTAGGACATGTTCCGCAGCGCTTCTATGCTCTGATTGCGATGGATACGGACGTTTAGATCGCACTGCCCGATCACGTCTATCCCGTAGAGGCGATCGATATCTATGAGATGACCCGTTTCCACACCGTATCCGGTAAAAAAGGGAATTTTCTCGAGAAGCTCTCTCCTGGCCGCATACTCACCTGAAAGAGGCTGGGCAATCCCAGTGAGGCCTGGAAACAGGAGGTTGAAGAAAGGGCGGACCACGAGCTCGGTGACCCTTCCGCCACCTGTGCTTTGGCCCTCCCCCTGGACCCTGATTGGCCTCCTGTAGAAGGCCTTCACATAGGAGAGATGCGGGTATTCGAGGAGGGGCCCGACGAGACCGAGTATGAACCGTGGGTGAAAGTTCAGAATATCAGCATCCACCCAGCAGATGATGTCCCCCTTCAGGATATAGAGGCTCTTCCACAAATTCTCACCCTTGCCGCGGTAGGAATGGTGCTGGGGAAGGATATCCGAAGCATAGTAGAAATCAGCACTTGCCTTCCGCGCCACTGACTCGGTCCTGTCGGTCGATCCTGAGTCCACCACCACGATCTCGTCCAGGAGGGGACACTTCTCCATGAGCTCCTTCTTTGCAATCTGGATCTCCTTCCCCACTGTCTTTTCCTCATTCAGCGTGGGAAAACAGAGGCTTATGGTTACACCAAGCTCTCTCTTTCTCTGTATGAGCCGCTTCACATTCTTAAAACTGGAATAGTGAAAGGTGTTCCTCTTGAGCCAATCCCTGATATAGGAGGGCTGCTCTCCCTCTGTCTTTAAAAGCTGCTTTTCGGGCTGCGTTTCGATTAAAGAGGACATTCTCTTCCTCCGTCCTCTCCATCATACCAGAGATGAAA
>Ga0111221_1027_pt1 | contig 24152 bp, 20 predicted proteins | sample DeeMarSWOR152_54_FD_80385 | JGI IMG/M metagenome (GOLD analysis project Ga0111221, IMG submission 80385) | Spirochaetes bacterium DG_61 | reverse complement strand
CTTATCACCGAAGAGATCTTTCAGATGGAGGTAGAAGGCATGGCTTACTGAATGATAGGGAATGCCTATCCTTTTGTGTGGAGAGAGAATGCGGCCGAGGATTTTGTCCCTGTCCTGCTGATTCCTGTAGGTCACGATCTCGGCGTACCCCTCGGCAGCTCTCGAGGCTTCCTCCTCGAGAGTGCTCGTAAGGATAAACATTCGCCCATTCCGCTCACAGAACACGCCGCAGTTGTCGAACACACCATCAAACAGCCCGCTTACATAAAAAAAATTCTTATCAACAATATCATTGTTGAAAAGAAAAATCGCCTCCACATCTTCCAGATGATTGAAGACGGTGCTAATTCTCCTGTGAAGGTGCTCCAAAGAAGATCCCTGTATAAGAATGAATTACTCAAAAAAGCATAACAAGTATATCATCGAATTGTGCGTAAAGCAATATTGCATTTCTCCTGCCGCAAGCAGCAGTGGTAAAATCTGATGAGAAGCCGGTTTTCTCGATATCAATATATCGTATCTTGAAGGAGCGAAGAGCACTTCGATCACCTCTGCCTCGGGAAGGATCCCTCCATGAGCACAGGCTCAGACGAGGTTCAGATGTTAAGAGTAAGCGGATTAAAACTGGGTGGTGTATCCGATTCTCAGGAGCCGAATCATCCTGTCAATAGATGGTGAATATTTGAACTCCAGTGCAATGGCGATGACATCGAGGATGTTAAAGTCAAAGGCAAAATTATAGAAGGTTTCTGGCCATCGCTCCTGGGTGAAATGGATGTTTTCTATCTCCCCCTTAATGCTGAAAACCGGACCGGTGGCAATGTCAGTGCCCAGGAAGAAGGTCATGTTCTCCGGTTTCGCATAGTCGAGAGGGACAATCGGGTAGCGGAGCCCATAAATAAAGCTCTGCTCGTTTCCGAAGAGAAAATACCCCTGGGATGCAACGATGTAAAAACCGTTTACCAGGATACCATTTATTTTATTCACATCCCCCTTCATAAAATAGGAGTACCCCACCGCAATCGGTGGCAAGAGGGTGCTTCCATCGGATATGAGAAAGCGGACAATCACACCCGGCTGGTTTATATGGACTTGCTCACTGCCAATCATTTTTCCTATATCGAAATACACGCCCAGGAATGCGTAATCAGTAATCGCGAGCACTGCGCTCGTGAGCACCCCTCCCCTGTCGTACATGGAGAAGTCGAAGCGAAGATCACCCTTGTAGGATGTGTAGGCCTTTGGCGTATCGATCAGGTTATGATCATAGGGCCCCGCAAAAAGGGAGGCGGGCATGAAAAAAAGGATGAGAAAAAGCGCGGGCAGAAGAATGAGTGGTCTTATCTTTCCCATGCTGTACCTCGAGCTATTTTTCTTTTAGTATCGGAAAGTTGCACAACTACTTAACCACGGAATAAATGGGATGGGAGCACACATCTACAACGATCGTAAGCGAATCCTACCCCCTGCCTTCCAATGACAAACCGCCTGCACGATGCTCCTTTATACATTGTGTTTTAAATAGGTTTCATATATAATAGGCTCACAATTATGCGTAGAATTGTTCGTATCCGACGATTATGATTGAAAAAATAAGACAACCTGGATTCAGCAGGATAAACTCTTCATTTATTAAAACGTTAAGGCCCTCTCAGCTGCTGCCGGGTTTCACCGCCGGCTTTATCTCCGGAGTGATAACTATCATCGTAGAAGTCTCTTTCGCTGCGCTCATTTTTGACGGAGATCTGAGCAGGTTCGTCGCAAACGGAATTGGTTTCACGCTCTTTGGAGCCTTTGTGGTCATCCTGATTAGCACTTTCACCAGCTCAATCCCAGGTATAATCGCATTTCCCCAGGACACACCTGCTGTACTCATGGCCCTCGTCGCAGCAGGTATCTCAAGCAGCATGCCCCAGACAGCGACCGCAGAGGAGACATATCATACCGTCGTCATGTCTATAGTTCTCACCTCTCTTCTCTGTGGTGGTTTCTTCTTAACGCTGGGGTTATTCAGGCTTGGAAGGCTCATACGTTTCATACCTTATCCTGTCATCGGTGGGTTTCTCGCCGGAACGGGGTGGCTTCTGGCTAAGGGTGGTCTTGAGGTCATGACCGACATATCCGTCAGCTGGTCCCAGCTCCCCTTTCTGTTCCAGACAGGTGTTTTAATCAAATGGCTCCCTGGACTTGCCACTGCAGTGGTATTGCTGCTTCTTTTGCGACGCTCCCAGCATTTTATGGTAATGCCATTAGTCATCTTCACGGCGATGGGCCTCTTCTATCTGCTCACCTGGATGACAAAAACATCGGTCAGTGAAGCAAGCTCTCAGGGCTGGCTGCTCACAACATTTCAGCATGAAACACTATGGCGACCAATTTCTTTTTCCGGCATCACAACCGTACACTGGGAGTGCATCTGGGGCCAGCTGGATAACATCGGAATAATACTGCTCATCAGTGTCATATCTCTCCTGTTTAATATCAGCGGTCTCGAGCTTGTTGCACACGAGGATGTGAACCTGAATCGAGAGTTAAAGGTCGCCGGTATTGCTAATCTTGCAGCTGGAATCGGAGGAAGCCATACGGCCTATCACACGTTGAGCCTGTCAACATTGGGAATAAAAATGGGATCGAATAGCCGATTTGTCGGCCTGTTTGCAGCGTTGTTGTGCGGAATTGCTCTGTGGTTTGGTGCCTCAATACTCATTTTTTTTCCAAAGTTCGTATTGGGCGGTTTGATTCTGTTCCTCGGATTATCCTTTATTGTGGAGTGGGTATATGATGCCTGGATCAAGCTTTCAAAGGTGGATTACTTCCTTGTTCTTTTCATCTTCGTTATCATCGGTTTATTCGGTTTTTTAGCGGGAGTTGGAGTCGGCACATTGACCGCGGTAATCATTTTTACCGTAAACTACAGTCGGATCAAAGTGGTCAATCGCACTCTCTCCGAGGTCACCCTTCGCAGTAATGTCGATCGTCCTGATCATCTACGCCAGTTACTGAGGGATAGGGGCCCTCAAGTATATATTCTGAAACTCCAAGGTTTTATATTTTTCGGTACTGCCCATACTCTGCATCAAGATGTGAACAGTCGTGTACATGATACAACTTTGCCAGTGGTTCGGTATGTTGTGTTTGATTTTCGACGCGTGACAGGGCTCGATGGCTCCGCAGAGATTTCCTTCATGAAAATAGTACGTTTAGCGCACGCCAGCAATTTCCAAGTCATCTTTACCAATCTTTCCCCCAGGTTCCAGCGCAAGCTCAGCAGAGCGTTCACAGGGGAGCTCCAAACTGAGGTGGTGCGGTTTTTTTCTGACCTGGATCACGGAATCGAATGGTGTGAAAATCAACTCCTCACTTCCGCACAGGCTTCTTTGATCGAAAAGCCTCTCTCTTTTCAGAAACTGCTTCAGTCAATATTCCTTGAGCAGAAACAGATTGAAAAGCTCATGCGGTATCTTGAAAAAAGGGAGGTGGAACGCGGGAGCTTTCTCATTCGGCAGGGTGAAAGGGCCGAGTATCTTTACTTCGTGGAATCGGGGGAGTTTGCCGCGCAGCTTGAGCTCGATGGGGAAGAGCCAATTCGATTGAGAACCATGCACGCTGGAGCAATATTCGGTGAAATAGCACTGTATCTCAACATTCCACGATCAGTGTCAATAATTGCCGCAGAATCGAGCATCGTTTATCAGCTTTCCTCTGATAAGCTGAAAAGAATGGAAATGGAAGATCCTGAGCTTGCGGTTACCTTTCAGAACTATGTGATTCGTCTACTCGCAGAACGTCTCGTGGATCTCAACAGGACTTTGGAAGCTCTATCTGATTAACTGCGAGCCCGCTCTTCGGCACCGCCTCATATTCACCTCGATCAACCAGATACTTCACGCCTTGAAGAGCATCCCTGTAGAATAAAAGCACCTGCGGCACTTCCGCTGAGTGCGGTTGAAATCTTTACCCTTTCATCCCCTCTCATCCGTACGATGTCGTACAGAGGTCACACCCCTTCAATCGCATCCTGATCGACATACAGGGACATAAGGAGCAGCCAGTATGACTTTTTTACTATCTATGTATTATACAATTTAATCGACCTTCTCTGTGGGTGTAAAACGCACGGATACGTACGGTCTCATGAGCGTATTCTAGAGTTGATCACTTTTTTCAGTTTATTAAAAAATTCCTTTTCAGTGAACTCATACTTATTTATGAATTGAACTGTACCGATCTGAAGTTTCATACCCTCTGTCAGTTGAGTCTCATCCAAAAATACAACTAGAATTTCTTTATTCTCATTGAAGGCAAGATTTATTTCATTTCTCACATTGCGAGACAGGGCAGCATAGGAGCTCATAAAAACCAGAAACTGTGAGCATTTGATTATGGCTTTACCAACAACTTCCGGCCACTCGTTTCCAGGCTCTATTCCCTCATCATACCAGATTCGATACCTGCTCGTGTTCAATTTCTTGATCACTCTGAACACGGTCTTCATATCCTCGTGGGCGTAACTGGTAAACATAAACGGATTACCACCCTTGTAGGCTGGAAAGGGGGATTTCACAGGCGGTTTGTGCGTCTGACTGACTTTCACGCTTTTCCTTGCTGCGGCTTGTAGTTTTCTTTTCTGCCGTGCAGGGGTGATCTTGGTCCCAGTTTTACGCTTCTGTGTAGTCTTTCCCTTCTTTATAGCAGTTTTGCGAGTTCCAGTGCTTTTTCCTGTGCTCTTTTTTGTGGATGGCCTTGCAGCTGTTTTTGTTTTGGCCTTTATTGCTGTTTTTTTCTTAGCAGTTGATCTAACTGCCGACGGTTTTTTCCGCGGAGAAGATTTTTTTTTAACCAACGATCTTCTCTTCGCAGAAGACCCTTTTTGAGCTGACGGCTTACTTTTTACAGGCGGCTTCCTCTCAACTTTTTTCTGTTGTTTTTTAGCCATGATTGTTCCTCTGTGATTACCCTATCTCCGTTTTTCTTTTAATATGATAGATGGGATACTTACCGTATTCCTTCGGCAGCACAATGATGCCCACATAATTACAATCTATATTGCTGTCTTTATTCCCCGCAATTAACAGGGCGGCAAATTGCTCACTGGCGTATACGTTTCCCGGGTTGGTAATCGGCTCGATCCTGGCAGCAGTTGTTACATGGGACCCGAAATAGTTCATCCTGCTCAGTATCGGCTCTCTTGCATAGTAGACAGGGCCTGCATGCAAACCGATCCTGATACTCATGTTCAAAGGAAGGTGCAACCTTTGCCAGTCTGTTTTTCTGACAAAGTCCCTCAATTCCAGCGCATACTCAGCAGCCGAAATCAGGTCGTTAAAGACGAAGTAAATACAATCACCCCAGCTATTTCTGAATATCGGTTTAAAGCGGGAACGCCTCAGGTTTCTTGCCAGCTCGCCTAAAAAGTATTTTAAGAAATAGGGATACTGTTCTTCCTTCAGTTTACTGTAGCCGACGAGATCCGCAAACAGCATTGCTTTGAAGGTTCTTTTCACGTTTGGCAACTTTGGAGCGCCCTTGAGCTCAGTGGACGGCTCACCCGACACAGCCCTATATTCACCTGAGACCACCCCTCTCTTCTTTATCTCTGTGATATCAATGATTTCCACAGGTAACTGTTTTGATTGCCACAGCCTTATAAACTCCGATGTTCCTCCTTTTCTTCCATTTTTACTTCCATCCCAGACTGCAAGCAGAACGGGCCTGGATTCAAGTAATTTCCCCCTCAAGAGCGCTTTACCCATTATAACACTGTTCGCATAGGTGAACAGAAGATCGTCTCCCGCGTACCTGCCCTCTGTCGCGTATGAGATCAGCGAGCTTCCATCAAGCACCCTCTCTACCCTCTGCACCCACTCAACGCCCGCATAATCGATACTCGTCTGAAAAAAATCGTCTCTGTGAAAGGGTAAAACAACATTTGTCTCAGCATTTCGTTCCTGCATGCATTCGAGAAAGAGGGTGTCCGAACCGCACGCCGCTGAGGAGTAGCTTATTCCTGCATCCAACAGTTCAAGCTTCTTACGGATTTCGTTTTTGATCTCTCCTTCGATACCAATGGGAAAACGTTGCTTTTTACCACCGGGGCGGTCTAACATATGCCCTGTAAACGCAATAATTGCAGGGATAGTGAGCGCATGCAGAATGTTCTCATTCACGGAGAGATAGGCACTTAAAAGTTTCAACTGTCTCAGGGTGCTGGCAAGTTCGGAATAGTTCTTGGTGCTGTACTTCTTCGCATGCCGGAAATGCTTTTCCGATTCCTCTTCTTTTCCCAGCAGGAGGAATGCCTCCCCGAGCGTTGCGAAAATCCAGTAATTTTTATTATCAGCACTCTTTGTTTGTTGAATACATATTTTCAGCACCAGTTTTGCAAGTTTTTGCGCAAGATCCCGATCACCGATGATGAAGCTCAAACTAGCCGCATTGATGCCTGAATAGTACCCCCTGCTTTTCTTAAAGGCGTGGAGGTAGAGATATCTGGATTTAAGAAGAAAAGTCGCCTTTGGATTTTCAGCGTCTGACATGAGCCACATGTCCTTATACACCCTTCCCAGTATACCGAGGGTCTCCTCATCATGGTGCCCCTTTTTCACAAGGACAGAGAGTATCTGTCTTGCCTTTTCAATGAACCCGCACTTTATGAGTGATAGGGCGTACAGCTGTGCCATGCGAATATTTTCAGGAAATAATTGAAACCCTTCTTTCAAGATATCATGGGCGAACATGGATTGACCGAGCTTGTCTGCGGTTTCACCGAGTTTTAAATAGAAGTACGGTTCCTTAGACCACAGAGATTCATCCTTTGAGATCCAGATATCATGGATAATGCTTTCGATATTGGTATTATTTATATTGAGGTAGGCTTCGAACTCTTTTTTATTTACGCTCATCATGCCTAAAATGAACTGATCAATATTCCTTAAAAATACAACAGCGAAGGCTATAAATCCTAAGGCCATTCGCAACGGAACTAATCCAATTATAGACCAACCATCGACAAGGTTTCCAGCGATAATTGAGCGATAATCTCCCAGGAATTGGAAGTGGCTTTCACTGTAACGTTTCCTTTGATCATAAAGAGTCTTATCATCCCCACTCGATGTCCTGTCGCAATGAAATTATACCAGAAAAAGTGTAATGCCGCTACTCTATTCATGAATTTATGCGGGAAAGCCCTATAAGAACTTCTATTACAGAGAAGCACTTCGTGGGTGGTGCTTGAAAGGGATATGAGTTTTCTATTGATTGTCCCTGTAATTGTCAGTACATAATACTGACAGGTTTTTATTTCTGAGGCTTTTATAAACGCTGGAGGAACTGCTTACACAAGGATAATGGCGATGAAACGAATCTGTGTCTTCTGCGGTTCAAGTCCGGGCGGAAATCCGGGATATCTGAAATCGGCGCAAAAACTTGCGCACGTGCTCGTCAAGAGGAAAATCGGGCTCGTATATGGTGGCAGTCGTGTCGGAATCATGGGTGAAATCGCAAAAGCGGTGCTTGAGAAGAGAGGCGAAGTCATAGGAGTTATTCCAAAAAACCTTCTCGCGAAGGAGGTAGCCTTTACCGATATTCCCGAACTGAGGGTGGTAGAAACGATGCATGAGCGGAAAGCCTTGATGATGGAACTTTCAGATGGCTTCATCGCCATGCCCGGAGGGTTGGGTACAATTGAAGAGTTTTTTGAGGTTTTAACCTGGGCGCAATTGGGCATACATACAAAACCTTGCGGTCTTTTAAATGTATGCCATTATTATGAGAAGCTCTTGGATTTCCTGGATCATGTGGTAAGTGAAAAATTCATAGAAGCGGCGCATCGTTCCATGTTGCTCACCGATGATGATCCTGACAGGTTGCTCAAAAAGTTTAAACACTACCGCCCTCCAGTGGTGGACAAGGCAGAATGGGCTTTGCGAATGACCGAAAGTTTCTAATCAGAGGAACCCCAATGTGTACACCTCATCCATTGTTGGTGCAATGCCTGCTTCCAGCAAAAGATCATTATTTAATTTCCAATGTCTATCTGTTTTTATTGTATATATTAAAACATTCTGTCATAGTGAGTACATTTACAGAAACGAAGCAGTGTTAGGAACATCGGAGGAAAAACAGATGAGAGGAGAAAAAAGGCCCGCCTATGGACCCGGTTTCCTGGTGACCGCAGCGTTTATCGGACCGGGAACCGTGACCTCCTGTTCCCTTGCAGGTGCGCGATTTGGGTATTCACTCATTTTTACGCTGGTGTTTGCGGTTCTTACAACGCTCTTTCTCCAGCGAATGACCGGTAGGCTCAGTCTCGGATCCGGGCATGACCTCGCACAGGCACTGCGAGAGTTTCCCCGAAGTCCTCTTGCACGAGTTACCTTTCTCGTTCTCACACTCTCCTCAATTACCTTCGGGTGCGCTGCTTATGAAGCCGGAAACATCATCGGCGGATCACTCGGACTCGAGGCCATCACCTCTATTCCCCGGAACTATTGGGTGTTCGTGATTTCAATTATAGCCATAGGTATTCTGGGTAGTGGAAAATACAAACTCGTCGAACGATTCTTAATATTTCTGGTTTTTCTCATGAGCGGGTCTTTCCTTACAACCGCGGCAATCATCAAACCCGACCTTATAGCAATTTTTAGGGGAATGATTCCTTTAAGAATCATTCCGCCTGGAAATATGCCGCCGGGGATAATTCCCTCTTTTCAGCTCGATTCGCTGTATCTCATTCTCGCCCTTGTGGGGACGACTGTGGTGCCCTACAATCTCTTTCTGCATTCCGCAGCAGTCAAAAAAAAATGGCACAACACCCTGCATCTCAGGGATATGAAGCGAGACCTGCTTGTTTCTGTCGCGATAGGAGGCGTCATCTCGATCTCGATTGTGGTGACTTCTGCAGTCGCATTCCACACGAAGGGAATCATCCCGGAAGACGGGGCACAGATGGCGCAACAGCTCAAACCGCTCTTCGGACCGGTAACAAATTTCCTCTTCGGTTTAGGGCTGTTTGCCGCCGGTTTGAGCTCGGCGCTCACCGCACCCTATGCGGCTGCCTTTGCCTCATGCGGTATTCTGGGCTGCTCAGCAGGACAGAACTCTAAAGGCTTTAAAGCCGTGTGGCTTGGGATCATCATAGTGGGTCTCATCGTTGCCAGCCTCAACCTTAGACCGCTCGCCGTCATCATCTTCGCGCAGGCGGCCAATGGGCTGATTTTGCCGGTGACTTCCATTTTTTTGCTCATCGTGCTCAATAATCGTGAGAAAATGGGTATACTCGCGAACAACAACGCGCAGAACATTCTCGGGACTATTCTCATACTCATCGTTTCCGGCCTTGGTTTCTGGAACATCATGAAATTGTTCCTCAGATGAAGAACAGGATAGCAGTCATGTAATAGTGTGTTTTATATTGTATCGGCCAACTCCGGAGCGGATGCGCGCGGGTAGGAGTACACAGGAGTGGGAGAGTCAGATATCGGAGCATACAAGTATGGGATAAATCTGTACAATGAAAATTACTAGGATACCTGGGTATTTCGTACTCCACCGGTCATCATAAGGCCAATCTCCTCTATTCTGTGCTTTGCAGAGGAGCTCTCCAACACATTCACGATTTTTCCCTGAAAGATCACCCCGATTCTATCACTCAGAGAGAGAACCTCTTCCAGATCTCCTGATACGAGGAGAATTCCAGCGCTCTTTCTCTGATCGAGAAGCGCCCTCCACACATCCTCTGTGGAACGCACGTCGAGCCCATGAGTCGGCTGCTCTGCGATGAGAAGTCCCGGATTCTGGGATAATTCCCTCGCCAGAATTAATCGCTGTACGTTTCCTCCTGAGAGCTGCCGTGCAAGGACCTTCACATCGGGCGCCACCACCCGAAAATCAGCGATACCTTTTCTGGTTTTCTCCAGGATTCGGGTTAAATCGAGAAAGAGCGTTTTAGAGTAATCCCTGTAGCAGGTTAATATCATATTTTCAGCAAGGTTCATATTCGGAACCGTACCCATGGTAAGGCGGTTTTCTGGTATGTGCCCTGCCCTTCCATTGCCTTTAAAGATCACTCCCGTATGACCCCTCAATCCGACTATGGCCTCTACAAGCTCGCGCTGGCCATTTCCCGCAACCCCCAGAATTGCAAAAATTTCTCCCTTTCTGACCGAAAATGACACCACTCTCACAGTTTCCACTCCTCGGTCATTGTGCACGTGAAGATTTTCAACATTTAATACCGTATCTCCCGGAGTCACTGTTTCCTTATCCACCTTAAGGATTACCTCTTTTCCCACCATCATGCTGGCGAGCTCTTTTTTCGCGTCCTCCTTCGTCTCTTTTATTCGGGAAACCGGAAAACTGTCAACAACACGACCCTTTCTTAATACTGTGATGAAATCTGCTATCTCAAGAACCTCTTCCAGTTTGTGCGTAATAAAAATAATAGCCTTTCCCTCTGATTTCATCTTGCCCAATATAAAAAAGAGCTCCTGCGCCTCCTGCGGAGTGAGCACCGCAGTTGGCTCATCTAGTATCAAAATATTCGCGCCCCGTATCAGAGCCTTCACAATTTCTACTCGCTGCTGTTCACCCACTGAAAGATCGCATATCCTTGCCATGGGATGAATCGAGAGGTTGTACTGTAGGGAGAACTCTCGGATTGTCTTGAGTACCATTTTCAATGGAGATAAAAAGGACGTACCAAGTCCAAGCGCAATATTTTCGGCAACGGAATGGGGTGGTATCAATCGGAAGTGTTGATGCACCATGCCGATGCCGTGCTGAATCGCATCTTTCGGTGACTTGATCTGCACGGGCTTACCATACAGGAAGAATACTCCTTCATCTGCGCGGTAGATCCCCGATAGAATGTTCATTAAGGTAGTCTTTCCTGCCCCGTTTTCACCGAGGAGGGCATGTATCTCTCCGGGATAAATGTCAAGGCTTATATCATCGTTTGCAGTCAGTCCTCCGGGGAATACCTTGGTAATACCCCGAATAGAGACTATTGGCTGATGTTCAAGGTTTGAGGAGCGCATCACCTTTTTCTATTCCCCCTCTCGACTATAGGGTATTCCAAGCGCCGCTGGTGCTCCCATCCTGCGTCTCATCTTTTTATGGAGATTCAGTAAGAGTGGTGCCAGTATGGTGAAAAGGTACGGCATGATCGTGAGGAGCTCAGGAGCAACCCAGGGCTGCAGCCTGAAGGAAAGGTAGAAAAGAGAACCGAATATATAGGATCCCCCGAGAGCACCGATGGGGTGCCAGAAGCTGAAAATTGTGAGCGCAATAACGATCCAGCCCATCCCGCTTGTCATCCCCTGGGTCCAGGATGGTCTGTAAATTATTGAGAGATAAGCCCCTCCCATCCCGGCAAGAAGGCCGCCAATAACCACACAGAGATACCGCACCAGCGAAACATTTATTCCCAGTGCATCTGCAGTTGCCGGATCTTCCCCCACAGAGCGTATGGTGATCCCCCAAGAAGTTTTGAAAAGCAGATACCAGAGAATCAGCGCCAGTCCAATGCCGATATACACAAACACATTCTGTTCGACAAACACTATGGGTCCCAGGATAGGGATATCTTTAAGATAGGGGATGTAAAATACAGGGAGTGATACTCTTAAGGGTTTTCCCTCCCACCCCCTTCCGAGAACCCCTGTCAAGCCAAGGCCGAAAAGGGTGAGCGCCAGACCCGACACGACCTGTATAACTCTGAGCGTGACTGAGAGAAAAGCATGGATGAGCGAAGCTGCGCCTCCGACGAGAGCTCCCATGAGGAATCCAAGCCATGGATTACCCGTAACAAAAGCGGTGAAGAATCCCACGAAGGCACCAAGAATCATCATGCCCTCAACACCAAGGTTGAGTATCCCGGACCGCTCAGAATATATTTCTCCCATGGTCCCCAGGAGGAGTGGAGAGCCGTACGCGAGGGCCCTCCTCAATGTCTCAATAACCCACGTTTCCCATTGCATACTAGTCGTCCTTCCTTCTCAGAGTTATCCTGTACTGCATCAGACTCTCGCTCGAGATAAGAAAGAATAGGATCAACCCGGTAAAGACATTCACGATCTGAAAGGGAAACCCGAAGGAGAGCTGAAGCACATCGCCGGCAACATAAATTGCCCCAAAAAGAAAAGAAGTGAGAATGACCAGTGGAGGATTGCCCCTTGCAAGCCAGGCTACGATGATAGCAGTGTATCCGTACCCCAGTGATACCTGGTCAGGGTGTCGAAGCATATGGTGCACTCCTGCCACTTCTCCTGCTCCCGCAATCCCGGCGAGTCCTCCTGATATGAGCATTACCCAGAAGATTGTCCGAAAATAGGGAATACCCGCGTATCGAGCAGCCTGCCGGCTCTGCCCAATCACCTTTACTTCGTACCCCAATCTCGTTCTTGTGAGGATTAAAAAGATCAGGCAGATCGAAAGCAGACCGATGAGTAAGGTCGGCCAGTGTATATAAGTGATCCCTATTGTTGGCAGACAACAGGATTCTGGGAAACTATTGGTGTACGCGAAGCCGCGCATCTCATCTCCCTTCCACGGACCGTGGATCAGATAGAGGACTATGTTCAGGGCTATGTAGTTCATCATCAGGGTCGTGATGACTTCGTTCACCCTAAACTTAGCTTTCAAAAGGGCGGACAAAAGCCCCCACACAGCACCTCCGGCAAAACCGAAGGCAAAGATCATCGGAATCATGATGAATCCGGGGAAACCTGAGAAGAGAGTGACCCAGGTTGCGGCCACAGCGCCCATGAGCAGCTGCCCCTCGGCCCCGATGTTCCAGAAGGAGGTTTTGAAGGCCAACAAGAGCCCCACTCCACACAGCATGAGCGGTATGCTCTGCCATATGATTTGCGTCAATCCGTACACATTTCCCACAGTCTCTATGAGTATCTCAATGTACGCTTTAACGGGATTTATCCCGTACCCCACGAATACAAACCCTATTATGAAAAAGGCGAGGAGTATCGCAGCAATGGAGACACCTACGATAACCTTCCAGGAAGGATTCTCTCTTTTTTCTATTTTCAGAAATCGCATTCTGTCATTTCTCATATGAAACGGCCACCATCACCCACGACAGTGGCCATTTCCATGAAAAGTAGGTTTTAAGCTATTTAGGTTCACCGGGCCACGCCCCGAACACTCCCTTTACTGCATACTCAATGGTTAGCAAATGGGTGTAATCGGCACGCTCGCCGCTCGGGATTACCAGCTTGCCGGTACGGCTGTAGATGGGCCCGGCAAACGGATCAAAGACCATTTGTGGATTTTTCATCTGCTCCAGGCGCTGCATGACGAGGTCGTAGGTCTTTCCAAGCCGACCTTTCCAGACAGGGTTTATCGTCATATCGAATTTCGCGCCAACCTCCACAGCACCTTCTTTGAGTAAACCCCAGTAATCCACATTCTCCAGGTTTTTTGAGGTGTAGTAGCCTGCGTACACCTTGGACAGAAAATCAAGGTAAAACAGTTCCCAGCGTACGAGCTGACCTGAAACCACGTAATCAGGGGCTGAATTGTACATGGGCGAGTAGTGGCCGAAGGCGGGAAATCCGTTCTGAGCGGCAACCTGGACAACCGTGTCGGAGTCTTCCGTGAAAGCAAAAACGTCGCACCCCGCATCGATCAGGGAGTTCGTTGCTTCTTTTGCCTTTGCAGGGTCAAACCACGCTTCAATCCATCGCACATGTACATCAGCTTTTGGATTGACTTCTCGTACACCAATCGTGAACGCATCTATATGTCTCTTCACCTCCGGTATCGGGAATGCACCGACATATCCCACCTTTTTTGTTTTCGTAAGCGCACCTGCCATCAGACCGTTCAGATAATACACCTGGTAGAAATCCGCCATATAGGTGGCAACGTTTGGTAGCCGTTTGAACCCTGAGCAGTGGGCAAAAATTGATTCAGGGTACTTTTTCGCTGCATCTATGGTACCCTCCCAGAATCCAAAGCTTGTGGTGAACACCACATCACAACGTTCCCGTCTGATCATTCTGTCTATGACGCCCTCTACTTTAGCTTCTGGAACGGATTCTTGATACACCGTTTCCACCCACGGGAAGGTTTCTTCCACGATTTTCCGTGCCTGATCATGGGCATGGGTCCATCCCATGTCACCGATGGGCCCGACATAGATGAACCCAACCTTTAACCTATCTGCCGCGTTCAGGCCTAAAGCAGCAGTGAAAACAAATAAAACACACACCATAAATAGTAATACCTTTCTCATTCCTAACCTCCTCTCAGGTTTTTATTGACCGGAGGATTACCAACTCCTCCTGTGTAATGATGAAAAACAGTTTGATTGTAATTTCTAATCAGATCTTTGTCAAATCTCAAATTTTCTTTTCTACAAATTTCTGCACACCCTTTTGTAGTTGACATTCAGTTGAATGAACACACAATACCACTCTGTCCATTCCATAAGCTCGATCGGCTGTCCACGGAGACCTTCTCCAGGCAAATATACTTGACCTGATGTTCCATTGATATAATGGTTATAGAGAGCATCCATTTTATTGGAACGTCGGCTTTCAACGTTTGAACCGCATTGGAATGAAGCCTTTTACACTCGTGAAAAGCCGTTTGTTTAATTTAAAGGAGAGTGCCTCACAGATGTTGCCACTTCTGGAAAGGGAGAACAGAGAATGAGAAACAAGCGTGTGTCGAAAAATATTGAGGAGTTAAAAAAGGTGCTTCGCAGAGGGCGCGGACGATGGTTCATTGTGGGAGCAGCCGCTCTGATAGCGGGCGGGATACTGCTTGTGTTTCTTGCGCCGATCGGCGCGCCGCCGGCCTCGTCGGACGAGGGACCGGTGCCTGAAGTCACCTACTCACGGGACGTAGCACCAATCCTACAGGAAAACTGCCAGGAGTGTCACCGGCCCAACCGTATAGGGCCATTCTCTCTTATGACCTATGAGGATGCGAAGGGGCGTGCACCGCTCCTCAAGGAGTATACAGCGCTCCGTATCATGCCTCCCTGGCATGCTGCCGAGGGGTATGGCGAGTTCAAGAATGAACGCCGGTTGACTCAGGAAGAGATTGACACCATCAGCAGGTGGGTGGATGAGGGAGCACCGGAAGGGAATCCCGCTGATCTACCTCAACCGCGGCAGTTTCCTGAGGGGTGGCAGCTGGGCACACCGGATATTGTACTCGATCCGGGAGCCGAATTTCGTGTACGCAAGTCGAAGAGGGATTTCTTCTGGTCATTCGTGCTTCCCTTCGAGCCTAAGGAAGACGTGTGGGTTTCGGCAATCGAGGTGATACCGGGTGACTCTGAGGTTGTTCACCACCTAGGCATCTACGTCGACCCAACTGGAGAATCAGTGAAATTCGATAAAAGCCACCCCGGCTTGGGTTATCCAGGTGACATGAGCTTCAGCTCATACATTATCCTCGATTTCTGGACGCCCGGCGGCACACCACAAACCCTTGAGCCTGGTACCGCATGGAAGATTCCGGCAGACTCCCACCTCGTTATGGATATTCACTACACTCCTGATGGCCAGCTGCACTATGACCGAACCCGAATCGGTTTGTACCTTGCGAAGGAACCGGTTAACAAGCGTGTGCGCTTTGGGACTGTCGGGAACACAGTCTTCGAGATACCGGCGGGTGCAGACCCCTACAAGGTCACCGCGAGCCGCAAGATCCCCCAGGACATACATCTTGTTTCCGGCTGGGCGCACATGCACTATCTCGGAAAGGAGATGAAGGTTTCGGCCACACTACCCGATAATAGAACAGCTCCAGTACTCTGGGTTCCTGAGTATGACTTCCATTGGCAGCAGGTCTACGAGTTCAAAGAACCGCTTGGGCTCCCGCGCGACACGCGGATCAACCTGGTCGCTTACTATGATAACTCTGCTTCAAATCCCGAAAACCCTTACCGCAAGCCCAGGACCATTTCCTTCGGTCAGAAGGCGAAAAATGAGATGTGCTTCTTCTACTTTCACTACACCGTTGATGAGGAGCATCTCATGCAAGACAAACAAGTGGATTTTGACGGTATCGAGTTGCGTATGGGATCCGGCGGATAGCATCCGGCGGATCTTATCCGGCGGATAAGATCCGGCGGCTATCAGCCGGCGGCTATCAGCCGGCGGCTAATATTCATTGGCGAATATCAGGAACATAGTAGTAAGTCAGGCATATGAATCTGGGTTTTCTTCTAAGCTGAACGAATACCAAATGATATAAGACTCCTCGCTCTCTGTTACCCTAAAAAAAGGGGGGATATTCATAAATATTTTCATAAAAAATCTTTTTATTCCTAAATGGATTTCTCGTCAAACTAAAGAGGAGATACAAACATTCATTGACATTTTAATATTAATATTATAATTTTACTAATATAGTATCAATACATTTCAATAAATGAAGGAGTAAGTAATGGATCCACGGAAATTCTTATTTTCCATTGGTATTCTTATAATAATTTCTCTCACCGGTATGAGTATTGGATTTTCCCAAACAGCAGGACTTCCACCGGTAGAGGAACAGGCAATAGATAGACTCAACAACTCTCCACGGCACGGCGAGTGGGTTACCATAAATGCTGGTAATGGGGATATGGTTGATGCCTGGTTGGTGTATCCGGAAAGAAGTGATAATGCCCCTGTCGTTATAGTAATTCATGAAATCTATGGACTCACCGACTGGATCCGCGCGGTTGCAGATCAGATGGCTGCAGAGGGATTTATAGCCATTGCCCCTGATTTTCTAAGCGGTAAAGGGCCTGCAGGTAAGGGTTCCAGTTCTGTAAGTCGTGATGACGCGCGCAAGTTGATTCGGGATCTTTCGTGGAACGAAATTGTTCGCCGCCTCGATGCAACGGCACAATATGCGACAGCGCTCCCCGCAGCCACCGTAAAGTATGGGATAGCCGGGTTTTGCTGGGGGGGCGGAACCAGCTTCCGTTATGCAACCGAACAACCAAATCTTGATGCTGCCGTTGTCTATTATGGCGTCTCACCTGCAACGGAAACACTTGGCAACATCAAAGCACCGGTATTGGGGCTATACGGTGGTGATGACAACAGAGTTAACTCAACAATTCCAGCAGCAGAGGCAGAAATGAAACGGCTTGGCAAACGGTATGAGTATGAACTCTACAATGGAGCTGGTCACGCCTTCTTGAGAAATCAAGCAGGCCAAAATGGGGATAATTTAAAAGCGGCACAAAAGGCTTGGCCCCGGATGGTGAAATTCCTGAAAGAAACGTTAGGTTCATAAGTTACTGGTGAATAATTTTTATTCTCTGTGTCAGAAATATCATCTGTCTGATCACTGTTTGTTCCTATAACAAGGGTCTTTGATCCTGTTCCTGACAGGATGGTACTACGAATAAATCCCGAAGAGCGCTTTGTTTGTCGGAACGGCAAACTGATCTACTCCGGTGGACTTGATTATCCATGAGAAATCCTCGTATCCGTTCGGCTTTACTTCCACACCCTTATCAAGATCACAAGACCAGGCTCCGCGGATGACGAGCTCCGGGCCGCTGCTCACAACCCCCGCCGCAAGCCAAGGACCGTTTACTTCGGCCAGAAGGCGAAAAATGAGATGTGCTTCTCCTATTTCCACTACACCGTTGATGAGGAACATCTCCTGCAGGGTAAATAGGTATAAATATATATGAATGAAAAAAATATTTCGATAATATACTACAGAAAGTACTATAATTTCTTATATATGATGGAAAAATGAAAATGATGAAACGAATCAGATCCATAATTTTACTATTGATATTTTTCGCCATTCTACTTTTGCCAGTGCTGCTCAGTGCTGAGGAAGACGTTGCGGCTGCCATTTATAAGGAGGGGCTAAAAAAGTATGTGCTTGGCGATTATGATGGTGCGGTTGAGGATTTTGATCGTGCCCTCAAGCTGAAACCGGGAGATGCACTGATCAGGAAGATGTATATAAACACCCTTCTTAAAAAGGGAAACCTGGAGTACGAGACTGGAAACTTGAAGAAGGCGGAGAAGTATTTTACAAAAGCCTACACACTTTCCGGAGAAGATGAAAAGTTAAGAAAAAATATCATAATGATTCAGGAGCAGATCGAAGAACAGAAGCAGGAGATAGCACTGATAGGGGCAGAAATCGAAAGAGAAGAAACTGCCCAGGGGAAAACCGCTCAATCCCGTGAAGGGGGAAGTGAGCCCGAACGGATAGAACTAATTTTACCCTTTAATATGGATGAGTTCATTCAACAACAGAACGATGAAAACAAGCGAATATTCAGCGAGATCATGGAAGTTCAGAAGCAGGAAAGGGAGAACCTATTTCAAAGAATCGCTGAAGGCCAGCAGTTCTTAGATGAAAGCGTGCGGTCGCAGAGGGCGGAGAGGGAAAAACTCTTCACGAATTTAGAGGACAGCAGAAATTTAATCAATGAAAATATCAAATCCCAGCAGGAAGAGAGGGAAAATCTCTACGAAAAGATTGATGAGAGCCGAAGGGTGCTTGACGAGAGCATGAAAACACAGCAGGATGAGAAAGCCATCTGCGATGTTTGTAAGATAAATTCTCACATTGAATTAGAAATGATATGAAAAATATTTTACCCCACAAAAAAGGTAAAATAAGCTCTTTGACAACACTATTTATGCTTATTGAGAAAAATTGACCCCATATAACGCTATCTCTTTATGACAGAATAAAAAAGAGGTGACCCTTCTTTGTTTTCCGTCTATAATGACGGTGAGTAAAAAACAAGAAGAAGGAGGTCACCCCTATGGCGATTATACTACAAAAAAAACTTTTTCGGTGGAAAGAAATTGAGGATTTAGGGGATTTGGAGAGATTCTATTTGGTACTGAAGTATCTCCCTGATGAGAAGCTGATGAGGGTAATGGAAGAGGAGAGGGACAAAGGGAGGGATGATTATCCGGTGAGGGCGGTATGGAACTCGATCCTTGCGGGGGTGGTGTATGAGCATCAGTCGGTACAGAGCTTACGTAGGGAGTTAAAGCGCAACGGGCAGTTAAGGGAGCTGTGTGGGTTTGATGTTGAGAAAGGGATAAAAGCAGTTCCTCGGTCCTGGGTATACAGCAGATTTTTAAAAAATCTCATGAAGCATGAAGAAGAGATAGAAGTGATGTTTGATGAGTTAGTGGAGAAGTTAAAGGAGGAATTGACAGATTATGGGAAATATCTAGTAGTGGATGGGAAGGCAATCAATACACATGCCAATGGGAAGAAGAAAGCCAGAGAGGAGGGAAGGAAGGAGTCTGATGGGAGACGTGATATGGATGCAGATTGGGGGACGAAAGTGTACCGTGGGGTGAGAGAAGACGGGACGGCATGGGAGAAGGTGAAGAGTTGGTTTGGGTACAAGCTGCATTTAGTTGCGGATGCGACGTATGAACTTCCTATAAGTTTTTGTGTGACAAAGGCTTCTGCGGCAGAAACACCGATGGCGCATACCCTTTTTGAGAAGATTAAAGAGGATCATGCTGAGATCCTTGATCGATGTAAGTATGGGATAGCTGACAGAGGGTATGATGATGGGAAGCTGATAGAGAAGCTTTGGGATGAGTACAGGATCAAGCCTGTGATTGACATACGGGATATGTGGAAGGATGGGGAGGAAACGAAGGCGCTAAAGAGTGTATGGAACGTGGTGTACAACTACAGGGGGGAGGTATTTTGCGACAATCCGAATGGAGACGAACAGTGGGAGATGGCGTATGGGGGATTTGAAAAGGAACGGGGAACGCTGAAATACCGTTGTCCAGCAAAGCATTATGGGTATGAATGTAGAGGGGAGCGGTGGTGTCCTGTGGGGAAGGCGGTACGGATATCGCTTAATGAGGATCGGCGAGTGTTTACACCGCTGGCACGATCGAGCTATCAGTGGAAAAATATTTACAAGAAGAGGACGGCGGTGGAGCGAGTGAACAGCAGGTTAGATGTTTCCTTTGGATTTGAGCAGCATTATATCCGAGGGTTGAGGAAGATGAAGCTTCGCTGTTCACTTGCACTGTGTATTATGCTTGCCATGGCGTTGGGGAGGGTAAAAGAAAAACAAAAAGGGCTAATGCGGAGCCTTGTGAAGGCTGCGTGAAGTTTTAATATTGAGGAGCTTTAGAGAAAGAGAGGAATGGTATGTCCTTTCAGCTATGAAAAGGGGCAAATTGGCAAGTTATTTTTGCAAGTTTTTCAAATTATAGCATTTGAAATTGAGGATTTTAGATTCTTTATACAATACGAATCTTAACATCGCAAATGCCTTTCAAATGCAATGTATTGCATTTTTCTCGCCTCCTGTTATAATTTATCCCTGGGTATATGATACCCGGTTTTCTCAGAAGGCGCATCGTTTTCATAATCAAGTGCTATCTAGTACGAAAATGGGTTCTTTAAAAGATCGATAGAACATCATCCAGATTTGCTCTTTATAGGCTTGGCGGTGCCAGTCGTATGAGAAGAGCGCACAAGAAAAATTGCCCATTTTCATTATCTTCGATTGCTGTTTCAAACAGCACGGCCGACTAATACAAATTAATCATATCATCATTTTTTGAAGCTCTTTCATCAAATCTTCAGTTACTGGGTATATGAAGAAAAAAGTCTTTATAGGCTGTTTTATTTTCCATTTCATCCTATCTCCATTTTCGACTAAAAAACAATCCCCAGCTTTTGCTGTTAATGATCTATCTTTTGTAATAAGTTCGATTTCGCCCTCAACAACGTAGTTAATTTCATAAAAACCTTCAATTTCTGCTTCAAACCATCCTTCAGGAGCCTCCCAATATCCAGCGACAAACTTTTTATCTTGTGAGACATAGTAGAAATTAACTTTTGCCAAATAGTCCGGATTACTATCATAAGGATGATCAACAAGGTTATTAATTATGTTACTTTCGCTAAATACCTTCATAATTTACTCCTTTTATATCCTCTCATAAGAGCTTCAATCTTGCTATCTTATTTGCTGCTAAAATGAAAAACATTGATACAATCAAAACAAGTGTAGAAATTGCATTTACCGATGGACTTATGCCTCTTCGTAACATTGCCCAAATAACTAATGGAAGGGTGTTATCGGTTCCGATGGTAAAAAAAGTGATGAGAAATTCATCAAAAGAAAGTGCGAATGCAAGCATCGCAACCCCTATCAATGATGGCCGCATAATAGGAAAAGTTACATACCGGAATGTCTGTAGTCCATTTGCCCCGAGATCTTTTGCTGCCTCTTCAATGGAAAAATTAAAACCTTCTAATCGGGAATTCATCACTAAAATAACGAAAGGTATACAAAACACCAAATGGCTGATTGTTACAGTCAAAAGAGAGAGCGGTATTTTAATAATATTAAAATAAGATAAAAGAGAAATACCAATCAGCAAAGGAGGTATAGTAATAGGTAATAGAACAAGTAGCTTAACAACATTTTTAAACTTAAAACTATATCTTGTTAATCCAAATGATGCAAGAGTTCCAATAAGAACTGAAAAAAACGAAGTTGATATTGCGACGTAGACACTATTTTTTACTGCTGAAATAAATGCTGCACTCTTTATCACCTCTAGATACCATTTTATTGACAAACCAGCCATCGGAAACGAACCAGCCCTAGAAGCATTAAACGAAAAAAGAACGATTATAACAATTGGTGAAAGCAAAAAAATGAATAGTAATATACAATACAAAGCTAAAAAATCAACCTTAAAGCTTTTTCTTGTCTTTCTCAATATATTAATCATTACCTATAAAATTTACACTTTTTCAATATCATAATCAGAGTATATACAACAAAAATCATAATAAATATCATGAAGTACGCAAGAGCTGAACCAAAAGGCCAATCGTATACAATTCCAAACTGATCTGAGATTACTTTTCCTATCATCATACCACTCGTGCCACCTACAAGTTGTGGAGTAACATAATCACCTGTAGATAGTAAGAAGGTAAAAATAAAACCAGCTATGATACCCGGCATGCTCAACGGTATAGTAATTCTAAACAAAGTATTAAAATTATTTGCACCTAAATCTTTAGCAGCTTCAATGAAATCTATAGATACGTTTTGAAGTGAAGAATATATTGGGAGCAAGGTGAAAGGAGTAAATATAAAGATTAAAGTAACTATAACCGCTGTTCTACTGTAGAGTAAAAATTCAAGAGGCTCTTTTATGATATAAAGATAAGTTAAAATCTGATTGATTAATCCAAATTTACCAAGAATAGTTTTCCAGGCATAGATTCTTACAAGATAACTACTGAAAAGCGATATTAATATAAGATATAAGACTACATCCTGTCTCTTTGTAAACCGAAATGTTAATGCATATGCGAGGGGGTAGCTTAATATTACACAAACGAGAGCGATTATAAAACCCATTAAGACCGATCTAAACAATAGAGAATAATAAACAGGTTTAGAGAATATTTTCAGGTAGTTGGATAACGTAAAAGCCGGAATGAGGTTCCATGATGTTCTTTCCCAAAAGCTAATAATAAATAACGCTATTAAGGGAACAACCAAAAATAACAAGTAATATATATAGAGAGGTAACAATAGAGGTAAGTGTTGTCTTTTACTCTTTAGTCGCATATTCATTGTTCAAATCGATCTATACAAGCCAGCTTATATCTATTATTGATATATTTCAATATAAGCTTTGATACCATCTAATTCTCAAATTAAATAAGAAAGCTCAGGAAGGCAGTTTTCCTTAGGACTTTTTTAATTAATAACAATAGGCAAGGTAAAAACCTGCCTATTGTTATTTGTAAAAGACTAAACTTGATATGACACTCGACGATAAAAGGATTAAAAAACTTTTACCACCAATCTCAGATTTATTGAGCCGCTTTCACTTCCTCCCACTTTTCTACCCAATCAGCATAAGTCGCATATTTACCTGGTTCTTGAGGGGGTGGTCCGACCACATTATTTTCTCTAAAAAATTCATCTATATTATCATAGGGATAATACTTTCTTAGTTCTTCATCCATCATATCTAAGGTCTTGGAATTTGTAACAGCAGCGGACAAATCCTTTGCTATGTATTGAGCCTGAACCTCTGCATCTAATATCATGTTGAGGGCCTCATAAGCTGCGGGAAGATTGGTGGCACTTGAACAAATTGCGTAACTATCTATAAAAACAAGCGTTCCTTCCTTGACATATGTATGTGTAACTGGTACTCCTTCAGCTTGGCACCACACATCAACAGCCTCCCACCCTGAGGCCCACATAGCTATTTCTTTGTTCACAAACATAGATACTATCTCACCGATTGATGGTGCTATAGCCTTTGCATTTGCTACCCATGTTTTTAGCAATTCACCTACTTCATCTAGCTGTTGCTTGGTTAATAGATTTGTATTCTCTCTAATTCCAAGTGCCTTTGCTCCAGCAGTTATAACCCCAATTGTATCATCCAATAGAACGAATTTGCCTTTCAGTTCAGGATTTGATAGCTCATGCCAAGATTCGATCGGATCAATTAGCTCTGGATTGTAATTTATACAATTTGAACCCCATGTAAAAATCACTGTGTATAGATCATCACCTCTTTTATTCCAATCAAATTCCTTAAATTGAGGAAAAAGATCCCTATAACTAGGTATCCTTGATGTATCAAGTGGTATTATGAGATCATTATCGATGAGCTGTGGGACCACTGAATGATTAGGCGAACATACATCGTATTTTGCTCCTGCCTTCAGTTTTGTAAATATCTCATCATTATTTGATATGTATGTGGGTTTTATCTCAATTCCATATTTCTCGGTTAATGCCTGCATCGGTGCATCATACCCTTCCCAGCAGATGATCTTCAATTCACCACCTAACTCTGCTTCCTCTTCTTTTGGAGCACCTGAAAAAAATACAAAGAAAACAACCAAAATTGCTAATGTTACAAAAAAGAAATTTTTAATTCTCATTTCCGTTTTCCTCCTTTAATAATTTTATTTAAATCAATATAAAATACATAATTACCTTTTCATCACCCCCTCCCATTTATTATTATCAATTCTAAACCATGAAACCTGTTATTACTTCCCGAACTTAAATGAATCTTCCAGCTGGGTGTCTCTTTTCGCCCTCTCGTATATCTTGTCTAACTCCTTCTTCACATCTTCTTCAACCCTGTATGTAT
>Ga0111221_1016_pt1 | contig 24917 bp, 20 predicted proteins | sample DeeMarSWOR152_54_FD_80385 | JGI IMG/M metagenome (GOLD analysis project Ga0111221, IMG submission 80385) | Spirochaetes bacterium DG_61 | reverse complement strand
TCGAATCGGTTGCCCAGATTATCGTCCCGAAAAACAGGGAGGTGAACGCGTTGCTTTAGAATGAACCTGAATAATAAAAGTCTGATGTATGATGTGGATTTGATTGGTAAATAGATGCTGGTAAAAAGGTCTGTGCTGAAAGAGGTGCTTTCAGATGAAAAAAAGATTAGTGTTTATTTTAGCGAGCATATTGTTACTCACAGGGTGTGCAACCCGGGAAAAAACCATCCAGGAAGGACAAGAAAAAGAAATAGGGGGAGAGGAAAAAAAAGTGGAGTTCGCTCCCAGTGAAAAAAGAGATCTTTTGGTAAAGGCAAACAGGTATTTAGCACAAAGGGACTATGCGAACGCATTGATTAATATCGTGAGAGCTGAAAAGACCGGGGGAGATGACGAACTCAACGATGAAATCGGCGAGTTTAAAAATAACCTAATAGAGAAATTGAATGCGAGAGCACTATATGAGAAACAGTTAGTTGAGATCGGGAAAGGTTTAAATACTCCACTTAAGTACATGGTTTTTTACATGGAGGGTGAGGTTATATATCCAGCTTTCAATCTTCCAGTTTCATTTGAGGTTAAGAAGGGCAAGGCGCAGATCACGGAAAAAGGTTTTACTAATACGAGCGGCGTTGCGGAGTGCGAAGTGAATACAATTGAATCTCTGGATGAAAATGAGCTTACTATTACTGCAGATGTTACTCTTGGGCTTGAGGGGAAAACGTATAGTATCGCGAAACTACAACGGGAATTCACCCTTCAGTATAAAAGTATAAAAGAACAGACTATTTCTTTTATCGTATTTGAGAAAAACATTGATGAAATTGTTTTGAATTCGGTTTCCGGTAGATTAATCGAAGACTTTTTTATTGAGAATGGTTTCTCAGTTCTTCAGGGAATAAATGAGCACAATAGAGAATTATTTATTAGGGCAACCAGTGGAGATCAGGATTCTTTAAACGAATATAAAAATATACTGGAGACCAGCTTAATTGCATTTGCACATATTGAATCTGTATTTTCAAGTAAGGTGTCAGAAGGTTTTTATTTTGCGAAATCAAACATAATTTTAAATGTTATTGATGCTGAAACGAATAGAATGATTTTTAATTCGGTAATTAAGGATATAAAGGGAGCGGGAAATACTGAGGAGAAAGCCGGAAGAAAGGCAATTAATGAGGCAATGGAGGAGTTCTTAGAGAAATTAAAGGGTGAAATAAACGATATAGAATTAAAGAGATAACCGTTCATTTAAGTAATAACTCATGTTGGATGACATTTAAGCGGTCACAAGAAGCCGTGATAGTTTTTTAAAATCGATTGCTCATCGGGTAACTCCTGCAGGTACTGTGCTGTATCGTTCTATACAACACACCGAAGATTATTCTGAAGTTATCGTGCAGACATGCGCGCTCTCTCCAGAAGGTGAGGTACACCCATCCTTATTTTCAGAAATGCCCTGGAAACTTTACATTTTCTATATTCTTGACAGAATGTTTTATTACGGATAGTGTAAATAAAAGTAAGATAATAAACCCCCATGCAAAATAATACAATAGATTCACAAGGTGCTATTGCCTACTATATTGATTTCTCGCTTCAGGAAATTCCAAATATTTCAGATATCGCATACGGTACAGGAGGCATAATATATACAGACTCTGAAAAAACATATCGCACCATAAAAAAGGAATACCCAACTCTTAATGTTATGTATTTAGATACAATTGGTAAGATAAGAGAGAATATGTTAAGCACGTGTGTGAAGGTAATCGTCTACCCTGATTACCATATTCGATATTTCAAGGACCTGAAGTACATAAAACATGTCCAGGTTTTTCACGGGCCAAATGATAAAAAATATAATTACATAAAAGAGGTGCTGGAATACGATCTCTTTTTTATCCCTGGCTATGATGCATATGAAAGGTATAAGAAACAAGATCTGCTTAAAAGAGGGACTGGTATGTTAATAGGTTATCCAAAACTCGACAGGGTATTCCGGGGTGAGTTAGACAGGGATTATGAGCTTATAAAAATGGGCTTGGATCCCTCAAAAAAAACGATTCTCTATGCTCCTACATGGCATGATAGGGCTTTAAACTCCTCATGGAAGAGCTTCCGTAATGTTTTTGTTGTGAATATCCCTGCAAATCTTAATGTAATCGTAAAACCACATCCCAATATAAGTAGATACATGGAGAAGCAGCTTAATGAGTTTCGCAAACGTCTGCTTTGCTCTCCAAATACAAGACTATTCGAAAACTCACCAGACACTGTCCCGCTGATGGCAGCCAGTGATCTGCTAATAGGAGATGTATCAGGCATCACAAGGGAATATCTTGCATTTAAGCGTCCGTTCGTTTTTTTAAGCAATAAACCCCGATTATTATGGTCGAAAAAGAAGACCAGACTGTGGAATTGTGGAGAAGTGGTAACAAAAACCTATAAGGTCTGGGAAGCTGTAGAAAGATCGCTTGAAAATCCAGACCGCTACATGGATCAAATAGAACAATTCTTTAAGACCACCTTCTATAAACCAGATGGCGGAGCTGCAGAAAGAGCACGTGATGCAATATTCGACCTCATAAATGATTCATGTTAGTGCTCCCTGAAATACTGAAGATCATAGATTTTTTTTATATAGTTAGCATCTTTTAAGATGGTTCTCGTTTATTCCCTCATCAATTATTTTTCCTTTATCGATCACAAGAATTTTATTTACTAAAGTTGATTGACTTTTTATAAAACAGAGAGGGAAAAATGTCCTCTCTCTGTGTGTGCAGTGTGAAAATGGCTATTTCAAAACCAATTGTTTATGTCTCCCTGTGGATCTTTTCAACGGGATCCCACAGTACTGGCAATTGGCTCCTTTTGCAATACATGCCGGGCATATAATGAAATATTTTTCGCAGTGTTCACAATAGTATCGCTTTAGGTTTCCATCAAATAGTCTCGCACAGTTGTCACATGTGGTAAGGGACTCTATCAGTGTGTACATTTTCATATCTCTCTCCTCTCACGTATTATATATAGAAATATGCAGAAGCTGTGCCATTCATGAAGGAATTAACAAATATGTTTAATTCTTGATTATTTAATTAATTAAATGTCAGATACTGAAAAAGGCGTCAATCGGATTTTTATGATCTCTGTTTTTCTTTGACATTTTCGTATCTTGTCTACGAATATGTAATTTGCTGCTTACGTAGCACAAAATCATGATTTGAAGTACCGATACATGGCTGAAAACAAAAAGGAATGGGTAAAATATTAAATTAATTAAATAATAAATAATAATAAGTTAATTTATTCAATATTTATATTGACTTTTTTTATTTTTAATGTAAAATTCACTTCATATAGTTCACATACTAAAGGAAACAGAGATGATACATGATTGGCATGAACTCACAACAATGACGAAGGGCTCACCGCTCATTGTGGAGAGAATTAAAATTCAAAACAAGAACATCATGATAGAGGGGAGCTTTGAGCTCCCGCCTCTTGCTCAGCTTGATATGGAAGACCAGATATTTATCATTGCCTTCATCAGGTGTCACGGGTCGATCAAAGAAATGGAGGAAATGTTTGGGGTGAGCTACCCAACGGTAAAGAATCGGTTGAACAGGATCGCAAAACGGCTTGAGTTCGTGGAAATAAACCCGCCTGCATCTCAGGTAGAAATTCTCGACCAGCTTGCTCAGGGAAACATCAACGTGGATCAGACCATTGAGAAACTGAGAGGTGAATGATGCGACCATTTTTTATGGTGGTAAGAATATTTCACCAAGACAGATAGCAATCAAAGGGAATGAAAATGAGCGCGCCATCTCATGATAATATATCATTCGCCTGACACTGCAAGGCTTTAGATCAGCAGTTCCCTTTGATGTTCTATACAGCTTTTAGAGAAACCTTTTTCCCTATTAAGGAGGTGAAACGATGAGTGAAGAAAGACGGAAGGTACTTGAAATGCTTGCTTCCGGGAAGATTCAGGTTGAAGAGGCAGAGAGACTTTTAAATGCGCTTGGCGATGGCCAGAACAGCGAAGAGGGTGGACCCCAAAGGGCACGCTATCTGCGTGTCCTTGTTGAACCTGATCCATCAAATAAAAAGGGTGATCGTGTCAACATCCGTGTTCCTTTGAAGCTCATCCGAGCGGGACTCAAATGGGCGTCGTTCATTCCAAAAGAGGCCCAGTCCAAGGTGCGTGAGGCTCTGAGCGACAAGGGGATCGACATCGATTTGACTAAGATGAAACCGGAGGGCCTCGATGAGCTCATCACTCAGATGAACGATCTGACGGTCGATGTGGAGGGAAAAGAGAAAGTAAAGATTTTCTGTGAGTGAAGGGGAAGAATACACAATGGATAAATCCTTTTTAAAGAGGTGTTTGATCATTCCTCTGACCGTCCTTCTCTTCGCTCCTTGCTGCAGCAAGCGGGCACAGTCAGAGGATAAAAAAGGATACCAAGAGCCTTCTCGCTTCGCGCACGTTCGTGAACCTGCAGTCTCCGGTAGTTTCTATCCGAATGATCCGCAGGACCTTCAGGCACTTGTGCATTCTCTCCTGCACGCAGCAAGGGAAGATCCCGGTCGGACACAGATCAAGGACCCGGTGCGAATGATACTCGTGCCGCACGCAGGGTATGTATTTTCTGGAAGGACCCAGGCCTATGCGTATGCAGAACTTTCCAGAGAGCGTTACGATACGGTCCTGCTCATCGGCTCTCCACACAGAGTTCCGGTGAACGGTGCTTCGGTCTACTGCGGAGACGGATTCAGGATGCCGTGGGGTATTGTTCCGGTGGACAGAGAGCTTGCTGAGGCAATTGTACGAAGCTCAGACCTGATTAACGGTGATGAACTTCCCCATCTGCTGGAACACTCCCTCGAAGTGCAGCTCCCCTTTCTCAATGCTGTTCTCGAAAGCTTTTCAATTGTCCCGATCCTCATCATGGGAGATGAAAAAACTCTCGATGAAGTCGCTGATGCAGTCCTGCGTACAGTTCAAGAGGCCTCTCCTGAACGAAAAATTCTCTATGTGATCTCTACTGATCTCTCTCACTTTCCGAAAAAAGGGGACGCGATCCGGTGTGATAGGGAGATGGTGGATGCATTCATGTCCTTAGATGCAAACAGGCTTCTCGAAAAAGAGTATGAAATCATGAAAAGAGGAATTCCCAACCTCGCCTGTACAATGTGCGGGATCGATGCGGCATATGTCGGGCTCAAGATCGCTGGCGCCATCGGTGTCCGGAAAGCAGCACTTCTGCACATGAGTGTGAGCTCTGACGCAGGTATCAAGGGGGCTTCTGAGGATCGGGTTGTGGGATACGCAGCAGTTGCGCTCCTTTCGGATAGTCTTTCAAACACAGGCAATGAGTTTGAACCGCTCAGTAAGGGAGAGGAGGAGTTTCTGCTCAAGGTTGCTCGAATATCGATAGAGGAATACCTCAGAAACGGTAGACTGCCGGATTTCCATGTTCCCGTCGAATATGCTGCCCATCTTAACGAAAGGCGTGGGGTATTCGTGACCCTTTATAAGAGGTCATCCACTGGGGAATTCTCTTTGAGAGGATGTATCGGGTGCCACACCTCAGATCTCCCTCTGCTTAGGGCAGTGGAGTTGATGGCGATGAGGAGCGCGTTTCAGGATCCCCGGTTTCCTCCAGTCAGAGCCGAGGAGCTCAAAGAGATCAGCATTGAGATATCGGTCTACCTCACCGGCCTTATTCCTTTGAATTCGATACAGCGATTCGTGCCGGGAAGGGACGGAATCATCCTCCAAAAGGGAAGCAGAACTGCTACCTTTCTCCCCCATGTGGCACTTTCGCAGGGATGGACAAGAGAGCAGACGCTTCAAAACCTCTGTCTTAAAGCTGGTCTTGCACCAGATGCATGGAGACAGCATGGTATTCAGTTCTTTGTATATCGAACACAGGTCATCCATGCGAGATGACCATATTCTGATAGGTGAATTCACAAAATATTACATGCAGTGTGCATTTATTTTTTACTTGATCTGTGTGTTAAAAGCGTGCTATAATCTCCAACATATATAAAAAGTTTGATAGTTATTTTATTTAACCACAAAATAAGGAGAAGTACCAATCTTATTGATGAGCACGCATCTCTTGTATGTGGTTAGCTCCTTATTTTATCAAGATTGAGGAGGGGGCTGATGATGGATGCCAAAGAAAAGAGAAAATTTGATAGAATACCAAATAATGATCTACCAAAGGTTTTCAAGAACCTCTTCGTAGATATAGGTAAGTACAAGCATATGAATGCAAAAACAGCTGATGTGAGTACCAGAGGTGTAGGAGTTTTTCTATCTGTACCTCAGGAGATAGTAGGGAGAAATGATAAAGTCGTAATGCATTCTTCGGATGATCAACATGAGTTTACCGGTCAGATTGCAAATATTAAGAAACTTCAAGAAGATTACTATAGGCTGGGTGTTTCATTAAAAGTTGAACAGTGAGAAAAAGCAAGTGACAAGATTTACGCTCGCACTGATGAGTTTGCCCCCCTATACCTCATTAATAAATAGATAAATAGTGTTTCATAATCCTGAATATTCATTCTATGAGTGGATAATTTACAGCCTCCTCCCTGGGTAACAAGGGAGGAGGCTGTAAATCAAGGAAAGATTTTCTATACGGATAGTTAACTTATTTTTTCTTTTGTGTTTTGGATCCGCGCTATAATCAAGGTCTTCCAATGGTAGTTCAATCTTGATACCCCTTGCAGTGTCTTGTTCTATAAGCCAGAATATTAAGTTGGCTTCATCGAAAATAAGTTAATTCAACAGCAGTGCGAATGCCAGGTGATATATGGTTTTTCTCAAAAGTCTTTATCATATAATCAGAGGGTGCCGATCCTTATTGCCCACCATGATTACCTGATCTGATTGAGAAGATGATTGCATTCGGCAATGTTCTTTTCATTAAGAACAAAGGCACCCTCTTTCGTATACATATATTCAATTCGATCATGATATGCTTTGCATATCTTGTATCTGACCAGTTTCATGGTAGAGTTGACCATCTTGTTTTTTTCGCTGAACTGCCCACGGATTATCTGAAAGGTGGACGGGATCCAATTACTCGGGAATCTTCCTTTATATTCATTTATATGTTCAAAGGATAGCAGCGAGCTCTCTATTTCCTTCAGCAATTTCTCAGGATTCTGGATGTGTTTCTGTCTGGCAAGTCTGTAAACAGTACCGCTGTCAAGAGTGATAAGTGCAGAGGTATACCTTCGATGATCATTATAGACCATGACCTGTGTTATAAGGCTGGAGCTGTTGAGTATCGCTTCCTCTATCTCCTCTGGTGAATATTTTTCGCCTTCTTTGGAGATGAGGAGGGCCTTTTCTCTACCAACGATAACGAGGAATCCGTCACTATCGATGTAACCGAGGTCACCTGTGTATAGCCATCCCTGTTTTATAATTTTTGCAGTGGCTTGAGGGTTTTTGAAATAACCCTTCATCACGTTCGGGCCCTCAATTACAATCTCACCGGTCTGTCCGGTCTTCGCTTCGTTGCCGTTAGGAAGCAGGATTTTACACTTGACTGAAGGTGCTATTACGCCTGAAGTTCCCAGCTTATACTTTTTCACTGTGTTGGATGATACGACAGGGGCGGCCTCAGTTAGACCATACCCCTGGAATATCGGGATGCCAATCGTATGGAAAAATTCCTGCTGGCTTATATCAAGAAGCGCACCGCCACCGATACAGAAGGCAATATTTCCTCCGAAGATTGAACGCACCTTTCTGAAAACGACTATATCTGCAAATTTATAGGGAAGAAAATTCAGTATGCGAGAAAAGAGGGGAGGTCGTTGATAACCGTTCCCGTTGTATCGGATACCGCAATTCAACCCGATATTGAATATGGTGGAGGCCACTATTCCTTTTTTTTTAATTCCATCTCTGATCATTTTCATGAAATTCCCTGAAAGGGCAGGTACGGTCAACAAGAAATGCGGTTTTACTTCCATGAGATTCACCGGTAAGTTTTTTAATACGGAAGCTTTCCCACCTCTCATGTCAATGAAATGAACGGCGATTCCCCGCAGGAGAGGGGCGTAAATATTTACTGTATGGGCAAACGAATGATCGCAGGGGAGGATGACAAGAGTTCTCCACCCGATAGGTACAGGGAACAGCGCTGCTGCATCCTGACAGTTGGTGACATAATTGTGATGTGTCAGCATGATTCCTTTCGGATTCCCTGTAGTCCCTGATGTATAGCTGATAGTGACGATATCATCTTCGCAAATCTGGGTAATGGAGTTTTCGAGTTGGGTTTCGTACTCAACAAGTTGGCGCCCATGTTCCAGTGCTTTCTCAAATGAAACAAGCCTGAACTCATTTGGCAGCCCATGGAGTTTGGCCAATACCTTTTCTGTGTCGTTATCTAAGTAAATGATATGGAAATTCTGTTGTTTAAGTTTTGGAAGAATATCAAGTATAAGGTCGACCGTGTTGGCAGACACAACAATCCCTCTGGCACCGGAATGGATAAGCCGGAACAGAACCTCTTCGGGAAGCAATCGGATTGAAAGCGGGACCGAAATGAGCCCTGCCATGAGCAAACCGTATTCTACGATAACCCAGCTGCTTCGTCCTTCAGAGAGGAGTGCGACTGGCGTTTGCCTTGGAAATCCAAGGGAGAGGAAATATCGGGCCATATACCGAGCTTCCTCATACACGATTTTAAAACTCTTCGATCGGTAGCGGTCCTGTTTTTCTACAAGGTATGGAAAGTCTGCATATTTCTGGGCGGCTTGTTTGAGTATAGAAATGATGTTGGTCATTGCAACTTCCTTTTGTTATTAAGGCTATTTTCTATTACGGCATAGAGCTCAGTCTGCTTGCCTCGATCCCAATCAGCATAGATATTTTTTGAAAGTGTTACATCTAAGGGGAGAGATTTCAATTTATTTATGTTAAATAGTTGGAGGATATTCTTTGCATATTTCTCACAAAGCCACGCTTCACCCGGTTGCATGAAATGACTTCTCATTTCCTTATAAATGGTTACGAAATTGTCTCTATAAATATTACCAAATGATATATTTAAAAATTCACAGGGCTGTAGATCCCCTTTTGCATTGATGTAGAATCGATCCGTGCCACCAGCGGTGCAGCCAAACATAGTCCTGTCCTCTTCGATGATTTGAGCGGAAATAGCAGGAAAGTCCCTGAATGCTTTTGATCCATTATATGTATTCACGAATGATTTAATGTGAATAAAGTCCTCATCGCTGAACTGGTCTACTCCGCTTTCCAGCCATCCACCTGCTGGCTTTGGTTTAATTATCTGTATGATCGCTGCATGCAGTTCTTTGGACGTTTCCATTAATTTCTCGAAAACACCATTATAAAAATCACTTTTACCGAGACACATGTTGAATGAAACCGGAATCCCTGCCTCATGGCATAGATCGACACCCTTTATCATGGTACTCCAAGCGCTCTCTGATCCCATAAAGGCATTGAATTGATCTGGATATGGAGAATGCATGGAGAACATCACAGCAGTGAGATTCAATTTTTTTAACTCTTTTAGTCTTTCCAGTGTCATGCCATCACCCGTGGAGTTTACCCATACTTCAGACCTGTTATCAATTGATTCACAAATTTTTCTCAATCTATTGTAAACAAGGAACGGTTCACCGCCTTCAATATTGAAAAATGCAACACCCATATCTTGAAGTTTTTTAACCACTTCTATAAGAGATTCAATGTTTACATCCTTTCCGATATCTTTTTTTTGATAGCAGTGCTCACACTTGAACCGGCAGGCTGAGGTAATCGAAACCAGTACAGTAGAATCCGGTAATTTTTCATCAAAAGTCAGGAATTTTCTACATGCTGTGAAGAAGGCCTTTGAGGGAAACCCCGGAATATAGAGACCGAGTCTTATATGTTTCCCAATTTTAACGAATTTATTATGCTGGAGTTTGGATAAAAAATACAGAAGTCTCTTTAAAAACAGTAAAAAGCTTTTTGTAGTTATCCTCCCATAAATCAGCTCAAGAAGAAAATGCAGGAACACTCTCAGTTCAACTCTGAAGTAGAATAGCTTTTTCCTGATCCCGGTGATATTTTTTGTGTTTTTCATGGTTGTATCTCCCTCTATAAGAGGTTTCTATTCCTATACCAATCAACAGTTTTCTTAATTCCCTGTGTCAGGCTATGTTTATTTTTAAAACCGAGCACATTTCTCGATTTTTTTACAGAATACTCTATGTTGTCGTAAAAGAGGTTAACTCGTCCCCTGGTGAGGAGGGGCGGCTTTTTTGATCCAAAGGCGCTATAGAGCATTTCCATCAGGAAACCAATTGGATAAAATACACACTTGGGGAGCTTTATAGGATTCTTAAGTCCTGCCTCCTCGCATAAGAGCCGATAAATCTCATGCATGGGCTCTGCTCTTTCGTTTCCTATAATGAATCTATGAACCCCTTGGAATCTCTTCTGAAAGGCGAGATAGTAAGCCTCTGCGAGATCGCGAGCATAGATGACATGAAACCTATTTTTTTTACAACCAGGCACGAATATCATGCCATCTCTGACCGTTTTGAGATATTCATAGAATCCCGAGTGAAATTCCCGCTCTCCGTAAACCCAGACAGGATCAAGAATTGTCAGATTCATCCCATGTTTCATAGCAAATTGCGTTGCCTTCTCAGTGGCAATTGCTTTCGTGTCACGGTAATAATTAAGCCTACAGGGGAAAATGGTATCCATGAAGTAGTGATAATGAGGGTTGATGGGTGAGCATTCATTTTTTATTTTGCTGCTGTTTTCTTCCCCATAAACGGAATTGGTGCCGGTAATTATAATATCTCTAATTCCGTTTTGATAGCATGCTTCCAAAACGTTAAGAGTTCCAAGAACGTTTGTAGCATAAAAATCTTCGTATTTCCCCCAATCACCGACAAGAGCGGCATTGTGAATGATAAAATCAAAATCTTTGAATGCATGAATTAAGGACTCCTTTTCTTTTATATCCCCGTATCTTATTTCAAACTTCAAACCATTGATATTTGAGAGGTCGCTGGTCTTTCTTACAAGACAACCGATAGGTACATCATACTCAATCAAGGTTCGTGCAATGTGACTCCCAATGAAACCGGTTGCTCCTGTTATCAATACTCTCTCCATCTGTCTCACACCTCTTGAAAAAATCAATGTATTACGACGCATAAAGCCATAGAATACAGATACTTTTAAAGCTCCACAACTCGCTGCTCAGGCCTCGCAACCTAGACCTTCAATAATACTCACAAAATGCCTGAGATATTCTTTTACACTATCAAAGCCTCGTGGGTCTATTTGGACGTTGCTTATATCAAAGCTCTTTCCATTTTCTATTACAATTTTTCTCATCGGGTTTCCGGATGTAATCCTCCCCAATCGATAAAATTTTAGGCCTCTTTTTTTTGCCTGATTCATGAACTCGTCTTCATTTTCTTGTCTAATCGTGAAGAGCAGTTCATATTCTCCACATCCTCCAAAAAACAACAGTATCTCTGGAAGAGAGAGGATTTTAGCCAATAAAATGCCTTTTTTAATATAAGGAAGGTCCTCTATACAATATCCTCTGCCATTCAGCTCAGATATTATATTCAGGGCATTAAAAACCCCGTCGCTTGTATCAATACAGCAGGACGCATACTCTCTTAGGAGGGCCGATTCTGATAAACGCAGGTAAAACTTGCTGGAGATTATTTTTGATACTCCGGTTCTTCTTCTTTCATTAGCGTATATATTCAAAGCAGCATTAAAATTACCTGCTCCCACCTTTCCTGATATATAGATGCTGTCACCATCCATTGCACCCTTTCTGAGAAGTGGTTTTTCGTCTAATCGCCCGATGACGCAGGCGGTATATTTCCATTCCCGGGTTTTTCCGAAATCACCACCTATGAACATTGCTTTTGATGCCTTTAATGCTTCAGATACGCCTTGTGAAAGTCGTTTTATGAACATATCATCCCATGTGCTGCATACACTCATATCATGAGCGTAAAATAGCGGAGTCCCACCACAAGCCAGTATATCGCTCATAGCACCGACAGCCATATTCCATCCAAGGGAAAAAGGATCGTTTTCACACAACATGTCTTCTGAGGAAAATCCGTCTGTAGAGAATAGAAAGGATTTTCCATTCATCATGATTACCTCCGCATCTGATTCGAAACATTTATTGAGAGAAAACGGATTTGCAGGGAGAGTATCATTGATGATCTTAATTAAGCGTTTTTCTTGATCCATCTCTTCCTCACTATCAGGTCTAAACTTTCATCCGCCATTTGGATGTGACAGGGGAGGAAACCCTGAGGATCTCCGTCAAATTCCACCTCTGGGCATGTGTTGTTCCCGAGGATGTGTATGGATTTACAGTATTCAAGGAAAGCAAAACGATTGTTTTGAATCTTATTTCCACTATATATGAGTTTCAAACAGGGTATTAAATCAAAAAACCTCATATCTTTAATTGTGAGGCAGTAAAAACAGCTGTCGCCCTCCTTCAATTCACTGTTTACTTTGATGCCAGAGGCAATGTAGAAAGTTTTACCGACTGAAAGGTTGAACATCTTTTCCACTTTACATGTTTTATCATCCCTGATGATATGAAAATTACTCGGTTCATAGCATTTTAAACTTTTTAAAAGTGAAAAAAGGGTTCCTCCGAAATCCCCGATTTTTTTCCGTATACCATTATTTGCATGACGGGCGAGAGCCGCACCCATTCCTATGTTTGCACAACAGCTGAAGTATCTCGTGTAAAAACTTGGTTCATTCGTAACTGGTTTATTCTTATAATCTGGAATAAAGGATTTTGCCAGTACGATTTTCCCAATCTGAATTTTTACAATATGGTGATCTTTCAGTGTTTCAAGGCCAGATTCTAAATCAAATGGGATGTTATAGCTTTTACAGAAGTCCGGACTGGTCCCTGTATAAAGAACTCCCATTGCAGCAGTCGATATTTTTCTTCCACCGTCATCGTAAAATCCGTTTAAGACCTTGTTTATTGTACCGTCTCCTCCAACCGCAACGATAACATCGTAGTTCATCTCATTCGCCTTTCGGGATAACACATACGCATCATTCAAATTGTCAGTCAATCCATAGGCATAATCGAGCTGCAATTGATTGAGAAAGGCGAATACTCTATGAAAGCATGTTTTGCTTTTCCCACCCCTGGAACCAGGATTCAGCACAAAGAAGTACTTCATACGACCTCCTTTGAGATCTTCTCGAACGCTTTCAATGCACTCTGAATTGATTGCTCTTTCAGATTGGCACCTGCAATCAGGCGGACACACCCCCTGTTCTGCGGTACTGATGGTGGAACAAAGGGTGTTGAAAGAATCGTATGTTCATAGAGCTTCATTGAAAAACGTATTGTATCTTCCAGGCTGCCGCACATAACTGAGGTTATTGGGGCTTCACCCTCTGCAAGACGGAACTGAAGATCCTTGAGGCACGTTGAAATGAGATTTTTATATCTCCACATCCTTTTACTAATTACAGAAAATTCTTCTTCGATAATGTCAATGGTTTTATCGAGGCCCAAGAGATTTGAAGGCGGAAGAGCGGTGGAATAGATGAGACTCGAGCAGGCATATCGTAGATAATCGACCAAGCTTTTCTTGCCACCAACCATTCCTCCAATGCCAGCAAGTGCTTTACCAAGCGAAGCAGTATATATACCCTGGAAGTTTTCGATGTTTTTCTCATCCAATATTCCTCGCCCCTGATTACCAATGACTCCAATTCCATGGGAATCATCGATTACGGGAATTGCATCATATTCGTCACAGAGTGAAACGATCTCATCAAAGGGCGCAATGCTCCCTTCTGTTGAAAAGACGGATTCTGTGACGATAAAAACCTGACGATAATTGGATCTCCCTTCTAACAGCTTTTTAAGATGGCTCATGTTATTATGTAAAAAAGGAGCTATTTTGCAGCCCACAGAAAGGATTCCGCTTACAAGAGAGTTATGAGCGTAATGATCGACGATGATGGCATCCTCTTTTTTGAGGAGAACGGAAAAAATTCCCATGTTCGCCTGATAGCAGGAAGGGAAAATGGTTGAATCATCGAGCCCCACAAACTTTGAAAGTCGTTCCTCTACTTTTTTAAAAATGTCAACGTATCCGGTCGCGATTGGAGTACCGCACATTGAAGCACCATACCGCTCCACTCCTTTGATCATAGCTTTCTTGATCCTCTTATCGCAGGCAATGCCAAGGTAATTATTCGACGCGAGGTTAATGAATTCCTGGCCATTTACAATAAGCGGATCACTCAGACCAGAGTGTAATATGGGATAGTAGGGATTGAAGTTCAATTTATCTGCCAGGCTTTTATCAATGATTAGTTCGTTATAGTATTTTTCTCTATTCATAGTAGTGTCCTTTTATTGAAGTGTTTGAAGCTGGGGGTATCTCTCTTTCAGGTTTTCTACGACATCCTGCACTGTTTTGAGGCGTGAAAAATCTAATTCTTCCAAATTGATGGAAAACTCATCCGCAAGCCCCAAAACAATCATCATTGCTCCAAAAGAGTCGATTCCCAGCTCTTTTACTAATTCGGTACTTGAGGTAATCTCTACATTCCCACAGTCCTCTAAGTTACTTCTAATGACTGATATGACCCTTTCTTCTAATTGCATTTTTTTCCTCCTCTTTATGCCTTCGCATTTTTATATAGAGAAAAGAGTATCGTGACTGCACCGTACGATATAATAAATAGCCAGACAGCCTGGTTCGGATTATAGAGCGCAATCAATGCAGCCTCTCCACACACGCATGCTTTGAAGTTTACGCCCAAAGAGGTATACGTTGATTTACCCACTGGGTTCAGATAAAAGCGCATACCTGTCCAGATTTGTAGAATTACGACGAGAGAACCTAAAATTATGAATTCTCTGTTGATGCTGATTGAAAAAGTATTTGTAAGCTTGAATAGTAAGAATAAGAAGATCGGAAAAAAAGCTGCTATAAGGGCGATAACTCTTGATTTTCTCAATCCAAAGAGAACAACCAGTGTTTTTTTCCCCGTTTTTTTGTCTCCTTTATAATCCTTGAAGTAGGTGTAGAATGTCATAAGGCCGTTAATGATCCACAAAAACATCAGTATGGGCATGAACTGTTTGAGTACACCCTCTGTATTAACTGGACCAGAGGCATAAAATCCATATAGAGAGGCCATTGATATCATGATGCCAAAGACGATGTTACCAAGAATCCCGTATCCCTTCGCTGTCTCATAGAGGACGTTCAATAAGACTCCAGCAAATAGGAAGACAATGGCAATAGGTTGCAGGTAAAACAACGTTATAAGGGAGGATATGAAAATGAGTATAATGGATACGATGAGAGCATTACGGGGATCCAGATCACCAGAAACCATTGGCCTCTCGGGTGCATTGATTCTATCCTCCGGGATACCGAGATAATCATTGATGACTTGATTTATTCCCCAGCTCAAAAATGCCAGAACCAGAATAACAATTTTTTTAACAGGAAAAGAAAACACATTATTTATAGCGGAAATTGACACGCCTGATATATAATCATAATAAGCAACGCCAATCCATCCAGCTATGCCTGTTACGAATGAATAATACAGGCGCATCGATTTAACATACTCTTTCAGGAACTTGAACATGACCTTTTCTCCCTGTTCTCTATAGAGCAACTACTGTGCCATGTTCTTTTATAATGTAATTAATTGTAAGTTAATGAATTAAATTAACTATCTGTCTACAGTGCTCGTATATAGCGCTGCAATTTAAGTGACTTGATTAGAAGCATGGGAAGAGTTTATTCTATGTATATAATGATTTAATATATTTTATAGGATTTTTTAAATATAGACAAAAGTTGCAGGTTAAAATCAGGAAATTTGAAGCACAAAAAAGGAGTTATCTGAAAAAATAATTTTAATATTTCCCTTTCTGAAGTAGAAAAAATTAAATAGGAGGGTGACGATGGAACAAATCAGGGAGCGTATTGAAGGCAACGTGGGTATAATTGAACTTATTAATCCACCCCATAACTTCATGAACTCCATCATGGTTCGGGAACTGGACACGCTGACTCTTCAATGGGAGACAAACCCGAATATATCGGCTATTATCATCACAGGTGGGATAGAAGATATCTTTATTACTCACTATTCAGTGGAAGAAATTGTTGCACTTTTATCACCCTTGCAGAAGATCTCAAGAGCGCTAAGGGGGCTGACAAAACTTATAATTTGTCTCTTATGGTGGACTTACGGATTCATTGAGCGTATGCCAATGATTATGTCTGTTTTTGAAAGTGTACTGAGGGTGACAATGTTTAAAGGAATAATGAATCTCAGGGGAATCCACCGGGTGTTTACTCGTCTGCAATATATGCAAAAACCAGTAATTGCGGCAATTAACGGTGAAGCCTTGGGTGGCGGCTGTGAATTGGCCCTCTCCTGCGATTACCGTATAATGGCCAGAGGTGACTATCGGATAGGGCTCATAGAGACTCTACTGGGAATTATTCCAGGTGCTGGAGGAAATATAAACCTTCCTCGGTTAGTAGGCCCCGGAAGAGCAGTGGAAATGATACTGGATGGTACGGTTGTTGATCCCGATCAGGCACAAAAGATAGGACTGATTACCAAGGTAGTCGAAAAGAAAGATCTCATGGAGGAATCCCTTAAGCTTGCAAGGCGTCTCTCCAACCGATCAATGACTTCTGTCAGGGGTGTGAAACGCGCCGTTGGTCTTGGAATTAGCTCGTCGAGAAGGCGAGGGATGTGGATTGAGAAAAACCTTTTTATTAATTGCGGTTTGAGCGGAAGCGCTCAAAGGGAAGGGGAGGCTTATCTCCGTTACTTGAAAACTGGAATGAGGGCAAGAGATATCTACGACATCCTGAGGAAAAGCGGTGATGTTTGAATTAATTTATAACATGCACTGATGGGAGTGAGGTGCAGTTTACAGAATAATTGCTAAGAAAGAGGACAATTATGTGAATGATCATGAGACGATTTCTTCATTTCCTTTACATATTCTCGTATTCCATCGAGCAGATTGATAGTAGGTGTAAAACCCAATTCATTGCGGATTTTGTCTGTACGGTAATTGTATTGCCGACCTACCAAGCGGATGGAATAACGGTTGAGCCGGGGAGGTTTTCGAGTAAACCTGGAAATAAACTCCATCATGCCCGCCAGGTAATATGCGAATCTATAGGAAATGTATTTATCAGGCATGGGTATTCCGAGTTCTAATATTATTGTTTTCAACATCTCGTTCCATGTAGGATTGTGTGGATTGGCAAGATTATAGATCTTTCCAATGGATTTTTTCTCCTTCAATACCCGTAGTACACCATCAGCCACATCTCTTACATGGATAAGATCAACTGACTGCAATCCGTTCCCGATGATACGAAATCTACCGCTCTTCAAGCTTTCAATCAATTTGGGAAGGAACTTTTCATCACCCTCACCGTAGACGGCAGTGGATCTTATAATGGTAAGATCAAGCATTCCTTTACTCGCGTAACCACTCACGATACTTTCTGCGTCGATTTTTGTGTCACCATAGGGATCGCCAATTTTTTTCACCGGAAAGCTCTCTTCAATAGAAATATTAGGTATCCTGCCGTACACCGACACTGAACTCATATGAATGAAACGACGTATACCGGAATTCACCGCCTCTTGCACAACATTCATTGTGCCATTTTTATTTATGATAATGCACGTTTTCCATCCCTGGTAACCGACGGCACCTGCAAGATGTATAACTGCATTATGCCCATCCATTTTTCCTGACAAGGTATCGGGTTGAGTAACATCACCCCGTACAATCGCAGTTCCGCTTATCTGGTTTTCAGGTTCACCGGGTAGAAGTAAGGCGGTTACTTCATAATGATTGTTCACAAGATTTTTCAAAACGGCTTTGCCAATAAATCCAGATGCACCGGTTACAAAGACTTTCATGTTCTTGAATCCTCCTTTTCCAAATTGCAATACTTTATCTGGGTCAAGGTGGCCAATAGCCCTGTAACAGGCCTTTAAGATTGTTCGTAGATGGCGTTCGTTCGCCCGCTTCAATTTCATGTACCATTTTAGTAAGTGCCGCATTTACTGGTGTCATTATTCCCTTCTCCATTCCACACTTCGCCACATATCCGTTTAAAAAGTCGATTTCGGTGGGTCGTCTCCGCTCGATGCTCTGTAACATTGAGGACTTAAGGCGGCGGAACTTGAGCCCTACGGTCAACATAATGGCGTGCTTTAAGAGAAGATCAAAGCCAAACCCTCTCGCACGGCGGTTACAGTGCAGGTAGAGTCGGTGAATGTCCAGCGTACCACCCACCGGTTGCAGAAGGATGCCTCGTGCTTCTGCAACATCCACCACTTCACTTGCGATGGAAAGTGCAAGACGGCGTGTAGCTGGATGTCTAAGTATCTGGCCCAATAGCTGACCGGTTACTGCGCCAAGCGCCGTTATGACGCAGTTGATTGCCAGCTTGCTCCACAACGCCCCATAGATATTCGTAGATATGGTTGTTGGCGTAGCAGTGTCCAACATTGTCTTTAGTTGTTGTGCCCTTGAAGTGACCTGACTGTTTAATTCACCAATAACTATCTCCCCAGCTGATGTCATCTCATAGACACCTGGTTTGTGCAGTGTCGCTCCCCAGCCCACCAGAGCACCGATGACCCTCCAACGGCTCAGGATGGCGGCCACCGCATCTACCACAAGTCCGTTTTGTAATGTGACGACATAACCTTCTTCCCTGAGATACTCTGATACATCACGAGCGGCCTTCTCCGCATCTATGGCCTTCATTGCGAGAAGAGCCGTATCGAATTGCCCCTTGAGTTCGTTCACGTTTGTGTACGCTGTGACCGGTATACTCCACTTTCCGCCTGGTGTAGTAACCCGAAGTCCGTATGTATTCACTGCATGGGTGATCTCTGAGTTGCGGGTGACGATCGTTAGATCGTATCCGGCTCGCAGAAGGCCTGCGGCAATCACTCCTCCAACACCTCCACAGCCCATCAGCAGTACTCGCTGTTTTTTGTTCTTTTGTAAATCTGTCATAAGAACGCATCTCCATATCACATTACACAGGATTTAAATACTCGAATCAGTAGAAAAATCCTCTTCGCAGCCTCTGAGAATCGAACTCAGAATGAAACTCAGGTATTACACCGTCTTGTTCCCCGCTCACCAATCATTCCAGTCCCATCTGGACTGTGTACATTGCTCGCGAGTCCAATGCACCCTTGGCTTTGGCTGCGTTTGGGTTGGTCGAAGCCGGTTGGATTTTTCGATATTTTTCCTCCTTCTGTGAGAGATGATCATTCTATCGTAAAAGGAATCAACGAAGTGTGTCAATTTCATGGATTCCTTCCCTAACCTGAACATAATTTCTACTCCCTATCATCTTATCAGCAACTCCCATGCCATATTTTTTATTACTTAATTCTTTATTTTATTAGTAATTAATTAAAAACATCAGTTTTCTGCTGTATAAAAAGGCTGCAACCTATGTTGATACGAATTGAGGAAAAAATACTGCTTTCTCTATTTATTAGGAGATTTATACCATTTTCTCCATCCTTTACGGATTAAACAAATGTTGCGAACCGTTGAAATGGAGATTCTGAGCATAGAGGATGAGATTACTCTCTCTGAAACCCAGCTATTCTTTGAGTATCTGGTTTTGTTTTCGGCTCATTCTTTTTCTTTTCGGAGGAGCCTTTTATTTAATGCCTGGTGAGAAATGCCGAGGAGCCCTGCGGCGATCGTCTGATTTCCTTGAGCGCGCTTCATCGCTTCTTCAATGAGGAGTTCAACAGCCTGTTTGATTGTGGGAATCTTTTCGGTAAACTCAAGAAGCTTTTCCGGCCGAGGTGTGTAGGTCCTTTGCGCGCTCATTCCGATGGCTTCTTTGAATGGTACAAGAGAGAGTATTCTTGATTCCTGTTTCGTTACTGCATCAAATATCATTGAACGAAGCTCCCTGATGTTTCCAGGGTAATGGTAGGTATCCAGAAGTGGTAGCAGCTCCGGGGGTACAGATGGTTTCTTTTTGGAAAGCTTCTGAGCGGCTTCTTGAAGAAAATAATTGAGTAAAAGAGGAAGGTCCTCCTTTCTCTCCCGCAGAGGGGGTATCCTCATTTCATGGGTGGATAACCGATAATAGAGATCCCGCCTGAACTTCTCTGAATCGATCAGGCGATCCAGATCTCTATTGGTCGCTACGACAATTCGTGCATCGGTACGCTTTGCAAAATCAGATCCGAGAGGGTAATATTCCCGGGAATCAAGTAACCTGAGCAGTTTCACTTGAGAGGGCAAGGTTAAATCACCGATTTCATCAAGGAAAAGTGTTCCACCCTGTGCCTGACTAACAAGTCCATCCCGCGAGTCCAGGGCTCCTGTAAACGCTCCTTTTTTATGCCCGAAGAGGCTGTCGGCAAACATGGTATCATCAAAACCAGCTACATTGATTTCTATGAATGACCCCTGCCGGCCGCTCACCTCATGTATGGCTTTTACAACCAGGTTTTTACCGACACCCGTTTCCCCGATGATCAGGACAGGTTCATCTGTTTTCGCGATGGATTCAACAAGCATAAATACTGCCTGCATCCTCTTGTTTTGAGTAATGATATGAGAAAAGGCCTCAGGGTAACTGAGCTTATTGAGTATCAATTTTGCCTTCAGGTCGTTATACTCGCGTTTAAGCCTCCTGATCTCAATTGCCCGTTTTACTCCGCTTACCAGTCTGTTCTCTTCAATGGCTTTCACCATATAATCAAAGGCTCCCATTTTCATGCACTCGACAGCTGCTTTCACCTCGTTGGTACCGGTTACGATTATAACTGGTATGTGCGGATAGCTATCATGAATATCAGAAAGCAGCTCGTTCCCTGAGATGTGTGGCATGGTCAAATCAAGCAGTATCACTTCTGAGTCACTTTTTCTCACCAATTCCATTACGTCTCTGCTGTCCTGGCAGCCAATAATGTTATTGATACCGTGCGATTTCAAGATAGTGGAAAGACTGTGAATGACGGACTCTTCATCGTCAACAATGAGGACAGGGTGAAACGGAAATAGTTCTGAACTCATTTACCCTCCTTTACCGGCAAAGAAATTGTAGCCACAGTTCCCCTTCCCTGAGAAGATTGAAAAGAAATTGTGCCGGTGTGCTCTTTCACAATAGTCTCGGCGATATAGAGACCGAGGCCCGTTCCACCCTGATCGCGCTTTGTGGTGAAGAACGGATCCGTTATCTTTGCCAGATCTTCTTCTGAAATTCCGATTCCTTCATCCTGCACGATGACAAAAACTGCGTGTTCTTTATCATCAAAAAAACTTGTAATTGATATGGCCTGATCCCTCCTGGTGAGTGCCTGACAGGCATTCAGAACAAGATTGATAATAGCCTGTTCCAGCCTCTGCGTGTTTCCCCATATTTTTGGTACGTTACTCCCCAAATTGAGAGAAAAATTCTCCGTTGCCTTTTTGATGTAATTTTCTAATAATTGGACCGCTGTTTGGATCACAGGGTTAATATCCAGTCTATTCATGATTTGAGCAGGTTCATCCTGTGAAAATGCTTTGAGGCTTTTCACAATTCCGTCAATCCGATTGGAGCATCCTTCGATTGCCTCTATAAGCCCGGGAAAACTTTTTAAAAATTCCGTATAATCCAGGCCGGCTATGAGAAAATCCTTGTTCTTCATTTTATAATCTTCGAAAACTGAGAGCATCTGGGGGTATGCGCGCTTGAGAAAAGATGCATTTAAAAGTATGGCTTGATTTGGATTGTTTATCTCGTGTGCGACGCCTGCGACCAGTATACCCAGTGAAGTGAGTTTATCCATCTGCATCAGACGCTGCTGCTGTTGCCTTACCTGTTCTTCGTTTCTCTTCCTTTCCGTGATATCCCGAAGAACAACAACTCTGGCTGGCTTACCGTGCCATAAAGTGTTTGAAACAGTCAATTCCACCGGTACCTCTTTACCGTTCCTTTTCTTTATCAGTGTCTCACCCTGTTGCAGAGATTGTTTGTTTATTGATTTATGTACAAACCGGTCCGTAATCTTCCCACCGGATTCTGGCCGGACAATCTCGTTGAAACGGATTTTCATGAGCTCGGAATTGTGGAAACCTATAATCTCGCCTGCACTTTTATTTGCGTAAAGGGGAACGCCACTCCTTGATATGATAAGAATCCCGTCCTGTGCATTTTCAGCAAGAGTACGGAAGTTACTCTCCGCCTTTTTTATGGATTGAAGCATCCGGTTAAAAGACCTGCTGAGAAACCCGATTTCATCGTTGAATCGGGGGGAAATTATTACATCGAGATCGCCCCTGTTTACCTTTTCCATTCCCTGGTGCAACATGTGGAGAGGGTTGATCAGGTTTGTTCTGAAAAGTATGGGAAAGAAGAATAAGATAAAAATGCTTGCACCTATAAGAACGATGGCGAGAGGGACCATGCGATTGTGCAGGTAATGATAGTAGTCGATGTCATAGGCTTCAAAAATCGTGGCCGGGATTGTACTCGTATAGGGAAGGTTCTTCATGAACCTCATTGGTGTCAGAGGAACGTCCCGTCCACCGGGATGAATACCGATCAACCGAGGTGCAAAATAAATCCCTTTTTTGTGCTCCATTCCTAAAGCAGTTCCTGTTATGTTAGCCGTTGTGAAGACATCGATTTTCACGGATCGGTTTCTCAGATCTGGATTGATATCCACATAGGTGATGTCAAATGAGCCATCTTTATTTAGAACTAACTGGACGGTATTTTTAGATGATCGTTCGAATTCGGGGATTTCGTACCAGGTAATGGTGAGTTTATCCATCCCACTCTTGAGAAATATTTCTCCTCCGGCAGATGGATCAAAATTCATTATGATCGGGGCGATAACAGGGTGGGCTTGATACCCTCCCCAACCATTTTCTCTGATTTCTTTCCCCAGGAAGATCATAGGACCGCTTAAGATATGTATTTCATGATAGACCCGGTTGAAGAAAGGAAAGGGAAATCTCAGCTCTACGGTTTTCCTTTCACCGTACTGTATGCCTGTTGTAAGACCGAGATCGGAATCGAACCGAAATGGAGCTTCAGTAATGGTGTAGCTCTGGTAAGGATTCAGTGTATAGTGGATTGTCTTTTCATCTGATATGAAGTTTTCGTTTACGTAATCCCTCTCATAAGACTGTTCAACAATGAGTGCCACGATCCCGATTATTATGAGCATCACGATCAGTGTGCCGCCGACTAACTTCATCTGAAAGCTGGTTCGCTCTTCATTGTGACTCAGATAGGTTACTATAAAGCTGAAATAGAATAAAAGAAAAACAAACCATACAAAATAGATCCCCATTCGGGGTGGCAGGATACCAAAAATCCTTAATGCATAGCCGATGACCGCAACCAGGGGCAATAGAAGAACAATGCAAAGCGCCCTGGCTGCACGGGAATCCCTTTTTAAAGGTTTTATGAATTTGATCAGAGCGGAGCGGGGTTCTCCTGACGAAAGACGGATTGTTTTCCGTACGAGAAGAACTATTACGGTGAGAAATTGTCCTCCGATCGAAGCTGCTAATATACGATAATGATTTACATCGAATTGGAAATTGCTCTGCATCCTCTGCAGAATCACAGAATTATAGAAAGTCAAGTATATGATGCCGATATTCAGGAATGCAGAAAGTATAAGAACAATTTTAAACTCCCTTTTATCCTCCTTTTGGAAACGAGGAAAGTAATAGGCAAACAGGAGAAAAGAAATGACTGCGGTTGAAGCTCCCAGAACCAGAAGGAATGGTCTGATGAGGTTCTGTAAATTATAGGGCTGCCAATAGTAGCGGCTCGCATGTTCCAGAAATATGGAGCAATTAAAGAGAATAGCCCCTGAAAATGCGATTGCGAGGAGGATCGTTGAGGTTGATTTTCCTTTTATGGTGAAGAGATACACTGATATGCTGATGGATAGAATCAGGGCCGCAAGCTGGATAATAGAAAAATAGTCGAGGTTCAAAAAGGTGAACATGGGAGTATCCACCCCCGGCCATGATGATGGCATCACTCTCACGTATCAGGGCATTTTCGCGATAAAAACAAACTATAAGCGGTATTAGTTTTATTATTCGGAGTTTTTATTATATACCCTTTCAAGATAAATTTTCAACCTATTCTTGCATGAGTTTTAAAAACAGGTACGAGCTGTCCGGATGAATCAACCCTTACGTGCTTCACTTTTATTTGCCTGAAGATTATATTTGAGCAGATCATCTCAAGTGTGTGTTTCCGGTAATATGAACCTACTGAATAGAGTGGTTACTCGAATAGAGTCGCTTCCACACGAAAGTAAAGTGCGTGCAGGGCTTGGGCTCGTGCTTGCCTCGTCCTTTCTGTTTTCCCTGAGTAATATGTTCGTAAAACAGATCACGGAGTTTTTTTCCCCCTTTACCGTTGCTTTCTGGCGAGGCTGGGTGGGGCTTATGATTATCCTTGTGTTTATTCGATTCGATCTGAGAAGAGTCAGAGGGCGTAACATTAAAATGCTCGTGCTGAGAGGTATTCTGGGAACCCTCTCACTCTCCGCATTCTTTACGTCAATTCACTACACTACTCTCTCAAACTCCGTTGGGCTTTTTAACACGTATCCCCTCTGGACCGCGCTTGTGGGTATGCTCTTTTTTAGAGAAAGATGGCGAAATGTGTACCTGCTCGCACTGCTCTGCTCTGCCGGAGGTGTATGGCTCATCGTGCGCCCCGACCTAGGCCGTGCTGGTATGGGAGAAGTATTGGGACTGTCATCAGCGTTCATAGTGGGCTGG
>Ga0111221_1018_pt1 | contig 25321 bp, 24 predicted proteins | sample DeeMarSWOR152_54_FD_80385 | JGI IMG/M metagenome (GOLD analysis project Ga0111221, IMG submission 80385) | Spirochaetes bacterium DG_61 | reverse complement strand
GATGGATGCAATACCCGGTAGGCTTTTTTTTAAAATACTCACCTATATCTCTCCCGACAAACTCGTCCTTCTGTTTTTTAAATACGCTCACAAGTTCCACATCTTCCTGGAGGCAGATCCCCTCTGCAACCACTTTTCCCGTTCTCCCGAACCCTACGAGACTCACCCGTATCATGACTCACTCCCTACACGCACTGTTAAAATATACCCCGAACAATGGTAGAGCAGGACAGAGCATATGTCAAGTGTGGGAATGTCGCGAGGCATGAATGGATACAAACATCTGAAACGATTTTGCCTAAATGAAGCTGGAAAGACCTGTGGACTTTTTCTTTCGGTTTTATAACCGAAGGAACCAACAGTATGAAGGGTCGCACACATCGATCTGCATCTTCCCGTCGATTTCATGATCGCTTGAGCCAACGATCGAACCATTCCCGCGCCTCAGCCTGCATTGCACGATCGAATTTATGGGGGCCCTCATGGATAGTTATTCTGAATGTGTCCCTGGAGCGTGCCTTTTCATAGATCTTCATGAGGATGTGTTTTGCCCTCTGCACCTCATCGATGGTATAGAGAGGATCCTCCTTTAAAGAGCGAACGTGCAATGATGTTCTCGTGCTGTTCACCGAAGGCATTATAAGCGGCAACGTGAGAAATCGGTTCTTCCTTTGAAACATCGTAATCACTTACCCATTCTTCCGGGTTCAGGAAGGAGAGACTTTTCGCTCGATCGTCCAGCCTTTCAGATGCACATAGACCATAGCTCCCTAAAAGATTGAGCTGCTTTTTTTTCATGGTCCGTTTACCTCTGCAATTGATTATAGCAAAGACTAAAAAAATTACAAGCGGAAGAAAAAGGGTGGATCCCTTAATTATGCCTCAGGGTAAATCGCTCTTGTCGTCACTGTCCCTGTTACAAAAACATTCCTTGTCATGAAAACGGGAATTCCTTGACGGTCATAGGTAATTATGGTTTTATATAGTAACAATTTTGGTAGGGTGTATAAAAGAGATAATGGCAAAACGTTTTATTTCGTGGAAAACTCTTCTTTTCGAAGAGATCTTCTCCACTCCATGGATGAGCATTCATCACAAGCAGTTTGAGCTGCCCGGCGGGAAAAAAGGGAATTATTTTTACATGCACACGAGGGGGAGCGCAATGACCATTCCGGTAGCGGAAGACGGGAAGATTCTCCTCGTAAAGCAGTACAGGTATCTGATGGATGAGGCTTCCCTCGAGATTCCCTGCGGCGGTATAAAGGATGGCCAGAGCGAAGAGGATGCAGCGCGAGCAGAGCTCATCGAGGAAACTGGATACGATTGCAAGAAATTGAAGCGGGTTGGGGGATTCGTTCCTTACAACGGTCTTTCAGATGAATACTGTACGGTTTTTATAGCCTGGAACCTTTCAAAGGTGGAAGCCAATCCAGATGAAACAGAGCAAATTGAGGTGGTTCCACTGAGCCCTGAGGAAATCGACCGTCTGATCCAGAAGAACAGAATCCTTGACGGGATGAGCATTGCGGGATGGACCCTGGCAAGAAACCACATCAAATGACCCTCACCATTGTCACTCCCTTAATACGATGAATTTTCTCGATACTTTCGTTGCTCACGTCACTGTCGATGTCGATGATATTGTATGCCGTGCTTCCTCTTGATTTGTTGAGCATCTCTGAAATGTTTATGCCTTCAGTTGCAAAAATTGAGGTGATCTGACCGACGATGGTGGGTACATTTTTATTGGCAATTACCACACGTTTCTGGCCATAAATGTCCATCTCGCAGTCAGGATAGTTTACGGAATTTTTAATGTTCCCCTTCTCCAGGAATTCTCGAAGCTGTTTTACTGCCATGACCGCGCAGTTATTCTCCGCTTCCGGGGTGGATGCACCGAGATGGGGAATTGGAATCACGTTTTTCATGTTTAAAAGTTCATCACTCGGAAAATCTGTCACATACACTCCAACGGTGCCGTTTTGGATCGCTTCTTTGAGGTCCCCGTTGCTGATGAGGTCGCCTCTAGCGAAGTTGAGCAACCTTACTCCCTTTTTCATTCGGGCAAACTTGTCTTTGTTGATCATTCCTTTTGTCTGTTCACTCAGCGGGGCGTGGAGCGAGATGTAGTCAGAAGAGGAGAGGAGGCTGTCGAACCCGCTCGCCCTCTTAATATCCCGCGATAGTCCCCATGCCGATTCAACGGATATGAACGGATCGTATCCGGTGACATGCATTCCAAGGGCGGCCGCATCGTTTGCGACCATGACTCCCACAGCACCGAGACCGATGATTCCGAGCCTCTTCCCCTTGATTTCAGGACCCGCAAACTTCGATTTCTCCGTTTCAACGAGCTTCTCGACGTCACTGCCCTTTCCGGCAAGTGATTTAGCCCATTCCATCCCTTCTATTATCCTCCGCGAGGAAAGGAAGAGTCCGGCGAGCACGAGTTCTTTCACGCCATTCGCATTCGCTCCAGGCGTGTTGAAGACGATGATACCCTTTTCGGAACATTTTTCCACAGGAATGTTATTCACTCCTGTTCCTGCACGGGCGATTGCCCGCAGGGTTGTCTGAAGTTCCATATCGAACATGTTGAAGCTCCTGACGATGATCGCATCGGGGTGCGGCAAATCAGAAGCAACTTCATAGAGGTCTCTCGGAAAATGATCCAGCCCCAAAGGGGAGATTTTGTTCAAGGTCTGGATTCTGTACATGGATCTCAACCCCTATCGGTTCTGTAGTTCGAACTGTTTCATGAAGTCGATGAGTTTTTTCACGCCTTCGAGTGGGACTGCGTTGTAGATGCTTGCACGCAACCCACCGACCGATCGGTGACCCTTGAGCGATACGAAGCCTTCTTTCTCCGATTCTTTGACAAACTTTTGGTTGAGTTCATCACTGGGGAGTACGAAGGTCACGTTCATGATTGAGCGATCTTCCGATCGTGCAGTGCCACGGTAGAGCTTTGAGTTGTCGATCACATCGTAGAGGAGTGTTGCCTTTTCCCGATTTATTTTCTCCATCTCGGCTATCCCTCCGATTTTTAGAAGCCATTTAAAAACCAGAAGGGCTATGTAGATGCAGTAGCAGGGAGGGGTGTTGTAGAGGGAATCTTTATCCGCGTGGATCTTGTAATCGAGCATGGTGGGTGTGATATCCATTGCATGTCCGATGAGATCCTCTCGGATGATTACAACGGTTAGTCCTGCTGGTGCAATATTTTTTTGCGCACCGGCGTATATCAGTCCAAATTGAGATACATCCAACCCTTCGGAGAGAATATTCGAGGACATATCCGCCACGAGAGGCACGGCTCCACTATCTGGAAAAGAGGTATAACGGGTTCCATAAATCGTATTGTTTGTGGTGATGTGGACATAATCTGCGTCGGGATCGAACATGTCTTTTTCGAGTTTTGGAATATAGGTGTAGTTTTTATCCTCCGAGGAGGCCACCACATGCACCTTTCCGTATCGTGCTGCCTCTTTGATCGCTTTTGTAGACCACGAACCGGTGTTCACGTAATCTGCGGATTTACTTTTTCTAAAGAGGTTCAGCGGAACCATTGTAAACTGGGTTGAAGCACCACCCTGGAGAAAGAGCACACGGTAGTTCTGCGGTATGTTCATTATCGTTTTCAGGAGAGAAGCTGCTTCTTTGATGATTTCATCAAACGCTTTGGATCGATGGCTCATCTCCATAACGGACATTCCTGTTCCCCTGTAGTCGAGCATCTCTTGCTGGGCAATTTTTAATACCTCTTCCGGAAGCATCGAAGGCCCTGCAGAAAAATTGTACACTCTTCCCATTTTCTTCTCCTTTTTGTAAGAATTATTTCTGTTCAGCTCACCCAGCTGTTCTGTTTTTTAGCGTTACACCGTTTCTAAATTAAAGGGATTTGCCCGGTAAAGTCAACTAATCGTAGAGATCATTGATAAAGGTGCGGAACCACTTCGGCTTGAAGAGAAGGATGACGATGCCAGCCAGGGCAACGAGAGGCACAAATACGACGATCGCGTCAACCGCGGCGAGCACTGCAAGCACGACAATTGCAATAATCCTCATCCATGTGCTTCGTTTCATTTTTCCCTCCAGAATCTGTCTGAACATTACCAAAAGCGAGGGCGCAAGTCAATATAAACAAAAAAGCTTGACTGAACATAGTTGTTGTGGTACTTTTTTCAGGTTTACGTGGATGAAAAACAGAAAGTAAACAATCATGATTGAAAGGATTTAAAGGTATGGTTACTCAGTTATTTGCTTACGGTATGACCGGCACGAGTGGTGGTGCTGGAGGAGCACAGGGCTCCGGTGGAAGTCCGATGTCACTCATTTTTATGATCATAGCGATCTTTGCAGTGATGTATTTTCTCATGATCAGGCCGCAGCAAAGACAGAAGAAACAGCACCAGGACCTGCTAAGCAACCTCAGTAAGGGCGACAAGGTAATAACCATTGGCGGGATCCATGGAACAGTGACAGGAATAAAGGGAGACTTGGTCATTGTAAAAATAGCGGACAACGTGAAGGTCGAGCTGAACAGATCTTCCATCAGTAAAGTCGTGGCTTCCAAATCTTCATCGGCGAGGGCTCAGACGAGCACTCAGGAGGAGGCAGAAAAAGAGAAAAAGGAAGAAAAAGAATAACTGCTGCATCTCATCCTCGACAGGAGAGCTCGCATAGTTCAGCAAACGTTACGCATAGCCTACTTTTTCACATTCGAAAAATTGAACGTTTTTTTTTACGAAGGTTGGGTAAGTGTACATATAACCCAGGATAAACAAGCGTAGAGAGAGCCATGAACAAGATCTTCAGAGTACTCATTGTGTTGATCGTGATCGGTATTGCAGTGTGGGGATTCTATCCCACCTTCAACTGGTACATCCGGTATTCGAGCGAGGACAGGGAACTATCAAACCTTACCGCTGAAGACCTGATGAATTACACTGAAGAGACAAGGCTCTCTATTAAAGAAATGAAAAAACTGAGGACCCGGATCATCAATCTCGGCCTGGACCTGCAGGGCGGTATGTACATGGTTTTAGAACCCGATTATGAGGAGCTCGAAAGGAGAGCGGGAGGTGTATCGCTCTCTCAGGAAGAAGTGAGAGATGCGATGAGAAGGGTGATCGAAATCCTGCGCAATAGGATCGACAAGTTCGGTGTTTCGGAACCTTCTATTACCACCCAGGGGGAGGACAGGATCGTAGTAGAGCTTCCAGGCTCCAAAGATCCTGACCGGGCAAAAAATGTCGTGATGGGGAGGGGTCTGCTCGAGTTCTTTCTCGTGGATGAAGATACATCGACCAAGCTGCGGCGTGACATGTTCGATGGTGAGGGAATCCTCATTGATTCCTCCACCATTCCACAGGATTCTTTTCTCGCCTACCTCTGGGTAAAAAATAAATATGACGTGCTGGAACGCCAACGCGCAGTTGTTCTTGAAAAGGAAGCGCTCATCGACGGCAGCAGCATAAAGAGAGCAGGTGTGCAGGCGGACCAGTTCGGAAAGCCCGAGGTGGTTTTCTCCCTTTCTACCGAGGGCGCCAAGCAGTTTCTCAGGATCACAGAAGCGAACGTGGGGAGAAGACTCGCAATCGTCCTGGACGACAAGATACTTTCCATGCCTCTGATTCGCGAAAGGATCCCTGGCGGGCAGGTCAGAATCACCGGTGATTTCACCATGAAGGATGCCCAAGACCAGGCACTGGTGCTTCGAGCCGGAGCATTTCCTGTACCGCTGCAGATTGCGGAGGAGAGGACCGTCGGGCCGTCACTGGGGAGAGATTCGATACAGGCAGGAATCAAGGCGGCCATCATCGGATCAATCCTTGTGGTGTTGTTCATGCTGATTTATTACAAGCTCGCTGGCCTGATCGCAGACATCGCCCTCGCACTGAACATGTTTCTCCTCCTCGGGGCGCTCGCGTGGCTCAACTTCACAATTACCCTCCCCGGAATTGCGGGTATGATTCTTACGGTCGGTATGGCAGTGGACGCGAATGTCATCATATTCGAGAGGATCAGGGAGGAAATCCGGAACGGAAAGACGGTTCATGCTTCGATTCAATCGGGGTACGAGAAGGCATTCAGGACAATACTCGACTCAAACATAACGACTCTGATTGCCACCTTTGTGCTCTCGCAGTTCGGCTCTGGTCCGATTAAGGGGTTTGCCGTTACGTTGAGCATCGGGATCGTGATTAATATGTTCACCGCAATATTCGTAACACGGCTGATTTTCGATATCGGCGTCGATGCATTTCGTGTGAAAAAACTGTCGATCTGAAGTTATCATTCGTGTATAAGAGGAAAAGATGCTCCATTTCATCAACATCAAGATAATCCAGCATAGAAAGTTTTTCTATATCGTATCTGCGGTCATAATCGTTGCAGGTCTGGCCAATATAGGCATCCATGGCGGGCTGAAGATGGGTATCGACTTTGCCGGTGGAAACGTGCTGCAGGTGGATCTTCTGGATAAGTCAGTTGGTATTGGTGAGGTGAGGGATGTGTTGATCGGAACGGGGTACGGGAACAACGTGCAGAGGATCGATGATCCGCAGAAAAACATCTTCATCCTCAGAACGCTTGCCCGGGAACGGGATAATGACAGGGTTATCCGGGACATCAAGGATGCCCTCATCGACCGTTTCGGCATGGCGAATGTGGTGTTCGAAAGAGTAGACATCGTCGGTCCGAGAATAAGCAAGTATCTCCTGCGCTCAGCCTATCTTGTTGGTGTCGCCGCGCTCGCATTAATACTCCTCTATACTTCATTCAGGTTCAGGTTCAGATTTGGCGTTGCGGCAATTGCTGCGCTCTTCCACGATGTACTCGTGGTTTTGACCTTTATCTCTTTCTTTGGTAAAGAAATGGACACCTTCGTGCTCGCTGCGATTCTTACGATTATCGGCTACTCGTTGAACGACACGATTGTAGTGTTCGATAGAGCGCGTGAAAACCTGAAATCTTCGAAAGCCTACGAAGAGTATGAGCTTACCTTTAACACGAGCATTAACCAGTCTTTATCCAGGACGCTCATCACCTCTGGAACCACACTTCTTGCGCTCATTGCACTTTACGTCTTTGGCGGGAATATGATGCATGACTTCGCCTTTGCGCTGATTGTGGGTGTGATCGTGGGAACCTACTCCTCGATTTTTGTGGCATCTGCGCTCGTAGTCGCCTGGCACAAATGGAAACCAGAAAAGTTGAAAAAGGTTTAGAAGAGATTCTATTTGCCGAAAATGATCACAAATAGGCACATTTATAATACGAGAGCCAACAGCATATCTGAAGGAGTAATCCTATGGTGAAGAACAATGATACGAAAATGGTTGAAGAGAAAGATGTGGATACCGTTCTCGCAGAGGACATCGATTTTTCCGGTACAATGAAATTTAAAAAGTCTCTCATGATAAAGGGAAAGTTTGACGGCAAGATCGATGCCGATGGGCACCTCATCCTTGGCCCCAATGCAGTGGTGAAAGCAGCCATAAAGGCGGGTGTGGTTACGAATTACGGTAAGATCATCGGAAATGTAGAAGCTCTCCAGAAGATCGAGCTGTTAAAAGGGGCCGAACTCAACGGGGATGTGAAAACGCCAGACCTTATCATCGAGAGTGGGTGCATTTTCAACGGGAATTGCGCGATGGGTCCTCAGGCCATGGGTCACCATAAAGGAGTCGAGGTCGAAGAACCAAGAGAATCTGACAAGAAATAGAGCAGATGGTATGAAAATAAAGATCTTGACAAGATTTTTGTTTATAATTTTTATCTTTTTCCTGATCTCCTCCTTCTCCCTTTTTGGAAGTTTTCAGGAAGGGTACGAGCTCTACAAACAGGGGAAGTATTACGATGCTGAAATGGTTCTGTTGAGAGAGAAGGAAATCAGTCCAAACAACGTCGATATTTATGCAGTCCTTGGCTGGTGCTATCTGAATACCGGTGATTACAGTAAGGCTATCGAGATCAGTGAAGACGGATTGAAACTCAATTCAAGGGACACCCGACTACTTACAACAATTGGCAGGTCTTACATGGAGATGAAGCGATATCCTGATGCCCTCTCCTACCTGCAAAAATCGGTCAGTTATAATCCCAACTATGCCTACAGCTACTACTATATAGGACGAATATACCAAAGTCAGGGAAAACTCATCCTGGCAGAAACGGCTCTCTCGGCCGGCATCATGCTCAAGAAGGACAACTATCTCTTCTACAAGTACAGGGCTCAGGTGTATGAGGAAATGATGAATTACAAAATGGCGGAAGAGGACTACAAGAGAGCCCTGACACTTAAACCCAATGATCCTGCGTTGAAAGAAGCGCTCATTAAGGTTATCAGCAAACAAACAGAGCTCGAATCAACCTATCAATAAAAACTATTTTCGAAGTATTTCCCCATCATTTCAATAATGATTTTCCTTTTTCATCTGCCCTGCTCTATGCATATTATGTACTGAATATTATTGCTCTGTAAAGAGTGGAGAGGGGTCTTCATCGATGGGACAGAGAGCACTGACTGTCGCAATTATCAATCATGGATGTAAACTCAATCAGTTCGAAGGTGAGTCCCTGGAGAGTGAACTTGAGAATGCCGGTTTCGCTGTAGTCGATTTTAGAAAGGGTGTACAGCCAGATATTGCGGTCATCAATACCTGCACTGTTACGGAAAAGAGTGATCGAAAATCTCGGGCATCCGTATATCGGGCGCTCGCGGCTAAAAAGCCGGGAGGCATCGTCATCGTTACGGGCTGCTATGCCGAGACCGATGCTCAGCAGTTGCGTGGAATCAGGGGTGTGGACTTTGTGCTCGGAAACAGCACAAAGGCTGCGATTCCTGTACTGATAGACTCCCTTATCAAAGGGTTTCCCACAGCACCTCTAGAGATAGATCTTTTCTTTCCGGAGAAAGATTTTACCTTTCAATTTTCCGGCGCTGCAAGCCCCCATCGTTCACGCGTGTTCGTTAAAGTGCAAGACGGCTGTAGTATGGCCTGCGCATACTGTAAAGTGCCGATGGCGAGGGGAAAGTCCCGCAGCAGACCGGCGGCAGAGATTCTATCATATGTACAGCAGGTGGTAGCACAGGGCTACAGAGAGATCGTGCTCACAGGGATCAATCTGGGAGATTATCGCTCAAGCAGTACTTCTCGAAAGCCAGAACGAGGACTTTCCGTTCTTCTGGACAAGCTCCAAGAGATAGACGAATCATTTCGGATACGTCTTTCCTCTGTGGAGCCATTTTTCTTTACAGACGACCTGATCGAAGTCATCGCTCAACCTCGAATCGCACCGCACTTTCACATCCCCCTTCAGAGCGGAAGTGACAGAATCCTTGCTCTGATGGGAAGACCATATGGGATGGATACATATATGAACCTGGTGAAAAAAATAGTTGCGCTCCGCCCTGAAAGTCACCTCGCCACAGATCTTATCGCTGGTTTCCCTTCGGAAAACCGGGAGGATTTCCAGCACACCCTCGAACTGGTAAGAGAGATCGGATTTAGCTCCCTCCACGTGTTTAAATATTCACCCCGGCCAGGGACCCGGGCCTTCCACATGCCCGACGACGTCCCTTATGAAGAGAAGGCGTTAAGGAGCAGGGAGCTCATCGCACTCGGAGAGGAGCTAAACGAACGGTACAGACGGCAGTTTTGCGGAAAGGTGCGGGAGGCTGTGTTCGAATCAAAAGGAGAAAAGGGGTCAGGCAGGTGGGAAGGGATTACGGACAATTACATTCGGGTGTGCATTGAAGGAGATGCTTTATTTGGCATTAGAACGGGAGGGAATCTCAACAGGAAGTTGCTTCCTGTCCGGATTACCCGTGTGCAGGAGCATAAAACCTGGGGAGAACTCACTGGATCAGATAGGGAGTATCAATATACTTCTGATACGCCTTACTAAAAAAGAGCCTTTTCGATTTTCAGTATCTTGTAGCGCTTCTTGTTGTTCTTTATACCCATGTCGACCGAATCACCGACACATTTATTCAGCAGGGTTTCCCCAATCGGTGAGGTATAGGATATTATTTTTTTGGAGGGATCAGACTCCCACGGTCCGAGAATCGTATATTTCTCAGTTTTATCGTCATCTATACTGTTCAACGTGATCATGGTTCCAATGGATACGGTGTTAGTTTTGATCTCTTCCGGCTTTATTATCTGGGCCCTGTTGAGGCTTTCGGTAAGCACTTTCACCTGCTGTTTTAAGAACTCCTGTTTTTCAAGTGCAAATTTGTACTCGGCATTTTCCCTGAGATCTCCCTTCTGCATTGCCTGGCCGATCTCACGGCTGTTCAGGGGAATTGCCACATCGAGGAGATACTTCAGCTCATTCTGTTTCAGCTCGTATGAACGCTGGGTTACGAGGAACTGCCTTGTGTCATGTACGCTCTCCACTTCGTCCTCGAAAACAATCTGCGGATGGAAGGACTTAATCGCGAACCGCATCTTTATAATATGTTCATCCTTCAATTCACCGATGTTAAAGATTGTGGGAATCAGCCTTTTTACCTTCGCTTCTTTAGCAGACTTGATATATTCGATGAGCAGGTTATCCTTGAAAAGGATATCCACGATCGTATTGAAGAGCTTCCTGTTCTGTACAACATTCCGCTCATTGATGAGCTCCCTGCTTGCAATCTCGAGGAGGTGGGTAAATCCCATAACCGCATGATCAAAGTCGACCTTTAGGTTGGTATCAACCTGCCTGGTGATCATGTTTTTCCCGATCCATATGAACAGGTCTGTGTACTCTCTGTAGTGGGCAAGAATGTTCTTTATCATTTCATTCACGCGGTCCACGTGCCCCTGGGCGATGAGTTCATCGATGATGAACTTCATTGGGAACTCATAAAAACATTTCACGTATATTTCGGGCCAGATCTTCGAGTTTTTCCTGATATTGATCAGAAAGCTCTTTTTCAGCTCATTGTCTGGAATTGTGGGAAGGTATGCATGTATGTCTTTCAGGTTATGGAGCATATCCTTGAAATCAAAGGGGAACTCAATGGGTAAATAATTATAGGTTTTTTTAAGATTTTTGAGCAGGAGGTAACTCTTGAGGGAGTTTTCGTTCAGGTTGTTAATCGAAGAAATGAAGCCAGTGAAATACTTGAACATGTCCTCGAAGAAATCGGAGTCGATATTACCATGGGTGATGAAATCGTGGAAGAACTCGAATCGTCTGTCAAAACTTCTCTCTGTTTTGAACTTGTTGTAAATATCTTCGTCAAAGGAGATTGGATTTTTTCTAATATAATAGACATCATTCTTTTCAGGAAGGGTTCCGAAATAGGGATTCTTCTTGAGAATGGTTTTCGCTTTACTCCACCATTTTGACCACTCCTTTTTCGTCAGAATTCCGTTCAAGAGCTCATCCTTGAAATCCTTGACCGTTGCCGCGTTGTTCTTGCTCCTGATAACGATCTTGAGTCCCTCCTCAGCATTGTTCAGTATCAATTCCCGGAGTTTTTCGGGTTCCTTAATTTTCAACAGCCAGATGTGATCAGAGGGAAGAATCTGCAAACAGGAAAGAGCCATTTGTAGTGTCATCCGGTGCCGAGGCTTGTGCTTAAACTTTATGATGAGGTGATCCTCCTTGATCTCACTGCACAATCCGATCCCCCAGGTCCTGTGGTACACGTAGTTCCCGACATCGAACACGATATGTTTTTCAAAAGTATCGATCGCAGACTCGATTTCGACCGCGAGCTCCATCAGCCCTGATCTCTCGAGATATTCGGTCAGAAGGGAGTGGTTTTTATACTTCTCTTTGTAGCACTCAACGAGTTCGTCGCGAGATTCTTTGTCCCGTGGATTGTAGCTGAGAGCCTTCTTCAAAAGCTCGATGGCGACGTCGTATTCACCCTTTTCCCTGTAGTGGGGCACGAGGAATGAGAGGAGAAACGCCGCTTTCTCGATGCCCATGGTGTCCGCAATTCTCTTTTCTGTGTTCAGGAAGAAGTTCAGATCCTCAGGTGTCAATTCGATCAGTTTCAACCAGGTCTCTTCTACAGAATTGTAGATTCTCTTCTTGAGATAGCGGAGAAGTGCTTTCTTGTAATAGTCAATCGCCTCTTCAATCTTGTCTTCCTTTTCCTTTATTGTTGCAAGCTTCCTCGTGATGTCGGCTTCCTCGTAATCGATTTTTACGAGCCTTTCCCACACCGCATAGAGTTCTTTCTCCCTGTTCTCGTTCATCATGCACTGGGAAAGAGCCTCAAGGGCATACTTGTTCTCTCCGTAATTAAGGGTTTCCTTGGAGAGAAACTCCACTATATTAAACCTTTTATTGTCAATGAATAGATTAATCAGCTTCTGAATATGACCCTCGTCGAGCGTTTCCTCCTCGAAATTGAGTTTTCCAATGACGTACAATGCCGCTATGCTCGTCGGGGTGTGTACGAGGTGTTCTGAGCAGAGATTTCGTATATCTGCAAGGTTTCCGTCCTTCTTTGCTTCATTAATAATGTGATCGAGATTGCTGAAATTTTTTATCGTATAGTTGCTGAGCGTCGCACGGGTAAACTTCTCCTCATTCAGCGATTCTGATAATTTTTGAATTGCTTCAACTTTCATTGCATTCTCCATAATCGTGCCTCTGCTATTAAATTATTAAAAATATCCTTTAAAATCAATCTTTAGTTCTTATGAATACACACCAGGGTGCAGTGAGAAAGCTGAGCTATGCCAGGTACTTTGCAAATATTTCCGGATTGATTTGATTGATTTTCTGAAGAGATTGCTCAATTTCTTTCTTGCTTCCCGACAATATTTTAAGCGTATCTATGAGCCAGAAATAATGGTTGATCAACTTTGGCTCTATGTACATGCGCTTTTTCCTGTTATTCTGAAACTCTTCCTCGAGTTTCGTTATTTTATTTCTGAGCTCCTCCAGCTCGCCCCGTTTCGGTTCCCGCTTCACATTGAATGCGCTCTGAAGCTCAGCGATGACTGGAACCCAATATACTGCAACCTCGGGATCCTGTATTGTGGATAGTGTTTTTTTGTAAAGCATGTGTATGAAAGGTGATTCGATCTGATTGAGCTCGATCTGACCGGGGTCAAGAAAAAAGGCTTCCCGAAAGAGCACCTTTGCCTTCGATGTCTCATCGATGCTGAAGTAGCAGTCCCCAAGCTTTGCGAGAAGAGAAGAATCTTCTATATTAAACCCCCGTGCGTATTCATATATATCGATTGCCTTCTCGTAGTTGCCAAGCCGTTTGAAGAGATCGCCTATTTGGATGAGAATTCCGGTGTCCGGTACAATCCCCTCACTGTAGGCCTTTGTAAAAGATTCGATGATATCGCCGAATATGAATTTCTGAATTGCGGAGGTGACCCTTCCGTGCTTCACTCCATTTTTCTTCATGTACCGTTCAAAATCCCGCCATTCCTTGAGAAGCTGTTTCCCCCTGTCATAAGCGGCGAGATACTTTTTCAGCCTGTTTTTTTTGTTTATCCAGAATTTCGAGGCCTTGACTCCGTCATTTGCACCGGGAAAGTTAGGATTTTCTTTCAATATGTTTTCAAAGAGTTCAATCGCCTCTGAAAAATCTCCCGCCTCAAGATGCTTGTGTGCTTTATTCTGTTTTACGAATAAGGGGTCATCCTCAAATGTGAGTTGTCCACCATTCTCCATTATTTTGTATACCGTTTTGAGAGATTGGCTATTAATGTAAAGAGGGAGGATTGCTGTAGTTTCGACACGTACACCTGCTATAATAACAAATTTATATAATTCCTGTCAATTGATTCTTTACGCATGGAACTAGATGGACACAGACATAGGTCCCATCTTTCTTAAGGGTATACCGTCGATCATAAGACTGTTCCCGTATGAACCGGAGAACAAGATTGAACGGGAAAGGGGTACCGGTTTCGTGAAAAAAATTTATCGGTCGAAGTGTTGATGTCGACTATAAAATATGACAAAGCACTCTACAAATTTTGTATCAAATTTTGAATCAATGTTTGTATCGAGGTTCATATGAGGAAGAAAGTATTTCCTTTATTCGGCAGTCTGGTACTGATCTGTGCTCTGCTGGGCCCTCTCCCTTTATTCTCTGAAAATGCCTTTGTCGAAGACGCGCAGTTTCAGCTCGCAAAAGAGCTCTTTCAGAGGGATAGATACGAAGAAGCGCTCATCGAGTTCAGAAGATTACTCACAGATATGGGATCGAAACAATATGCCGCTGCGTGCTATTACTATATTGGGAGCGCTTTATTTCAGATGAAGGGGTACATCGAGGCTGAAAAGAACATGAAAATCGTTATCGAGCGATTCAGTGAAAGTCCTTATTCCAGCCCTGCGCTGTACCTGCTCGGTCGTTTAAGTTTTCTACAGGGCAGGTTGCAGGAATCTATAGGAATTTTTGACCGTTACGTGAAGAATTATCCAACACGCGAGTATGCTGACAACAGCCTTTACTGGAAGGCGGAGGCTTTGCTGGGGTTGGGGGAAAGGTCAGACGCAAAAGATGTCTTGCAGGAGCTGCTCGAGAGGTATCCCAAAGGTAATAAGGTGGAGGCTGCTCGTTTCAAGCTCAGGCTTCTTGAGCTTCAGGAGCAGCAGGTCCAAACAGCTGAGAAAGGTGCACCAACCGAGGTCGAATCAGAGGTATCGGAGCTGAAACCCGACGAGCTCGACCGGCTCACACAAGAGGTAATAGAGCTCAAGGAACGAGAAAAGAGCTTGCTCGACGAGATCGATAAGCTAAACGATCAGCTGAGTCTGCTCACAGGAGAACTGGAACACGCAAAGGAAATTGAAAGCACAGGTCTTGAAGCGCAGGAATCACAGCTTCTTGAGAGAATAAACGCCCTCATATCCTGGGAAAATATATTAAGGATAAAGGAACAAGCCCTTGCTCAAAAGGAGAAAAGCCTAAAGCTCGGTTTTGAAAAATTGAAAAAGATTGAAAGTACCATTGAATAAAATGCACAGAGTCTTCATACTCTTTTTCCTTCTCATCATCTTCCCTCCACTGTTACAGGCTGCCACCATTGTAAATGACTATCTTCTTGCTGATGTGGATGAGGAGAGCGGCAGGTTTTTTTTAGCAGCAGTCAAGGGAAAAAAGAATGACCTTCTGTTTTATGACAGACCGCCCTCAAGCTATACGGTGATTTTCATAGATGGGGATGCCATTGTATTTGGAAGTGAGGGAGGGACTTTCACAAGAAGAGCCATCAATATCGGGAAGTCAATAGTGGTCATATGGGAAACAGAGAAGCTGAGTATCGAGCAGAACGTGCGTTTCATCGGACGAAAAAAAACCAGCGTGGAAGATGGTGTGCTGATAAGCTATAGAATTGATAATAAAACCGATAAGGCCTTAAAGGTCGGGCTGCGAATTCTCTTTGATACAAACCTCGGAGAAACGGGAAACTGCCACTTTCACCTTCCCGATTCCTCCGAGGTATGTGCTGAAAAGGAGCTGACCGGGGTAGACCTTCCATCGTTCTGGATATCCGGGAGCGATCCTTCTATCTGTCTCATGGGAACCCTGAAGGGAGATGCGATGAATCAACCCGATAGGATTATTTTTGCCAATTACAGGGCATTATGGGAAAATATGTATCATTATAGAGTGAAGAGACGAAGGTCCTTTAACTATCCTCCTTTTTCGATGAATGATAGTGCCGTTGCGCTCTATTATAATTCTGATGATCTACCAGGTGGCGCATCTCGCCTCTATCAAACGATTCTCAGTCTATGCGGGGAAGGTGAGTTTATACAGAAGGAAGAGAGAGAGGAAAAGAAAGAGATGCTCCACCAGGTCGAAGAAGGTGCAATGACGACTTCAACTCCTCAAAAATCCGATGAAGATGAATTAATAAAAGCGGAACGTGATGTGCTCCAAAATGAACTCATGGAGGTTGAAACACTTTTTAGCCAGCTCAAAGAGCTTGATGCGATAATAGACCGGTTGAATGCCATACTTGGCTCTGAAAGCAAGGATCTGGATAGAGAAGAATCTGCGCAGCTCAGAAAGCGGCTTAAAGAGTTGGGAATTCAAGAGAACGAAGGTCAGTAGCTCCAGCTTATCTCAGCTTACCGGAGAGATTCGCAGCTTTGAAGCTTCTCTTCAGATCTCTGGCTTCGTCTCGCTTACGGATTTCTTCCTTTTTATCGTAGAGGCGTTTTCCCCTGGCAAGCCCTATCTCAAACTTGATGATTCCCTTTTTTTCATACACCTGCAGGGGAACAAGGGTATACCCTTTCTCTTTCACCTTTGAATGCAGTTTGCGAATCTCATTCTTATGCAGCAAAAGTTTTTTTTCTCTCATTGGGTCATGGTTTACCCTGTTTCCAAAGGGGTACTGGTCAACATGAACATTTTTTAAATATATTTCCCCGCCTTGAATGAAGCAGAATCCTTCATTCAGGCTTACCCTTCCGTTTTTTATCGACTTGACTTCAGTACCTTTCAGGGCGACACCCGCTTCGATTCTATCAATGATGGTGAAATCGTGGAAAGCTTTTCTGTTTACCACTATTTTCTTTATTTCGTTCTTTTTCTCGGCCATATTTGTATACACTACTATTATAATAAAAGAGTGAGAAAAACAATAGAAATCGAATAATCAATAGGAGTGCAGTTTTTTTGACGCGTGAACTGAGATCTCTTTACATACACATACCGTTCTGCAGAAACAAATGCGCCTATTGTGATTTTACGTCTTTCAAAATTAAGAATAAAGAGGAGGTCTCCCGGTATATAGATTACGTGATAAGAGAGTTGGAATTTTACAGAGGTGAGAATCTCAGAACTCTGTACATCGGTGGGGGGAACCCCTCAGTGGTGCAACCTACTGATTGCGATCGGTTGCTCCGCCATATTTCAGAGCTCTTCTGTACCGATTCTCTCGTCGAGTTCACCGTAGAATCGAACCCTGAAACACTCACCCGAAGTCTTATAAAGCTTTGGTCCGCCCATGGAGTAAACAGGATATCACTCGGAGTACAGACTTTTGACAACGATGTACTTAAAAAGGTGGGGAGGCAGACCAGGAACCTGGACATACTCACGGCAGTTGATCTCCTCAAAGAAGAGAGAATCGACAACCTCAACCTTGACCTGATTCTAGGAATAGCGGCGACCGATATATATAGAGCTGACCTCAAGAAAGCGGTTGCTCTCAAACCAACTCATCTCGCGGTTTACATCCTTGGTCTATCCGGGAAAACCCCTCTCTCTCAAATGGTGGCACGCGGTGAATTTTCCGAGCTCACGAGTGAGGAATATGAAAAGCTTTTCGGTTTCACGGCATACATGCTCTCGCAGGAGGGATTCAGGAGGTATGAGATTTCAAATTACGCACAAAAGGGGTATGAGTCGCACCACAACCTCAATTACTGGATGGGAGGGGAATACATAGGAGTTGGGCTCGCCGCAGTTTCGGCCATTGGTTCGAAAAGGACCTGGAACACACGCTCCCTTGTCAACTACTATAAAAAACTGGACCGAGGATTCAAACCCACAGCATCCTCTGAATATATTTCGGGAAAAAAGCGGCTGTATGAGAGAGTGATGTTGATGCTTCGCACTGCAACGGGAATATCGTTGGAAGAGTTGAGGGGAATAACTTCAGAGGACAAGTTGCCTAAATTGAACAGCTTTATTCTCATGCTTCAGGAGCAGGAGCTTGCCGAGCACTCAGAGAACCTGTTGATACTCACAACAGCGGGATTGTTCCGGTCCAGTCTCATTATTTCTGAACTCTGGTCATTTATCGATAAATCAGATACTATAAAGAGTTAGATGCTCAGAGTGGGGGTACGTTTTAGTTGACGTTAATTTCTTTTATCGTTATCTTTTTTTTAGAACATAAATAAAAGTAGTGAGTTTGCAGGATGGGCGATTTCGAAAATAAAAATCTTGATGACGATGGTGTCCTTATAAGAAAAAAAAATAACTCTGCAAAAGAAGTAAAAGAAGAAGAGATCCCCATAGATGCACTCGATGGAAGGAAAAAAGATGTTCCCAAAAAAGAAGGAGTGCATGAGACCATGGAGAAAATAACGATCCTAACACCCAGGGAACAGGTTGAAGATCTCAGTGATGAGGAAATAAAATCTCTCCTGGATGCGAGAAATACACTTGAAGAGCAGCGAGCGATTCTGGAAGAGAAGGACAGGCTGCTTGTCGAATACGAAGACCTACTGAAGAGAAAACAGGCAGAGTTCGAGAACTTTCGAAAACGGGTGCAAAAGGAGAGTGAGGACTATAAGAAGTATGCGATATCGGAGATTGTGCTTGATATCATTACCGTCATCGACAACTTCGAAAGGGCTCTGAGTGCAGCAGAATCATCAAAAGATTTCACCGCGCTCCATGAAGGGATCATCATGATCGAAAAACAGCTAAGAGACCTTCTTGAGCGGAAATATGAAGTGAAGATGATTGAAACGGTCGGAAGGGAGTTTGATCCGAGTCTGCACGATGCAATCATGATGGAGGAGTCAGAAGAATACGGCGAGGATATGGTTGTAGAGGACTTTCAGAAGGGGTACATTATGCATGATAGGGTGATCCGGCCGGCAAAAGTGAAAGTTGCGAAAGCCGTCTCTTCGACAGTGGAGGGAAATAACACACATAATGATAATGAAGAGGAAAGATCCGGAGATACGGATTGAACCTCTGAGAAAGGAGTATATCCATGGGAAAGATAATAGGGATTGACCTCGGCACAACGAACTCCTGTGTTGCAGTGATGGAAGGGAATGAGGCGAAGGTCATTACCAATTCAGAAGGGCAGAGAACTACCCCCTCGGTGGTTGCGTTTACCAAAAAAAACGAGATTCTCGTAGGTCAACCCGCGAAAAACCAGATCATTACCAATTCGGAAAACACAGTATACTCCATAAAGCGTTTCATGGGGAGAAGGTATTCGGAAGTAACAAGAGAAATTGGGATGGTCCCCTATAAGGTGATCGAAGGAAGAGGGGGAGATGTAAGGGTAAGGGTGAGCGAGGGAGAGTTCTCCCCACCTGAGATATCCGCTCGTATACTGCAAAAAATGAAAAAAACTGCAGAAGACTACCTTGGGGAGAAGATTACCGAGGCGGTGATTACCGTGCCGGCTTATTTCAATGATTCTCAGAGGCAGGCGACCAAGGACGCCGGACGGATCGCAGGACTCGAAGTGAAGAGGATCATCAATGAGCCGACGGCAGCTTCTCTCGCCTACGGGCTGGATAAGAAGAAGGATGAGAAGATCGCTGTGTACGACCTCGGGGGTGGAACTTTTGATATCTCTATTCTTGAGCTCGGTGATGGAGTGTTCGAAGTTAAATCCACCAATGGAAATACCCACCTCGGTGGGGATGATTTCGACCAGAGGATTATGAACTGGCTCATCGCCGAGTTCAAGAAGGCTCAGGGAATAGATCTTTCGAACGACAAAATGGCGCTTCAGAGATTGAAGGAAGCCTCAGAAAAGGCGAAAATAGAGCTCTCAAACGCCACGACCACAGAAATAAACCTTCCCTTTATCACGGCTGATTCGGCGGGTCCGAAACACCTCAACATGTCGCTTACCAGGGCAAAGTTCGAGCAGCTTGTAGAGGATTTGATAGAGTCAACGGTAAAACCCTGCGAGATAGCAATCAAGGATTCAGGGCTGAAGATTGAAGAGATCGATGAAGTGATACTCGTCGGTGGCTCAACGCGTATCCCTGCGGTCATTGATATCGTACGCAAGATCTTCAAGAAGGAGCCCAACAAGAGTGTCAATCCCGACGAAGCGGTTGCACTTGGAGCCGCGATACAGGGAGGTATCCTCGCAGGAGATGTAAAGGATGTGCTTCTCCTCGATGTTACTCCTCTATCTCTGGGGATTGAGACCCTCGGCGGTGTGATGACGAAGCTGATCGAGAAGAACACCACCATCCCGACGAGGAAGAGTCAGATTTTCTCAACAGCAGCTGACAATCAGACTGCCGTGAGTATTCATGTGCTCCAGGGTGAGCGGGAAATGGCGGGCAATAACAGGACGCTCGGAAGGTTTGATCTCGTCGGCATTCCTCCTGCGCCTCGGGGGGTTCCACAGATTGAGGTGACCTTCGATATCGATGCAAACGGTATTGTGCATGTTTCTGCAAAAGACCTTGCCACAGCCAAAGAGCAGAAGATCAGAATAGAGTCCTCGAGCGGTCTGAATGAGGAAGAGATACAGAAGATGGTGAAGGATGCAGAGCAGCATGCAGAAGAGGATAAGCGGGCAAAGGAGAAGGCAGAGGCGGTCAACCAAGCAGACAGCCTCATATACCAGACGGAAAAGATGTTGCGAGAGTACGGGAGTAAGGTGTCCGCAGACGACAAGGCCAACATTGAAAGAGAGATAGAGAACACCAGAAACGCGATCAACAGCGGTGATGTACAGGGCATAAAACAGGCGACTGAAGCTCTGACCCAGGCCACGTACAAGATTTCTGAGTCCATGTACAGAGAAGCAGCTTCACAGACCTCGTCCGCTCAGCAGGGCGGCACTTCGGATTCCTACAAGCCCCAGGAAGAGACTGCCAAAAAAGAAGGGGAGGAGGACGTGGTTGATGCAGAGTACGAGGTAGTGGACGATGAAAATAAAAATCGGGGTTAAGTGCCCATCTCAAAGGTGAACTGCGAACAATACCCTATAAGGAAACTTATAGGGTATTTATTTTTTCCATAGAGAGGATGAATGGCGAAAAAGAGGGATTACTACGAAATCCTCGGTATTGACAGAAATGCCACGAAAGAGGAAATAAAGAAAGCCTACCGTAAACTGGCAATCAGGTACCATCCCGACAAGAATCCAGGTGATAAATCTGCGGAGGAAAACTTTAAGGAAGCGACAGAAGCCTATGAGGTTCTGGGCGATGAGCAGAGGCGTAAACTCTACGATCAGTTCGGTCATGAGGGAGTACAGGCGGGCGCAGGTGGTTTTCAGGGATTCAGGAGTGCTGCCGATTTTGAAGATCTTTTTGGAGGATTCAGCGATATTTTCGGGTCGGATATCTTCGAATCCTTTTTCGGGTTCGGAGATATATTCGGGCGTTCACGTTCAGGGACCGCCAGGAGGGAGAGGGTACAGAGGGGAGCGGATATACGGTATGACATAAATATGAGCCTCGAAGAGATTACCTTTGGAAAAAAAGTTGAGATTCAATTAAACAGGGAAGAACAGTGCTCTGAGTGTAGCGGTACAGGCGCAAAGGCAGGAAGCGGCTATGAAACCTGTCCCCAGTGCGGTGGAACTGGACAGGTGAGCAGGACTCAGGGATTTTTTACTATCGCAACCACCTGTTCCCGATGTCGAGGAACGGGAAACGTGATAAGGGATTACTGCCCCAAATGCCAGGGAAGCGGTACGATAGGTAAAAACAGACGAATTGTCCTCGATATCGAAGCAGGGCTTAGCAACGGAACGATCCTTCGCTTGGCGGAGGAGGGAAACGCAGGTTCCGGAGGGGGGTCGAAAGGTGATCTCATCATCGTCATTCACGAGAAACCTCACCCTTATTTCCTCCGAAAAGGACAGGATGTGCTGTGTCAACTCCCAATCAGTGTGTATCAGGCCATACTCGGAGCGAGCATACGTGTGCCAACTCTGGACGGGAAGACCGTGAGGATTACCATCCCTCCCAGTACGCAGAGTGGAAAGATTTTCCGTTTAAAGAAAGAAGGCATTCCCTACCCCAAGAGAAGGGGAAGGGGTGACCAGCTTGTGAGAGTCGTAGTAAATATACCGAGCGATTTATCCTCTCAGGAGAGAAAGGCCCTCCAGGAAATCTCAGAGAAAAGAAAGGATACAGACTCCCCTTCACTTTTACACGTAAAAGATTTTGACTGATTGTCTTTTCTACGCACAGAATCGCAATGCAACTGCGAGTTCTCACCAGGATGGATCATTCGATTTTTACCCTCGATTTTTCATCCGTCGATTTTGCACTCCATGGTTTTAGTCGGTCAGTTTTTCAACCGAAATTATTTTCATCACTTTCAAACGGTTTTTTTTGAAAGATGGATTATTTTTTATTATAATACGGTCAGTTATTGCAAAAGCCTCTTGAAAAAAAGGCTTCCATGTATATAATGATGGTGAAATGCAGATGAACGAGAGGAAATCCCTAAAAAAACACAGAAAAAAGGTTAAAATCGGAATCGTCGGTGTGGGAAGGATGGGTACATACCATGCTAACGTGCTTTCCATACTGAATACCGATTTGGACTTCATCGGTATCTATGACATCAACAGGGAACGGGCGGAGTATGTTGGGGAAAAGTATAACACCATTCCCTTTGAATCCATGGAGGAGCTGCTCGACCATGTGGAGGCCGTCTGTATAGCTGTACCGACACACCTTCACTATGAAGTCGCGAGGAGGGCTCTCCTCGCAGGGGTACATACTCTTGTGGAAAAACCGGTTGCGAGTACCGTAGAAGAGGCACAAGATCTGGTAAAAACTGCAAAGGTGCGGAATCTGATATTCCAGGTTGGGCACGTGGAAAGATTTAAAGGGGCGGTGGTCGAGCTGCGAAAAATCGTTGAGAATCCCTATCTCGTGGAGGCACGGCGGCTCAGCCCATGGGTGGATCGAGAATGGGACACCGGTGTGGTTTTAGATCTCATGATTCACGATATTGATATTGTTTTGAGCCTCATAAATAGTGAAGTGAGACACATCGATGCTGTCGGCAAGATCGTGAAGAGCGGATTCGAGGATATTGCCTCTGCAGTGCTTCAATTCGAAAATGGAGCTATTGCGAATATCTCTGCCAGCAGGTTGAGTGAAACAAGGATCAGGGCAATGGCAGTATCCCAAGATAAGGCATTCATCTATCTAAACTTTGAGAGCCAGGATATCAATATCTATCGTGGGTCTTCTACGAGCTTTTTCGTTTCTTCGAAGGAGATCACATACAAACAGGAATCTTTTGTTGAAAGAGTGCTTGTACAGAAGGAAAATGCATTGAAAGAAGAGCTTCAACATTTCACCCACTGCATTCTCGGCAAAACAGAGCCTATCGTAGGGGGTGAAGATGATATAAAGACGCTCTCCATAGCTCTCGAGATCATCAAAAAGATCTATGAAAAAATAGGTATACCCGTACCGCAGAAAGAGGGAACGGGTATCATCTCCTGAGAAAACGGTCCTTTCTCTTTTCAACCTTCAAATACCTTTCGCTTGTAATGCAATTTTTCATGAATTATACTTGAAATGAGCTATATTCGGTCAGAGGAATGGCATGGCCGTATTTTTCTTGACAGTCAATTACGGGATGAGCTCGATGAGAAAGTTCTGTCAAATCAGTAATCAGGAGTGAAAAATGAAAAAAAATAGACGAAGACGATTCATCGTAGAGGGGAATTTTCAGACGAGATTCATACTGCGATTCGTCCTTGTAATAGTGGGAGCAACCCTCCTCTCAACCGGAGCGCTTCTTGCAGTGTTTTTCTTCAAGTATCAGTACGGTGAAGCAGACTTTCAAAATCTCATCATCATGGTGTCTCCCGAGGGGAGAACCGACGTAGCGAGCCTGTTTCAAGTTGTTCTCATACCAATACTCGTTGCAAACCTTCTCGTGCTCTGCGTCATCATACCCTATTCCCTCATTTATTCCCATAAAATAGCAGGACCGATCTACAGACTGGAGCAGAGCCTTGACCTGCTCCTCAGGGGGGAAATGGATTTCATCATTGTGCTACGGAGAAAGGATGAGTTCAAATACCTTGCCAATAAGATGAATGCGCTCATCGACTTCATGCGTAGAAATATAGGCGAGGTGAGGTTAAGTTATCGTACGATACAGGAGAGAGCGGATAAAATCCATACGATGCTCACGAAAAAACCTGTTGATGCGGAAGGATTGAAGAAAGAAATTTCAGAGTTAGGGCGTTTCTTCAAGGAACGAGGAAAACCCTTCAGTTACTGATGCATTTTAAGGCCTGTATTACCCCACTGATCCAGGTCGCTGGCCTTCGTTAAAGCGAAGTCCCCCGGTCAATATCTCGTCGAAAGTTACCCCGCATTACCTCAACGAGAGGCACGAATCCTTTTTTATCTCCTATATCACCGAGTGCGATAACGCATGCCTTCACCAGCACGTCATCCGACCCTGAGGTGGACGCTATCTCAATTGCCCGCGCCAGTTCCCCAATAGATTCACTCTTTGCAATCTTTCCGATCGCGTTTGCAACTGAGCTCCGCACAAAGGTATCATGGTCATATCGAAGTGCGGTGTGTAGATGGGGAAGAACCTTTGGATCTCCGATATTACCGAGAGCCTTTGCACTGGCTGCTCTCACATCCCAGTAGTCGTTTACCACTCTGCCGGCTTCCCTCTGTACAAACAACGTACCCTGCTGGAGACCGTATATCAGCGCATCTATTGTCTCCTGGTCACGTGCCCCCATCTCTTCCAGCTTTGTCACGGCAAGAAGTTTATTCTCATGGGAACCCTCATAGAGGAGCCTGATGTAATCTTCCGCTTTCGGTTCCTGTAGATTCAGCAGATACTGTTCCACGCTCTCCTGCGCACAGAGCGATCCGGCGCACATGAGCACGATGACTGGTAAAAGAAGTAAAATTCTTTTCATCTCACTCCCCCTCTTCTAAAAGCCCTTTGTACCACTTATCGTTGATTTTTATAAAGGTGTGCTGGGGTTCAGGGAACTCTTCATCCCCAAACATCACATAGACAAGTGCCTTATTTGAACTAATGAACTCGACCCTTGATATAGACAATGCGCTGATGTTTGCACTTTTCCGTGTCTCGATCAGAAGTGCAAAAAAAGAGCCCAGATCCTTCGCGTCCCAGCCTTCCTCATTCAGGAATTTCGGGTCATTGTATGACTTCTTGTAGCTATCTGTGAGGAAGTTTTTCCACATTTCGAAGTCTCTCTTTTCATAGCTTTCTTCAAGAGATTGAATGACATCGATAATTGATTCCGTTTCCCTCACCTCATCTATCGGCTCCGAAAATGGTTCAGGTACTCGCTCGTCCTTCAGGGGAATGGAATCGCCTTCTCGGAGGTTCTCCCTCTCAGAAGGCTCGTTGGTCTCCTCAACGATTTCAACGTCGGTTGTACGATCTTGTTTTACCACTGCCTTTTCCATCTGACAGCTAAAGAGAAAAAAAAAGAGTATCATAATTAAAATATAAGCTTCCGGTTTCATTAACGTGTTTTCTTTTAATTATATCATATGATCTGTACCACTTTCAACAGGTTTTAAATGCCCGGGGGGGATCGGGCAGCGTCATTCGAGCATTGAGAAATCGATGGGGTCACCGCGGGGGATGTCTCTCGCAAGTGTCCTG
>Ga0111221_1033_pt1 | contig 27696 bp, 23 predicted proteins | sample DeeMarSWOR152_54_FD_80385 | JGI IMG/M metagenome (GOLD analysis project Ga0111221, IMG submission 80385) | Spirochaetes bacterium DG_61 | reverse complement strand
CGATATAAATGATTTTAAAAACCTTAGTGATTTATTTAATGGAGCAGAAAATCTACTATCAAAGAAGGAAAGAAATTCTATTTATGAATTAATTAAAACATTTGAAAAAGAAAAATATAATTATTATGCTAGCGAAAGTGGTGAAGCAGTTAATCCTGATAGTACTTATAAAATTGCTGATTTAGCAAAGAAACTTCAGGATTTGATTAGAAAGAGAATAAGAGATAAATAGGACTTTGGCCTTTTTTGTGACTTTTAAAAAGTATCTAAAAGCAAGTGAGATCGAGGCGACAATAGAAACTGTTGACAGAAAATAGTAGATTATGAAAATTAGCAACTTCTATTTCTGGGGTTGCTGATTTTTTTTAAATAATTTATATAACTCAGCATCGTTTTGATTTAACCATTTCAGAATAGTTTCTAATCTCCACGATTTTCGACCACCTATAACACCTTCTTCCTTTCCACAAAGAGGTTTTAAATAAGGTCTATTACATGCAGTTTTCAGATTGATACCTTTTAATTCACACGCTTCTTTGAGAGTGAACCATTGTTTTATAGGAACTTCTTTTGTTTCAGTAACTTTCTTTTCAACTAAACTTTTCTCATTTTCGGTTTTTACTTTCCATTCTCCGTTGACTAAATGAAGTGTAAGGGACGGTATTTTCCCTAATTTAGACTGTTCTCTCATCTGTATCCTAATTAAATCATCAAGTGTTAAAAATTCAGAATTCATTTTTGTTCCTTAAAAATATCTTCTATTATTATTCCTTGATCAATCAAGTGCTCCGGTTTCCAATGTGTATAAATATCTTGTACTCTATCTGATAACCAGCCGAAAGAAGCACGAATTTTTTCATCACTATAACCCGCACTTCTTAAAATTGTATTAAGTGAGTGACGAAAACTCTTTGGTGTTAGATTTCTCTCTTCATAATTTATTTTTGCTTTTTTCATAGCATTATTAAAACTTCTTTCCCACCATTTGTTTCCTAATCGTTTACCGTTAGGGTAACAAAAGACCAAACAATCATCTATAGAGAATTTGGGTTGAATAATTATTTTCTATTTGTTCTAACTTCAATTCTAATAATTTATGAATCAACATCGGAGGTAGGGCAACATATCTAATTCTATTCCACTTTGGTTTGCCTTTTTCATTATCGCCTTTCCAGGCTCGCTGTACGATAAGAAATTTTTTCTGAAAATCAATATCACCCCACTGAAGGGCGAGAATTTCACCACGTCTCATCCCTGTCATACAGGCTAAAAAGAAAAGGGTGTAATCAAATAATGAGGTCCAAGGACCAAGTGAGTCTTTAGGAAATAATTTCTTTATTTCTTCAATTGTAAAGACACCGATTTCTTTTTGTTGATATTTCAAATTGCCTATTAAGAAGGTAGGATTTCTGTGAATTATTTCTCTCAGAGCAGCTTCATTGAAGGCAGTTTTTAAAATTCCTAATATTTTATTTATTGTGTTTTCTCCAATCTTTTTACTCGATAGTCGGTCTCTGAAATCGAGGAGATCACCACGATTGATGTTAGCAATTTTTTTATCTACTATTGGGTCAGTGAAAATGTACTTCTCTATTAATAATCTCCTATTTCTACAGTGATTTCTCCCTATACTCTTACCTTCATTTAATAATCTTTGTACGTGAAAACATTTCTCATAAATATATAGGTCTTTACAAAAATTCCTTAGAGTATCTTTGTTTGTTGTGATACCTTTATTCAATAGGTCTATTACAAATTCTTGGGCAAGAGACTTTGTACTTTGAAAGGTACTATGAAAGGTTTTCGACCGGGTAATCTATAGTAGTAATATTTTCCTCTTTTACTTAGAAGGAAGGGTGATTGAGGTCTTGACATTTTTAATTCCCTTTACTATCATAAAGGTAACCCAAGTTGTTGAAATCACAAAACGGAATTAAAAAATATCTTTCAGAATAGATTTCATAGTTAGAAATCTATTATTTTGTAAATAAAAAAATATATAAAGTTGCGGCCGTCGTAAAGTGGTATTACCTCAGCCTTCCAAGCTGAAGTCGTGGGTTCGATTCCCATCGGCCGCTCATTTTTTTACCACTGTTCAAGCGCCTGCCTTCACCCGTTCGCCCGTGAGAACCTGATTCGCAATCGTAAGGAGTGCTTTTCTATTGTTTTTATCGGGATTGTCGAGGATTTCTTCAAGGAGTGCGTTCAGTATCTTGCCGATGATTGGTCCGGGCTTGAGGTTAAACTCATTCATGATGTCGTGGCCGTTTACCGCAAGATCCTTCACGGTGATGGCATTTTCAGCCTCTATGATTCTCTCGATGCGATCTTTGAGCCTTCGCACGGAGTTCGATTCTCCGCTTTTCAGGCCGTTTCCAATCCTGTCGGCCTTTCTCAGCTCGAAGAGGGCATTGATGTTTTCGAGTCCGACCTTGCGCATGAACCGTCGCACTGCACCATCAGTCCACTGATTTGTGTAATGGAACATGTGATTCCTGATCAAATGGGTAATGAACTTAATATCATTGTTGCTGAACCTGAGCCGCTGGAGGATTTTCCGAGTTACTCCAGCCCCGATGATTTCATGATTGTAAAATACGCTCTTTGTACCGCTTTTTTTCTCCTCACCCTCGCGTTTTGCATGGTACTTTCCAATATCGTGTAAGAGTGCGGCAAGCCGTATTCGGTAATCTGGCTCCGCAGCGTCGCAGGAATAAAGATTGTGGAAATAGATATCGTACCTGTGGTACTTATTCTGTTTTATTCCGAATCCTTCGAGGAGTTCGGGCAGGAAGAGTTTGAGGAGCCCGCTTATGCGCAGAAGCTCGATCCCGACCGATGGTTTTTCTGATTGGATGATTCTGAGGAACTCCTCCCGTATTCTCTCAACCGATACTTGTGCGGCGTGGTCCAGGCATTTTGGGATTGCCTCGAAGGTCTTCCGCTCGATTGTGAATCCGAGCTGGGCGGCAAACCTGCAGGCCCGGAAGGGCCGAAGTCCGTCCTCGGAAAATCGTTCGACGGGATCCCCAATGGTCCGAATGACCCCTGCGTTTATATCCCTCATTCCGCCGAATGGATCGAGGAGCTTGCCGATTGAGGGATTGAAGGCAATTCCGTTTATTGTGAAATCCCTTCGTGAAAGATCCTCTTCGATCGTCGAGGCGTAGCTCACGCTGTCTGGATGTCGTGAATCGGAATATCTACCATCCTGTCTGAATGTAGTGACTTCAACTCTTCTCCGGTTGATGATCACGGTCACTGTACCGTGCTTTATACCGGTGGGAATGGCCCGTTTCATGATCTCCATTACCCTTTCGGGCCGTGCATCTGTTGCGATGTCATAGTCCTCTGCAGGTCTTCCGATCAAAAGATCACGGATGCACCCCCCCACCACCCATGCCTGATAGCCATTCTCTTTCAGTACTCTTGACAATTTCATTACATAAGAAGGTATATCCATGCCTAAAAGGTAAATCATATGGGTATCTCTGTCAACGCATAAAGGAACAGCCCGTAGTGAGAAGTGCAGCATGAGCTTCAAGTTTACATACAGTAAAAATTACTCGCACCGGAAAAAAAAAGGCAGCCAGAGGCTGCCTGGATGATGATGATTTTGGGTTTATCTGAGGAGCTGCAGCACGGATTGCGGTGTTGTGTTCGCCTGGGCGAGCATTGCTGTTCCGGACTGCAGGAGAATCTGATTCTTTACAAACTCGACCATCTGCTCTGCCATATCGGTGTCGCGGATGCGGCTTTCGGCAGCCTGCATGTTTTCATACCCTGTGAGCAGGCCTTTCGCCGTATGTTCGAGTCTGTTCTGGTAAGCGCCGAGATCTGCCCGTTGTTTCGCAACTTTCAGCAGGGCCTGGTCGATTGCACCGATAGCCCGATTTGCCTTGCCAGGGGAGCTGATGCTGATGAAGGTCGCACCGTGTGCAAGACCGACCGGATTCTTCAGACCAAGTCCCTGGGCATTCATGGTACCGATGAAGACCCGTTCCCGTTGATCCATATTGGCACCGATATGGAGCCACATGCTCGCAGTCACGGTGTTCTCTCCTGTCGCACGTGCAAAACGGCCAGTGAGGATGTTCATCCCGTTGAATTGAGCGTGTGATGCGATCCGGTCCAACTCATCGACGAGCTGTGAAATTTCAACCTGGATCAAGAGCCTGTCTTCAATGGAGTAGATCCCATTTGCTGCCTGTACCGCAAGCTCACGCAACCGCTGCAAAATTGCGTGAGTCTCCTCGAGATACCCTTCCGCAGTCTGAATGAAGGAGATACCATCCTCCACGTTCTTTTCGGCCCTTCTAAGACCGCGGATCTGCGAGCGCATCTTTTCAGACACAGCGAGACCAGACGCATCGTCACCGGCTCTGTTGATGCGCATGCCCGAGGACAATTTTTCGATGTCCTTGTTCACGTTCCAGCCGGTAAACTTCAGCTGCCTGTTCGCAAAGATTGCGCTCAGGTTGTGGTTGATTATCATCCTATCCTCCTTGAACTAAATTTTTAGAACCTCCCTGTTCTACATCTTGTTTCGGATGAATGATTTTTTCCTTTAGTGTTTTTCTCCTCTCACAGAGAGTTCCTTTTTAAAGAAAAGTGCTTTTGTTTATAGACATGAATATGTATTTTATCTAGGATTGCTATTCCCGGTGATGGGAGCCCTCGGGCAATGAAAAAGGTCTATATATTTTTAAGTAGCGGCATCTCGCCTGCAGCGTTTTACCTCGCACACTACAGGGAGTCAAGGAATGAGGGTGATCTGGTAATCTGTGCCGACGGCGGCTACAGGATTGCCCGAGGACTCGGTCTTTTTCCGGATCTCGTCATCGGAGATCTGGACTCTCTCGAAAGAGACAAGGTCGAGGGCGAAGTGTTGAAATACCCTGCTGAAAAGGATTTTTCAGATTTCGAGCTCGCCCTGCTGAAGGCAGGGGAGTTCCTTCCGGACAGTGTGATCGTATATGGAGCCCTCGGAGGCAGAAAAGACCATGAAATTACCAATATTCTAGTGCTCGCCTTCTCATTGATTCCCCTCGTCTTCATAGAAGAGGAGGTGGAGATATTCAACGTTATACACACTCTCCGGCTAGAGGGCAAGAAAGGATCAATCTGTTCTCTGCTCCCCTTCGGAGGTCCCTGTTTTGTGGAGGAGGTAAGAGGCTTTCGCTACCCCCTGCGGCAGGAGGAGCTTCTCCCGTCGAGCAGAGGGCTTTCTAACATCATACTGGAGAATGAAGCGCAGGTTTCCATCAAACGGGGAAACCTGGTTGTGGTGGTCGTGAAAAAGGGGTGACTCAACTTCTCTCCTGGAAGGCTTTCCTCAGTCTCTCCATGGTCTGAATCGGATCTTCGACGATGATCTTGGCCCCTCCGATGATATCGATGCACCCCAGCTCGTTCTGATAGCGGGGAATGAGATGCATGTGCAAATGGGCAATACTTGCACCAGCAAACTCTCCTATGTTGTACCCGATGTTGTAACCGGAAGGCGAGTAGAGGGAGTCCAGGATGTCCAGGCTCTTCCGCAGGTGCTCATTGAGCTCTACCTCTTCGTTTATTGAAAGGTCCCTGTAGTCGGTAATGTGCCGTTTCGGAAAGAGCAGAAGGTGGCCCGGATTATAGGGGAATTTGTTCACGCAGATAGCGATCAGTGTACCCTGCGTGACGAGGAGCCTTCCGATTTCACGGTCACCCTTCGCGATGGAACAGAGGATACATCCATCCGCGTGGGATTTGTTTTTAATGTACCCGAGCTTGTGAGTAGAGAATAAATTTTGGAAGCAAAGTGGCATAGTGCATCACACCGATGAACATCTTTATTCAGTACCGTTGACTTTCAGCGCATTCCAGAATTTAAGGTGTTCATACCATTTCTTTTTTTTCTGGATTCCTTCAGGCTCGATCTCGAGGGGTTCCTGTTCAGGCTCCGGCTTTATGGCCTCCTGCTCCCCCGTACGCATCTCTTCTTCTTCTGCCTTGGGCGCTTGCACTTCAGGGAGGAAAACCTTTCCTCCCTTTTCCGGTTCGGTTTCGAGCATAGGTGGGAAGCCGGTTCGTTCTTCCTGCGGTATTACCACAACCTCTGCACGTTCACCGAACTTTTCTATGTAAAGGTACTTCAGAAGAACGGGGAATTCTGAAAAGAGATCCCCGTACTTTCGCAGCCTGGCGATTTCTATGTCCTCTTCGAGCTCCTTCTTCCTGTACTCTGACTGCTTCTCAAACTCTTTCTCTTTCAGGAGGTAGGCGTTTTCCAGGTGTTGATAGAATCTTTTCAGTGCTTCAACATATATATCCAGCTGCGGGATCTCGGTGTAGATAATGATGACGTCAACATCCTGTAGCCGATAATTCTCCCCACGTTTCTGCACTTCCTTTTCGAGATTTTTTTTCAGATCGTCGAGCATCGTATAGTCAAAGGTACGGACACTGTAGGTGTAGCGCGTCATCCCTTCCACAACGAACGTTGATGCCGCTTCGCTCGCCAGCGAGCTCACCTCTTCAAGGAAAAACTCGTGAAATCCGCTGAGGAGCCCGCTGCTGAAGAGGAGCTTGGCGGATTCAAAATCGATTCTATACTTCACTGAAGTCTTCATCCTGAGTGTGAAGGATCCGAAGTCGGTCAGATTTTCACTTTTCGGCAGGACGGTGCCGATCTCAAATTCAAACCCGTAGGGTTCTCTTTTGAGCCTGTATACGTGAAAGGATTTTGGAATCAGTTTCTGCCAGAACCAGTAAAGATTACCCGATTCAAGAGGAAAATCAATGGTACCGGTGATGGTGGAATGGGCAAGCCCGAAGGTTTCCGGCTCGATTCTCTCCCACCCGAAGTAAAAAGCTACTCCTGCGGCGATAATAAGAAGGATGAAGATCCAGATAGCCTTTTTCATACTTGTAACCCTGTGGTTCGATTTTGAGAAGGAAGAGGTTTTTACCTCGATTTCCTCGTGTCTCTTCTATTCTAAAACAATTCTGGATAAACACAATAATTTTCTTCTTATGGAAAGAAAATGGTTTTCCTTTTCCATCCGAAAATATTAATTAGAGTGTATCAGCTGAGAAGTGAAGTGGGATGGTGATGAACGATCTATACAAGCTTGTTGAAGTAATGAGGCGGTTGAGAAGTGTAAATGGGTGCCCCTGGGACAGAGAGCAGACACACCAGTCCCTCAAACCTTACCTGCTCGAGGAGACCTATGAAGTGCTGAACGCGCTCGATAGCGGAGACGACGAGCACTTCAAGGAGGAGCTCGGAGACCTTTTACTACAGATTGTGTTTCATACACAGCTTGCTGCGGAGGAGGGAAGGTTCACAATCGACGATGTAGCGCAGTCAATCGTGGATAAACTGGTGAGGAGACACCCTCACGTGTTCGGCGACGTGAAGGTCGGTAACTCTGAAGAGGTACTCCAGAACTGGGAGAAGATCAAGAAAGGCGAAGGGAAGAAGTCGGTACTTGACGGCGTTCCAGAGCATCTACCTGCGCTGCTTAAGGCACGCAGGGTACAGGAGAAGGCAAAAAGGGTAGGATTCGATTGGGACAGCGTGGACGGGGCCTTTGAGAAGCTCGTGGAGGAGATGCGAGAGCTCAAGGAGGTAGTGAGCCTGGGTAAGGCGGGGGGTGCAGAGGAAGAGTTCGGAGACATTCTTTTCTCTATTGTGAATATCTCGCGTTTTCTCGGTATAGACGCGGAGGATTCTTTGCGAAAGACCATAAACAAGTTTATGAAGCGGTTTCACGCGATCGAAGAAAGGATCAGGAAAAAGGGCGATAAACCACTGGAAGAATATACGCTGGAGGAGCTCGACGCCCTCTGGGAAGAAGTAAAGAATGAGTAAACCCATCGTGAATAAAAAGATGAAGCTGTACGATTCCTTCGAATATTACCTGCTGAAAAAGGTGGGAAAAACAATTAAAAAGTACGGAATGATCGAGGAGGGAGACAGGATTCTGATAGGGGTTTCCGGTGGAAAGGATAGCCTCTCTCTTCTAAAAATTCTTTACGATCGGAGAGGGTTCTATCCAAACACCTATGAAATACTCGCTCTCCATGTGCTATCGGACATGCCCTGCAAAGGTCTCGCAAACCCCGAGGTTCTTGAAAATCACTTCATTACAAATGGATACCCTTTCAAGATGGTAAAGTTGCATCTGGACCCGGGGGAAAGGGGTTTCAACCCCTACTGGTGTGCACGTAACAGGAGGAGGGTGCTGTTTGATACGGCAAACCGGCTTGGATACAACAAGATCGCTCTCGGCCACCACCGTCACGATGTGATCGAGACCTTTCTCCTGAACATGTTTTTTCACGCCGAGCTCTCGACAATGCTTCCTGTACAGAACCTTTTTGATGGCAAGATCACCCTCATCCGGCCGCTCTATAACATCCCTGAGAGTGATACACGCAAGCTCGCACGGTTATATGACTTTCCCACAGTTCACTGCCGGTGTCCCATTGAGAAGGAGACGAAACGGGAGATGTTCAAGAGGATGATTCGTGAGATCGAACGGGTGAACTCCAAATCCGGTGTGAATGCCCTGAGAGCCTTCGAAAATATCAGAGAAGAGTATATGCCGTCCTCTACGATAAGAGAAAATATCGAGATATGATCGACTCGCGTTGACAGGGGATCTCTATAAGGCACCTCTGATAGGCCAGAATAGCTTCTTTGAATCGTTTTTTAGAGGAAGTTCATCTGGAATGCTTCTGAGCCCCCATCAACCTGTGGAGGGGTGAAAGTACAGTTCAGGCGCTGCATTCCTCCAGAGCATCCGCGTATTCCTCCTCAGTGGCAGCATCGAATCCGCAGAAAATGATTTCATCGAACAGGTCGGGATTTTGTTTCACAAACTGGACAACCGCGTCCACTGCCTCCTTTGCAGCGAGGTGAACAGGATACCCGTACACACCGGTGCTTATAGATGGGAACGCAATGATCTTAAGGCCGTTTTCCTTTGCGACTTTCAGGCTGTTTGTGTATGCGTTTCTAAGGAGGGCGCTCTCCTTCCCCTGTTGGGAGCCTGCCGATTCGTTCGACGATCTTTCGGCACTCGTCAAGAATTGCAGGTCCTCCGGCGCGGTGTATTGCTCCATCGACTCCTCCGCCTCCCATAAGGCTCGAATTTGCTGCGTTTACCACCGCGTCAATCGAGAGTGTGGTGATATCGGCCTTGATTGTCCTGAGCCTCGTGCTCGCAATGACTCTTTCCATGGGCTTCCTCCGGAGAAAGTCATTATTCGGTCGTGATCGCCTCGATCACTCTTACGTTGTAATTGAGGAACTCGAGCCAGCCATATTGGTCCGCTTTCTCTCGGCTGATTACCAGATAGGGCATATATTTTGGCTCCACCGGCGTCCTTATGAGGGTGAAATCGCACTCTTCGAGGAGCCTGTTCCCTTTGAGAGCATTGCACCTCTTGCAGGCGCAGACCGAATTTTCCCAGGAATTGGGATATTTCGGTTTTTTTTCCAGTGGAACATAAAACCATTTGCTCAGAGGAATCACGTGATCTACCGTAAGCCTGTCCATAGAGAGCTGGGTCCCACAGTACTGACACCTCATGTCGTCCCTGTAAATCACGTTCAGACGGGAAAAGACTACCTTTTTTTTCGGTATCTTGTGGAAGTTGAACAGCATGATCACCCGGGGAATCGGGATGGACAGGAACTGTGACCGCACCACATAACTCGTGTCCACCTTTACTGCTTCAGCCTTTTTCAAGACCTGAAGCGTGATCGCCTGTTTCACGTTACATATGTGTATGGGTATCATCCCTGAGTTGAGAGTAAGCACCGGTGCGTTTAACATGGAATTATAATAACACTACTCCATGATTTGTGAAAGAAATTTTAAAAAAAATCAATAGGGCAAAACCCCACCGTTGACACCGATGCTCTGTCCGTTGATGAACCCTGCTCTCTCGCTTGCAAGAAACAGGGCCAGATTTGCTACATCCTCTCGGGTACAAGTCCTCCTCATAGGATTTGCCTGCATTCTTTTTTTTATAAGCTCCTTCAAGGATGCAACTCCCTCTTTTTCAAGGGTGATTCGCACAAGCGATTCCGTCTTCCAGCTCTTCGGGCCGAGTTCTTCATCGGTCGGGGGAACCTGAGGACTGAAGTCCTGAGGACTAGAGTCCGGCGGACTAAAGTCCGGCGGATATATATCCGAAGGATAAATATCCGAAGGGCAGATGGAGTTTGACGTGATGTTATATTTACCTACTTCAAGGGCTGCCGAGATAGCGAACCCTCTGTTGAAGTACTTTGAACCCGAGTATAAAGGGAGGCCGGCTGAGGCCTTTAATCCTGAGCCGGAGTTGATATAGATGAGCCTGCCGTATCCCGCTTTCTTCATGAGCGGGAGAGCTGCAGTGGTTGTATTGACATATCCCTTGATGTTGACGCTGATAACCTGATCGCACTCTTCTTCTGTGATGTCTTCAATGAATTGGGCTGAGTTCACCGCCGCATTGTTTACGAGCACGTGGAGAGCGCCGTGCTTTTTCTCTATCTCCTGAAAGAACTTTTTTACCTGCTTCCTGTCTGTCACATCACACCGTTGAATGCTTCCGAAGGGTTCACCCCCCCTCACCGCTTTCTGAAGACCATCAATATCGATGTCAACAAAAATCGTTTTCGCCCGCTCTTTGCAGAACGCCCGTGCAATGGCTGCTCCAATTCCGCTTCCTGCGCCGGTGACAATAACGATCTTGTCCTCTAATCCAAGGTCCATACCTTCCTCCCCATTGAGCGGAAAATATCACCGTAGAAACGGGAAGTCAACCTATTGGGGAACGGGAGCATGGGTGCGAAAAAATTGCATTCAAAGTGCATTTGTTTTAGAATCTTAAGTATCATTTTGCGTGCAGGATTAGAAAATAAAGCAGAACATCTGCAATGCAGAGTGAAATTGTAAATGCTCAAGGGTTTTCTCACACGAGGGAGACCTCCTGATATCGAACGTATCGAACGAAAGGACCCGTAAGGAGCGTATGTTTATATGTAGATATTTTTTAATTATGTGATATCATGGAGGGGAGAAGCCTGTTGTTTTCAGGCGAATAAAAAAGAAAAACCGGAGTTGCATATATGAGAAAATTATTGACTATAGGTACTCTTGTTTTTTTAATGATATTTCCCTGTCTCCTTTACCCGGATGAGGTTTCGGAGATGTGGGGAACTCTCTATAAACAGGCAAAGACCCTCCGTCAAAAGTACGAGATTATGCTCAACATAGTCGAGCTGGACAACAGGGACGTGATACCAATTCTGATCGAGGCACTCGATGAGCTCAACCAGCAGAGGCTTTACGCAGACATGAAAGAGAAGGTGATACAGAATGATCTGAGGATCCTGGTGGTGAGAGAGCTCGGTGACTTGAAGGTGGCGGATGCTTCGGATGAAATCTTCCGTGTGGTTAGAGATGCCGAGGACCCGTATCTGAAAGAGGAGGCACTGATTGCACTGGGTAATGTCGGAGCACGAGAATATGCGCTGAACATCTCGCTGATTCTCAGAAACCTCAGCGTGTACCGTGGAGAGGATGTAGCTGCAGAAGAGGCACTGGCCAATGGCTGTATATATGCACTTGAAAAGTTTCGGGATCCGGTAGGGTTTTTACCGGTATTCTACGCCTCGACCGCTGGTTTTTCTAGAAGGATCACCGAGAATGCGGAAAGGGCTCTTGTCAACATGGTGGAGGATCCGTCCGAATTTCTCACAGGACTTATCTTAACAGAATCCTCCTTTGAGGTGAAACTCCAGGGATTGAGGGCAGAGCGAAGATCAGGTGCTCCGGAGAATAGAAAGTTTGAGATTGCTACCCAGGCGCTGAACGAAGGGTTGATCAACAAACCTGTTGATCAAGATGAGGAGACGACCCTCCGCGAGCTCCGTAGGGTTGCCCTTGAAGTGTTCATCGAGATCGAGGAAAAAAACGATAAACCTGTTCCCCTTATAGAGCAGGTGTTCTACCTCAACGGTGGCGACGACAGTGAGAAGATCTATGCGATTGAGGCACTCAAGTCAATAGACACGGAAGAAGCTGCAGCAGCTCTCGCACGTTACCTTGCATACCAGAACGACCGGCAGGCATCAGGCGTTACAGCCAAGGACAACAGGATTGTGATCGCAACCATAAGGGCGCTGGGAAGTATGAGCAGCAAAACGGGTTATCGCGAGCTATTACGGGCCAAATTTTTAGGATATCCCGCTGTGGTTGGTAGAGAAGCAGAAAAAGCGTTAAAAACAATGGAATAAAACTTCATCACCACTGGTTCTCCTCCGAGTTTATATTAAATAAGTTATAATAATTGTCGAAAATGTAATAAACGAGCGTACAAGTGGAGAGGTGCGCGTGCGTTTCATCATAATTTCCATCATACTCATTATTATCATTGGGTTCGTTATCTGGCGATTCAGGGGAGGGCAGAACAGGTTCCCTTTCTACGAATTCTACAGTAGAGGAAGAAGGGAAGGCTTCACTTTCAAAGAGATCGGATTTTTAAAACAGATCTCCATTCAAAACAAACTGGAAAAACCGCAATCCATCTTCTGGTCCACCAGCCAGCTCGACCGGTGTCTTCGACCCGCAATACAGAAAATAAATGCGGACGAGCGGATGGACCCAAAGCAAAAGCTGGCAATAACCAGAAAGCTCCTCGAGCTGCGTAAAAAAGCGGAGTTCAATCTCCCGAAATATCAGAAGCGGATTCGAGACACAACCGCTCTTCTTCCGCGGCAGAAGCTGGTTGTCAAAGAGAGCGTATACGGAACCTTCGTGAGCTGGGTCATAGAGATCAACAGAAAGTATATCGTGATTACGCAGCCTTCAGGACAGAAAGAGTGGGAAACCCTTGATTGGCGTTCGAAGAAGATACAGCTCTCCTTCTGGCGCCAGGATGACGCGGGTTATACTTTTGAGACCAAGGTACAGGAGCAGATAGCCCACGAGGAGTTCCCCCTTCTGTATCTTTCCCATACGAACAATCTCGATCGGGATCAGACGCGTAAAAGCATCCGTGTGGATACCAGCATTGCTGTTCGATTCAATCCCGTTGTATATTCTGCCGAAGGTGCTGTGAAGAAACCGTTGATATCGAAGAAAATGCATGTGGGGAGAATAATCGATCTCTCTGAATCCGGGTGCTGCATGATCGCGGGTCGAATGCTGAAGAAAAACGACAGGGTCAAGCTCGATTTCTCGATCACCGAAACGAAAAGGGTGATCACCCTGGGTCTGATTGTGGGGATATCTCCTACGGGAGATGACCGAGTGAAAAAGTACCATATCATGTTTGTGAAGATAAATCCCGTTTATAAAAATAATATTGCCCTGTGGGTGTACAACATATTCGGTGAGCGGGAGGATGATGAAAGCAGCAAGCGCAGGCGTGCCTTTCAGAAAACACAGGTAAAAAAAGAGGCCTAATAACCCTTTGATTTTTCCCTCCTCATTGGCTACAATAGACTCTCAAAGTAAATACCCCGGAATGTGATCCAACGGGGCTTTCCTTCTGTGATAGCTCCCAGAGGAAACTCGTAGTTACAGAGATTCTGTACATGACGGTCGGGTATCCGATCAGATCACCGGCGGGCAGTTTCAATGCTTCTTCTAAAAATCATCGTCTGTGTGTTCGCCCTCATTCCAGACCCTGTGGCAATGCAGCTCGCCAGGGTTCTGAGCGTGTTCTTCTATCACCGGCTGAAAAAGGGGAAATGGAAGTTTGTGAAAACCCACACGGTTATCCCCAAACTCTTTCCGGAACGGGACAGCAGTTGGCATGAACAGGTCATAAAGCGGAATTCACTGCACTACATGCAGCTGATGATGGAGATATTGAAGACCCGTTTCATCACGAATAGGAGGGGAAGGAAAAAAATCTACATAAAAGAGGGAAAGGAGCATTTGGAGCGGCTCCTTGCCTCAGGGAACGGATTTGTGATTCTGACAGGACATTTCGGCAACTTCGAATACGCTGCAGGTTACATTGGTACATTTTATCGGCCGGTGTACGCCCCTATCAATGTGAGCAATACTAAGGGTAGCAGGGTGATGAACTGGCTTCGGGAGGGGCACAATGTGATCATGGTTGAGGTCCGATCAAAGGCGAGGGCCGCAGCCAGTGCCCTGCGAAAGATGATACGGCTTCTCAACAGAGGGGATATCCTGTTCCTTGTGGCGGACCAGAGGGGGACTGGAGGTGAATACCGGGGAACTCTCTTCGGAAAGGAGCTGAAACTGTATGGAGGACCGTTTATTCTGGGACAGAGAACAGGAAAACACTTTCTGCCCATGTACACGGTGAGGGACGAGAAGAATAGGATCGCGATTCACTTCTTGGAGCCCTTCTGCCTGGATGGGAAGGACCTGAAATCCGATATCGGAAAGGTAACCGGTTTTTTTGAGCGTGTCATACGCACGCACCCTGACCAGTACCTCTGGGATAGAGACAGGTGGTAAGAAAGATATTTTTGTGAAATTTAATGGGTTTTATTGTGCAATCTGCTGAAAATGATGAAAGGAGATGAGAATGGCACGGGAGGGTTTTAACGAAATCGATTACTCAAGCATAGGTATCCGGAGGATTGGGATTGGTGTACTCGGGTACGGATTCATGGGAAAGGTCCATTCTAACGCTTTTCTCAAGATACCCTTCACCTATGAAACTCCTCCTGCCATTCCTGAACTGGTGGCCATGGGTGGAAGGAACAAAACGAAGCTGGACGATACAGCGTGGCGTTTCGGCTACAGGGGGGTATATACAGACTGGCGTCGAATGGTGGAGGACCCCAGGATCGAGATAATCGATAACTGTACTCCAGACAATCTGCACCATGCTCCCTCCATTGCTGCAGCTGAGCGTGGAAAACACCTGATCTGTGAAAAACCTCTCGCTATGACTGTTCAGGAAGCGAAGGAGATGCTGGATGCGGTGAAAAAGGCGAAGGTCAAGCACATGTGCTGCCACAACTACCGTTTCATTCCAGCGGTGAGGCTCGCCCGAAAGCTCATAGAGGAGGGGGCATTGGGCATGATCTACCAGTTCAGGGCGTGTTACCTTCAGGAAGTTGGGCATGATCCAGCATCTCCTTCGGAAAACGTATGGTATGCAACTGGGACGAAATCGGGAGTTCTCCTGGGCATCGGCTGTCACATCATCGATATGGCCCGATTTCTCGTGGGGGAGATCCGTGCGGTAAGCGGGATGGTGAAGACATTCAACCCGGTACGAAGGAACGCAGCTGGCGGGGAGGAGGCGGTGAATGCTGATGAGGGGAACATCGTGCTCGTTGAGTTTGAAAACGGTGCAATCGGAACGCTCGAATCCTCCGGCGTAAGCACAGGAAGGAAAAACCATCACGCCTGGGAAATCAACGGCTCGAAGGCGAGCCTGTGCTTCGACCTGGAGGATTTGAATCATCTTCACGTATACTCAGCCGAAGTGCCGGTCAGGGAGATAATGGGATTTTCGAATGTCACCGTCACCGAGGCTTACCATCCTCTTCACGCGGTCATTCTTCCCCAGGGTCACAATGCAGGATGGGAGTACGGTCACCTCCATGCACTGAACCACTTTATCGACTGCGTGGTACACGACAGGCCGGTCGAACCATACGGTGCGAGCTTTGAGGACGGCTATAAGGTGCAGGTGATTATGGAAAAAATACAGGAGTCTTCAAAAAGCGGAAAGAGAATCGAGATTCGCTACTGACGAGACGTGCAGGAAGAAGATATACACTCTTGCTTTTAGAGAAACATGTGGCGCAGTGATTCGGCAGACTTTTCGATCATCTTCACCGAGCTTGCGATGTTCTTCACCGCAAGCCCTGCGTATAGAATGTCGATGATCAGCATCTGGGCAATTCGAGAAACCATGGATTCCTGAAAAAAAGTAGAATCCCTGGTAGAGGTAAACAGTTTGATATCCGCATGAACGGTGATTGGCGATTGGTCGAAATTGGTGATGCATATTGTGGTGGCGCTGTGCTCCTTTGCCGTCTTGAGTGCGCTCACGGTGGAAATGGTTCTCCCTGAGTTACTAATGCCAAGGGCAACATCCTCCTTTGTGAGGAGAGAGGCGGAGACCGCCTGCTGATTGGGATCGTTGTACACCATGCACCTCTGGCCGATGCGGTAGAAGCGCATCTGCGCATTCTCTGCAGCCACAAAAGAGCCCCCGGCACCGTAGATATCGATGTTCCTTGCTCTTTCGATTGCAGCGATTGCTCTCTCAAGATCGGGAACGTCGAGGATCTTCTTCGTATCCTGGAGCGCCTGGTTGTTTATGTACACGATCTTTTCAATGATGCTCTCAATGGAGTCGCCTTTTGTGACCTCATCGTACACGAATTCCGATGATTCTAATTTTTCGGAAGTGATTTCCGCGAGATTTATCTTGAACTCCTGAAAATTCTTGAATCCAATGGATTTCACAAAGCGTGTGATGGTCGCCTCTGCAACTCCGCACTTCTCCGCAAGCTCACGAATCCTGAGGAGCTTGATGCTGTGGGGATTCTCCAGTATGTAACCCGCAATCTTCTGCAACGCGGGGTTCAGGGAGGGTATGAGTCCCCGTATTTTGAGTAGTAGAATGTCACTGTTCATCTTCAGCTCTCCTTTGGAATAGCGATATTGTAGCATAAAATAAATTTTTATAAATAAAATAAGAAAAAAATTTTTATACCCTAAAAACCGACATGGAACTTATTGAAAAAAATTTTATAAATATACAATTGACAAAATAAAATATTTTTTTAGAATATCCATAAAAATCAGGGGATAGGAAAATGAATAAAGTACAGTTCTGTTTGATCGGTGCCGGACGTGCCGGGATGGTGCACGCGAGAAATATCGCGTTCAATATTAAAAATGCAGAGCTTACCGCAATCGTTGACAGTGAGAGGAAGGTGCTCGATGAGAGAGGAGAGGAGCTCGGGGTCCGAAATCTCTTCACAGATCTGGGGAAGGCGCTTTCGAGCGGTCTCTTCGAAGCGGTAGTCATCGTGACCCCCACATTTACCCACAGGGATATCGCCTTGAGGTGCGCGGAAGCGGGTAGGCACATATTCTGTGAGAAACCGATGGCAATCCATACAAAGGACGCGCGCGATATGATAAAAGCTGCCGAGAAGGAGGGGGTCAAGCTTCAAATCGGCTTCATGAGACGGTTCGACCATCCTTTCTTGCAGGCAAAGCAGATGATCGTGAGTGGAGAACTGGGAGAGGTGATGCTGATCAAATCCGTGGGCAGGGGGCCTGGCCTACCCCCTCCCTGGACATACAATGTATCTGAGAGCAATGGACTCCTCGGAGAGGTGAACAGTCATGATTTCGACTCCACCAGGTGGCTCTCTGGAGGAGAATACCGGAGGGTGTATGCGGAGGCGGTAAACAGGAAGGTTACGGAGCTCAGGGATAGGTACCCGGATTTTTATGACAACGCGGTGTGTACCGTGCGTTTCGACAACGAGGTGATTGGAACGATCGACGGCACCTGCCCTGCCGAATACGGGTACGATGCACGCACGGAAATTGTTCTGACAAAGGGGCTCATCAGTATCGGGGAAACGAGGGGAGAGGCGTTTATGAGCTGTGATGTGAAAGGCGTGATCAGGGAGGGCGCCTGGAGGAGCTGGCGAAACCGTTTCAAGGATGCCTATATCGATGAAATGAGAAGCTTCATTGACTGTGTGCTGAAAGGCGGAGAGCCTGTGGTGAGTGGATATGACGGCCTAGCGGCGGTGGAGGCTGTGGTTGCGGCAAATGCCTCCCTGAAGCGAGGCACACCTGTGGAGATATTACAATGAATACGTTTATCGGAATCGATATCGGAACAACCGGGGTGAGGGCGGGTGTTTACGGTGAAGACTTTCACCTACTGGGGAACGGTCAGGGAAAGTCCATCATCCGGAAAGGTTCTGCGGGTGAGATATTTCAGGAGGCAGATGAGATATACGTGGAAACGGCTTCTGCAGTGAGGGAGGCGATCGAAAATGCGGGCATCGATCCGAAAAGCGTTGCCTGTATTTCCTTTGACGGCCAGATGGCAGGGGTCATGGCTGTGGATGAGAACTGGAACGCGATCACTCCCTACGACTCCTGGCTCGATACGCGCTGTTTTGAACAGGTACACGAAATCCAAGAGAGAGCGCGTGAACTGGTGATGCAAAGAACAGGAAACATACCAAGCTACAACCATGGCCCGAAGATCCTCTGGTGGAAGGAAATCCGGCCGGATATCTACCGCAAGGTGAGAAGCTTTGTCCAGCCCGGTGCCTATGTGGCGGGGAGGCTCTCCGGGCTCAGAGGGGCAGAGGCCTTCATTGACTGGACTTATCTGCATTTCTCGGGGTTCGCGGACAACAGGGCGCTTAAGTGGGACGAAGAGCTTACCGCCCTGTTCGATGTGCACAGGGACAAGCTCCCGAGAATCGTATCACCGCTCACACTCGTGGGAAAGGCGAAGCGGGAAGATGCCGGACTCTTCGGTATTCCAGCAGGCACTCCAGTGGCTGCGGGGTGCGGTGATACCGCTTCATGCTTTCTAGGGACGGGCGCGATAGAACCGGGTATTGCGGTAGATGTTGCGGGCACGGCTTCCGTATTCGCGCTCACCACAGACAGCTTCATGTGCGACCCGACGGGTACGGTCTACGCGGCGCGGTCGGTGAAGGAAGACGTCTGGTACTCGATGTCCTACATCAACGGGGGAGGGATGAATCTGGAGTGGTTTAAAGAAACCTTCGTCCAAGAGGCGACTTTCGATGAGCTGAACGAGTCCATAAGCAGGGTGCCTCCCGGGTCAGAGGGGCTTATATTCATCCCGCACCTGGAGGGAAGAGCCTACCCGAACAACCCGAAGGTGCGGGGGCAGTGGAGGGGTTTTACGAGAAGCCACGGATTGGGCCACTTCTATAGGTCGATCCTCGAGGGGATCGGGTATGAGTATGCTCTCTACAAGGAGCGAATCTCTCAAGTTCGGGGAGAACGCCTCTCCTTCAACGTCCGTGGTGTGGGTGGCGGTGCAAAGAGCGATCTATGGAACGGGATTAAAGCGGATATTTTAAACATGCGCTACTGCACGATTAACAGAGAGGATATCGGAATCCTTGGACAGGCACTCATCGCCGCTGCCGCAGTTGGATTCGTCACCGATTTGACCACGGCGGTAAGGGATATCGTAAAAATTGAAAAGGTATTTGATCCAAACCCGAAAAACGAGGCTTTATACACTGAGTCTGCCTTGCGGTATAGACAGATACTGGAACACTACGGGGAATGAATCGTCCTTTCCGTATGCAGCAGGATCTGCAAAAGGTATTGACACAGATCTGAAAAAATATTTTAATTGTTCTGCATTAAAACATGAGGAGGAAGCGGGATGAAAGTAGGGATAGACAGCTACTGCTACCACAGGTTCTTCGGTGAAGTGTATGATAAGCAGGTGAAGCCGCAGAAACAGATGACCGTGCAGGACTTTCTGAAGAGGGCGCACCAGCTGGATGTGGATGGTGTTTCCCTGGAGTCCTGTTTCATTCCCACAGAGGAGAAGGGATTCCTATCTGAGTTAAGAGGATTGCTCGATGAGTACAGGCTTGACCGGGTATGGGCATGGGGTCACCCAGACGGGCTCGAAGGGGGAAAAAATATAAAGGAGTTCGACAGAATGATCGAGAACTTCGAGCATGCGCATGCAGTGGGTGCGAAGGTCATGCGGGTTGTGGGTAGCAGCCTCATGTTCAGGTTCGAGCCCCATGAGCCGCAAATAGAGCGGCTTTCCAAGATGTTCTCCGATGCAGCGAAGCATGCACAGAAGTACGATATTAAAATGGCAGTGGAAAACCATCTGGACTTCAACTCCGATGAGATACTGACCATTCTGAAAAATGTGAACTCCCCCTATCTGGGGCTGAACTTTGACAGCGGGAATTTCGTGAGAGTACTCGATGATCCAGTAAAGGCGATGGAAAAGCTCGCAAAGCACGTCTACGCGACCCACATAAAGGACCTCAGGATACAGGAGGGTGTCCCCCCGGATGAATGGTACTTCTTTTCCTGTACGGCTGTCGGTGATGGCGGGATTATTGACAATCTGAAACTCGGTCAACTGCTCGAAAACGCCGGCTATGAGGGGTTCATGGCAGTGGAGATCGACTTCCTGCATCCTGATTATAAAAACAATGAAGACAAAGCAGTGGTACGGAGCGTCAAGGAGCTGAAGCGGATAGCACAGGCAGTGAAGCAAAGGTAACAGGAGGGCAAAGTGCACCCTCTATGGGGAAGAATGGAATTAAAGGGTATCAGATCGAGGGGACGTTCGGATTTCTCAGGTTTGGATCTTGAAGGTTTTAGACTATTTGATGAGCACATACACACGTATTTAAAGGAGGCACGCGAATGAAGAAGTTGAATGTCGGCATCGTAGGGTACAAATTCATGGGGAAAGCCCATAGTAACGCCTGGATGAAGGCTCCGCTCTTTTTCGATATTGACGTGCATCCGGCAATGAAGGTCGCCTGCGGACGCCACGCAAAACCTCTGCAAGAGTTCGCCGATAGATGGGGGTGGGAAGAGATTGAAACAGACTGGCGGAAGATGATTGCACGGGACGATATAGACATCGTCGACATCGCATCTCCTCAAAATACCCATCACGAGATTGCCATTGCAGCGGCAAAAGCAGGCAAACACATTTTCTGTGAGAAGCCGCAGGCCATGACCTATAAGCAGGCCAAGGAGATGTATGAGGCGGCTGAGAAGGCCGGGATCGTGCACTATTTGAACCATAACTACCGGCGCTGTCCCGCCGTGATGCTCGCAAAGCGGCTCATAAAGGAAGGCAAGATCGGGAGAATCTTCCACTGGCTTGGTGAGTATCTCCAGTCTTGGATCGTTGATCCCAATTTCCCCCTCACCTGGCACCTCAGAAAGGAGACCGCTGGATACGGACCGCAGGGTGACCTGAACTCCCATATGATCGATCTCGCACGGTTTCTTGTGGGGGAGATCGCCAGTGTAAGCTGTATGACGAAGCAGTTCATCAGTGAAAGGCCGATGCCGGATGAGGTGGCATCCGGAACCTTCAAAGCAGCGGTGAAGGGTACGGAAAAGGGTAAGGTTGGAGTCGAAGATGCGGCTTTCATGCTCGCCGAGTTCGACAACGGTGCGCTCGGATGCTTCAATACCACACGGTTTGCACCGGGGAGAAAGAACTACAACCACTTCGAGATCTATGGCGACAGGGGGAGCCTCGCATTTAACTTCGAGAGAATGAACGAGCTTCAGTATTACTCCATGGACGACCCAGAGTATGCACAGGGGTTCAGGACCATACTTGCAACAGAGTCGGTACATGACTATATTTCCGGCTGGTGGCCGCCAGGGCACATCATAGGATACGAGCACGAGTTCGTGCATGCAACCCTTGATTTTATGAACGCGATCCTCAATAAGACTAAAATCGAGCCGAACTTCTACGACGGCATGAAGGGGATGCAGTTAATCGAGGCAGGTCTCGAATCAGCGAAAACCGGAAAGGTGGTCCGTATCAAATAAGGCGAAGCGGAGTGCGCGTGTTGTAGCCATTTTCATTTATACTGTGCATTATGAAGGGATACAAGGGAACAATCCTCAGAATAGATCTTTCCTCCCGTGAGATAAGACGGGAGGAGCTCTCCCCGTCTCTCATCGAGCATTACCTCGGGGGAAAGGGATTCGGAAACGTGATCAATGCGTATGAAAATCCTCCTGAGGTGGATGCCCTCTCTCCCAAGAACAGGCTCATTCTCGCTGTGGGCCCTGCCGCAGGTACCCAGATTCCAACCTCGGTAAAAGCGGGTCTCTATACAAGGGCGCCCCTCAACAACGTGGGGCTCGAATCCTACATGGGGGGAAGCTTCGGTCACTTCATGAAGAGAGCCGGGTACGATGTCATCATCATACAGGGAAAATCTGAGAAGCCGGTCTATGTGAAAATAATAAATGAAGAGGTGACCTTTGCGGATGCGTCTTCCCTCTGGGGGCTGGATATCTACGAAACCGAGGACAGGCTGAAGCATAACCACGGAGAGAGGGCCAGGGTGCTCTGCATCGGTCCCGCAGGAGAGCGGATGGTGCGGTATGCCTGCATCGGGCACGATCACAACAGACACTTCGGGAGGATGGGCGCCGGCGCGGTGATGGGGTCGAAGAACCTGAAGGCGATCCTCCTCATAGGAGAAGGCCGGGTAGACGTGTACAATCCTGAAGGGCTGAAGTCTTACGTCAGGGAGCTGAACCATAGGATCAGGGAGCATCCTGGGACCGGGTTCGTGTATCCTACCGCCGGTACGGTGAACTTCGTCGCCAAGGCCAACGATCTGGGCGTGTTTCCCAGCCACTACTGGCACAGGGGAGTAGCGAAGTATAGGGATAAGATAGATTTCGACTGTATCAGCAGCAACACCCTTGTGAAGCAGACTAGATGTTTCGGCTGCACCATCGGATGCGCCCACATCAACAGGATCAAAGACGGTCCCTATGCGGGAATCGAGATCGACGGGCCCGAGTATGAAACGATCTATGTGTTCGGGGGCTTGTGCGATGTAAAGGACATCCGGGACATCATCAAACTGAACGACCTGTGCGACCGCCTCGGGGTGGACACGATGCACGTCGGAAACATCCTGGGGCTCCTCATGGATGCCACGGAGCAGCATCGGCTCACGGAGCAGTTTCAGATCGCCTTCAGCGACACAGAAGCGATGCTCAGTTTCATAGAAAAGATCGTTTCCCGCAGGGATAATTGGTTTATGCTTGGAGAGGGAATCAGGGAGGTCGCTCAGCACTTTATGCTTGAGGACCTTGCGATTCATGTCAAGGGTCTCGAACCCGCGGGGTATGACCCCCGAGGCCTCTACTCCATGGCGGTTACCTACGGAGTGAGTAATAGGGGGGCGACCCATCTGAGCTCAAATGCCTATGCAAGGGACATATCGGGAAATGCCCGTGATCAGGAGGTATCGGGAGAAGATAAGTCCGTTGACCGGTTCTCCTTCGAAAAGAAGGCGGAGCTTGTGTTCAATATGATCAACTTCAACGCCATTGCCGACTGCTTTATACTGTGCAGGTTTCTGAACAGGGACCTGCTCTCATGGGAGGATTATGCAGAGCTCCTCTGCCTGCTCACCGGAAAGAGCAAGAACAAAGAAGAGTTCGTAGAAATCGCGAACAACATCGTGAGCCTAGGACGGTGGTACAATATCAGAGCGGGCCTCTCTTTCGGGGATGATTTTTTGCCTGAGCGGTTTTACTCAGAGAAAACGGGTGAAGATTTCGGGGCCATCCCGAAAGAAAAATATGAGGCCGAGATCAGGCACTACTACGCACTCAGGAATTGGAGTGAGGAGGGTATACCGAAGTTTGATCCTCCCGGGGTATTATGATTGTTAGAGTATGAATTTATCTCGGATTATGCTATGATTACATGTTCAATCTTCGTGAAGAAGAGGGTACTGAATGAAGGCAGCGGTGTGGAAAGACGCAGGAAAGATTGAGATTGAGGAGATACCCGAGCCCTCCCCCGGAAAAGGGGAGGTACTCGTCAGGGTAAGGGCCGCCGGTATCTGTGGTACAGACCTTGCCATCTACCAGGGGAAGTTTCCGAAAGAACGCGCTGTACCTCCCAGGGTGCTTGGGCACGAGTTCAGCGGGGAAATCGCAGATGTGGGTGCAGGAGTGAAGGAGTTTCGCGGTGGAGAACGTGTTGTCGTGGACCCGCTCATATCCTGCGGTAGCTGTTTCGCCTGCAGCAGCGGCTTTCCCCACGTGTGCGCAACCCTGAAAATCATCGGCATCGATGTGGACGGCGCCTTTGCTGAGTATGTGGTTTCCCCTGCAGATAGGGTGCACCTGCTTCCGGCTCGAATACCCTTTGAAACCGGGGCAGCGGTAGAGCCCCTCGCTGTAGCTGTGCACGCGGTGCGCCGCTCAGGTCTCGCAGTCGGCGACAGTGCGCTGGTGGTGGGAGGAGGGCCCATCGGAATTCTCGTTGCTCTCGTGACACGTGCCTTGGGTGCACAGAAGGTACTCGTTACGGAGTTGCAGGAGTATCGGCTCGACATGGTAAAGGAAATGGAATTGAGCAGTATCAATCCCTTGAAAGAAGATCTCAAGCGATCTATTTCCGCTCGGTTCGGATTGACAGGTCCCGACATCGTGTTCGAGGCATCGGGAACCGCAGCGGGTTTTCAGCAGGCGATCGATTTCGTCCGAATCAGAGGCAGTATCGTGGAGGTGAGCCTTCCGAAGGTGAAGACAGACCTTGACATGAGAAGAGTAAACTTCGGAGAGCTCACGCTCCTAGGGAGCAGGGTGTACTCTCCGATCGATATAGAGAGTGCGATCTCCTTCCTCGCAGACGGCAAGCTCCGGTTAGAAAGCCTGCTGAAGACGTATCCTCCGGAAGAAAGCCAGGTTCTCTTCGGAGCCCTAGTGTCCGGTGAGGGAAAGCTGATGAAGGTGATACTCAATTTTTCATAACCATCAGGAGGAACAGAATGACCACCCTACAGGCGACAAAGGACGTCATACACTGGCGTACGAAAAAGCTCAACGACGAGCTACTTGCGGTAAAGCCTGAAATCTGCATAGAACGGGCCCGGCTCGTTACCTGCTCCTACAGGGAAACTGAAGCGGAGCCCATGATCATACGGCGTGCAAAGGCGATCGCCAAAGTCCTGCGAGAGATGACCATCTTCATACAGAGAGACCAGTTGATCGCCGGAACCCAGGCGAGCACCCTCAGAGCCGCGCCCCTCTTTCCGGAGACTGAGGCCGAGTACCTTGAAAGTGAAATCGACCTTTTCGAGAAGCGAGAACAGGACCGCCTCATTGTGCGTTCGGAGGTGAAAAAAGAGTTGCTCGAGCACATCCTTCCCTACTGGAAAAACCGGAACGTGAAGGAGGTTGCGCTCGCAGCAATGCCCGCACACACCCGGAAGCTGGTGAAGCTTAAGGAACAGATCTTCTCCGTTGACATCCACCTCACAGGGAGCATCGGCCATGTACTCGTGAATTACGACAAAGTCCTCTCAAAGGGACTTTTAAAACTCAGGGAGGAGATAGAAGATAGAATTGCCTCACTGGACCTCGCAGACCCGGAGCAGGGTATAAAGATCAAGTTCTACGAGGCCGAGCTCATCCTCTGCGATGCCATCATGGAGTGGGCAGGCCGTTACACGCAGGAGGCTCGGCGGCTTGCGGAAGGTGAGGAGGACGGGCGGTGGAGGAGGGAGCTTACGATGATCGCCGATATTTGCGAACGCGTTCCAGCTCATCCATCTCGTGATTTCAGGGAGGCGGTCCAGAGCTTCTGGTTCATCCACCTGCTCCTCTATATGGAGCAGAACGGGCTTGCGGTCTCACCAGGACGCTTTGACCAGTACATGTACCCCTATTATGAGAGAAGTATACGGGACGGGCTGATCTCAAAGCACGAGGCGCAGGAGCTGCTCGAGTGTCTGTGGATCAAGTTCACCGAGGTCATGCGTGCATACGACTATGAGTGCGCGAAGTACTACGCGGGATTTTCGATCTCAGAGAATGTAGTCCTCGGGGGCCAGGACAGACACGGAAAGGACTCGACGAATGAGCTCTCCTTCATGTGCCTCGATGCAGAGGCACATACAAGGCTTCCGCAGCCGAACCTTGGGGTAAGAATCCACAGGAACACTCCCCAGGCCTTCATGATGCGGGCTGCTGAAGTGGCATCCTCCGGAAGGACGAAGCCGGAGTTCTTCAACGATGATGTCGCAATACCCGTACTCATGTCTACCGGAGTGACCCTTGAAGACGCGCGCGACTACGGCATCTCGGGCTGTGTAGAGGCGGTTCCTCTCCACTGCAACGGTATGACCAACGCAGCGATGTCGAACATAGGGAAGGCCCTCGAGCTTGCGCTGAACAACGGTGTGTGCAGGCTGACTGGAGAGCAGATTGGTCCAAAAACAGGAGACCCTTTTTCCTTCATCTGTATCGAGGACGTAATCGGCGCATTCAGCATGCAGGTGAAACATTACGTGAAAGAGATGGTGAGTGCAATCAATGTGATAGAGCGGACTCACGCACAGATATTCCCTCTTCCCTACTTCTCTCTGGTCATTGAGGACTGCGTTGAGAGGGGTATCGATGTGACTGCAGGTGGCGCTCGTTACAACTTCACCGGTCCACAGGCAGTGGGGCTCGGTGATGTGGCAGACTCTCTGGCGGCCATCAAGAAGCTCGTCTTTGAGGAAAAGAAGGTCACCATGGAGGAGCTGCTGGAAGCACTGGATGATAACTTCGAGGGAAAGGAGCCACTCAGACAGATGGTCATCACCAAGGCGCCCAAATGGGGGAATGACGACGATTACGTGGATGAGCTTGCCCGAGAGGTGGTCAGGATTTTCTGTGAGGAAGTGTCACAGTACAAAAATACCAGGGGAGGGGTGTATCGACCGGGAGTGTACTCCGTATCTGCTAATGTACCGCTCGGATTGCACGTGGGCGCACTCCCGAACGGGAAGCTCGCCAGGGCTCCCCTCTCCGATGGAGTCGCTCCGGTTCACGGCTGTGATCTCAAGGGTCCGACTGCGATCGCGAAGTCAGTGGCAAAGCTTGACCACGAGATCATCACCAACGGGACGATCTTAAACATGAAGTTTTCTCCCCAGTTGCTGGAGGGTGAGAAGGGGAGGAAAGGTCTTGCAGACCTAATCAGAACCTATTTCGATCTCGGTGGCTGGCACGTTCAGTTCAATGTGGTATCGGCTGACACGCTCCGGACTGCCCAGAAAAAGCCGGAAGAGCACAAGGGACTGATCATCAGGGTGGCTGGTTACAGCGCCTTCTTCGTGGAGCTCGATTCAGCAGTGCAGAATGACATCATCGACAGAACGGAGCTCAAAGGTTTTTAATTCTGGATAGGAAAACGGGTTTTCAAGGTTGATTGATCTGAAATAAATTTTTTTTTCTTGACAGATTATAAAATAAATTTACAATACCTACTTGATGTGTCTCCCATGCTTTCCCTCTCGAAGGGGTGCAATAAGTGTTTGACATTACGATTTCATGGTATATGATTAGAAGTTGGTCTTTTACCCTTTGATTTATTCATTTTATAAGAGGTTGAGGTTCCATGGAAATGACGACCAGCGGGGTCACGAAAATCAGCGCGGGGACCGTGAAGTTATTGTTCGAACGATTCGGCATCTTCATATTTCTTGCAGTTCTATTTATTGCAGCCTCGCTCGTTTCCCCAAACTTTCTGAAACCACAGAATCTCAAGGACATCCTCAACCAGTCTGCAGCGCTCGGAATGGTTGCCATAGGGCAGACTTTCGTCATTCTTATTGGAGGGGGCGGCCTTGACCTGTCGGTGGCTTCGGTTATGTCCACCGTGGCAGTCATCATCGCCCACAACACCGGGGGCGAAAATGCCCTTTTCTTTCCCGTAACCGGTGTGTGCCTCTTTTTCGGTCTTCTGGTCGGGTTGATCAACGGGTTTCTGATCACCAAGAGAAAGGTTCAGCCCTTCATGGCGACTCTCGGAATGATGATCATCATACAGGGACTCCGCTTCCTCTACACAAAGGGGATGCCAAAGGGCGGCTTTCCACCCATCCTGCGTTACCTCGGGACAGGGGACGTAGGCCCG
>Ga0111221_1023_pt1 | contig 28666 bp, 26 predicted proteins | sample DeeMarSWOR152_54_FD_80385 | JGI IMG/M metagenome (GOLD analysis project Ga0111221, IMG submission 80385) | Spirochaetes bacterium DG_61 | reverse complement strand
GATGGGATTAGCGTGCATCGAGGAGATCTTCCCGTATAGGAGGGTATATAAGATCCCTTCTTTGTTGTACCGTCCTCCACAGTAACCGCGACCGCTTAAAGGGATGGTGCAATGGTGCCTGCACACATTACACCTCACCCTGTCTTCCTCAAGACGCTCATAGAGGAGTGCTTCCTTCATGATATATCATCTCTTCCTGTTTCATACCTCAACTTTGAGTGATCCTATTACGACAGTTGATATTTCGAATTCCCGACCCAGAGGAGTTCTGATGAGGAACTTTTTTTCCTTCTCATCAAACTCTTGGATTATTCCAAGGGCACGGTCGGTGTTTCTCTCATCCCTGAGTGAGACTATCCTACCTATCAGCCCCGTCGAATTGTCCTGTAGTTCATTCATGAACTTCGCAGTTTCAAGGGTAAATCCATAAAAATCTCCTGTAAACCGAAAGCCAATTTTTTTCAGTGATACTTTCACCAGCCGATCATTCTGGAAATAGTGGGTGAACATGGATGAACGAAAAAGGGAGCGCTCTGAAGGGGTCTTTATCACCACCTTTTGCGGGACAGGGAGCCTGTGAAGTATGGGACTCTTATGCCAGGTAAAGGGATCCAGTATTGCAGAGAGCTCTCGCTCACGCTCCAGTGAGATTACCACATCCGGCCTGAGTAGGTCAATCTTGTGCTGCTTGAGGACCCTCCCCGCAGGCTCCTGGATCAATCCTGTGGTGTCCACGATCACCTTCTCGCATGCAGAAAGGGCTCTGCTCGTCACGAGTATCGAACCGGTCAACATTGAGACAAGATTGCCCACAGGAGAGACTGCGCCGGTAAAGTAAAAATCTTCCGGTGTTATATTCTTCCAGCCCGAAAACCCTTTTCCTACCTTCCCCCATGCAACTGTTGTGGGAGGGCCGATATGCGACTGACCGATATCGAGATCCACGATTCCCACTTCACTTGTGGCTGACAGAAAATCAGCCATCCCTTCGATAAGGGATGTCTTACCCGTGTCGCTTGCTCCGAGAACGAGCACGAGCTTTGTGTGGGGATCAATGAGTTCCTTGATGATGCGCTCATCACTGATAAAACTTCTGAACTGGTTGTCCCTCATGGAGCATACTCCAACTAAAAGGAGAGTATGGGGAAAAACATCGATTCTCGAGTTGTTCTTCACTCATGAAGTTACCTCAAATCGAAAATTGAGCACAGGTGAGAACTTCGAGCTTACATTCATTCTGCCACATCGGATGAGGAGTAACCCAAATAAAATACTTGACATCCGCTTTATGAACGGACATGTTAATCTTAGAGATATACAATTAAATAGTTTCAAATCAGGAGCGCGGATAAATATAGGTTTTTACCCCATATTATCTTACCTCAGATTTCCAGTGATGTAAACTTCTCGAAGAGTAGCCGCGTATCCTGAGATGCGTTACGTATTTCTTCAATTCATCGAAAATTCGGGAGGTGGGTATGAGCAAGAAAAAGCTCGTTCTCATTTCCTCCACTGCGCTTTTACTCTTAATCGGTGTCGCATTCTTCTTCTATATGATCATGGAGGAACAGTTCGGTGGCGATGCATCACACCCCTCATCAGATCTTCTCCTGCCTCTCATGGTGCTCGCGGTATTTCCAGGTGTATTGCTCCTCTCATCTTTTTATTCGAGATATTCGAAGAGAAACCATCATTTGGTCAGGATTTTAAGACCGCTTGCCCTGTTCGGAATGCTTATGCTGATTCCCCGGGGTAACATGCTGTATCGCAGCCACCTTTTCCAAAACAGCTTCCTGAGCTTTGCGCTCTATAACTTCATCGAATATGCAATCTGGCGCTTCGTCACCACAATAATGAAAGAGACCCACGATCACCCCCAGACACCCGACCGGTCGGCTAATCGGACGAATATTCGGACGGTCTAATAGAAGTCCTACCAATCACAATTAACGGAAGGAATGCGCTCGTCCGTCCTACCTGTATAATCGGTCTCCTTGCTGATACACAAAATAAATAAGTTAAATAAATAATTATTTCTTCTAATAAAATTATTTATAAAATATTAATTAGTATAATTAGTTCTTTGTGAAAAATAAATTCAAGTATGAACTATCTGTTGGTTCCTAAATAATAAGTATGAAATTATTAAGAGTAAAAGAGCTAATTATTGAGGTGGTGAACATTATTCACCAGAAATAAAATATAGACATATAGTAAAGTATATTACAAGGCAGTTCAGATGCAACTGCACAGGCTTCTCCTCATGAGCGGACTCAGTATTGATGGGAAAAACTCCTTTTCCCGCCAGCTTTCTCTCCTTGCACGGTTCATGGAGCAACGGGGTATTAAAACCTCCCTCTCCGGTCCTCTCCGAACGCAGCACTATCGCCCCTCCTCCTTTTTTAGAAAGGATTTCAAGAACGTAGGACGAGTGAGCACACTCCTAAAAAAAACAGATACCCAGGCTGCACTCCTTCTTGGCTATCCAGACCAGTTTCACTTTCTGCAGGAATTACCCGCTTTTTTCGTACCTCTTTTTCTCTGGGCTCAGTTTTCAAATCTAATCGATCCTTCATGCATTGGGAATGCCCTTCCGGTACCGCTCACGGAGAAAACTGCACTTTTTATGGAAAAATCAGGGCTCAGTCGTGTCGGGCCGGTCATACCCCATGGGATTGACTGCGCTCGCTACATCCCTCTTTCGGCTGAAGACCGCATAAATGCACGACGTAAGTTTGGAATCCGAAAGGGCTTCGTCATCGGAACTGTGGGAGCACATACAGCGAGAAAGCAACTCGGCAGGGTTATCGATGCCTTCGCCCGTTTTCTGGAACGCGGGTGCGATGGAACTCTTCTCATAAAGACAGACCGCACCCTCTCTCTCGACAGCATCGACCTGGAAGCTCTGGCAGAACGGATGAGAGTCAACCACAGGGTCAAGTTTATCACGCAGGAGCTCAGTGATGATGAGATGAACGACCTCTACAATGTTATGGATCTCTACCTCAACCTTTCGGAGTGGGAGGGATTCTGTATACCGGTAATCGAGGCCATGGCCTGCAGTGTCCCTGTTGCATCCCCACAGATTCAGGGGCCCGGCGAGATCCTTCCCTACAGGGAAATGTTTATCAAAGGAGGGACCGTCGAGCAGGAGGGTGAAAGGTCGCTCTTCCTCGCAGACCCGAAGGAGGCCGCAGAAATCCTCGTGAAAGCCCTTGAGCACCGGACCCTCCTGCAACAACTGGGAGAAAGGGGAAGAAGGGAGGCAGAACAGAAATACGATATCCGCATCGTCGTTCAGCGCTGGGAGGAACTCATCTCCGGAGTCCTATGAATGTAGATACAAATCGGTCTCACTGATCGAAGAACTGAAAGAAGAGGGTAAGTTCAAGGTTTTACCTATCAGCAATGTGAATGAAGAAGAAGCAGAACAGAACTGAAAGGTCCTCATTCACCCTGGCCTCCTGTACTCATGCGCTCGATTTCAATCCACATTCAGGCACTTTTCCTTCGAAAAAGCTTCGAAATATCATAAAAGATCATGTACAGACAGGGCACCAGAACCAGCGTAATCGGTGTCGCGAAGAGGAGCCCGTATCCGAGGGAGAGCGCCATGGGTGACATGTAGAGGCTCGTACCCCCGAGACCGTAGGCAAGCGGCAGAAGCCCGACCACCGTGGTGAGCGTGGTGAGTAAGATGGCGCGGAGCCGGTTCGACGCTCCCTCTGCAATGATCTCCTTCATCGGGGCATCCGGTTTCTGTCTTTTGAGCTCGTTGAGATGACTGACCAGCACGAGCGAGTCGTTGACCACAACACCCGCAAGCCCAACCACCCCAATCAGAGCAAGAAAGCTCAGTGGTTCTCCGTGCAGCGAGAGCGCGACCACCACACCGATAAAGCCGAAGGGAATCGCAATCATGACGAGAAAGGGCTGTAAAAATGAGTTGAAGAGCAGTACCAGCAGAAAATAGATCCCGATAAAGGCGATTACAAAGGTGGTAGCGATATTGGTGATCGATTCCCTGCTCTCCTCAGCCTCTCCCCCGACCTGGAGTCTGAATCCCGGCCATTCCTTCTCGATTTCATTGAACTTGTCAAGGATTTTCTCCGCTACTTCAAGAGAAGTGGTGACGTCCGTATCCACATCAGCCTCGATCGTCGTCGTGCGCTCACCGTCCCAGTGCCTGTAGGTGCTCGGTCCTGGACCCGTTTTCATCATTGCAACCTCTCTGAGCTTGATGAGCCTGCCCTGAAAGTTCGGTATGGAGAGATTTTCCAGGTATCGCATATCCTTCCTTACCCGTTCTGCCATCTGCACCCTGAAATCCACATCCTCCTCCCCATCCCGGAGTGCAGTCACTACCTGGCCGTCGTAGGCGATCCGCACATTCTGTGCAACATCGGCTACCGTGAGCCCCAGCCGTGCAAGCCTCTCATAGTCAATCTGGATCTCGATCTGGTCTTTGCCGAACTTATCGTTTCGGTCTATGTCCTTCACTCCCTGGATCGTATTTAAAAATGTGGCAACCTCATCGGAGAGCTTTCTGCGCTGCTCATCGTCATTTCCTATAACTCTGAGGCTGATCGGCTTTCCCACAGGTGGTCCACCCGCATCAATCTCAAAAGTGACCTTCTCAATCCCTTCGAGACCATCAGTTTTCCGGCGTATCTCTTCGATGATCTGGTCAGCCGTTCTGCTCCTCTCCGAATAGGGGGTGAGCCCAACCAGGACATAGGCGTAGTTCTCGGCCCTCCCCACCCAGCCGTACACTCCAACTCTGGTGATGTAGGTGTCGAGCTCTTCTGTGGGAATCTCCTCGACGACTGCCTCCACCTCCTTCACCCTCTCAGAGGTTGCCTGAAGGGATGTACCCCTCGGGCACTCGATATAGATCGCAAACCGTTCCGCTCCCTTTGCAGGGAAAAGCATGAAATCCATATGGCTTCGCATGTACCAGATTGTTACAACAAAGGCGCCGATGAAGAGCACAAAGAGAGGATACCTGAGTCCAAGCAGCCTGTAGGAAACCTTCCTGTAGATCCGCTTCAGGGAGTTGAACCACTTCCTGACCGCATCCCGTTGTGCCCCTTTTGAGGATCTTTCCATCCCCCTCCTCAGATGCGAGGGGAGGGCAAGCACTGCTTCAAAGAGGGATATGAACAGCGCGAGGCTCACGGTGAGAGGAATCACGAATATAAACTTACCCAGCATGCCCTTCATGAAAAACATCGGCGCAAAGGCAAGAAATGTCGTAAGTACTGTCGTGAGCACCGGGTAGAACACCTCGACCGTTCCATTGACCGCTGCCTGAAGCGGAGACTCCCCCTGCGACCTTCTGTGCGCGATGTTTTCAGAGATGATGATCCCGTCGTCCACAATGATTCCGATTACGAGAATAAGCGAAGCGAGGGAAATGGTATCCAGAAAGGTTCCGAAGAGGGGCATGAGGAAAAATGTACCCAGTATGGAAACAGGAATACCCAGTGCAACCCAGAAGGCGGTCCTGAAATTGAGGAATATGGTGAGCATCAGTATCACCAGGAGCAGACCGATGGTTCCGTTTATGAGTACAGTTCGAAAGCTGTCCTTGACGTAAATGGAAATATCGTTCGAATATATGAGCTGTACCGGACCGTATCTGAAGATATTTTTTTCTGGTGATTTGATCCAGGGGAGTTTCTTTAATATTTCAGGAAAACCGGCCCTCTCTTCGGATCCATCCTTGTAGTCGATATATCCACCGATGATCCCCTTTCTGCTCTCCTCTCTGATCAGTTTCTTTATGGCATTCACAGTCCTGATGATATCTGCAGCCTCACTCTTGTTTACGATATAGGAAATCGTCGGTCTACCCTCCATGCGGGAAATGATCTCCTCTTCTTCGAAATCATCCTTCACGATGGCAAGATCCCTCACTTTGATAAGAGGCCCCTCAAAAGTCGACCGAACGATCACGTCCCCAACCTCCATCGGTTCCCTAAATTGCGCGAGGGTGACCACGTTCTTCTCACTCGTAAACGACTCGAATGTACCGCCCGTCAGACGGATGTTCCTGGCCTGCACCGCCTGAATTATCTCCCTGAGCGGTATCTGATACCTTTCCATCCGTACGGGATCGACCTCCACCTTGATCTCTCTCGCGCGGTATCCATACTTCTCAATACTGGAAACCCCGGGTACATCCTTAAGCTTCTTCTCAAACCGCCGCGAGATCTCTCTGAGCTCTTTGTAGGGTAGCTCCCCGGTCAGTCCCACTTCGATGATGGGGAAGATTGCGGTGGTAATTTCCGTCACGAGTGGAGAGTCGGTTACTTCCTCTGGAAAATCAGTCACCCGTCCGACTGCTTCGCGTATGTCCGTTTTTATCTTGTCCGGATCTTTTGCGTCAGGGTCTATCACTACATCAATGACAGAGATGTTTTCCATCGAGGTTGAGGTGATTCTGTCGATACCGGTCACGTTTTTCAGCTCGTCTTCTAGTTTGTTCGTCACGTTCAGCTCCACATCTTCAGGAGATGCGCCCGGATAGGTAGTGGTGATGACGACCTCGCCGATATCCACCTCAGGAAACTGATCACGCTTAAGAGTCCTGAGAGAGTTCAGACCGAGCATGATGATGCCGATGGTGATGAGGGTGGCAAGGATATGGCGTTGCGCAAAAAATGAAATGATGGTCTTCATGTTCTGCTCCTTTTTGTATTAGGGTGAACGACTGTTCATTCGATATCATTAGCAAATGATTCAAGGCGAAAGAAGTATAGAAAAAGCCGCACAAAGCGGCTTTTTTCTCTTATAATATAGAATTGAGTTTCAATTAACAATGTGAATGCTCCGTACTCACAAAGGCAGTGGATTTTATTCCGATCTGTAGAGCTCATCCAGGAGTGCCCGGTACTGGAACAGAAGGGAGTGGTAGAGGGCTGCATTTTCTGCATAGGTCAGCTTCGCGTTCTCCTCGTTGTCCCTGCTCTGTATGACAAATGTGAGCTGGCCCCTTCCCCTATTGTACAGGATAATCTCCTCTTTTGTTTTTTCTTCGGCCGACTTGATCTGCGCTTGGTTGAGAGCCAGGATCTTTTCGAACTCTGCGATCTGGATCAGAAGACTGATTAGAGATGATTCGAGACTGATTGCGGTGCTTTTTTTCTCCTCTTCTATCTGTCGTATACTCAAGTCGATCTCTTCGATCTGGGATTTGACCGTCCTGTTTCCAAAGGGCTTTATATAGACGAGAGATACAGAGGCGTCGGGATTGTAGATCGCGAGGGAATCCCCAAATTTTTCGTCCCTGCCGAAGATCCCTCCTGCGAGGGTCAGGTCGACCTGGGCGCGCCCCTGCTCTACTATACCTTCCCTCTGGCTTGTGAGCTGTTCTTTCAAGATATCGAACGTATTCAGCACCCTTGACTGTCCGTGCAACGTTGATATCGCTCCTTCTCTTTTTGGAAGTTGTTCAAGGTGATAGAGGTCGTACCTGGGGCTCTGAACGTAGATATCCTCTGAGCTTGCCAGCGTTGCAAGTTCCGCCTGTTTCGATTTCCACTGTGCCTGGAGCTGAAGAAGTACCTGGTCTGCAATCCTGACCGCGTCCTCTGCCCTGAGCACATCGACCTTGTCGACGAGGTTCGCTTTGTACTTCTTTTCGGTCTGTTCGAGCTGCTCCCTCGCAAGTGCCAGCCGCTCTTCAGCAATTCTTACCGCCTCTGTGTAGTAGACCCAGTCGAGAAAACGCACCGCCGCATCCAGGAGGAACCCTTCCTTGTTCTCTTCCACCTGCACTCTGGTGAGATCGATGGTATAATCGCTCAGTTCGTAATCAAGACGGTCCAACGCTCCCTTCACGTTCTTCACAAAAGGGTGGGTGTAGCTTGCAGAAAATCCATGCTTGAAATACTTCCCCAATGCAGAATCGCTATCCGTATACCCAGAACTGAACCCGAGCCCGAGCCTCCCTCCAGTAGACCAAAGCGCCCTGTTCAGACCTGCGCTTAATTCCATCTGATGGATTCTCTTCTGTCCCCCCTTCTCCGGCGCGCTCGCTTCACCGAGAAAGCTATATGAAGGGGTAACATTGAAGAGCCAGTCCTGTGCACCGAGTAGACCTTCTGCACCCTTCTCCTCGATTAAGACTGAGAGCTCTTCCTTTGTAAAAAATGGATGGGTTTTTTCTACCAGCTCGAGGTAATCCATCAGACCTATCTCCCTTGCTGAGACGAAAAAGGCACTAAATAAAAAGATGAGTAGTGCAACGCATATTCGTTTTTTCATATTCCCTCCCTGCTATTCAAGGAATCCTCTTTATAAATAACAACTTACAATAATCAATAAAAAACCTTTAAGCCATACTTTTTTTATTAAAAGAATGGGCCATCGCAACCGGTATACCTGCTCCTGCCTTTACTGACTCCCTGATAAAAAATTCTCCGCTTTCTCCCTGATACCAGTCATTTGTTCACTGATGCTCCAGAGTTTATGTGCCACCCCTTCCGTATACCCTTCTGGAGTGAACTCCTCAGGCTGCGCATCCACAAAGTACTTTCCGTTGATACCTTCCAGCTCTTTCGCGCATGCAAGTAGGAGGCAGGTTTCGCACTCCTCTTTTAAAAAGGGGCTCACCATCCCATACACAAGACGGATATACCAGGGGAAGTGCCTCGGAAGGTTCGACCGTACTCTTCCTGGATGAAAGGTATTGGAGGTCACCCCCGTTCCATTGAGCCTCTTGGCGAGCTCGCAGGAAAATATGAATCGGGCGAGTACCGCCTGCTTCGCAGCCTCCATCCAGTTGTATCTTTTGCTCAATTCCAGATCATCGAAATGGATGCGCGCTTTCTCCAAAACCCATCGCCCTCCTGACACCGTGATTATCCGTGAAGGAGCGCTCGCTTTAAGCACGTCGAGGAGCAGATGGGTGAGCAGAAAGTGGCTTAGATAATCAGTGGCTAAGGTCTTTTCGATTCTTTCGGCAGTGATCAGTCGTCCTGGAAGGATCACGCCTGCTATGTTACCGAGCACATGGAGTTTGCCGTATCTTTCCTTGAATTCCTGAGCAAATATCCTTATCGAGCGTTGAATGGAGAGGTCTGCACACATCAACTCCACGTTCCGGTTACCGCTCCTGCTCCGTATCTCTTCAATGACTCGCTCTCCACGGCTTCTGTCTCTGCAGAGGATCACGACCCAGGCACCCATTTTCGCAAGCCCGAGTGCGAATGCTTTTCCCACACCGGAACTCCCCCCGGTGATTAGGCAGCGTTTTCCTTCCATTCCGGAATAGACGCAGCTTGTCATTATCTAATACACCTATACAGTGCTCCTCTCTCCATATTGAAAAACTCACACCTTCCGATGATGCAATCCATTACGCTTTCTGCTGGCAGTGCTGTAAAATATCAATACGATTCAACACCAGGGATGAGCCCATCAGGAGTCATGGACTTTTCCCATCAGCAGGTAAATCGGCCATGTAACATGTTTTTTTGTTTCGGGATTTCCCCACACTGCCGCAAGCTCATCATTGATCTCGTGCAGGGGATCGGATACCGTTTGCATCATATATCTCCTGACTCCTGACCAGGTTGAAATGTACCCGAGAAGCTCGTGAAGGGACCAATCTCTCAAAATGAAAAACTGAGGAGTTACAATTTTTTTAAATGGAAAAGGAATGGTCTCATACTTCCTGTCAACGTAAGCTCTTTCCTGCGGCCAGAAGGGAGCTACAATCTCATCATTGAACCTTCTTATGATCCGGTCTGTATCGGGATCGATAGAGAGGAGGCCGTAGGCCCATGCAGCGATCACCGCATTCTGCTCTGAAACCCGCCTCACTTCCCGATAGAATTCCTCATGGTCAAACCAGTGAAGCGCCTGAGCGATACTCACGAGATCAATACTCCCATCGGGAAGAGGGGTGTATTCTACCCTGGAGACGAAATACTCGATATTCCCATTGCGCGCAGCATTCTCTAGCTGCTTCATACTCGCGTCGTTCGCATACACCTGTTTAAACTTCCGGGCCAGGGCGAGCGCAACCTGTCCGTTCCCGGTTGCAGCGTCCCATGCACACTCAAACCGTGAAACCTGTGTAAAGATGAATGCATAGAGCTCCGCCGGGTAGTCCGGTCTATATCTGCGGTATTCCGAGGAATGAAAGGAAAAATGGTTCTTAAACTCCACGTCCTACTCCTGACCTGGAGGAATGTGATTGTCCAAGAGAGATTTCACGATCTCCTGCATGCTCTCGAAGTGAGTACCCTTCCAGTAGATCTTTACGCACGAAGGGCAGCAGTGAAACTCACGGAAATAATCTACTGTTTGCCTGTCAAGCAGGGGTATGACGGATTCCCTATCGACCGGTGCGATTCTTCCGTTACAGAGGAGGCAGCGTGAGAATGGTTTCACACTATCGCGCAGGTGAAAATGTTTCATTACCTCAAAAAGCTGGGATTTCGGTTCCTGTGATCTGATCCAGTACCCTCTTTTTACATCACCCAGCTTCAGAATGCCTATATCCCTGGTGAGAATTACGCGTTCCTCTTCCAGTGAAATACGCACGATTTCAGCATCGCTGAAGTCATTCCTATAGAGTGAATCAAAACCGAGCAAACGCATGAGACGCACAAGCCTTCCAAGGTGCACATCGAGGACGAATTTCCCCTCACCTCCTCCGGGGGGTGACAGATGAATGTCATCCTCTTTCGCACCATCAATCGAGGGCGGGAATACCAGTATCTCGTCCCCATCGGCGAGTCGATAGGAAAAATCGACTGATTGACCATTTGCTCGTATGAGGTCGACCTCCGTGTGGGGAACCCCGAGACTCTCGATCGCGTGCTTTACTGAAGGACTCACGCTGTATGCATACCGGATCAGGGTACCCCTTTTCCCCCTGGAAAGAAAATCGTTCAGCTCACCGAAGAAACGAAATACAACTCTCCCGACCATCATGCTCCCTTCCCGTACGGTGTACCCTCGACCGAAACTCAAATCGCGTCACCCAAGCACATATATACTGCACCCGCTATGACGCTCCATCTAAAGTAGTGAGAAAACCCTCCCCTCGCAACTATTTTTCAATCTATTCCTTGAGAAACGTCCGCACATCCTCTAATCAGCGCCAGTAGCGCGCCCGCCAAAATCGTGCAAACGCCTTTAGATACCATTGGAGTTTACTTCCCCTGCGATCAGGCTCGTATCAACCTCCCGCATTCCCTACAACAATAACCATTTCTGATACCTGAGGGAATCCAGAAAAAGCCTTCTTGTCTGAAAACTAAAAATGTGTAAATTTAATGATGGGAATAGGGTATGGGAATGGGAAAGAAATCCGACCGTTATGACCTGGACATTCTCGAAGATCAGGATGAGGAACTCAAAGAGCCCGAGATGTATCGGGTTATCCTGCACAATGACCACTATACCACCATGGACTTTGTGGTCGAGGTGATCATGAAAGTTTTTCACAAACCTGTGATCGAGGCGGCACGAATCATGATGGATGTTCACAAGAGGGGAAGGGGAATGGTCGGTGTCTATCCCTTTGATATCGCGGAAACGAAACGATCCCAGGTGATGCAAATGGCACGCGAGCGGGAGTTCCCCCTCAAATGCACTGTCGAAAGGGCATCCTGAAATATCATGCACGTAAGTGACGAAGTACAGGAAATCCTTAATGCAGCCTACCGGGAGGCAAAAGAGCGTCAGCATGAGTACCTGACTCCCGAACATATTCTCTATGCGGCACTTTCTTTCGAGTCCACCAGACAGATCATTCAGCAATGCGGCGCAGACCCTGAAAAACTTCAACAGGATCTGGAAACCTACTTCAAGAAGCATATTCCGGTACTGTCAGGTTCCCAGCCTACCCAAACCATCGGTTTCCAGGGTATTATCGAGCAGGCCGTGTTTCACACAGAGTCCTCCCAGAAGGGGGAGATTGACACCGGCGATATTCTGGTCTCCATCTTCGACCAGGATGACTCCTTCGGAGCTTACTTCATGAGAAAAGCGGGTATTACCCGCTTTGAGCTTCTCAAAGTGATATCCCACGGCGGTATTCTCGAGGAGGAGGAAGAACTGGAGGAGGAAGAGGATCAGGAACCCTTCACACACCCCTCGAGAAAGCGAAACGTCCTGAAAGCCTTTACCACAGAGCTGACCGAACTCGCCAGTGAAGGAAAGCTCGACCCACTCATCGGCCGTGAAGACATCATGGAACGGATTATCCAGGTGCTCTGCAGACGTCTGAAAAACAACCCGGTGTTCGTTGGAGACCCCGGAGTGGGAAAAACCGCTCTCGCAGAAGGGCTTGCGCAGAAAATCATGGAGGGGCGTGTTCCCGTTTTTTTAAAAGGTTTTCGGATCTTTTCTCTCGATATGGGAAACCTCATCGCCGGGACACGGTTTCGGGGGGACTTCGAGGAGCGCATCAAGAAGGTGCTCTCGGAACTGCAGAAACTCGAGAAGGTTATTCTCTTCATAGATGAAATTCATACGGTAGTCGGTGCGGGTGCGGTCTCGGGAGGATCGATGGATGCCTCGAATCTCCTCAAACCGGCGCTTCAGAGTGGAACTCTCAGGTGCATCGGATCGACCACCTATGACGAGTACAAAAAGTACTTTGACAAGGACAGGGCCCTCTCCCGCCGGTTCCAGAAAATAGATGTTCCAGAGACCACCACTGAGGAAACCTATGAAATCCTCCTGGGTTTGAGACAACGGTACGAGGAGTTTCACAACGTTCGCTATGACGAAGAGGCGCTTCGGTCTGCAGTCGACCTTTCGGCAAAGTACATTACCGACCGTTACCTCCCCGACAAGGCGATCGATGTGATCGACGAGGCAGGGGCTTACATGCGGATCATGTCATTCAAGGAGGATTTCTCCGAGGAAAAACCCCTATCCGTTACAGGAGCGGAGATTGAAAAGGTGGTGGCAAAGATGGCCAGGATTCCGGAGAAGACAGTCTCAAGCTCCGAAATCGATAAGCTCAAGAACCTAGAAACTGAGCTCAAGAGGGTGATCTTCGGCCAAGAGGAGGCAGTCCGGGCTGTAGTAGAGGCAGTGAAGCGCTCCCGCGCAGGTTTCAGGGAGGAGGGAAAGCCGGTTGCCTCTTTTTTGTTCGTCGGTCCCACGGGAGTGGGAAAAACCGAACTCGCGAGGCAGCTTGCAGCCCACTTTGGCATCCCGATGCACCGCTACGACATGAGCGAGTATCAGGAGAAGCATACCGTTTCCCGTCTCATCGGTTCTCCTCCCGGGTATGTGGGCTATGAGGAAGGGGGCCTGCTCACCGATGCAATACGGAAAACCCCTCACTCGGTACTCCTGCTCGACGAAATCGAAAAGGCTCATCAGGACATTTTCAATGTTCTCCTTCAGATCATGGACTACGCCACCCTCACCGACAATGCAGGCAGGAAGGCAGACTTCAGAAACGTAATCGTCATTATGACCTCAAACGCAGGAGCGAGAGACCTGGAAAAACCGGTCATCGGCTTCACAGGAGGTGAGGTGAGCGAGCATGCGGTCGTCGATGCGGTTGAGAGAATCTTTTCCCCTGAGTTCCGGAACAGGCTCGACCGAATCATCCACTTCAGGAAGCTCAGCGAACAGGTGGTCCTCCAGATCGTTAATAAGGAGATCAGGGCTTTCGACCTACAGCTCAGGGAAAAAGGCATCGATCTGGAAGTGAGCGACGAGTGCAGGAGGTGGCTTGCGCGGAGCGGGTATTCACCTGAGTTCGGCGCGAGGAACATTAGCCGTCTCGTTCAGGACAAGATCAAGTCCTTCTTCGTGGACGAAGTCCTCTTCGGAAGCCTTTCAAAGGGGGGAAAAGCAATTGCCAATATCAAGAACGACGACGTAGTGATCAGAGTTCAGACGAAATGATCATCGACCTACCCCACTTCGATGAAAATACAAACATCCCTTTTCCGCAGGTGAATAGCTCAACTCCTGAAGGAATCGTTGCAGTCGGAGGAAATCTTTCCCCTGGCATGCTCCTAAGCGCCTATAGGCAGGGAATTTTCCCATGGTTTTCAGAGGGTGACCCAGTCGTCTGGTGGAGCCCAGACCCCCGGTGTGTCCTGTTTCCTGATGAAATCCACATCTCCAGATCAATGAAAAAGGTACTGAAAAGGGAAAGATTTCGGATCAGCCTCGACACTCGTTTTCAAGATGTGATAACTGCATGCAGGGAGGCGCCGCGGCGCGGTCAGGACGGGACATGGATAACAGGAGAGATGCGGAAGGCCTATATTGAGCTCCACAGGCTCGGGTATGCCCATTCAATCGAGGTATGGGATGGGGAACGTCTTGCGGGCGGCCTATACGGCGTGACCCTTGGAAGCTGCTTCTTTGCTGAGTCCATGTTCAGCAGTGTCACGAACGGATCCAAGGTCGCCCTCATCAGGCTTTCACAGATACTCGACAAATGGGGCTTCGACCTGATAGACTGTCAGCTGTACTCTCCCCACTTGGAACGCATGGGAGCACGGCAGATCCCACGGGAGGAGTTCATCGAAAGGCTCTCCGTATGTCTCAAGAAACAAACCCTGAGGAGGAACTGGTCGGGAATACTTGACGATTCATGATCATTTTATATGGTACTTCTTAATTTCTGAATGCGCTACTTCACTTAACTCGACCTATTAAGGAAATTTATGATAATCGGTAATAATATCCGAAATTATAGAGGAAGGGTTTCCCCATAGAAAGGAGGCGAGAAATGCAGAACACGCTCTATCCCTTCATTCGATACGAGAAAAACCCGATTCTCACGGCCGATGATGTCCCCTACCCCTGCAACACGGTGTTTAACGCTGCTGCATGCAGGTATAAAAATTTCTATATACTGCTTCTCAGAATCGAAGACCTGAGGGGCCACAGCCATCTCACGCTCGCGCGTTCGAATAACGGGTACGATTTCAGCATTGATTCTTCACCCTTGATCGAGCCGTCCGACGAACCCGAATACAAGGTCTATGAGGAATACGGCGTGGAGGACCCGCGGATAACGCTCATAGACGGTACCTATTATATCTGCTACACGGCCTATGGGCCTTTCGGTGTCCGCGTGGGTATTGGTTCTACCTCTGATTTTGTCACATTTGAGCGAATAAGCCTTGCCACTGAGGTGGACAATAAGGATGCGGTCCTCTTTCCCGAGAGGATAAAAGGTGAATATGCGATAATCAATCGTCCTGGAGGAATGGGCGGAAAGAAGGGTTCTTTGTGGATATCCTACTCTCCAGACCTCATCTACTGGGGAAAATCCGCTGTGCTGATGGAGCCCGAGCCCGGGTGGGGGTCCCACAAGCTCGGTATCTCAACCCCTCCGATTAAAACAGAGAAGGGCTGGCTTTCCCTCTACCACGGTGTGAGGACGACAGCGGGGGGGAACCTCTACCGTATCGGAGCAATGCTGATGGACCTGGAAGACCCTGCAAAGGTCACTGGCTACACCACCCACTTCATCTTCGGCCCCAGTGCAGTGTACGAGCGCACCGGTGATGTACCCAACGTGGTGTTTCCCTGCGGTATCATTCAGGAGGGCAACAGAATAAAGATGTACTACGGCGCTGCAGACACCTGCATCGCCCTCGCAGAAGCAGACCTCTCAGATATACTGCGCCTCTGTGATAATTCGAAAGAACGCTGAGCATAAATAGACTCTCATCATGATGCAGCAACGCACAGTGAAAACAAACGTCTTTCTTAAAAGAATGCAGAGGTAAAGGTATCTTTTACACTCTATTATAATATAAGAGAACGATATGCTCTATCACGTGAAACACACCTATACAGTAAACCGGGTCGAGCCCTTATAACTGTACTGCTCTGAGAATGCAATCACGAGCTGGACGATGAGACCTGCGATCGGGATTATAATACTCAGAACAATCAACCCTGTGCTCACCGAGAAGGCAACATAGAACTTCACCATCCAGATAATGATGAGAACGATGTTCACCAGTGGGATTAGAAGCAGGAGTATGTTCCAACCGCTCTTATCGATTAGATGCAAAACGATAATGAACTGAACGAAAGGAACGAAGGCGACCCATGCATTCCTGATGTTTACCTTTTTCGCGATCTGATAAAAAGCGATTGCCTGGATCACATAAAAAACAACACCAACCCAAAATCCGCCCCATGACGGAGCACCGGAGTATGCACACCAATCTGACATCATGTGTTTGGCCTCCAATGAAGAATTTTAAAGAACTCGACTCTTACAAATTATTAAGAATTCGTGAAAAATAAAGGGATTTTATCATTAAATTATGTTTATTCATACAATCTTTACAGGGTATTAATTGTCTCTTAACCAAAAGGATTATTAATCATTATAGAGGAGGAGAATATTTAAATGATAGGTGAGTGGCTTCTCTGTGATTTTCACATCCACACCACGTACAGTGATAGAAAACTCTCCCTGCGGGACGTTGTCGATACCTACGGTGGGAACGATTTCGACGTAATCAGCATCACGGATCACGTGCTGGACATGAAAACAGTTGAAAAACTTGAGAAGATGAATAAAGCGGTCAGGTCTCTTAGGAGGGAGGATTTCGAGGAGTACCTTCACACCCTTTGGGAAAAGGCCCGGCGGGCCTGGGAGCGACATGACAGCCCCGCTCCCCTCTTTGATGCTTGGGAGGTCGCAAATAGGGACGACCTTTTCAACGTGTTAGAACTTTGATTTTTAATATATTTCCTAACTGGCATCCTCATGATGTAGCCTGATCCGTATTCAATCCTGAAACGTATTTTAATAACGACCTGGAATGAGGTGCGCGCGTTTCGTTCCCTAAATAACCGTCGATTCTCACGCTATTACTCTAATTTCCCGACATAAGGTAAATGATTGGTATTACAAAAATAGAGAGGTGAAAAATACAGGCAATATTACTGTGGAATCGTCTCCAATAATCGTTGATCGACATGTATCCGGTATGCAGGATTTACACGTTACTTTGGAGTCTCTCAGTATCAACCTATTCATAATTTGACCATTATCATCTTTTCTCCTAATATAATAATAGAGGATTACATTGCTTATTCTGAGGACCATGTAAAGGCATAGAGGCTATTTTCTGGTTTGAAAGCTGGATTTTACTGCAGCTGGCCTCGACTGCGGTGGGCTCGTATTCCTCGCTGCCTGGGATCGCACCCTGGCATCAGAAACGTCTCCTCATTCAGACGCCCGTTCAGGAAGGCTTTGAGCACGTCATCGACACGGCCGCAGGCATACGGAATTACCTGAATACCTGAACAGATCAGTGCCATCTCCATTGGGCTTGAGATCGCTCCACAGATCAGAACCTGTGCACCGAGCCGACTGAGCGTATTTGCTTTTTCGAAAGGATCGTCTGCAGCAAGGGGTACCACCTCGCGATTCCTTTCCCCACAACCCTCAACATCGAACAGTATAACTGTGCCCGCCACGTCAAACACCGGAGAAACACGACCCTGCCATTGAGGAATGACGATCTTCATATAGACTATTTAGCAAGATATGTGCCATAGGAATTATTCGTTTACTTTAGCTTCTAATTTATTGTTAATAAGAGAATTGTACAAAATTACTGCGCAGGGTGTGATTTCGTTTTTGCATCTTGCATTAGTATGTGCTATATTAAACTTGCAGATTGCATGGATATGGAGGTAATAAGTGGTCAGCAGAAGTACCTTTCAGAGTGGAAGAGATAGTGTCATCCTGGATTCGATAAATGAAGGGGTCTTCACGGTAGACCTCAATTGGCATATTACCGCATTCAACCGGGCTGCAGAATGGATCACAGGAGTGAGCCGTAAGGAAGCGACGGGGCGTCCGTGCTCGGAGGTCTTTCGGGCCGACATATGTGAAAAAGCCTGTGCATTGAGGCGCACGCTTTCCAGCGGAAAGTCCGTAGTCAATGCGACTGCATACATCGTCAACCATCTCGGGCAACGGGTACCGGTTCGCCTGTCAACCGCTCTTTTGAAAAACGACGATGGGCAGGTCATCGGCGGTGTGGAGACTTTCCAGGACCTCAGCCAGGTCGAGCAGCTTCAGAAAGAGCTGCAGGCGCGGTACACCTTCGAGGACATCGTCGGCCGAAGCCCTGCCATGCGGAAGCTGTTCGAGCTTCTGCCACAGATCGCTGAAAGCTCCAGTACCGTGCTGATCGAGGGAGCAAGTGGGACCGGCAAAGAGCTTTTCGCGCGCGCGATCCATAACCTATCTCCCCGCAAACTGAATCGACTCGTTGTAGTCAATTGCGCCGCGTTGCCCGATACGCTCCTGGAGAGCGAGCTTTTCGGCCACAAGCCCGGAGCCTTTACTGATGCACGACGCGACAAGCCAGGACGGTTCGCCCTGGCGGACGGAGGTACAATTTTCCTCGATGAGATCGGAGATATCTCTCCGGCAATGCAGGTTCGGCTCCTGCGGGTGCTCCAAGAACGAGTCATTGAGCCCCTGGGCTCGGTGGAACCGCTGAAGGTGGACGTGCGTGTGGTGGCGGCCACCAACAAGGATCTGGGCATCCTGGTGCGCGAAGCCAAGTTTCGCGAGGATTTGTACTATCGCATCCGTGTCGTTCAGCTCAGAATCCCCAGCCTGCGACAGCGGCGGGAGGATATCCCGCTGCTGGTGGATCACCTGGTGGCCAAATTTACACGGATCAAGGGGAAGGACATCGCCGGTGTTTCCGGTGAGGTCATGGCCCGGCTGATAGAATACGATTACCCCGGTAACATTCGGGAGCTCGAAAACATCATCGAACAGGCGTTCGTCCTCTGCCGGGGCAGTCTGATCGAGCTGCACCACCTGCCTACGGAGCTCCGCCCATTCAGCGTGACAGGAGGAGGGCAATTTCATCCAGCCTCCCTTCAGGCGATGGAGAAATATCTGATCTCGGATGCACTGCAACGGTATCATGGAAACCGTGGAAAAGCCGCCCGTGAATTGGGAATCGATCCCAGCACCCTGTACCGCAAGATAAAAGCACTTGAAATAGAGGTTCCTGACTCCGACGGCCGCGGTCGTAGACGTTAGTTGTAATCGATTCAGTTTCGAGAGTGGCACTGCTTGTTGCGTGCGTTTTCGTTCTGCATCTGTCTTCTTCGTAAATGTTTTTAACGAACAATATCATTGGAGCAGGGTAAACGTGTGCGACCAGAACTGACAGAGCCATTGCATTATGCACTATTATATATTGAAACAAAATTGCATATTGCATAAAAAAAAGATTCGTATCGAACGGTTTGGAAAAATACTTTTTTGGCAGCAAAGCTCAAGCAGGCGCAGGGAATACATGCCGATACAGTGCTCTCCGATGGCCATTGCATATAATGATTCAGCTTAAAGAATGTAATTTTCTCTGAACCACCCTCAAGCTCGAGTGCATCACCGCGAGGGCAGGAGATTCGGCATCGAAATCCGGGTATCCGACAGCCGGTCACATTGGATAATCTCTCATTCTGCAAGAATACATCTCATGCTCATCATTGGAAAATACCATTCTAAAACACATACCTTCATTGTAATTATTTGAAAATAAGAGAATTAAATCATATACATCGACAAATGCACTCCAAATATTTAAATGGCATAATTCTTGCTGAATCTTGTAAGGAGTGTGTACTGAATTGGCTGTGTGAAAAATTTACACTGGTGTTGACACACTTCAGGGAGGGATGTCGATGATTGCATTTGGTCCTGTGCCATCAAGACGCCTGGGGCGAAGCCTGGGGATCAACAACATCCCACATAAAAATTGTACGTACTCCTGTGTGTACTGCCAGATCGGCCGCACCAGGAGCTTTCAGGTTGAGCGCAGGAACTTCTACGCTCCTGAAATGGTCCTGAAAGAGGTGCAGGAAAAGGTAACCAAGACCCGGGAATTTGGAGAGACCATTGACTATCTCACCTTTGTTCCCGATGGGGAGCCCACGCTGGATCTGTATCTTGACCGTACCATCGAATTGTTGAGACCTCTGGGAATTAGGATCGCCGTGATCACCAACGGCTCCCTCATCTGGCGCCAGGATGTTAGAAAAGCCCTGATGGAAACCGATTGGGTTTCTTTCAAGGTTGACTCCACGATCGAGTCGGTCTGGAGAAAAACTAATAGGCCGCACAAGAGCCTACAGCTTGGCGCCATCCTGGACGGTATTCTCGAATTCAGGAACAACTATTCGGGAACTCTTTCAACGGAAACGATGTTTGTTCGTAATACCAATGACGGGGAAGAGAACCTGACTTCGATCTCCGATTTCCTGGGCCGCCTCAATCCAGAGATCTCCTACCTGTCCATTCCCATCAGGCCGCCTGCTGAAAAATGGGTTCGTCCTCCAGGTGAAGAGGTCATAGCCAGGACCTGCCAGATCATTGGCCAGAGGGTAGATCACGTGGAGTACCTCATTGGATACGAGGGGAACGCCTTCGCCTCTACGGGTAATCCCGAACAGGACCTGCTGAGCATCATGGCCGTACATCCCATGCGGGAGGATGCGGTGGCAAAGCTCCTGCAGAAAGCGAGTGCTGACTGGGCTGTGGTTCAAAGGCTCGTCGATAAGGGCCTGCTGATCAATACGGAATACAAGGGACAGACATTCTATATGCGAAAATTTTTCAGGGGAGACAAGCTCACCAGTCAATAATGGAGATCAGAATGATGAAATCCTGGGTAAAAAATGAAAGAGGTAATCTCAAGAAGAGGAAAGGAGAGTGGAAATGAAGGTATCTGATGTGGTGATCATTGGTGGGAGCGCTGCCGGACTGACGGCAGCAATTACGGCACGAAGACAGTACCCGGACAAGCGCATCTTGCTCATTCGAAAAGAAAAGCTCGTCCCTATTCCCTGCGGCATTCCCTATATCTTCGGCACGGTGGGGAGCCCGGAAAAAAACCTGATCCCAGACACGCCCCTACAGAAGCACAACGTGGATATCATGCTGGATGAGGTAACCGAAATAAGTAGGGAAAAAAAGACGCTCATCACCCGTTCAGGAAACGGGATTGAGTATAAAAAACTCATTTTAGCTACCGGGTCCCTACCCATGATGCCACCCATTCCCGGCTTCGACAAGGAGAATGTCTTCCCCGTCTACAAGGACGTGGAGCATCTCACCCACATGCAGGGGATGATGAAAGGCTCATCCAGAATCGTCGTGATCGGAGGAGGCTTTATCGGGGTAGAGGTATCCGACGAAATCAACAAGTTGGGAACACACCATGTCACAATTTGCGAGCTGCTACCTCACTGTTTACAGTTGGCTTTTGACCAGGAGTTTTGCAGTGAAGCAGAAACGCTTGTCCAGGAGCGGGGAGTGACTATTCTCGCAGACCGGAAGGCCAAATGTTGAGCTTGCGAAAGACGCCGGCCTCCGTCTTGGCCCAACGGGTTCCATCTGGGTTGACCGTACGATGCGCACCAGCGATGAGCATGTTTTCGCCTGCGGCGACTGCGCAGAGAAGTTTTCTTTCTTCGGCGGCAAGCCTTCGAAGCTAAAGCTTGCTTCCATCGCCTGCTCCGAAGCCAGGATTGCCGGAGCCAATCTGTTTGGTATTCATAGGGAAAGCGTGGGGACTATCGGCGTATTCTCCACAGCCATAGGAGACCGGGCCTTTGCAGTTGCCGGGCTTACCGGGGAGCTGGCCACCAGACAGGGGTACGAGGTCATCACAGGGGTGGCAGAAGGTATTAACCGTCACCCCGGGAGCATGCCCGGTGTATCCAATCAGAAGGTGAAACTGATCTTTGAAAAACGGACCAGAGTTCTGATCGGTACACAGATGATGGGAGACCGCGCTGTCGGCGAGCTGATCAATGTGGCAAGCGCCTGCATTCAGCATAAAATGACCATCGACGATATTGCTTGCTTTCAGATGGGAACTCATCCGGCCCTGACCGCATCGCCGGTGGTGTACCAGTTTGTCAACGCGGCAGAGGCAGCGCTGCTGTCAATGGCATGAACAGGAAACGGGAGGCACAAAATGAATAAAATTTTGGTGATTGATGACGATAAAGACTTCCAGACGTCAACACGGATCGTGCTGGAAAAGAACGACTTCGAGGTGGCATCCGCTTATGACTCTGATGAGGGAATTCGAAAAGTACAGTCTGAAAAGCCGGACCTGATCATTCTGGACGTCATCATGTCCAAGGGATATGAAGGGTTCGATGTGGCGAGGCAAATCAGGGAAGAGCTGAAGATGAGGGAGCTTCCCATAATCCTCCTTACCGCAGTTCACGAGGTCAAGAAGGTGCCTTACCGCTTTGCGCCCCATGAACAATGGCTTCCTGTGGATTACTTCTTTGATAAACCTATTGAGCCGCAGGTCCTGGTGAGTAAGATCAGGGAGCTGCTCAACATCAGCTCTTGAGGTGAAGAGCGGGTATGTCGCGTACATTTGGGAAAGGTTCTCCGAGACAAGAAGGGTGGAGAGAAAAGCTGTCGAATGGCCTGAAAAACAAATCCTTTCTACACCTGTTTTTGTACGGACTCCCCGTGTCTTCTTTCTATCACGTGAAAACCTTTCTAAAGAGCAGGAATTGGAAAACCTTAAAAAGCAGGTACACTTCATCAGAGAACGGCTTGAGTTCATCCAAAAGCGCACGCGGGAGTTTATCCAGAAGACTACATCAAAACACAGTCGGAATAATTACTCTAGTAGTAGGGGAGGAGAGGGTCACAGGTTCAGCGTGGACAAGGACATCCTCGAGTGGTTTCAGAGAGAAGGGTTATATTTCATACAGAAGAGGAGTGCTTTCCCATACTTTCTGCAGTAACCTGTTCGATGCCGTTCTCCTCTCCTATGAAGATCATGGCGGTTATTACCGCTCTTTTCACGCAAAATTATAGGAGAGAACAGAGAGCTTTTTCAATTCAAAGTCAGACCCACTTCTTGAAGTTTTTAATGGTAAGGAGGCTCTCCGTGGATTTGATTTCTCCAACGGTGGAGAGCTGCTCCGTGAGGAAACCGATGAGATTATGCGGTTCGATGAAGAGCTCTACAATAAGGTCAAACCTACCGGTGATCATGGAGACAGATTTCACGTGGGGGAGCTCTGAAACACGTTGCGCGATCTCCTTCCAGTTCCTGGTCATCACCAGTGTCACCAGGATATAGATCAGCTGCCTTCCGGAGCCTTCGTCGGGATTCAAAAGCCCCTTGATCCGTAAAAAATTATTTTCGGTAAGCTTTCTTATCCTGTTTCGAACGGTGCCTTCGGAGATGGTAAGCTTTGCTGCGATCTCGTTATTTGGAATTCTCCCGTTTTCCGCGAGAATCTCAACGATTCTCAGGTCTATCCTGTCGATTTTCATCTTTTTGCCCCTATTTCAGCCATTCACTGATGAGGTTTTTCTCCTTTACGAGCTTGTAACGGATAAACTCATTCAGACAGGTCATTGCCCTCTCCGCAGTAAGGAAGGTTGGCACGCCGCCTGCGTCCATCACCTGGCCGAACTTGTTGTAGGCTGCATCTGCTCCTGATACCACGTTTGCGGATACGACCACAGGCTTTCTGTGCCTGTGCACCGTCTGCACGATCCGGGCAGCGACATTCTCCTTGTAGCGGTCGATTTCTTCGTCAGTGGTGTGGATCAGCTGGGCCTGCGGAACGATGGAGATGCAGAGTGCATCCACGTTCTGTGAACCGAGGAAAATATCGATGCACTGCTCGAACAGCTCGTCGGATGCCATGGCGGTGAGGTCGAGGAGAGGGTCCACGTTCACGAAAGGCGGGATTATTTTCTCAAGCCTTTGGGCAGTTTCACTGTCCAGCTCGGCGAGCACCAAGTCTCCCATGTTGTCTGCAGCATAGGTTTTTTCATACCCCGCATTGGCGATCACGGCCACCTTGTTTCCCCGTACCTGGAAATCGTGCAGGAGTGCAAAAGTCTTGATAAAATCGCCATGGTCGATCATGCTGTCGGCGACGATGAGGCCCGCTTGCTTCATCGCCGCTTTTGCGATCTCATACTCCCCCGCGATGCTTGCGGTATGGGAAGATGCGGCTTTCATCCCTGCCTCGGTCCTCCCTGCCTTATACACGATGATCGGCTTGTTCCTGCTCGCCGTCACATTGAAAAACTTTCTCCCCGCTCCCCGCTTGAACCCTTCTATATAGAGGGCAATAACGTCCACCATGGGATCGTCTTCGAAATATTGCACCAGGTCTGAGGGGTCCACATCCAGCTGGTTTCCGTAGCTCACCACCACTTTGGGTGAAATTGCGTTCCTGAGATTATAAATCTCTGTTATCCCAAGCCCCCCACTCTGGCTCAGTATGGCAACGTTTTTTTCTCTTTCCATGCTAATCCTGAACTTTTTCTCTGGAATGAAGAAGGTATTGATGCCTCTGTTCGCTCCCTCCGGTACGTACACTATCCCGAGGCAGTTTGGTCCCATGACCCGCATCGCGTTCTTACAGGCGATATCGAGGATCTTTTCCTCGATCTCTCTATTTTTTTTCACCTCACTGAACCCGCCGGGAATGAGTATGATCGCTTTTACCCTCCCCTCTGCACACTCCTCCACCACAGGGATGGTTGATTCCGCTGGAACGGCGATGATGGCAAGATCAACAGGTTCCTCAATTTCGAGCAGCGACTTGTAGAGCGTGAAGTTTTTCCCATCGATGCTGACCGATCCCCCCTGTATGTTGACACAGTAGACATCTTCCCTCCCGAGATCGAGCAGATTCTTGACAATTATATTACCGGACTTGCCGCTGTCGGTTCTGCTGATTCCTACGACTGCGATTCCCCTTGGTTCAAAGAAGGGTTCCATGCTTTCTTTCGGCTTGACCTCAAGGGGAATAACATAGGGGGCTCGTCTTTGAAAGGTAGCAAACCCATCGATTGCGATAAAATTCCCGTCATGATCGAACACAAAAGGGTTAATCTCGAACTCGTTCAGCACAAAAGAACTCGAACCGGGGAAAAAATTCGAAAAGGCCATGGCGAGCGTACTGAACTTTACTTCTGTATCGATGATCTTTGAGATGTAATCTGTTTTTCCCTCCTCCAAGTACTTTTTCTGGATATGGGTCGACCCCTGTAATGCCGCCGCCCACTCATAGTTAATTGGAGCGAGGATAAGGTTTGGCGCACTGAAGTTCTGGGCAAAGTGCTCTGCGTCTGTTCCGCCCTTACTGAAGGAGATCACGGGACCGAATGCCTCGCTCTCCCTGAATCCAAGGAGTATCTCATTTCCCAGATCCTTTGAGTAATCCACGTAATCCACGATGAGAATCCCCTCAATCTGCTGTCCCCTCCCTTCAAATTGGGATTGCATCTGTTCGACGGAGTAGCGGACGAATCCCAGATCTTTGTAGATGACCTTTACTCCTCCTGACTTCTGTTTGTGGGTAATAGACCTGGAAACAGCTTTCAGCACGATCCTGTCGCTCCCGAAGAGGGAGAGTATATTCCGGGTGATGTCCTTCTGGTCTCTCACCAGTACATAGGGGGGAGTCCTTATCCCCATGGAGACGAGAATCTCATACACTTCCTGCTCGAACAACTGGGTCCGCCCCTCCTGTGATGCAGTTTCGAAAACCGTATCGACCATCCGAACCCAGGAAGCGTCCTGATATTCATTCATGACCGTCATTATAACCATTTTTATCAATAATGGCAATTATTTTAAACATACTCTTTTTGCTCCATTTCTTTTCGCAGCACCGCCAACACTGCCAGGGCAAGGGAAAGCATCTCCCTCTCGCCTGGAATGATTTCAACCTGCGTAAGGTGCTGCACGCGTTTCCTGATCATTCGGGTGAACAGGGTATCCATGGCCATTCCTCCTGTCAGAATGATCCGGTCGACCTGTCCATTGAGGGTCGCTCCATGCTTGCAGATCTCCTGACTCACTTTATATACGAGAGCCTCGTAAATGAGCCGTGCCTGATTATCGCCCCTATCCTTTGCTTCCTTCAGCTCCTTGAAATTGTTGGATTCACGATGTGCAACGAGTCCTCCTCTTTCTGTAACCTTTCTGAAGATCTCCTCCCTGTCGTATTTCCCACTGAAGCAGAGTTCTACAAGCTGTCCTGCAGGCAGGCTTCCTGCCCTTTCCGGTGAAAACGGTCCGTCCCCATCCAGTGCATTGTTTACATCCACAACCCTTCCCCTCCTGTGGGCACCCACGGAGATTCCACCCCCCATGTGCGCCACGATGAAGTTGCAATCCTCGTAGGGCTTTCCAAGCATTCGGGCAACCTCTCGGGCTGCAGACTTTTGATTGAGTGCGTGGAAGATGCTCTTCCTCCTGATTTCGGGAAACCCTGTCAACCTGGCCATCTCTTCCATCTCGTCCACCACAACAGGGTCGGCTATAAATGCTGGACAACCCACCTTTTCGGAGACAGCCCACGCAAGAAGCGCTCCGAGATTACTTGCATGCTCGCCAAACCGTGCCGAAACAAGATCTTCCCGCATACGCCGGTTTACACTGTACACACCGCTTTCAATCGGTTTGAGTAATCCTCCCCTCGCTGCCACCGCATCAAATATGTGCACATCGATTTCTTTCTGCCCAAGGAATCGATCTATAAAGTGGCTCCGGAAATCCGCTTGTTCGGCAACACTTCTGAACCCTTTCAGATCTTCCATGCTGTGGGACCAGGTTTGGTGAAGGACTTCCCGGTCATTTCTGAAAAGTGAGAGTTTGGTGGAAGTTGATCCAGGATTTATTACCAGTATATGGAAGGTACGCTCCTCACTCATATAAAAGCCCTGATGGTCCGCGCAAAACCCTCCATTGAGCGCTCAATCACCCCATCGTTCACGCAGAAGGCGATACGAAAGTACCCAGGAGCTCCAAATCCGCGCCCTGGAACAGTAAGTATGAGCTCCTCCTGAAGGGCTTCGACGAACTTCAGGTCGTCGCCTCCCGGGGCCTTTGGCAGGAGGTAGAATGTACCCTTCGGTTTTATGAATTGATACCCTCTCTTTTCGAGCCCGCTGCACAGCAGGTCACGCTTTCTCCTGTAGACCTCGGCATCCACGCTCTTTCCCTGTAGGTGATATATGACCCGCTGCATCAGTGCAGGAGCATTGACGAACCCGAGTATCCTGTTGCAGAGTATCATTCCATTGATGATGTCCTCGGCATCATCGGCATCGGGATGCACCGCAACCCAGCCGATACGTTCTCCCGGGATGGACAGGTCCTTGGAATAGGAGTTGACGACAATGCTGTTTCTGTAGTGCCCACACACAGAGGGTACGACATACCCATCATATACGATCTTACGGTATGGTTCGTCACTGACCAGGTAGATGCTCCTTCCCATTTCGCTGCTCTTTTTCGTGAGCATCTCTCCGAGGGCAGCGATGGTCGATTCGGGATAGATCATGCCCGACGGATTATTCGGTGAGTTGATGATGACCGCCGTTGTTGTCGGTGTGATGTGAGCGGCAATCTCATCAATATCGAGATCGAAGTTATTCTTCCCCTCAACCGGCTCAAGGGTCCCCCCGTGATTGTCAACGTAGAAGGCGTATTCCATGAAGAAGGGCTTGCTTACCAGCATCCTGTCACCGTGATTGAGAAGCGTCTTGAGAACTACATTCATACCGCCCCCAGCACCGCAGGTTAAAACAACATGGTTCCCAGTAAGTGGGACCTTCTGCTCACTGGACACATACTCTGCCACCTTCTTCCTTACCTCCGGATATCCGGCGTTTGGCATGTAGGAGTGTTTTGCTGGAATTTCATCACGGATTATTCTCACAACGGTTTCCACGAACTCTGGCGGAGGGTCCATGTTGGGATTTCCCAGGCTGAAATCGCAGACCCGATCCTGACCGTACTGCTCCTTCAACGTGTTTCCCGCATCGAACATCCTCCTTATCCAGGATGCGCGACCCATCATCTCCTTTATCTTGAATGCGATAGCCATACCCATCCCCTTATATTCACCAGATGACTTCTCCTGAGAATATAAAAATCAATTTTGATGATAGAATCAATATTTTTTCCCAGCAAGGAATGCCCTCCAGTTCCCCTCTACGGAACCTTCCGGGACTTCCTCTACAATGGCCCTCTTCCAGGATTCCGCGTGTATATCGACATTGCAGGAGAGCACACCAAGGAGCGCAACATTGAAGAACTTGCTGTTCTCAATCTCGCCTCGTAGCCGCTCTGGATCGATGAACATGAGACGTGTGCACTTTCTCCTGAGCTCTTCGCGTACACCTTCGGGGTACACCTCGACCCCTGCAGGATTGATCCTGGTAAGCAGGCTAATCACAAGGCTCGCAGCATTTGCATAACGCAGCCACCTGAGAGTTTCCATCTCTTCGAGTGAGAATAGGATGTCCGCCTCTCCTTCAGAGATCATAGGGGAGTGTACCTTTTCGCCAAACCTGATATGGCTGAACACAGAGCCACCCCTCTGGCTCATGCCGTGAATCTCGCTCTTTTTCGCGTCGTACCCCGCGTACATGGCTGCCCGGGTGAGTATGTCACTTGCGAGGATGATCCCCTGTCCTCCGACCCCGACCATGAGTATGTTATATACCGATTTTTTCACTGTTCGCCTTCTCCTTTCTCTGGCGCCGTCTTCGCAAAATCACGCACAGTCCCTGTACCACGAGCAGGGAGAGTGTGTTTTGAGCGATCAGCTCAGTGATTGCTTTCTCGATCTCCTTTGG